>ENA-ORCW01000273-ORCW01000273.1-marine-metagenome-genome-assembly--contig:-NODE-273-length-44997-cov-4.348865_pt1 | contig 44997 bp, 36 predicted proteins | sample MGYA00237784_ERZ508517 | MGnify/ENA primary metagenome ERZ508517 (study PRJEB26187, sample SAMN06268979) | marine metagenome | isolation source: Tt ae E1 feedstock associated aerobic enrichment on...
ACCACGCCCATCACTCCGCTCCGCTTCGTTCTGGGACGTGCCACCCGTGTCTATTTTCATAGGAGGCACGGAGACACAGAGAGCTTCACGAAGAGGCAGCCCGCCCGGGGTGGGATGATCGCCCCTGAAGGCGAGCATGTGCCTGTGTGCCACCGGCTCTGCCGGTGCACCATCCACCCTGCACCAGCCAGCACGGCCGGAGGCCGTGGCACACTCCGGAGCGGACGTTTCATACAGGTCGGCGGCCATCCCGGTGTGCCACCGGCTCTGCCGGTGCACCGTCCACCCTGCACCAGCCAGCACGGCCGGAGGCCGTGGCACACTTCGGAGCGGACGTTGCATACAGGTCGGCGGCCGTCCCGGTGTGCCACCGGCTCTGGCCGTTCACATTGTGAACCGCAAGCCTTCCACATCATTCCCGCCACCTGGCCGTGTTCCGCTGAAGGGCGTGCCCTCTCCGTGTCTCCGTGTCTCTGTGGTTCCTCTACTCATCCCCGGGAGCACGCCCGGTGACGCCCCGCGTTTGCCCCCGGTCCGCTCCACGGGTAGACTCACTGAACTATGCGAACGATCTCCGGTGCAATTCTTCTCCTGGCTGCCGAACAGGCGTTTGCCCACTCACAGATGGTCTCATTCCCCAACCAGGTCTTTGCCAGCCAGGTGCTGTACCCGGCAAGCATGATCCTGGCCGGACTGGGACTGCTCCTGCTGGTGTGGGGCATCCTGACCGATCGCCTTCCCAACACAGGCAGCTCGTCCTCCTGACTCAGGCAGTCTCCAGATGGGCAGTGCGACTTCGTCTGACCGTCTGATCCGAACCGTCGCCGCAGGGCTGGTGCTCCTCGCCGCCGCCGCCCTGATCGCTTCAATTCTGCTTGCCGGCAACGTCCACCGGACCGTCTGGCAGGCCGCTCAGGCACTGCATTGCCACGACTTCGCAAAGGCGGAACGCCTGGCCGTCGCCGCCCTCGAGGCCGATCCGGAATGCTACGCCGCCGCCGTGATTGCCGGCGACGCCGCCTCGGCTCTGCACGAACATGACCGGGCACTGGCGTACTACCGTCGCGTGCCCCAGGACGGCAGCGACCTGTCGGTCCTGGCCCAGGCCGGCATCGGGGAGCGCCTGTACGTCAAGGCGGACCTGGCGGGGGCGGAACGCTGCTTTCGCTATGTTCTGGACCGCTGGCCCGACCACTTTCACGCGAACCGTCGTTACGCCTATCTCATGCAGGTGCAGGGACGCAGTGCCGAGTCGCTCGAACCGACACTGCGGGTGATTCGGAAGGGACTGTTCGGTGCCGCCGAGATCCACATCGCCGGCTGTCCCACGAACCGCTTCATCAAGGACGAACGCCTGTTGAAGAAGTGCCGCAGGGACCATCCCGACGACATCGGCCCCCGGCTGGCCGAAGCGAGTCTGGCGGTGCTTCAGAACGATCTGGCGACCGGCGAGCCGCTTCTGGAACAGATCGTCGACACTCCCGACGCGGCGATTGAAGCATTCGTCCAGCTCGGGCGGATCTACCTCGATACCTCTCGGGACCGGGAGTACGCATCGCTGGAGCAGCAACTCCCCGAAGGAGCCGATGCTCATGCCGGCGTCTGGCACAATCGGGCGTTGTGGGCAATGCACCGGGGAGAGATCGAGGCCGCTATCCGCTGCTGCTACGAGACCCTGCAGCGACTGCCGAACCATGTCGAAGCGAACTATCTGATGTCGCAGCTGCTGGTCCGGCAGGGCAAACCGGATCTGGCGGAGCGCATCGGCGAGCGCGCCCGGACACTGGCACGGATCGAACTGCTGATCCCCGAGTTCTACGACGAGCCGACCGTCGAGCGGATGCAGGGACTGATTGCCGACTTCGAATCCCTCGGACGGTACTGGGAAGCGGCAGCGGTCTGCGAGTACGCGGCTCTGGACGCGCAAGGCGCTCCGGACTGGGCCCTGGACGGACTGCTGAAGTACAGCCACAAGCTGCGGAAGTCGGGTGATCAACTCTACCCCACCGCGTTTCTTGGCGAGCTGCAGCCATTTGCTGACTTCCCCCTTCCGGACTGGACGCCTCTCGAGCAGCAACAGTCAGAACCTTCATCCGGCGAATCGACGGGGACTATCCGGTTTGCCGATCGCGCCGCCGACGTCGGCCTCGACTTCGAGTACTTCAACGGATCGCTCGGTGAGCGCGGCATGGAGCACATCTTCGAGACGACCGGAGGTGGAATCGCGGCCCTCGACTTCGACCGGGATCTCTGGCCCGACCTGTACTTCACCCAGGGAGCAGCGATCTGGCATGGAGACGATCCGGTTGAGCGACCGGACCGACTGTTTCGCAATACCGGCGTCGCCTTCGCGGATGTGACAGCCGTCGCCGGACTGGGAGATGTCGACTTCAGCCAGGGCGTGACGGTCGGCGACTTCAACAACGACGGTTTTGCCGACCTGTACGTCTGCAACCTGGAGGGGAACCGCTTCTACGAGAACAACGGGGACGGGACATTCTCCGAAGTCACCGACCAGACCGGGACGGGCGGCGACGAGTGGTCCCTCAGCAGTGTCCTGGCCGATCTGGACGGCGACGGTCTCCCGGATCTCTACGTCGTCAACTACCTCGACCGTGCCAGTGTCTTCGATCGCCGCTGCCGGAAGAACGGACATCCGCTCACTTGCGCACCGACGATGTTTCCGGCGGCCCAGGACCGGGTCTATCTCAATGAGGGCGACGGCCGGTTCCGGGAGGTGACCGACACGTGCGGCGTCGTGCAGAAGGAGGGGAAGGGGCTGGCAATTCTGGCGGCCGACTTTGACGGGTCCGATCGGCTCAGCCTGTTTGTCGGGAACGACACCACGCCGAACTTCTTCTTCGCCAATCGCACCGCCTCCCCCGGCGAACTGACGCTGATCGAAGAGGGACTGATCTCCGGACTCGCCCTCGACGGAACCGGGCGGAGTCAGGCAACGATGGGAATCGCGTGCGGCGACATTGCCGGCACCGGCGAACTGACGCTGTTCATCACCAACTTCTATGCCGACTCGAACACGCTCTACGAGCATCTTGGGGGAGGGCAGTTTGTCGATCGCACGCGCGAGGCCAATCTGAGGGAATCGAGTCTGTCGATGCTGGGATTCGGCACCGAATACCTCGATGCCGACCTCGACGGCTGGCTGGACCTGTTCATCACGAACGGGCACGTCGATCGATCGGACGCGACGGGCGAACCGGACGCGATGCCACCACAGTTCTATCGCAATCGGGGCGATGGCACGTTTGACCTCCAGGACGCGGAGGATGTCGGGGCGTACTTCGAAGGGACGTATCTGGGCCGGACGGTCTCCCGACTCGACTGGAACCGGGACGGCCGACAGGATCTGTGCGTCCTGCATTTGTACTCGCCGGTGGCACTTTTGACGAATGATTCCAACGACAGCGGCGACTACCTCGTACTGGACCTCCAGGGAATGACCCGCAGCCGGGACGCCATCGGAACAACCGTACACGTTGCTGTGGGCGATCGGACCTGGACACAGCAGCTGGTGGCTGGCGACGGCTACATGACCAGCAACGAGCGACGGCTGGTATTCGGTCTGGGTGACATTGAGGGAGAGGCCACCGTCACGGTGGACTGGCCCGGAGACTCGCGGCAGACGTTTGAGGGCCTGGGATTGAATCGCCACTACACCCTGGTGGAGGCGGCACAGGACCCGTACCTCATGCCGCCCCCCCAGTGAGCTTCCGGTTAATATTGCCAATGCGGAAGCCATCAGTTAGGTTTGATTTCACTTGAGTCTTCTCCTGCTGAGTTCCGGTCGCGGCAGCTCCTTCACACTGTGGAGTTCGCCCGTCGATCGACGCGTCTGACCTCTGAACTGATTCACGGCAATTCGTCGCAACTGATGGCGCGGTCCAGGCATTCGTCTTTGCGCTGTCAGATTCATTTCTGTCTTTGCGAACCTGTTTCAGCTGCGGAAGGAGAGTTGCATGTCGCGACAACAGTTACGTAGGCGCGGGTTTACCCTCATCGAGCTGCTGGTGGTGATCGCGATCATTGCGATCCTCATCGCCCTGCTGCTCCCGGCCGTCCAGCAGGCACGGGAAGCGGCCCGGCGGTCGAGCTGCAAGAACAACATGAAGCAGATCGGCCTGGCACTGCACAACTACCACGATGTGTACGGCCAGTTTCCGAATGGAGCGACCGCTACGTCGCACGGCTCGTGGGGACCGTCCTGGTGGGCACGGATTCTGCCCTACATCGACCAGGCGCCGCTCTTCAACCAGCTTCGGTTCGAAGGCAACCACCCGGGATGGACACACGATACCGGCAGCATCAGCGGCCTTTCGAACTCCGCCGGCTATCTCAACGGTCAGGCCGCCAATCGCAAGGTCATCTCCGTGATGATCTGCCCCTCCAGTCCGCTCCCGAAGACAATTGATGCAGGTGGCGGAAACCATCTCGTCCAGCCGCACTATGTCGGCATCGGTGGTGCCTCGGACGGCGATGGATTCGTGAACGGCTCGCTCCATCCCCAGAGAACCCGCACGGGCTGCTGTGGCAATACGACAAACGGGCTGATCGCGTTTGGTGGCGTCATGATGCCCAACGAGACCAAGTCGATCAAGGACCTGACCGATGGATCGAGCAATCAGATCGCGATCGGCGAAGCCTCCGACCTGGCGCGGGACCTCAACGGAAACCCGATGAGCATCCAGGGGGTCCATGGCTGGCTGATGGGCACGCCCAGCACCGCCGTGCAGCCTTCCAACGTCCGGATGTTCAACCTGACGTTCGTTCGCTATCCCCCCAACTTCGTGAAGACCTGGCAGCCCGGCGACCCGCGACTGACCAATCCGGCCGACATCCTGAACCAGAACGGAGTCGGCGGGAACTTCGGGTCGAACAACGGCATCTATTCGGCGCACACCGGCGGTGTGCACATTACCGTTGCCGACGGCTCGGTCAGGTTCCTCAGCGAGAACATCGACATGCAGACCCTCCGTCGTCTCTGCACACGTGACGATGGACAGCCGGTGTCGTTCGAGTAGGACGCTGCGGCTTGTCGATTCAGCGTCCCGGAAAGGTTCCGTTCGAAGCCTGCTGCTCCGCCGGGCGGCGGGCTTTCTTTGCATCAATCGCGGGCCAGACCTGCGACAGTTCCTTCAGGAGACAAGCGACATCATGAAAATCGCGTTTGCCAGTCTGCTCTCCCTGATGTTCATGTTCACGCTGTCGGGATGCGGCGGTGCACCGGAGTCCGATGAAACGGCCAACGAGGCAGCGCAGCAACTCGAAAACGATCCCGATTACGAAAAGGAGATGATGCAGCACACCCAGGGAGGCGGCAACTGATCCTGCCACCGACCTGCTGCGGAGTATCCCCAACGTCGCGCCCGGCTGACTGGCAGATTTCTGCCTCGGCCGGGCGTTCTTCGTTTCCCGTCCCGACCCCTCTCGACCTCCATCGCCCCTTCGCCGATAATGCGCAGATTCAACCGGCGTCCCGCACGCGCTCCGGCTACCGGGACACGTCGCACATCCGGTATCCCCGTTGCCGCCCCGGCGGCCCCGTCCTCCGGCACCCTGTGTGCCGCGTCAGACCCAGCGAGACTGCATGTTTACCGAAACCGATGGCAGCCGGAAGGCGATCGGAGACGTCGATGTCGTCTACCACGAGGGGCTGTATCACCTGTTTCACCTGGTGCTGCCCAACCACGATTTCATCGCCCATGCCGTCAGCACCAATGGCATCAACTGGCGGCGGGTCAACAACGCGGTCTTCATCGGCGATCCCGGCAGCTGGGACGACCTGATGCTGTGGACCATGGCGATCTCGCCCGACCCGCATCAGCCCGGGCAGTGGCGGATGTTCTACACGGGCCTGTCCCGTCGAGACAAAGGCCGCATCCAGCGGATTGGTCTGGCCGTCAGCGACGACCTGTTCCACTGGCGCAAGGCACCGGTCCACTGGCAGGATATGCGCGGGCCGAACGATCCGGAGCTGGTCAAGCGGGCCCGCCTGCTCTGCGAACACCACTCCGCTTCAAGACACGATGCCGAGTACGACCCGGCCAGCCACTTCCCCCTCGAACCGGACGGCACCTACTACGAATCGACCCTCGACGAGGGGCGGCAGTGGGTCAGCTTCCGCGATCCGTTCTACTACCGCGAGAACGGACAGGGGTGGCTCATTGCCGCCGGACGCGTCAAGGAGGGACCGGTCGTGCGTCGCGGCTGCGTGAGCGTGATGAAAGAAACGGCCCCCAACCAGTTCGAGGCGATGCCGTCGCTCCATCACCCCGGCCTGTACGACGACATCGAGGTGCCCAACCTGATCCGGCTGGAAGACGAGTACTACCTGATCGGCAGCATCCGGGAAGACGCCAAGATCCGCTACTGGCACACCGACCGGATCGGCAATCCGTGGCGGAGCTATCACGACAACGTGCTGATGGCTCGCGGCAATTATGCCGGCCGCCTCTGCCAGGACGAGAAGGGCTGGCTGCTCTGGTGCTTCTACTCGATGGACATGAATGACCGGACCGCACACAACCTGATGCCGCCCCCCAAACGACTGACCCGCACGCGAGACGGCATGCTGCGGGTGACGTCGTTCGAGGGATTCGACGACTGGGTCATGCGCGAAGTCGACACCCGCTGCGTGCACACGCTCAAGGAGGGGCTGGCACAACAGCATTGCAGCATCGACGGCGACCGCCTCGAACTGCAGAGCGAAGCCGGCTTTCAGGCGTTTGTCTTCGACGAGGAACTCGGCTGCTTCCGGTTCCAGGCAACGCTGCGGCTGTGGGGCAAGGGAAAGTGCGGACTGGTTTTCCGTGTCGACCCGGCCACGCACGACGGGTACTACCTCTCACTCGATCTCCTCAAGGGCGTCGCGCAGCTGCGGGCGTGGCAGACCGGCCCCGAGGGAAGCGGCGAGGAGATGATGCAGTTCCGCGCCCTGCAGAGCGGCTACTGGTACACCGAAACGCCAGGCCAGGCCCGCATGCAGCTGCTGGCGTTCGGCAGTTATCTGGAACTGTCGATCGACGGCCGGGTCGTCCTGTCACTGGCCGACCAGACGTTCGACATGGGGCTGCTGGGGGTGTACCTGGAGACCGCTCACCTGGAAGTGGGCGATCTCCGTCTGAACCACATGCGCTCGCCGCACCAGTCCGACGATCACCTGGTGACGGGGTGAGGCCAGGAGGGGTCAGAAATTCCGACCGCCGCCCGTCACTCCCCCCTGTCCGCCACCGCCATCTTCGCCACGGCGATGTCCGGCCCAGGTGAGCGCTTCGGCATAGACAATGGAGCTGACGTTCTCGGACATGAACGACACATGCCCGTCACTCCAGAGCATGTGCACACCGCCGGTGTGGTACGAATTGGGCGCGGAGATAAACCGCTCCGACCCGCCCGCCTCGCTGCTGATGGCGACGTTGATACCGTAGTGCTCGTAGTTGGTGAACAGAATCTTCAGCGAGGTGGGAACGGCCGTGTCGTTACCGGTCGACGTTTCACCTTCGAGCTGAATCCCGTCGTCGCCAATGCCGAACCCCATCTGCGCGATGCCGGGCGAACACCGCATCAGGTTGTCGTCGTAGATGACTTCCACTGCCCAGCTGCCGGCGTAGACGTTTTCGCTGGCCATGATCGTATTGCTCGAGCCGTCGGCATTGCTGATGTCGGCAACGGCCAGATCCCGGTCGGGCCAGAAGACGCCGGACTCGTACCCGCCGTCCGCATTCTCCGACGTGTGATCGTTGGAGTAGAACAGCGACATCGGGATGCCGGGCCACGGTGGCGAGTTCGACTTCTCGAAGAAACCGCGCGGTCCCGGCGTCGTTCCGATGAATGACCGTCCGATGTACCCGAGGTTGACCACGTACGTCAGCTGACCGGGCAACCCGAAGGCGGTCTCGTCATCGGGGCAGCCGTAGGTCGGGATGATCACTTCCTCCAGCGGATAGGTTGGATCGAGATCGATCGCGTCCTTCACGTTGCCCTGCTCGATGAACGGCAGCAGAGTGACGGTCCAGCCGTGGAGTTCGGCGAGGTGCCCTTTCTGTATGCCGGCCCGGGGAAGCTTGCCGGCAAACGTCGACACGTGATTGTGGAATGCGGTTCCCAGCTGCCGGAGGTGATTGCGGCACTGAGTCCGGCGGGCGGCGGCCCGGGCCTGCTGGACAGCCGGCATGAGCAGCGAAACGAGAATCGCGATGATCGCGATCACCACCAGCAGTTCAATCAGCGTGAACGCACGACGGGAGTGCGTACGCGCAACAGGACGAAGGTTGATCATCGCAGCGAGCTCCTCAGCGTAATCGGTCGAAGGAGAGGGTTACGGCCCGCCACAAATGCATCGAACCGCACTTATGCTAAATGCACCATCAGAAAACCACAACAGTCAGATCGCCGCACAAACCTGTTAGACCAGACAAGCATGAAGTTCTGGTGAACGGCGCCAGAAAGCCGCGAGCGGTTGAACAGCGCAGTGGCCCGGGGAGGGTGTCCTTTTCTGCAGCACCACAGTTTCTGCAGCACCACAGCCCTGTGACCTGCTGCCGACCCGGAAAGACCGGTGCCCGCGCGAAGAACCAGCCCGCCGTTGCCGGCGGGCTGCGCACTCAGGAAAGTCAAACTTCGAGCCTTCCTGCGTGTTCAGAATTCCCCGACGACTTCACCACCGGCCCGAGTCCCGAGCGCGTTGTAGACGGCTGCGTCGATATTCTCGCTGATCGCCCGGACCGATCCGTCGCAGAGCGCGAACTGCCCGATGCCGACATGGGGTGCCGAGAGTCCCTTGTCGTCGCCGTCGATCTGATTGGGCCGGAACTGCGTCTCAAACAGCACCATGTGGCCGTGGTCGTCGGCAGGATCGCCCACGTCGCGGGCCGCGCAGCACCAGGCGGTCTCGAAGACCGAGTGCCCGCCCGGCGTGGCCCCGCTGGTGGGAATCGGGCCGTTCGTTCGCTCCCCAAGCGCCAGCGTGCTGGAAAGCCCGTCGATGACATCGCGGAACCGCGTGCTGCTGTTGCGGTAGAAGACCCCGCGACTCTGCAGCGGCGTGTCATCCAGATTGACGCTGGCGCTGGATGGTCCCCAGTTCGCTGCATAGCTGCCGGCCGCGTATCGCTCGACCGGGCTGGAGGTGTCGTCCCTGACGACGAAGGCCCGCTCTGAGTACGGATCGGAAGGACACAGAAACACGGGCAGGTGCTGTTCGCGCGGCGTCAGATTGACCGGATCAAAGCCGGGTCGATCGAAGTCGAACGAGTTGTACAGTGACGACTGTTCGAGCTGGGGCAGCACCATCAGCCCCCAGGCAAATCCCATGTGGTTGGCATCCGGGATCGCCGGGTCGAACTTGTGCAGGTAGCCGGGGGGAAACAGGCCGTGGGTCGATTCGTAGTTGTGCAGGGCCAGAATGAGCTGCTTGAGATTGTTCTTGCAGGCGGACCGTCGGGCGGCCTCGCGAGCCTGCTGGACGGCAGGCAGCAGCAGCGCCACAAGGATCGCAATGATCGCGATCACGACAAGCAGTTCGATAAGAGTAAAGCCACGTGTCACGCGGCAACGAGGAGTTGAGACGTTCATGAAAGAATCCGGTAGAGGCGCAGCGGCCCCGAATCGGCGCGCAATGGTCGCGACATCGACAGGGACGCGATGATCAGGAACGGAACAAGCACAGTCGCAGCAGGTAACGCAGCGGCGTTACGCGACGTGGTCCGTTCGTGGCGGCGGAACCGGAGGAGCCGGACGCTCGCGCCCCGACCTGTTGGTCGGCTGACACGGGATCGTGAGAGACAATGCCCCGCATGAGGGGGCCACAACCTGCCCGGGTCTGAGCATTCGGATCTGCGACAGCGTCTGCACGACCTCCGCAGGTGTGCCGGGCCGGGTGAGACGGAAGTCCGCCCCGGACGCCCGATCCGTCGTGCGGGCCGTCATCGGTCCGAGATCCGCGTCCGGAACCTCTTTGCTGCCCATGAAGTTCGGAATCGTCAGTTCGATCCCGAACAGCGTCAGGTGGATGTGGGAGGTCGATTGTCGGGCCGGAGGCTCATGCGAGTGGTGATGAACGTGCGTGCCGTGGCTGTGTGACACCGAGCCATGGTGATGTGAGTGCGCAGCATGGCCCCCTTCATGCTGGTGGCGCAGGCCGGGCGTGATGAACGCACTCGCAGCCATTGCCGCCGCCATGAGCAGAGAAATCAGCCACCCTGCAGACATCAGTCGACGCATGCGGCGGATTCTACGCGGCGGCGACGCCGCCTGTCATGGCCCGGCCGCGATCCACATCCACGGGTTTATCGGTTCGTTAATGAAAACAGCCCTGGGAGATTCACGTCTCGATCACGTTTGCGACGGGGATGCCGACCTGTGCCGAGACTCTCCAGATACAGCTTGAACCCAGGCGAACTGCAAAACTCAATCGGGCACCCCGTGCTGAGCCCGTCGCACGACTTCCCTTGCCTGACGGCATCCTCAAGTTGATGCGTAAGCTTTGCCGCATGCCCCGTCCGGCTGGCCCGTTCCGGGAACTTGACCCCAGTTCCGCTCCCTCTGCGTGGAAACGTGTACGCCTCTGCACGAGAAGTCGCTGGTGGAAAGACGTGTCGATAGCGGCGGTTGTTCATGTGCTGGCCCGTCAGTGCTGAACTATGTCGTGTCTCCTGATGCGTTCACCTCCCAACGGCGATGACGTTCACGCAGTGCCGCGGTCAGTGTCGCGGTGCGCACACGGTCCTCCTCGGAAAGGATCGCGTCTTTCGCAGCATCGTCGCAGGCCCGGGCGATCTCGGCATGCGAAAGCCCCTTCGCCGCTTCGCGAATCTTCGTCCATGCCGGGCGGGAGCTCAGGTACGCATGCAGTCGATTTCTGATGAGCTGTTCAATCTGATCGGCAGTGGGCGTCGAGTACCGGATCACTTCGTCGAAACGACGGAAGAGAGCCTCATCCAGCATCGCCGCGTGATTGGTTGCTGCAAGAATGAGGCTGTCGGAGTCGTCCTGTTCGAGGAACTGCAGGAACGAGTTGAGGACGCGCCTGATCTCTCCCACATCGTTGGGAGTCCCACGCTGGGCACCAATGGCATCGAACTCGTCAAAGAAGTAGACGCCACGAGTCTCGACCATCGCATCAAACACCATCCGCAGCCGGGCGGCGGTCTCTCCCATGAACTTCGTCATCAGCCCATGCAGCTGGACGAAGAAGAGCGGCAACCTGAGCTCACCGGCCAGAGCGGATGCGGTCATCGTCTTGCCGCAGCCGGGAGGGCCGATCAGAAGAAGCTTTCGACGAGGCGGCAAACCGTGTTCGCGCAGCCTGTCCAGTTGCCGGTATTCGCGCATCGTCCGAGTGAGAGGTGCCAGCGTCGTCTCGTCGAGAACCATCTCACTGAGGCGCGTCTGCGGATAGCTGACGCGGAGAAGGGCGGACAGCTCGGCCGGAGGTCGGGCGATCGGTACGGTGGGAGCGACGGTGCCGGGCGCGCCCCTCCGCTTGATGTCGTCGACCAGGTCCCGCAACTCGCGGGCGAGTTTCCCTTTGCCTGTACGTGCCGCATGCGCAGCAATCTGCAGTGCGACCGAAACAAAGTGTTCGCGATCGTCGTCGGAGTAGCTCTTGAGGAGTGCCTTGACTTGTGCTGCAGTTGCCATTGGTGGACCTCACCACCATCTTATCGCCGGACGATGGAACGCGAAATCGTCGCTGCGGACATGCCGACTCCCGCGAAGCAACCGAGACCGTTCGTGCGCGAGGACAGGACAAAAAACAGCCCGCGGGATCGCGGGCTGAGGCGTGGTTTCGATTGTCGGGGCCGGGTGCGGCGGGTCAGGCGAACTCGGGCCGGCGGCGGCGGAGCTGGTCCTTCAGGCGGGCAACGATACTGGAGTGCATCTGGCTGACGCGACTCTCGGAGAGCCCCAGCGTCTGCCCGATCTCCTTCATCGTCAGCTCTTCATAGTAGTAGAGGATGATGATCAGTCGCTCGTTGCGATTGAGCCCGCGGGTGACCAGCCGCATCAGGTCCCGCTTCTGAATCCCCCTGGTGGGGTCTTCCCCTTTCGTGTCCTCGATGATGTCGATCTCGCGAACATCCTTGTAGCTGTCGGTCTCGTACCACTTCTTGTTGAGGCTGACGAGATTGACGGCGTTCGCTTCCGACTTGAGCTTCTCGAACTCTTCGGGCGACATCTCGAGCTTCTCGGCGAGTTCGAGGTCCGTCGGCGGACGACCGACCTTCGCCTCCAGCTCCTTGCGGGCTGCTTCGAGCTTGCTCGCCTTGCTGCGTACCAGCCGCGGTACCCAGTCCATGGTTCGCAATTCGTCGAGCATTGCTCCCCGGATCCGGGGGACGCAGTAGGTCTCGAACTTCACGCCGCGTTCAAGGTCAAATGCCTCGATCGCGTCCATGAGTCCGAAGACCCCTGCAGAAATCAGATCGTTCAGGTCGACTCCGTCGGGCAGCTTTGCCCACACGCGTTCGGCATTGAACCGCACGAGTGGGAAGTATTGCTCGATCAGGCGATTCCGGAGTTCCTGATTCGTCTGATCTCGCTTGTAATCTGCCCATAGTTGCTGAACATCGGTAGCGACCTTCGTGGCCATGAACTCCTCCGTGACCTTGATGTCGGACGATGGACGTCCTCACCGGCGGCCGATGGATCAAACGAGGTGACGGGATCCGCAGGCCGTGACGACAAGGGCTGATGCCGTCCCGGTCTTGCGATTGCGACCCTCGACCGGGGACAGAGCTGCCTCCCACGGCCTGAAAGCGCATGTGCCGTCATCGTCAATCATCGGCTGAATGGAACCGCCAGGATTAATAGAACTCGTTCAGGTTGCATAATCGAAACGACAGATGTGAACCCCGCTGCGGTTGCAGCACGGTTCGGGTGACCCTGCCTGAGGGGGGACTTAACGGGCGGCAGGGTCGGCATGGGACAGGTCGCAGTCGGGACGCAACAACAGTGACGCGGCTCGGTCGGACCGCGCCGGTTCGATGTCGTCCGGTACGTCCTGCCCGGTCGTGAAGTAACTGATGGGAAGGGGAACACGCATTGCCGCCGACAGGATCCCTCCGAATGCCGGCGCTTCGTCCAGCTTCGTCAGGAGCATGGCGGACGCACCAACCGGACGGAACCGGTCGGCAATCATCTGCAGACTGCGGATGCTGCTGGCAAGACTGACCACGAGATGAACCTCGTCCACGTCGGCCTCGGTCAGAAAACTCCGCAGTTCCTGGATTCTCAGTTCGTCGCGTGGACTCCGGCCGGCAGTGTCAATCAATACCAGGTCGAGATGGCTCAGCTCTTCCACCGCTTCGCGCATCTCGCGGGGACTGGTGACCACCTTCATCGGCAGGTCCATAATTTCCGCGTATGTCCGCAACTGTTCGACCGCCGCCACACGATACGTGTCGACCGTAACCAGTCCCGTCCGCACGCCCTGCTGCAGTCGCAGGGTCGCGGCGAGTTTGGCGATCGTCGTTGTCTTGCCCACACCGGTCGGACCGACCAGGGCAACGACGCGCCGCTGTCCGGGTGTCGTCTGAATCGGTCCGCAACACTGAATCCGGTTGGCCACGAGATCCTCGAGAACACTCCGCAGCTGCTCATCCGGGATCTCCGGACGACGCTGGTTGAGTTCGCAGATCAGTTCCCGGGCATCGCTGTCTTCGACCTCGGAATCAATCAGCTCGGCATACAGGTGGAACAGTTCGTCGGGGATGTCGGCATGCGGCGTCGAACGGGACGCCCGGCTGTACTGACTGAGCAGCGAGTCCATCGACGCAAACCGGGAACCGATCGATCCGGCGTCGCTCGTGTCTCCTGCTCCCGCAGACGCCGCCGCGACAGGACGCACGTCCCCCGAAGTGGGCGACTCGCTGGCGAGCGATTCCCACCGTGTGGTTCGCGGGCTGTCGGCCGGTTCGATCCGTGCGGTGATCTCAGTGGCAAACTCGCGTCGACGCCAGGGAAGTCGGCGACGGACCTTGACCTGTCGCGTCTGCACGACGACGGCATCGGGACCGAGTTCCTGCCGGACGACCGCGAGCGCTTCCTGCATGGAAGCAGCCCGGAACGTCCTGAGCTCCGTCGGCTGAGCCTGATTGTGGGGAATCTGTCTGTCCATAGGATCACGCGACCGGGATGGATTCGGTGTTCAGTTGAACCGCTGCATGGACCCGTGTCCGGGCCTCGCCGGCCAGCTCGGCATGGCTGAGAACCGGTACGGACTGCGAATGACCTCGCAACAGTTGCGAGAGTTCCGCTCGCAGACGCGGGTCGCAGACCAGACACTTCACGCGTCCGGTGCGCTGCAGTCGCTGCGCACGGTCTGCAACGACGGCACACAGTGCGGTTCGTTCCTCCGCGGCAAGGATTCGCTCAGCGGCCGCCGGATGCTGCCGGCGACGCTCGAGGAGTGTGGCTTCAAAGTCTTCGTCGAGCGGCATCACGTGGAGAGTTCCCTCGTGATCCCGATACTGCTGGGTAATCGTGCGGGCCAGTGCCAGGCGAACCTGCTCGGTCGCTTCGTCCAGGTTGCTGACCACCGGAGCGGCAACAGCCAGTGTTTCGACGATGGTCTCCAGATCGCGGATCGGCACCTGCTCCCGCAGCAGATTGCACAACACGCGGTGAACCTGGGCAGTCGTCATGATGTCCGGTATCAGCTGCTCAACCGTATGAGCCGCCTGACGCTTGAGGTTTTCCAGCAGGTCGTGCACGTGCTGCAACGTGAGCAACTCGGCACTGTGACTTCGGACGATCGCTTCCAGGTGGCGGGTCATCACCGCCTGCGGATCGTGGACTTCGTATCCCAGTTCGCGGGCGTGATCCCGCTGGTCATCGGAGATCCAGCGTCCCGGCTTGCCGCTCGCAGGGTCGTCCGCAGCGATTCCCGACACCGAGACATCGTCCGGTCCGACAGCCAGCCAGGCATCCTGGTAGGCGGTGCCGTCGGCGACGGGAACTTCACGCAGCTTGATGCGGTACGTCCGCGGATCCAGCTGCAGATTGTCACGAATGCGAACCTTCGGAAGCAGGAAACCCAGATCCTGTGCGATCTGACCACGAACTCGGGTCACACGCTGCAGGAGGTCGCCTCCGGAGTTCGGGTCGGCCAGACAAATCAGGCCAATTCCGAGTTCCAGTTCGAGCGGCTCGAGACGGAGCTGATCGCCCGGCTGCGGGGCAGCAGGGGCAGCCGCCTGTCGCGGTGCCGGCGATTCGGGTCGCTGTTCGGGTTCGGGCTCGGCTTCCGGTTCACTGGTTGGAATCAGCAGGGCCACCACACCACAGGCAACCGCCAGCCCCAGGAGGGGCAGGGTGGGCAGCCCGGTGGCGGCAAGGACGGTGAGGAACGCGGCGGCCACCCAGAGGACTCGGGCATCGCCGAGCAACTGACCGGCTACTTCGTGCGAGAAGTCCTGTTCCGCAGAGCTGCGGGTGACGATCATGCCTGCCGCAATGGCGATCAGGAATGCCGGAAGCTGCGAAACCAGGCCGTCGCCAATCGTCAGGGACGTGAAGACCTGGACGGCCTGAGCGAAGTCGAGGCCTTCCTGGACGATCCCGACGAACAGCCCGCCGAGAATGTTAACCAGCGTGATCACAATGCCGGCCACTGCGTCGCCGCGGACAAATTTGCTCGCACCGTCCATGGCACCGTAGAAGTCGGCATGGCGGGCGATATCGTGTCGCCGGGCGAGAGCTTCCTCGCGGGTAATCAGACCGTTGCTCAGGTCGGCATCGACGGCCATCTGGCGACCGGGCATGCCATCGAGGGCAAACCGTGCGGCCACTTCGCTGATGCGCGTGGCCCCTCGGGTAATCACCAGAAACTGGATGGCGACAAGGATGATGAAGATGATCAGACCGACCGTGGGAGAGCCGGCCGTCACAAAGTCGCCGAATGCGTCGACCAGGCCGCCGGCGGCGTTGGTGCCGTGATCCGCCGCCCGGGTCAGAATCAGCCGCGTCGAAGCGACGTTCAGGACCAGTCGGGCGAGCGTCGTGCCGAGCAGAATGGCCGGGAAGGCACTGAATTCGAGCGGGTTTCCGACGGAGATCGTGGTCAGCAGGATGACGACAGCCAGCGTGATGTTGGCGGTCAGCAACAGGTCAAGGAGGACCGGCGGCAGCGGAACGACCAGCACCAGGACGGCGCTGACGATCAGCAGCGGGAAAATCAGATTCAGGCGCTGCGAGATCGAGTCGCGCAACCCGGATCCGGACCAGAAGGGCATCCGTGCCTCCGCCGATGGAAACCGTTGGGAAACAGTAAGTACGAGAGAAAACGTTGCTGAGAGAAGTGAGGGGCGGAGTGATATCCCATTGTTAAGGGGCTGTCCAGACGGCTTGCCCGGAACCGTCTCTGGAACTCGTCTTGACGGCAGATGCTGCGTCTTCGCGGGCGCCCCCATCGGATCGGCGATGCTTTCTGCCGCGAGACCTGTTCAGATGCACACCTCGCGGATCGCGAATTTCACGGTCCGCCTGAGACTGAATTCCGACGTCGGCGATTGCTAGAATCCGGCAATGAACCACCGACAGTGACTCCAGACGGATCCCGAGGACGATTCCATGGCCACGGACGAGACCAGCAAGCCCCGCGACTTCATTCGCGAGATCGTCGCCAACGATGTGGCAGCCGGCACGAATGACGGACGGGTCCAGACCCGCTTCCCGCCGGAGCCGAACGGCTACCTGCACATCGGCCATGCGAAGTCGATCTGCCTGAACTTCGGAATTGCCCGGGAGTTCGGCGGACGATGCAACCTCCGCTTCGACGACACCAACCCCACCAAGGAAGACGTCGAATACGTCGAGTCGATCCAGGAGGATATCCGCTGGCTCGGCTTCGAGTGGGACGAACTCCACTTCGCCAGCGACTATTTCGAGCAGCTGTACGACTGGGCCTGTGAACTGATCCGCAAGGGGCTCGCCTACGTCGACAGCCAGTCACTCGAAGAGATTCGCGCCCAGCGGGGAACCGCGACCGAACCAGGCACCGAGAGCCCCTTCCGCGACCGGTCGGTCGAGGAGAACCTCGATCTGTTCGCGAAAATGCGGGCTGGCGAGTTTGAAGACGGCTCGCACGTGCTGCGCGCGAAGATCGACATGGCGAGCCCGCACCTCATCATGCGCGACCCGCTGTTGTACCGCATCCGCCACGCACACCATCACCGGACCGGCGACACGTGGTGCATCTATCCGATGTACGACTACGCCCACGGCCAGAGTGACTCGATCGAGCAGATCACCCATTCCCTCTGCTCTCTCGAGTTTGAAACGCACCGACGGCTGTACGACTGGTTCATCGAGAAGCTTGGCATCTTCCCCTCGAAGCAGTACGAGTTTGCCCGGCTCTCGCTCACCTACACCATCATGAGCAAGCGGAAGCTGCTCGAACTGGTCCAGGAGGGACTCGTCGATGGCTGGGACGATCCCCGCATGCCGACACTGCGGGGCCTGCGCCGCCGCGGGTACACCCCCGAGGCGATCCGCAATTTCTGCAGTGAGATCGGCGTGACGAAGTATCCCGGCATGACGCACATGGTCGTGCTGGAGAACGCACTTCGGAATGACCTCAACAAGCGGACCGAGCGGCGGATGGCCGTCCTCCGGCCGCTCAAGGTCGTCATCACCAACTACCCGGAAGGACAGGTCGAAGAACTGGACGCGGTCAACAATCCGGAAGACGAGTCGGCCGGCACACGGAAGGTTCCCTTCAGCCGCGAGCTGTACATCGAGCAGGACGACTTCATGGAGGACCCGCCGAAGAAGTTCTTCCGGCTCGGGCCCGGTCGCGAAGTCCGGCTGCGGTGGGCCTACTTCCTCAAGTGTGAAGAAGTGGTCAAGGACGAAGCCGGCAACATCGTCGAGCTGCGGTGCACGTATGATCCGGAGACGAAGGGGGGCAACGCGCCCGACGGCCGGAAGGTGAAGGGGACGATCCACTGGGTCAGTGCCGCCCACGCCGTCGAGGCGGAAGTCCGTCTGTACGATCACCTGCTGAAGATCGAGGACGCCGGCGACGTGCCCGAAGACGAGGACTGGAAGAACTACCTGAACGAGAACTCGCTGGAGGTGCTGACCGGCTGCCGGCTGGAGCCATCACTGGCCGAGGCCCGGGCGGGCGAACCGGTGCAGTTCGAGCGGCTGGGTTACTTTACGGTCGATTCGAAGCACAGCCGCCCGGAGAAGCTGGTGTTCAACCGGAGCGTGACGCTGCGCGACACGTGGGCGAAGGTGAAGAAGAAGGGGTGATGGGGGGGGATTGACGCTTCGAAGAACCGGAAGTAGAATTGTCGGCGCGCTGGGGCAACGCGGTAACATGCTTCTGGCAAAGCACTTGCAAGGTCGCACACCCCGGGTTATTGCAGGCTACTCGCGATGACCGAACTGAAATCAACGGGCCGTCAGTTCGTATCTGCGCCTGTCTACGAAACGGCTCTCTCGTTCCAATTCCAGGAACTCGACGGCTTTCGCACAGTCCACTTCGGTCGTTTTCACGAACGCATCCGTTCTGTGTACCCGGTGGCAGAAGACCATCCGCGCGCGGACCGGATTGTTGAGGTTTTTCCCAAGCCGCTTCACGCTCGCATCAAACTTGTCCACCAAGAGGCTGGCCCTGAGCGAGTGTGGTATCGGGATGATGAGGATGGAACTCACCTCTTGCAGCTACAGCCCGATCGCTTCGCCTTGAACTGGAGGAAGTCGTCGGAGTCGGATGCGTATCCATCGTTTGTGACCAACGGAAACATGTTCCTCGATGAATTCCGGAAGTTCGAGCAGTTCTGCAGAGAAGAAGGGTTAGGCCGAGTCCGAATAGACCTGTGTGAAGTGGCCTACGTCAACCGGATACTCCCCAACCCCAATGAGAGCGCCGTTCACTGCTTTCAGGACATATTTTCCGGAGTAGCGTGGGATGAGACTGAGCAGTTCCTTCCGGCTCCCGAGTATGTCACCTTGAATCGGGTATACCCAATTCAGGAACATCGAGGACGTCTCTACGCTGAAGCAAGCACATTACAGCACCCAGAACACGGAGAGATGATCCTGTTGAAGCTGACTGCTCGCATCAAATGTGGACAAGAGTTTGAAGACGCCGTGCAGTCGCTTCAACTCGCACACGACTGGGTTGTAAACGGCTTCGTGGCCTTGACCAAACCTCACGCCAGAAAAAACCGGTGGAAGGAGAGGACATGATCAGTTTCGACACTTCGTGCGCTGGCGCGCAACGATCGAGTGTAGCCTACACACAGGACACCCCCGACATCGTTGCTTCCATTTCATCCAGTGAAGCCTTCTCCAGAGAGATTAGCGAGCAACCGCAATGGGTCCGACAGGCATGTAAGAACGTTGCCAAGTTGCAGGAATTGCCCCCCAACTGGGACAGCTATGGGGGCGAACCAGCAAACGTGTCATCTCTGCTGGTGGCAATCGACTTGTTGCGATTCCTCGGAGCGATTGCAGGCATGCCAGAGCCACGAGTCGGACTCACCCCCGACGGTACGGTTGGATTGAGTTGGGATTGGAACAACGGCCTGCGCAGCTTGCAGGTGGAAGTGCTTCCCGATAAATCATTCGCGTACGCACTTGTGGCGGAAGACGACGAGAGTGCAGAACGAGAGGATGAGACGACCGATCCGAGTACGATCGCAACACTGATCGGAAGATGAAGGCGGTCAGGCAATGGGCGGGCCGCCTGAGATTTCTGACGACGACGTTCTGCTGCGACGGCTTCCTCCAAACCGCGATGGTTTCGTGAGCATGACACCCCGCGAAGGGGGAGGACACCGGGCAACGAGTGCCTTTATGTCGGTTCGCAGTGGAGAGCGGGGGGTGTCATGCTCACAACTCGCGATCACGTCTCCTCAGGATCTTCTGGAACAGCTTCGCAACCAGGGGAAGGATCCGTCTGACTGGCATGTCTGCCGAATCTTCGTACGTGACGTGCGGGCTCTTGGACTTCAAGTCGTCCCCGCCCCGACCGACATAGACCCCGGACATTGCGAGATCCGCCCAGCCGACGGATTGAAATTCGCAAAGAGAACGCCGCAGAAACTGGCGAGAAAGACGCGCATCCTCACCCCTGCCGAAGTACAAACGCTGCAAGCCGGTGCCACCCTGACGGACTGACCGACCTGACCAGCCGACGGACCATGCTGGCCTACCCTCCCGTTGTCCCCCGCCCGCCCGGCGCGGTAGTCTGACGGTACTCTTCCAGCACCAGTGCAGTGCGGTCGTTCGCACAACCGCACACCGTCAGATCGTTTCTCTTGCCGGGGCCACCACCAATGCGCTCACAACGCCTGCTGCTCGCACTTCTGCTCACCATCTCGTGCCTCCCCACCCCCACCCGGGCCGACGAACCCCACTATTCCGCTGAGCTGATCTTCCCCCTCCACCATCAGCACAACCACGCCCCCGGCATTGCCGAACTGTCCAACGGGGATCTGATCGTCTCCTGGTACCGTGGTTCCGGTGAGCGGCGGTCCGACGACGTCGCCGTCTACGGCAGCCGCCGCCCCGCGGGCAGCCGGCAGTGGTCCGAGCCGTTCCTGATGGCCGACACCCCCGGCTTCCCCGACTGCAACACCTGCCTGATGGTCGACCGGCAGGATCGGCTGTGGCTGTTCTGGCCGGTCATCCTCGCCAACACCTGGGAATCCTGCCTGACGCACTACAAGGTCTCCTCTGCCCCCACCGGCAGCGGCCCGGTTACATGGGACGACGACGGCATGATCCTGCTCAAGCCGGGTGAGTTTCACGAACAGGCACAGCAGGCTCTCGACCAGTTGCTCGCCAACCTCAACCGGCCACTCACCGAACGCGAGCAGAAGGAAGTCGAGACCGGCATGCGGCTGATGAAGGATCCGCTCTACCGCCGCCTCGGCTGGCAGCCGCGGTGCAAGCCAACCGTGCTCCCCTCCGGCCGCATCCTGCTGCCGCTCTACAGCGACACGTATTCGTTCTCGATCATGGCGATCAGCGACGATGACGGATCGACCTGGTACGCCAGCAAACCGCTGGTCGGCTTCGGAGCCATCCAGCCGGCCGTGCTCCGCCGCGATGACGGAACCCTCGTGGCCTACATGCGGGAGAACGGCATCACAGGCAAGATTCGCGTCTCCGAGTCAAATGACGATGGACTGACGTGGGGCCCCGTCGGCACAAGCGAACTGCCGAATCCCGGTTCGGGACTGGATGGCGTACGGCTGCAGAACGGCAACTGGGTGCTCGTCTACAACGACACGACCGACGGCCGGCACAGCCTGGCGGTGTCGCTCTCCGAAGACGAAGGCCGCACCTGGACGGCCACCCGACACCTGGAGAAGCAACAGCAGGGGCAGTATCACTACCCGGCGATCATCCAGACCCGCGACGGCCGGCTGCATTGCGTCTACAGCTACTTCGTCGACGGTGGAAAGAGCATGAAGCACGCCGAGTTCGACGAAGCCTGGATCAGAGCCGGCGACGAATGACGGAGCCACGCCCCGGAGGATTCCCCCCGACGCGGGTGCCAGGTCCGCGCCGCTGAGTGGCCATGCTGGTTGCCTGAGCCTCGCGTTTCGCCCCGCAGGCCGTCCGAACCACGCACCATCACTCCGCTACGCTTCGTTCCGGGACGTGCCACCCGCCGGCTCACCAGACGTCACGATGCCGGGGCAGTCGCCGCGGCCTGACTCTCCCGGTACGTGGGGAAGTCCGTGTACCCTTTTGCACCGGTCGTCGCGTACCAGACCGACATGTCGGCATCGTCGTTCAGCGGCCAGCCGTTCCGGAACCGCTCCACCAGATCGGGATTGCTGATGAACTTGCGGCCGAAGGCAATCAGCTCTGCACGCCCCTCAGCGATGGCACGCGCTGCCGAGTCTCTGTCGTAGCTGCCGTTCCCCATCAGCGGCCCGTCGAACACCTTCCGGAAGTCCTCCAGCGTCATCGGCTCGCCCAGGCCGTGAACGCCGAAGGTCTCACCATCAAGCACGTGCAGGTAACCCAGCCCGTAGCGGTTGAGCTGCCCTGCCGCATACGTGAACTGTTCGCGGTAGTCGGGCGAGCCCATGTCGTTGAACGAACCGTTGGGCGAGAGCCGTACGCCCACCCGCGTTGACGGCCAGACCGACGTGACGGCCTGCACGACCTCGTCGAGGAAGCGGTAGCGGTTCTCGATACTGCCTCCGTATTGATCCGTTCGATGATTCGTCTTCGACTGCAGGAACTGATCGATCAGATAGCCGTTGGCCGCATGGATCTCCACACCATCGAAGCCGGCTGCCTGTGCCCGCTCGGCAGCCCGACGATAGTCCTCGACAATACCGGGGATCTCGTCGGTTTCGAGGGCCCGCGGCACTTCATACGGCTGCTTGCCAGTCGGCGTGTGGATGTAGTCTTCGTTGAGCCTGACTGCCGAGGGGGCCACCGGCAGCTCGCCATTGTGGAAGCTGCTGTGCGAGGCCCGCCCCATATGCCAGAGCTGCAGGAAGATCCGACCGCCCTTCTCATGCACGGATGAGGTGATGAGCTTCCACCGCTCCTCCATCTCGTCGGTGTAGATGCCGGGAGATTCGTTCCATCCGTTCGCCTGCTCGGAGATGGTGGTCGCCTCGCTGATGATCAGACCGGCAGAACTCCGCTGAGCATAATACTCGGCCATGATCTCGTTGGGCAGACGTTCCTCCCCGGCCCGGGCCCGGGTCAGCGGAGCCATGACAATCCGGTTGGAGAGCGTGAGATCACCGAGTTCAAACGGAGTAAACAATGCATTTGCAGACATGACGGGCGTTCCATTCTTCGGGGTGTCAATCGGGGACTGATCGTCAAGACAGAGGGCCCGCCCGGCGAACGAGCCGGGCAGGTTGAATGCACGAAGCGCTCCGTCACGGAAGATCAAACAGCATCACTTCCGCGGGGTCGTCCGCTTCGATGGTAAGTGTGGTTTCATCACTGACGGCGGCACCGTCGCTTGTCTCCAGCGGCGTGCCGTTCAATCGAACGCTGCCACGGAGCACCTGCAACCAGGCATGACGGTCGGTCGACACCTGGTGTTGCACCGCCGTGCTGCCATCCAGGTCCGCCAGCCAGATGCGGGCATCCTGGTGGATCCGCAGCGAGCCGTCGGCGGCATCGGGTGAGGCGACGAGCCGCAATCGGTTGTGTCGCTGGTCGGCCGGGAAGGCCTTCTGTTCGTAGCCCGGCACGATCCCTTTGCGTTCGGGGTAAAGCCAGATCTGATACAGATGGACCGGTTCGCTGTCGGACGGGTTGAACTCGCTGTGGGTGATGCCGGTCCCGGCCGACATCCGCTGGAATTCGCCCGGCCGCAGCACCTCGCCGTTCCCCATCGAGTCGCGATGCTCGAGGGCTCCGGAGAGGACGTACGTGACGATTTCCATGTCGTTGTGGGGATGCGTTCCGAATCCCTGCCCCGGCGCGACGATGTCCTCGTTCATCACCCGCAGGGCACGGAACCGGAGATGGTCGGCATCGCGGTAGCCGGCGAACGAAAAGGTGTGCCAGGTCTTCAGCCAGCCATGGTCGAAGTGGCCCCGCGCGCCTGCATGTCGAATCCGAATCATGACGCCCTCCGGTACCTGCCAGGGACTGCGAGTATCTCCTCCGCCAGAAACTTTATTCATCACCTGTCCATTAGGCAACTTTTTTTCTGGGCAGATGCCCCGGCGACCACGCCACGTGACACAGAACGAAACGCTCGCATTGTCGTCCGCGGTCCGTTATCCCAGTGCAAGGTTCCGGGATCCCCCCATCAGCACCGACACCAGAGGGCAGCAGCGGTATGAACAGCATCGAGTCGCAGCAGAAAATCCGGACCGTCTGCCTGATGGTGCTGACCGCGGTCGTAATCGGCTACTCGATCTACTGGCTCCGGCCGGTCCTGCTGCCGTTTGTTGTCGCCATCTTTGTCGTCAGCGGCGTCTCGCCGATCCTCGAATCGCTCGAACAGCGGCTGCGGGTCTCGCGACTGGTGGCCGCGGGGATCACATTCATGGCCGGGCTGGTCGTGCTGCTGGCCCTGGGCGCCGCCCTGTGGGCTTCGGTCATCGATCTGGCCGACAACGCCCCCGCCTACAAGCAGCGCGTCGGCGAGATCGTCCGCCATGTTGAAGCCTTCCTGCCCGTCAGCTCGGACATTGAAGGAGGCGAAGATCTCGCGGCGGCCGAGCGGCAGGCCCGCGAACGCCAGGAGATGCGACACTTTCTGGACGCAATGGTCCGGGAGGGGCTCGCCATGCTCTCACAGACGCTGGTCAGTCTCGTCTCGACCAGTGTCGTGGTGCTGATCTACGTCTACTTCCTGCTGCTGGGTGCCGCGGAAACCGTCGACCCGGGACCGACCTGGAACCAGATCGACGGCCAGATTCGCTCGTACCTGGGACTGAAGACGGCCATCTCGATCGTCACCGGCGCGGCATTCGGCCTGGCGCTGAACATCTTTGGCGTCCCGATGGCGATCACGTTCGGAATGCTGGCGTTTCTGCTGAACTTCATTCCCAACGTCGGTCCGCTGGTGGCGAGCCTGCTGCCAATCCCCTTCATCGTGCTTGCCCCGGATGCCAGCCTGCTCTGGATGATTGCCGTCATCGGAGTCACATCCGCCATCCAGGTCGTCAGCGGGAATGTCGTCGAGCCGAAGCTGATGGGGACGTCGTCCGACCTGCACCCGGTCGTCGTGCTGCTGGCGCTGATGTTCTGGGGGATGCTGTGGGGAATCGTCGGGATGTTCCTGGCGACGCCGATCACCGCCGGCATCCGCATCATCCTCAGCCGGATCGAAGCCACGCGCCCGGTGGCGGAAGTCATGGCGGGACGCTGGCGCGACCTCTTTGAGAGCAAACCGGACGTCGCCACATCCGCGTGAGTCTCGAAGACGGCCAGCCGGGCCCGGCTACGGCTTCTCCGGCAACTCCAGATCGCCCGCCATGAACCGCTTCACTTCCCGGGGATAGAGAGGCGCGATACGGACCTCCTCGGCGACGACGCACGGCCAGGGGCCCTTCTCCTGCCGCCCTCCAATCTCGACGTCGGGACGTTCATCGCGAAATTCCAGCCGCCCCGTCACGTGGATGTACATCTGCCGGAAGTCGCCGTGCCTGGGAACGCTCCAGTACAGCAGTTGTGACAGGGCCTGATGGCTCCCGGAGGGATCGATACTCAGTCTTTGATGCCCGGCGATGACCGAGGCGTGGACGAACTCGGGGGAACCGGCATCGTTCTCACGTGTCGAGACTCCGTTCAGCACGCCTCGCACTTCGACGCGAATGATTCCGTCCGACGGATCGATCGGGTCGGCGGCTCCAGCAGTCAGGGGAGCTGCGAGAGCCGCGCAAACGAACAGTGCAGACAGCGATTTCATCGAATCATCTCCTGAAATGAGGCCCGCAGGTCGCGGTCAGAGCAGGGGAGAGACGCCCCCGGAACCAGAAGAGTTCCCGGAGTTTCACCACCGCGGCGCAAAGTACCCGCGACCGGTAAACAGCAGAAGATCGGTTCAGTTCCACTTGAAACGTGCCCGACGGGGTGCTACCTTTCCACCCGACAAACCTGAGACTGAGTCTCAATCTCCGCCGAGACCAGCACTCGCTCCGGGCAGGCGCCAGCCTCTTTGCCAGCCAGCGGTACCACGCCGGTCCGCTCCCGCCCCACCACCGTACCCCCCTGCGCCGATCTACCCGGCGCTGGCGGACATCAAAAAGAGGAGGTCCCCCGTGCGCACACGTCGCCATGGCTTTACGCTCATCGAACTGCTCGTCGTCATTGCCATCATCGCAATCCTGATCGCCCTGCTGCTCCCCGCCGTCCAGCAGGCCCGCGAGGCGGCCCGCCGCACCCAGTGCAAGAACAACCTCAAGCAGCTCGGGCTGGCAATCCATAACTATCACGATGTGTACCTGATGGTGCCCACCATCGGCTCACAGCCTGAGCGCAGCGCCTTCGTCCCGCTGCTGCCGTTCATCGATCAGGCCAACCTCGAGAGCGAGTACGACTACAATCTGACCTGGTACGACCCGGCGAACAAATTCGTCGGCGAACGCGTACCGGACGTCCTGCAGTGCCCGTCCGCTCCGGGTGCCGGCGAGCTGGCGGTTTCCGGCTACGCAACCTCCGATTACTCCTACCTGTACTCGCCGTTCAACGACGTGGACCTGTACAACGCTCCGGGGAACGCCTTCTTCCAGTGGGGCGTGCCGATCCGTTTCCGCGACGTCCGTGACGGACTCTCTTCCACACTGCTGCTGCACGAGTCGGCAGGACGTTCCGCCTGGTATGTGCGGAATCAGCGGCAGCCGGGCGGCAACGATTCGCCGCAGATGTACATCGGCTACGGCACCACCTGGGGAGCCGAACGCGAAGCGTGGACCTCGAACGTCCTGGGAACCTACTTTGCTCCCTCGCTGGTCACGCCAGCCGCCACGCCGGGCGGCGAACCGACGGTCACGCTGTTCGCCGGCAGCGAAGTGATGAACGTCACCAACTTCTACAGCGCGCCGTACTCGTTCCACCCCGGCGGACTGCAGGTGCTGCTGGGGGACGGTGCCGTCCGCTTCCTCAGCGAAAACATGGATATCGACACGCTCTGGGCGATGACGAGCTGTGCCGGCGGCGAGGTGATCGGCGAGTTCTGATCCCCACACCGTTGTGCGTTATCGTCCCTGACCCGACTGTTCCCGTTCGCCCGAGTCTGTCATGACCCCTGTCCACTTGAGTCTGGCGCGCACCGCCTGCGCCGCCCTGCTGGTGACCCTGCTCAGCCTTCTGTCCGGTTGCGGTGGCGAAGACTGGCACGCCGAAACCGTCCCCGTCACCGGCTCGGTCACCATCAATGGCCAGATCCCGGCCGGCGCCATGATCAAGCTGCACCCGACCGGCGAAAAGCTCGATAAACGGGGCTCGCGGCCCGCGGCGATTGTCGGGGAGGACGGCACGTTTGCACTCCAGACCTATGAGCATGGCGACGGTGCCCCGGCCGGTGAGTACATCTTCACCATCATCTGGCCGCAGGAGCCCAAACTGGGCGGACTCTCTCCGGACCGGCTCAACTACCGCTACGCCTCCCCCAAAACCTCGCAGGAGTTTATCGTCCACATCGATGCCGACACGACGACGCTCGGTCCCATCGAGATCACCGGAGCCGAGATCGCCGAGGAAGACGCCACATCGAAGAAGCGACCGGCAGCGCGGAGTCCGTTTCCGGGCGGTAGTCCGTTTCCCGGCAAATAAGGGCCCCGCCGATGTCGACCACGCAAACGCCCCCGGCTTCCACTGCGGAGCCCCCCGCCAAACATCAGCCCGTCCGCAGTCTGCGGCGGGTCATCTGGCGGTGGCACTTCTTCGCCGGCCTGTGCGTCGGGCCGATCCTGCTTGTCGTCGCGGTGACCGGGGCCCTGTTTCTGTTCAGCGCCGAAATCCAGGACCTGATCCGTGCCGACCTCATCAACGTCCCTCCCACCGACTCGCCGCTGCCGTGCGAGAAACTGGTCGACTCGGCCGTCGCCGCACATCCGGACTGGACGCCCGTCCGACTGACCATCCCGGACGCTGAGGGCCGCTCCACCGCAGTGACGCTCCAGGCTCCGGACGGCGAGCACAAGCTCAACGTCTACGTCGATCCCGGCGACGGCCGCGTGCTGGGAGCGGTCGATCCGGACGCCGACCCGGTCACGGGCTTCTTCACGGCGGTTCTCAAGATTCACCGGCAACTGTTTGCGGGAACGACCGGACGGATCATCGTCGAACTGGCGACCGGCTGGGGACTGATCCTGCTGCTGACGGGAATGTTTCTCTGGTGGCCCCGAAAAGCGGCAACCGCCCGGGGAGTCTGGTGGCCCCGCTGGACCGCCGGCCGCTACACACTGCTGCGGGATCTTCACTCCATCCCCGCGGCGGTCTTCGTGCCGATCCTGTTTCTGATGACCGGCACCGGGCTGTTTTACACACTCTGCTGGGGGACCGGGGCCGTCCTGGTCTCACAGACTCTCAGCGAGCTCGGCACCGAGGTCACCATGAAGTCCGCTGCGGTCAACGGCAAGGACGAAACGGCTGACGAGGCCCCTGCAGGCGAGTCGGGAGCTGCGGAATTCATCCCGGTCGGCGACGTCGTCCGCCTGGCGCAGCAGCGGTTTCCGGGCCGGCAGCTCGGGATCGACTTCCCCACAGACGAGAAACCGGCCTACAGCGTATTCGCCATCAACGACTTCGCCCGGGGCACTTACGGACCGATGCGGTCCGACCGCCTTACCGTCGCTGCCGCCAGCGGCGACGTAATCGGCCACGAGAGTCTGGCCGACAACTCCCGGTTCTGGTGGCACGGCTGGGTCTATCCGCTGCACGCGGGAACGATCCTGGGACCAACAACGAAGGTGCTGTGGCTACTGGCCTGCTGCGTACTCGCTTCTCTGCCGGTAACCGGGACGTGGATGTGGTGGCATCGTCGCCCGTCCGGCGGGAGCGGATTTCCGGGACGTCAGGACGGCGCACTGCCGGCGTGGCTGACCGTACTGCTGACGCTGCTGTGCATTTCTCTGCCGGTGGCCGGCGTGAGCGTGTTGCTCATCCTGGCAGGCGAATGGGCACTCGGCCGGCTTTCCCGGGTCCAGTGGCTGCAGACCTGACCAGGCTTCCCACCGCCTATTCCACGGTTTCGACAAGCTGCCTGATTGTCTCTTCCAGTTGCGGCCGGCCGCCGAACGTCATTCCGAGCCCGCGGATTCTGTCGGTGGCAATCTGGTGTTTCGGCGACGTCTGTTGACCGTTGATCGCTCCCTTGCTGCCGGAGATCTCCCGGGCCAGCAGGGCCACGTCCCACTCCGAAACGTACAGGTCATAGCAGTTGAACGCCTCGCCGGTGACCGCAGCGGCATCGGCCTCAATCAGCAGCGACACGGCCCGGGCCACGTCAGCGGCGTGAACCTCCTTGCCTCCCCGGGCACACGTCACGGGTTTTCCCCGTACGACGTCTTCGATCAGCTCATACCACTTGCTGTGCTGCGGCGGGTGACTGACGCCGTACACGCCAGTCGGTCGCAGCGCACAGATCGGCACGCCCCGCCCCAGTCCATAGCTGTGGACGAACTTCTCCAGGGCCGCCTTGTGCGCCCCGTAGTGACTGAACGGCCAGAGCGGATGCGTCTCGTCGAGCGGACGGTCATCGAGAATGCGATCGTGGACGGCACAGGTGGAGAGGAAGACCACGCGCTGCAGATCGGAGTTGGCGGCCGCCTCGAACAGTTGCAGCGAGCCCATGACGTTTCGCTGGGCGAATGCCAGCAGGTCACCTTCGCCCCCCATGAAACCACCGTCCGGGTGATACAGGGCCGCGTGGACGAGGGCATCACACCCCGCGATCAGGGCGTGGGCGTCGTCGAGATTGCCGAGTTCGCCCTCGCGCCACTCGACGGCGGAATCACAGCCTTCGAGACCGCTGCGATCACTGTCCGGACGATGCCAGCAGACAAGCTGATGTCCGTCAGCAGCCAGTTGACGGATGATGTAGCGGCCGATGAAACCGGTGCCGCCGGTCAGAGCAATACGCATCGAGTGTCCCTTCGAGTGCAGAGGCGATCGAGACGACCTTGCGGGAGGCGTCATCCGGGACGTTTTTGCCGCGGGAGAAGCGAATCAGAAAAATATCAGCAAATGGTGATCTAATTGTGTGGAATCGTGTTGACACCCAGATTTGGCCGGTTTAGTGTGATCTTGGCGGTGGAGCGACCGGAATAGGTAATGCCGGGCGACGCCGCAGCAGCTTCTTTGGGAAAGCGTACGGAATGGCTGAGGGTACCATCAAGCGTCTCACGGACAAGGGCTTCGGTTTCATCGACACCGGAACTCCGAAGGACATGTTCTTCCACATGTCGAACCTCGAAGGGGTTCGCTACGAAGAGCTGTACGAAGGACAGAAGGTTTCGTACGTGCCGGGACACGGTCCGAAGGGACCGCGGGCTGAGCAGGTCAAGCCGCTCTAGCAGTTGTGCAGCAAGCGAGCAGAAAGCCGGCGAGAAATCGCCGGCTTTCTGCGTTTACGGGCCCTGCTGTTCACTCCGGGGAACCGCGTTGTCGCACTCCATGCGGCAGCGTCACGACCACATTCCGCACCGGAGGTCACTCCGACTCCGCACGAATGTCTGGCCGGGGAATCCGCTCGACATGTTTCGTCTCGGCGGCCGAAATGCATTCGGTGTCCCGCTGGCAGATCGTCTTCGCGAACGGATCCGTTTCGTCCGATCGCTCGACCGCATCCGGCTGTCCGTCCCACCACTCCTCGGCAGCCGCCTGGGTCCACTCGTGAGCCCGCCGGCAACGCTGCAATCGCATGACCAGTTCCCGGGCAGATTCCGGTCGCCGGCGGCGGTCCTTCTCCAGGCAGTCCATGATGATGGCCTGCAGTTCCGCATCAATTGACCGCCCGCCCCGAACCGAAGGCGGAATCGGCATCGCCTCGACCTGCTTGCGCAGAATCGCCGTTACCGACTCTCCCTCGAACACCGGTACGCCCGTCAGCAGGAAATACCCCACCGCCCCCAGGGAATAGATGTCGCTGCGCTCGTCGACTGTTTCCGGGGCCATGACTGCTTCCGGCGGCATGTAGAGCGGCGTGCCACTCAACCCGTAGTGCGAACTGTCGCCGGGGCGCCCATCGTCCATCAGCTTCGCCAGACCGAAGTCGAGCACCTTCAGCACGTCATACTGACCTCCCCGGTTGGAGAGCATCAGGTTTTCCGGCTTCAGATCGCGGTGAATCAGATCGTGAGCGTGTGACTCGATAATCGAGTTGCACGCCTGCAGCAGCAGGTTGATGACACGACCTTCCGACTGCGGACCGTGATGCCGCACCAGCTGACGCAGCGTCATCCCGTCGAGGTACTCCATCGCATAGTAGAAGAGCCCCTCGGGCGTAACCCCGTAGTCGTAGATGCCGATCGTGTTCGGGCAGGTCAGCCGACTGGTGAGCTGAACTTCCTTCTCGAACCGCACGATCGTCGACGGACTGACCGAAGCCGCATTGAGCAGCTTCAGCGCGACCGGCCGTTCGAGCATGTCGTGGCGGGCGCGGTACACGACCCCCATCGCTCCCTTGCCGATCTCCTTCTCCAGCGTGTAGTTGCCGACCCGGCGGGCCTCGACGACGACATCATGCCGGCGATGTTCCAGCCGGTTCATCGCCATCGTCCCCAGCCGCTCGCACAGCGGAATCCGATGCCGCCCCAGACGATCCTCTTCGCCGATCATCTCGTCGACGTGAGCGGCAATCTCGATGAACCGGAAGCGGTCGAACTCCTCCTGGTAGTTCAGCAGGATCTCGAGTCCCGAGGGCATCTGCTCGAAGACTCCCGGAAGAGCCGCGGACGAGGCGACCGCCGGCAGCGTCGACTCCCGCCAGAACTCGTTCTCGAGGATCTCCTGCGGTCGGTGATGATAGATGACGCTGCAGACCAGTTCGTCGGGAAAACCCCACTCGGTCATCAGCAGCCCGGTCACCGCCGCGTGGTTCCAGCCGAACTCTTCCTGCTCGAACTCCGTCAGCGACATCTTCGAGTTGCTGAACCGGCGGTAGGTGGTCGGCAACTCCGCGGTGAGGAAAGGCAACAGCAGATCCTGCAGCATGCCGGCGGTGTACGCCATCTCCTCGTCGACCCCCAGCATCCGCGCGAACTCGCGAGCGAACAGGGCCCGTTCCTGGTTGTCCCGCTGGAACAGTGCCGCCGGAAACAGGGGAGAATCGATACCACACACCGCATTCTGCAGGGCGGCCATGAGGACCAGCGTCTTGCTGCGGCGGATCCCGATCGCTGCCAGCGCCTGGCGAACCGAATGAATCCGCTGCCGCGCGCCAACTTTCGCCGAGTTGACGTAACGCAACAGCTCGGTGGTCAGAGTGGAATCGGTCTCGAGGGTTTCTGCGAGCTCCGCATGCGAGACCGAAGGATCCTCAGCCAGGTGCGTGAACCGAATGGCGGCCTGCGGAATGACGGGAAGCCGGATCCGCCGCGGAAGCTGAGCCAGCGACGTTCCTTCGAGCGCCGCCTGCCGCACTGCCGTCCAGTCGTCTGATGTGACCGGTGTCTGCATCATCACTTTCCGGGTGCCGACATCCGCTCGAGACTCGTTCATCGGGTGCAATGCTCCGTATCCGCAAACAGGGTGGCCCGTCGGATTGGAGACGGCCCTCGCCTATGGCGGGCATGTGCCATCCCGAAATGTCTAGCCCGCAGTCGGCGATCCCCCGCCCGCAAAGACGCAAAGTTGTGCAGCTTTCACCCGGCACGCACAGAGGCGATGGCGCAACCGTCACAACCGGACGGACGTTGCCAAAAAACTACTCGGAGGTGTGGCAGAACGAAGCGGGGAACGGTTCGGCATGGATGCGGCAGAAACGCTGCGGGAGGATCGTCAGTCCATGTGGACCGTTGACCAAGCGGTCCCGTCGATCGAACGGGCACTGCCACCCTGCACCGACCATTTCTGGAAAAAACGCTTGACTCGCGGGGGGGGGGGAGATTTAATCGGCGGTTGAAGTCCGCGGGCCGCGATCATCTCTGCGACTCAACTCACTTCAGAACCCGATCCGGCACGCGTCGCTCTTCCGAGGGTCACGGGAGAATCTCATGGCGACGATCGCTTTCAGCCGCTCCGATCGCATTGGAACGACCGGTGCCGTCACGCTGCCCGATCGCTTGTCGGTTCGCAGTCCTTCGGCGTTGCTGCTGGTGCTTCTGCTGGTCTTCACATCGCAGGTGCCGGCCGACGATGCCTCTCCCTCTGCCGCCGAACTGAGCGATCCGCTGCGCAGATGGCGTGAAGCGTTCGCCACGATCGAGGTGGAGTTTCGATACGCCTGTCGTGCACAGCTGGAACGGCGGTTTCCGGATATCGAACTGCCCGCAGACTATCTCGAGCGGTGGGGCTCGCACGGTCGGCTTTTCTGGACCGACTTCGGGCCGTTCGTTCACGATTCATGGAAGCTCGAGAACGCTCGCGTTCTCAGGGTTCGGAGAAAGGGTGTGAGCCGGACCGGCGCGTTCGAGGCCGTCGGTACCGTCGAGGACGGCCTCCCTTTCGATGAGTCAGCTGTTGTCTGGACGGAACTCATCAGCGGACCGACTGGTGCGGCATCCTACGCGCCTTCCTCTGTCATCATTCCTCTTCACGGCCTGTACTTCTCGCAACACGGAGACTGGATCGATGCAGCGCTGCAGCGGGCTCCTGCACTGTCGGCGCCCGGTCGCATCGAGGTTGATGGCCACGAGTGCCTCGAGCTCGTGTTCGACAATCCGCTGCCCGACGGGAGTCCGTTCTACGAGTCGCATCTCTGTCTCGATCCCGGGTACGGATATCTGCCCCGGCGCGTGCGCCAGGTTGCAAAGGTGCCCGGATCCAGTGGCGAGATGATCTACGAAGTTCGCGAATTCCAGGAGGTGGAACCGGGCTGGTGGTTCCCTGCGCGTGGCATCTATTTCGTGTCGATTGAACCCGACGACGTCTATGACTGGGAAGTGACCGCTGTGAAGCGGAATCCCCCGGTAAAGACTGCCCGGCTGACGCCTCCGACCGTCCGGCAAAACAGGGTGGTTGCGTCGCAGTCGGCTGGCCGTGGGGACGAAGAACCCGGGTCAGGTCAATCTGCCGCGGGAGCCGCAGCCCCTGTTGCCGCCGAGCCACCCGCCCCCTTCCCGTGGATGACACTCGCACTCATCCTGAGCCTGGTCGCTCTGGCGAGTGGAGCGTGGCTGTACCGATACCGGTAAGTGCCCGTTCGTCCTCTCTAACCAGTTCCAAAGGAGATTGTGATGATCTTGCAACTCTTTGCGCCTCATCGCTCTGCGACACGCGTTGTCGCGTTTGTGCTTCTGGCAGCAGTTTGCGCAGGATACGCTGCCGCACAGCACGGTCACCACGGCGGTACCAGCCGGCAACAGTGCAACACCTACTGGGTCCATCCACAAATGCACGAATGCCGTTGCTGGAACACGGTCCAGAATGACGCGACAATCTATGACTCGTGCGAACGTGCCGTGACCGGGCTCGATACAGTGGGGTCTGTCAAGACGTACCGGTGCGACGAAGTCCTCGAACCTGGAACCTGTGCCAACGGCGGCGTGGGCTGCGGCGACGTATACAATTGTTTCCCAGTTCCTTGCGCTCAACTGTTACCTGGAACCACATGTGTGGAAACCGACAAGGGCGCGTGTGGTATGACGTTCGGCGATTGCGTGAATCCGGTCAATCCATGAGCATTGCGAGAGGTCGCCAATAGTGCTCCGTCACCGCTCGTGAGAAAGCAGACGCCACAGTGTTTCGCAGGGCCTCTTATGTTCAAGTATACAAGTGCGGCCGTTGGCTTGTTGGCGTGTGGTACAATCTGGTACTCCCTCATGCCGTCTGTCGATGTTGGCCTCCCGCTGGTCATAAAGCCATTACAGCGTGCAATTGCGGTGGGAGATGCAAGTGTCGCGAGAGTTGAGCCCGGAGTACCGACTGTTCTTTCTTTCGAGGTCACAAATCGATCTGAGGAGCCGCTTCACGACCTCAACCTGCTGTCAAGCTGTTCATGCGTGTTAGCAGACAGCTTGCCGGAGGTGTTGTGCCCTGGTCAATCCTTCGAGCTCAAGCTCTCTGTTCGCAACTACGCAGGTCGAAGGTTGACTTGCCGATTCTGGCGGAGGGAGGGGGGCGAATTGTGGGCCGAATCAAATTGATCGTCGATGTGCAACGTGAGATACCAGAGTTGGAACTGGCGTCTCCAATCACGTTGCGATTCCTGACTGTCCCTGACGCTGTTGCGCAATACGGCTTCGCTACTGTCGAGAGGAGCGAGGCTGCGCCTTGGCTCACGCGAGCCGAGGTCAGATTGCGGGGTGACAGACTTGTTGCAGACCTGCGTATGTTGAAACAGCAGCCCATGGCGGATTCTCTCTGCCGTCGAGAATATGTGTTGTCATTGAATGGCCCATCATTTCCGACGAGCCGGGAGACAGGAGAGCTGCAGCTTTTCGCGGGTGAACAATGCGTTGCTCAAGAAACTGTGACACTGCTGGCTGTATCACCGATAGAAGTCATACCCGCGACGCTGGTGGTCCGCCGAGTTGAAGGCGAATGGAGAGGTCGCGTTGCAGTAGTTGACAGGGTGTCAGGTCGGCGACTCAAGGTCAGCGGGCACAACCTCCGTGGTTTGGATGTGGCGGGTGATTACGACAGCGAAGCACTTGTGTCGATCCAGGTCTCCGGTCCTGATCACCTACGTCATACGGCGGGACAACCTGCTGAGATTCGTATTCTCGACGGTCGCGAAGCCGTCGCCATCGTTCCAGTTGAGTTCGCCGCCGACATCTCGGAGGAAGACGATCAGTGAACGCCAGACCGACGAGCCGCACCGGCTTCACGCTGGCCGAACTCCTCGTGAGTCTCGGCATCGTGGGACTGCTGGTCTCGCTGCTGCTGCCGGGGATTCAGAACTCGCGTGCGCAGGCACGACAAGCGCAGTGCGCGAACAATCTGCGCGGACTGGCTGCGGCTGCGATGAACTACGAATCGGTCCATGGCGGTCTGCCTCGAACGTCTTCCAGCGGCGGAGACGACGGGATCAGTGATTCGCCGCATCGGCATCTGATGGCCTTTCTCGACGAGAGCGTGGCGCGGCAGATTGACTTTGACGACCACACGCCCCCCCTGACGAATCCGGATGCTCGCATCATCATGAACAGTCCGGACAACGAGCGGCTGCGCGAGCGGCAGCTTCCGTTTCTGGTCTGTCCCTCCGACGATGCCCCTCCCGGATCGACCAACTATCGGGCCAATGTCGGGGCATCGGTGCAGGTACTCCGGTTCCGCCCTCCCGGCAGCGGAGAAGAACTGGCGCAGAGCGGCGCGTTTGTCTTCGGCCGGCAGGTCTCGCTGGCCGAGTTTCGGGACGGCCAATCGAATACCGCGCTGTTCAGCGAGCGCGTTGTCGGCGACAGACAGGCGGACCGGTACACACCGTTTCGCGACCTGTTTGCGCCACCGGGACCGATCTTCATCACGACGGATGCTGCCCTGCACGCCTGCCGATCACTCGCATCGTCCGATCCGCCGGCGACGTATTCGTGGATGGGGACAAGCTGGCTGATCGGTGGCCATTTACACACCTGGTACAATCATGTTGCGGGACCGAACTCGCGGATTCCCGACTGTGCAAACGGGGGCGGGCGTCTGATCAACGATGGCGGACGTGGGATCTTCTCGGCCCGGAGCCTGCACGCCGGGGGCGTCAACGTTGCCTTCGCAGACGGTGCTGTCCGATTCGTCAGCCAGCAGATTGACCTGTCGGTCTGGAGGAGTCTGGGGACGCGTGCAGCAGGGGATTGACCGGCCGTGTTTCGGGCAATCCTGCAATGTGCAGCCGCTCCGGCAGCACGACCTTCCGCCTCCTCACGGTCGCGGCTCGTCATGAATCCAGCTCAAGACTCACCGCTCACGACTCACCCCTCACGACTCGAGCCTCACCCCTCCCGCAGCAGCGCCAGCGTCCGGTCGATGCGGGCCAGGCAGCGATCCTTCCCGAGCAGCGCCAGGCAGTCGAACATCCCCGGCCCGGCCGGCTTGCCGGTCGTCGCCATCCGCAACGCATGGATGATCCGCCCCATGCCGATCTCCTTCTTCTCGACCCACTCGTGCAGCAGTTTGTCGAGGGCATCGGCCGAGAAGTCGTCGCAGCCGGCCAGCTCCTCACGGAACTCCGCCAGCAGCGGGGCGGCATCTTCCGGCTTGCGCAGCCGCTTCTGGAACGCCTTCTCGTCGTAGGTCATCTCGTCGTCAGCGACGAAATACTCCTCGTAGCCCAGGATGTCGCTGAACAGCTTCAGCCGGTCCCCCAGCGCCTCGATCAGCCGGCCGACGAACTGCCGGGTCTGCTCATCCGGCTCGGCCGGAATCCGTCCCGCCTTCACAAGGTACGGCAGGCAGTGCTCGACCTTCTCCTCAAGCGACTTCTGCCCCATCCAGTATTCCTGGAAGGCGAGCAGCTTGTCGGGATCGAGTCCCGCGGCACTCTTGACGACCCGGTCGAGCGTGAAGTTCTCGATGACGAAGTCGAGCGACATGTTCTCGGTCCTGTCGTCGAGCGACCAGCCGATTCGAGCCAGGCCGTTGAGGACCGCCTCCGGCAGAAAGCCGATCTCTTCGTAGTACTTCACCATCACCGGGTTGAGCGTCTCGGAACTCCCCAGCCCGATCTGCGGGAACACCCGGTCCGCCAGATCGAACAGCTTCTGAAACTGCGGGTTCTTGCGGTATTTCTCCAGCTTCTTGTCCCGCTTGCTCAGCTTCTCCTTCGTGCCCGGGGCGGCAACAAAGGGGATGTGGGCGAACTCCGGCACGTCGTAGCCGAGCGCCTGATACAGCAGCACCTGCACCGCCGTGTTGGTCAGGTGCTCCTCCGCCCGGATCACGTGCGTGATCTTCATCTCCGCGTCGTCGACGACGGTGGCGAAGTTGTACAGCGGCATCCCGTTCCCCCGCATGATGACCGGGTCCGGAATCAGCCCGCAGTCCCACTCCACGTGACCGCGAATGTGGTCCTCGATCGAGACCTTGCCGGCATCCCGCGGAACCAGAAACCGCACCACAAACGGCCGGCCTTCCGCCTCGTACTGCTCACGCTCAGCGTCGGACAGCTCCAGCGAGCGGCGGATGTTCAGAAAGTTCCGCTTCTCCTTCTCCGCCGCGGCCCGGTCCGCCTGGGTCACCTCCGGCGGGTCAAAGTCCTTGAACGCCTTCCCTTCGGCAAGCAGACGATCGACGGCAGCGCGGTACAGTTCGGTCCGCTCGGACTGGAAGTACGGACCGTACTCGCCTCCCTTTTCCGGTCCTTCATCCCAGTCCAGCCCGAGCCACTTGAAGGCGTGCAGAATCGGTTCCAGGGCCTCGGCGACGTTCCGCTGCTGGTCGGTGTCGTCGATGCGGAGCACGAACTGCCCGCCGTGATGCCGGGCCCACAGCCAGTTGAACAGGGCGGTCCGCATGCCGCCAATGTGCATGTAACCGGTAGGAGACGGAGCGAAACGGGTCCGGACGGTGCTCATGGCATCTGACTGCTGGAGGGACAAAACGGGAGCGGCCCCCCGGCACCGGGGGATCGCAGCCGCAGAAGATAGAGAATGCGGCAGTCAGGATCGAGGGCCCGCGACCACTCAACCGGGGGCCGGGCCGCTCTCAGCCGACGATGCCGCTGATGTCAATCAGATGCACCTGCCGCCCCTCGCCGGTGTGCGGAGAATCGATCGCCACCAGCCGCCCGTCGTTGCTGCTGCGGGGATGCGTGTCGCATCGCCATTCCCCTTTGTACTCTGGCGGCAGATGGAACGCACCCAGCTCGATCCGCCGGCCGGTCGGGACGTGATACAGATACGGCCGCTGCATCCGCCCACCATCGGGGTAGGTGTCGTTGAGGATCCACTCGTTGTTGCCGATCGGCAGGTAGGTGTTGTGGCCGTTGCGGGTCATTACCCCTTCGCCGACGACCTCGACCTCCCGGGTCTTGTCTCGGAACAGGTAGAACGCGGCCGGTTTGCCCTGCGGCTTCGTCCACATGCAGACGTGTTTCGGATCGCGCCAGATGAAGTGCGAGGTGTGCCCGGACGGATCGAGAACGTACAGGTCGCTGCCGTCGACGTTAACGGTCAGCATTCGCGTCCAGAACCGCCCGGTCGGACCGCCGGTCTCGGGATCGCGGGCCCGCCAGCGATGCAGCACGATGAACCGCCTGCTGTCCGGACTGATGAGCAGATGGTTGAAGTAATGCCACACGTCCCTGAGCCGTTCGCCCTGATGCGGGATCGTCGCGACATCGGCCAGCGACAGCACGAGTTCCTTTTCGCCGGTTGCGAGATCGACGCGAAAGACCCCCGAATCGGCCGGAGCGACGTCGTCGCCGTGCGGGTCCGGCAGGCCGACATATCCGTAGCCGGGCCGCATCACCTGGATGCGGGCAAAGTCGGCCGACATGGCAAAGCGGCCATCCGGGCTGAGGGTGTAGACCGGGGCGGAGAGCGTCCGCCTGCTGCCGGTCTTCACGTCGAGCACATGCGAGACGAAGCGGTCTCCCTGGCGATCGTTCCAGATCACCTCCGACGACGAACCGGGCAGCCACTGCAGCATGCAGCCCTGCTGCCAGCCCCAGGCCCGGCTGGTCCCCAGTTCGATCCAGCGGTCGCCGTCAGCAGTATCGACCATGCCGACGCGAATGACGTCGTCCGCCCGCGGCGTGCGGTGCTCGAAGTCGACCTCGTTCGAGAGGACATAGCGGTTGGTCGGATCGAACTCCAGCTTGTCGTAATAGCCGAACCAGTGGTGCTTCGGTCCCCGCGTGATCGTACGGACCGGCGGCAGGTCGTCGGCTAATGAGGTCATCGGCACGAACAGTGAGGGGGACAGAGCGGCGGTTGCCTTGAGCAGGTCACGACGGCTGAGAGACATATGGATCTCGTTCCTCGAAAGATGTTCGTGGTGTTCGGCGAGCTGTTCGTTGCTGGATCGGGTGGCCGGGGCTGGACCGCAGGGAAGCCCCGGGCCGCTGTCTTTCTGAATCACGTGCCGATGTACCGCGCGTAAACGCCCCGCGCAGTCGCAATGTCCTCAGTCCCCTTGATAATGGCCCGACCGTCGCGAAAGACGGTCACTTCGTAGTCGGGGTCCTGCAGTTCGAGCTTCACCAGAAACGGGTTGGTCGTCACCTTCCCGCTGCCCGCCAGCCGCTGGGCCAGCTCTTCGAGAATCACCTGGCTGCGATCGCGGGGGGCGACCTGCACGGCATTGCGGCCGCACAGCACCGTGGTGTGCGAGCCCCGGGTCCCGTCCAGCCAGAGCCGTTCCCCACCCCGGCAGGCGGGACAGTCGGAATCTTCGGCGAGATTGCCGAGGTTCAGCCGGCGGAAGCTGCCGTGCCACAGATCGATCACCGTCAGCACCGGTTCGATCAGTTCCCGCTGGCCGGTGAGCAGCTTGAGGGCTTCGGTCACCTGCAGCGAGGCAACGACGTTGACGGCCGGTCCGATCACGCCTGCCGTGTCGCAGGTCTCGGTCGTACCCGGCTCGGGGACGTTCTCCACCAGGCACCGCAGGCAGGGAGACTCACCCGGGAGGACCGTCATCACCTGGCCGTGGCTGCCGACGCATCCGCCGTTGATCCACGGCACCCCGGTTTCGAGCGATGCATCGTTGATGAGGAAGCGGATCTCGAAGTTGTCGGTCGCGTCGAGAATGACGTGACAGTCGCGGGCCAGGTCGAGGATGTTTGTGTGGTCGACGTCGGAGACAATCCCTTCGATCTCGATGCTGCTGTTGATCCGCTCGAGCTTGCGGACCGCGGCAACCGCCTTGGGGAGCTGCTCGGCAACGTCCTGCTCGTCGTACAGCACCTGCCGCTGCAGGTTGCTCAGCTCGACGAAGTCCCGGTCGACGATGCGGACGTGGCCGACGCCGGAGCGGACGAGCTGGTCGGCAATGACGGTTCCGAGAGCCCCGCAGCCGACGACGAGGGCCCGGCTGTCGAGCAGCATGCGTTGTCCCTGTTCGCCGATGCCGGCGAACAGCGTCTGCTTGCGGTAACGTTCGAGCGATGGGTCCATGGTCGCGGTCTCCGGTCTGTTTCCGCATTGTCGCGGCCGGAGGGGCGATTGAGAATAGAACGGGGATGATTTGCGGAATGGAAGGCCCGAGAGAATGGCGGCCGTGATCGACGGCGCCCCCGGCGAAGAATCGATCGCTTCCGGGTGGCATGCTCGCCCTCCTCGCGGCGAGCATGGCCGTTGCGCGGATGCCACACACTGTGAGCCGCCTGCGGGTGACGCCTTTTGACTGACACCTGTCCCCTCAAGACTCACCCCTCACCCCTCACAGCTTCCCCGCAACCATGTACGCCACCAGCGCGCCGGGGAGCCCCAGCATCAGCACACCCGCCAGCGGGTAGACGACCAGGTGAAACAGCGCCATCAGGCCCCGCGGCTGCGCGCTGAGCACCTTCGGCAGCCCGGCGAGAAACGCGACCGCACCCGGCAGCAGCGCGACGCCGGCCAGGGCCGCGGTGGTGGGCGGCCGGACCAGCACCGCGACCGCGACGATGATCCCCACGTACAGGGCGGTGAGTGCCCCGGCGGCGATTCGGGTGCCGGTCTTCGGGGGAGGAGAGGAAACCGGGGACGGAGTGGTTGCTTCGGATTGTGGGGGTTCGCTCGTCATGGCGCAAGGGGAGTTGAACGGGGCCACAGCCGGGAGAAGGAACACCCCGGCAACGAATTGTCCGACGTCACTTCTCGCGTGGACACGGGAGACGGGGTGAAGGTTCGGGGCAGCTCGGGGTCAGTCCATATGCCCCCCATATGCCACAGCGAATGCGTGCGCCCCTCAAGCCTCCCGTCTCGAGCCTCACGCCTTCCCGTGGCTGGCCCGGACAAACTGTTTGTCCGGGGCGCGAAGTGACGCTGGGGGTCGTCTCCGATGGCGACGCACCATCCACAGCCTGTTTGTGTTCCGCTGCGCAGGTGCGTCACGGGTGCTTGCGTGCGCGCGGGGCGATTGTCATCGCGTGGCCCCCCAATGATATGCCGTGACACTCCCTACAGGTTCTTGCGCTGTCCGCTCACGCCTCACATTTCAAGTCACACGCCTTGTTTGACCACGAGTAGTCTAAGCTTCCCTTCTGAAAAACATTATTGACACAAAGGCTGGGTCCGATTAACGTCAATATGTCTCTTCTGAATCCTTGATGTGTGCCCCCGCTGCCACAGCGTATTGGCAATAGGAGTGTACGCATCACGGGCCGGTTCGGACGGGCCACTCATGAGCTTACATTCCAAGATTCTCTTCTCCACTTCGCCCACGGCTGCCTGTCAACGTTCCGTCAACGCTGCGGGCCGCGCCGTGTTCATTCTCTGCCTGGCGAGGAAAGTCTGTCAGTCGCTTGCTGGCATATCATTTGCGGGAGGGGCCGCCCCCATTTCGCGTGGTCTTGGGGTGGCGCATACATTGTACAAGCTCGTAAGCCGGGTGCTCTGGCTGAACATCAACCAAAGTCTCGTTGTCGTTCTCACAATTCCCTACTGCTTGCGGTGAACCGCTGAGGCTGCCGTGACGTTGTGTGGGACGACCTTGAGGCCCACCACCGCGGCTGGCCATATGCCGGCGGGGCGTAGTCGGAAAGGGAGAAGCCATGACTGTCAAAGCAGCACTCCGACGGGGGATCATTGCAGCACTGATACTGACGTGCATCAGCGCTGAGTTGCTCGAAGCCCAGGACGCGCCTCGCCGGCGCAGGGCCACGCCCGAGGAACTGGGCCCCGCGCCCGAACGGCTGCGCTACAAGCCCGTCCCGGACGCAGAGACCCCGCGCATTCTCAGCTCTCTCGCGCAACGCTGCCGGGACAACTTCGAACGCATCTCGACATGGAGCGCCACCTACAAATGCGGCGACACCAAGCGGATCGTGGACGACGACCAGCACACGCAGGCCCGACGGTACGGCGTCGATCCGGATCGTCACACCGAGTCGTTCGTGCTTCGCCTCTCGGGGACCGTCTCTTTCGAGTATGACGCAGAGACGGAGACCGTCCTCACCGACTTCTATCCGAAGCTCGCCCATGTGCAGCACATGCCCAGCACCGACATCATCTTCACGCAGCAGGTCGGCGGTCCGGGAGTGCCACCAGACGAAGAGGGATACCGGGTGAATCACCTCAAGCACCAGATCTCTCTGATCTCGCCGGAGCAGTTTCTGCGCTTCGTGCCGGAACGAACGTACGGACGCTTCGACCTGGAACCACAGGGGAGCAACAGGAAAGGGAAAGCGGCATTTCGTGCCCCTCCTGCAGAGGGGCGGGGGAAGACCTGGCAGAACGTTGTTGATCCGCGCGATCTGTTCGGCACGGGGCGACCGATGTGGGAGCTTCTCGAGGATGCGGCCGCCCAGGCTGAGAAGCGTCCGGAGGTGACAGCCGACTTTGAGAAAGGAGCGGTCGGCCTGAAACTCGAACATGCTGCTGCGGAGGGAGGCGACGTCTACATCCTCCGCGTGCGGGCCGCCGCCGGCGAGAACCTGCTGAACGTGATGTGCAGGATTGACACCCGTGTGGCCTGCAACGCCACGTATGTGTCGATGGAGCCGGAGGCAGCCGGAGTCGAGCAGAGCTGGCAGTGGGAGTTCGAGAACGTTGACGGCATCTGGCTGCCGTCCCTTGTCCACACGTCACGATCCCTGCCGGCGGAGGACATCGGTCTCTTCAGCCGGAGTCTCAGGCTCGAAACGGTTGCCGTCAACGAGCCGATTGCGGTGGAGGATCCGTACCGGCGGCTCGGTCTCTCGGACGGGGACCGCGTCGTCGATCAGATTGAGGGAAAGGTGTTCGTGTACGCAGGAGGAGAACTGGGGGAACCGATGTCGGGAATCGCCCCGGCGAAAGGGAACTCGGCACCGGAGGGCCGCACCTGGCTTCTGGCGATTAACATCCTGGCGCTGCTCGCAATCGGTGTTGTGTTCGTTCTGAAGAAACGCCGCCGTCCCTTCTCATCGAACGATGCGTGACGTGAGCAGGCGAGGCGTATGCGACGTGAGGGCTGAAGCAACGCCCAGCGCCAGAGAGAGTGTGTGTGTGTTGCGTGCGTCGTACCAACGGGTGGCCCGGACAACTTGCTTGTCCGGGTCGCGAAGGGACAGCGACGTAGGGCCGGCTATTGCCGGCCGTTGGGTGAGAGCGGCCGGTTGGAACCGGCCCTACAGTACCTCACCCCTCCCCCAGCCATTCGCAGTCCCTCAGCGTCTCCGTCATCGCGGTCCGGAAAAACTCCATGCGTCGCCCGTCTCCACGAAGAACCGCAGGCATCGCTCGTTTTCGACCGGCTTCACGTCCTCCGGCCGACTGACTCCGCTCCGCCAGAACTCCACGTCCCCCGCGAAGCGACCATCCTGCCACACGTATCCGTTCAGCCGGCGGGCCGCGATCGACCACCGCCGCTTCCCTCCGTTCCGGAACCGCAGAATCCGCTTCGGCAGATAGTGCTCGCAGCCGGCAGCCAGTTGCTCGCGGAAGAACGCCACCAGGGCGGGATTTGACACCCCCTCCAGCGCCGAGTCCCAGTCGGACCACTCTGATGCCGTGGCCGTCCGCTTCCGCCCGCGGGGCAGGGCAACGCTCGTCAGCTCCGGTGCCGGATAGACGTTGGAACAGACCACATACTCCGCTCCCGTCGCCTCATCCCGGGCAAGATTCACACGGCAACAGAGGATGTCGACGCCGTACATGTCGCACAGCCACTCGGCACTCACCAGGAGCGAGTAGTCGTACGCCTCGGCGACGAGGATGATCCTCTGCTGCCGGTTGATGTCGTCCTGGTCGACTTCCAGAAAATCCGCCAGCGCTTCCTGCTGTTCGGAGTCGATCAGCGCCAGGAAGTCGGACGCGGACCAGTGCGAGATCATGCCGGCATAGGAGATCGCCTGCAGCAGCTGCAGCTTGTGACTGCTCCGCTTGAGTTCGACGATGACTGCCGTGCCTTCCCGGTCGACGGCCAGCAGGTCAATGCGATCCTGAACATTGTTGGACGCAACGACCTCGGTGCCGAGCAGAAACAGATCCTGGCCGATCTCCCGAAAGAACTCTTCCGGGCTGTTCGCGATGAATGCCTGCAGGTCGTAGCGCTCCGTGATCGCAGCGTCTGTCAGGCTGCAGGACTCCAGCTGCGAAAAACTCTGCCTGTCACGGTCAATCTTCAGCATTTCGGTCCGACTCTCCTGAACTCGCAATCCACAGCTCTGCACGTCCAGCGACGTAGGGCCGGCTGTTGCCGGCCGTTGGGTTGAGTCGGCCGGTTGGAACCGGCCCTACAGTACTTCCCCACCTCTCACCCACCCGGTTCCTGCTCCCGGTGCGAAAACTGGGCAATCGGAATCACCAGGAACATCAGCCGGCTCAGGACCTGGCTGATCGGCAGCACCAGCAG
>ENA-ORCW01000274-ORCW01000274.1-marine-metagenome-genome-assembly--contig:-NODE-274-length-44603-cov-4.291380_pt1 | contig 44603 bp, 38 predicted proteins | sample MGYA00237784_ERZ508517 | MGnify/ENA primary metagenome ERZ508517 (study PRJEB26187, sample SAMN06268979) | marine metagenome | isolation source: Tt ae E1 feedstock associated aerobic enrichment on...
CCGCGCAGGTGAACCAGCAGCTGGCCCGCCAAAACAGGTTGCTGGCCCGCCAAAACAGGTTGCTGGCCCGCCGATGAGGTCAGGCCGACAGTTCCTCGCGTTTCCGCTCACACTCGACGCAGTTGCGTGCGTGCGGCAGAACCTTGAGGCGAGTCTTGGGAATCACGGACTTCGAATGCGACTTGCCTTCCGCCAGGCAGCCCTCGCAGAGCCCATACGTCCCCTGCTCGATCCGCTTGAGCGCGTCGCGGATTTCTTCGAGCACGTTCTGTTCGCTCTCCATCAGGCTGAGCGAGAAGTCCTGCTCGTAGGCATCCGTGCCCAACTCAGCCATGTGAGTGGGGCTCTTCGAGTCCTGACCGCCGTTGAGAGCGCCTGTGCTCAGGTGATTCACGTCACCTCGAAGCCGGGCCTGCAAGGCGAGGAGAAGCGACTTGAACTGCTCCAGGTCTTTTTCTTTCAGCATCAGAACTCTTCCACAGCGTTCAAGGAACTGACGTCACAGGTGCAGATCCATCATTATCGAAGTTCGTTTAACTGAATTCAAGGACGCGGGCGTTCTGCGCATTGTCCCGGCATCCGAATGTGTGCCCTAAGTGAAGATTCTGTTAGGCTTTGCAGTATCGCTGCGGACCGCTACTGGAGCTCACGGCGGAGTGCATCGAGCTCGGCCTCGACGTCCCGGAGCCGGGAATCGTCGCCCACATCTCCCACTGCCGCCGAGCCATCTCCGGACACCGCGTCTATCGCAGATTGCCCGGCTTCCAACGCTGTGAGCCGCCGTCGGGCGTCGTGCAATCGTGCTTCGAGGGCACTGAGCATCGTCTGAAGATGATTTCGCGTCGCGGTCGCCGCCGAGAGCTGCTGCTCGAGCCCGGCGATGAGATCTTCGACCTCGCGTTTTCGCAGCAGGTGCCGGCGGGCCGTCTCCTCGTCACCGTCCGAGAGTGCGGCACGGGCCTGGTCCATCCAGTCATCGATCGTGCGACGCTGTTCGGAGATTTCGGACTCGATGCGGGCGACGTTATCGCGAGCGGTCGAGACACTGCGGCGTGCGCCAGAGATGCCCTGCTGCATCTCGTTGATGATCTCGGTCAACGTGGCGACGGGATCGTCCGAATCCACGAGCAGTGCCGAGAGATTGCACGTGACAATGTCCGAAAGACGACTGAAATAACTCATCGGTCTGCCATACCTTCCTGCAACCGTCGTGACATTTCCCGTCCCGTCGGCTGTCTCACAACAGTGGCCCGACGTTCCTTACCGGTTGAAGTATCGCACCCGTCTGAAGAGGGGCAACGCCCCGCCCGCTCTGTCGGATCACACAGTTCGACATCTTCCGTGCGGCTTTACCACTTTCAACCTGCTGCACCGGGTGCCTGAACACCATGGGCCCGCAGTTTGACCGTCAGTTTCTCTCGCGCGAGCCTCAGGCGGCTCTTGCTCGTTGCCAGGGGGATTTCCATGATCTCCGCGACTTCGGGCAGACTGAGCCCGACGTAGTGATGAAGCAGGAAGACCTGGCGCTGCTCTTCAGGGATTTCCCCCAGCAGCCGATCGACCAGATCGACGAATTCCCGGGCACTGGCGCGTTCGGCGGGCGAGAGAACCTCGGCAGCGAGCCGCTGCATACCGTCATCCTCGGAATTCGGGCTGCGTTTCAGGGCTTTGACCAGAGCATCGTGTGAGCGTTTGCGGACGTCATCAATCAGGAGATTCCGGGCGATCCGATACATCCAGCCGCGAAACCGTCCCGAAGGAAGGTAGTCCCATGCCTGGTTGTAGACCTTCAGCAGCGTTTCCTGCGTCAGATCCTCCGACAGCTGCGCATCGCGCGTATTGCGAAAGAAGAACCCCTGCAGCGGTCCCTGGTACCGCTCGAGCAGTTCTTCAAACGCCGAGTCATCACCGCCCTGAAGACGGATCATCAGTTCGTCATCGTCAACCGTCATCGAGGTCCCGTCGTCGACGGAGTGCCGGTTTCCAACTGTACTTGCAGCAGCCCCCCGAGAGCGGACCGCCGCGCGAACCATCAACATACCGCAACGGCCGGTCATCCCGCCATGCTGCCGGGGCGCACTTTGGTCATTGGCCGGCAGACGTCGCCCGGATGGCGAATGTGTCCGGGCCGCCGGCAAGCTCGATGAGGCTGGTTGACCCGCTCCGCGCATGCCTTCTATATTCGCCCATTGCGCACCAGGCGAAGGGATGCACTCCAGAATGACTGACGTCACGTTTCAACTGCGTTACGGATCGGACCTCACGTATGAGTGTTCCCTCGAATCGGACCGTGTGGTCGCCCGACATCTGCCGCCGCCGGCCCTGATCGACCTTCCGGCCCGCATCGCCGAGGCCCTCGCCGCGCCCCTCGAGTTTCCCTCGCTGCACCAGGCGATCGTTCCTGGCGACGACGTGACGATCGTGCTCGAGAGAGACACGCCGCAGGCCGGGCCACTGCTGGCTGCCGTCTGGGACGAAATCGCCTCCCGGGACGTCTCTCCGGACCGCCTGACCGTCCTGCAACCGGCCAGTTATCGGGCCCAGGCTCCCCTGGATCCGCGTTCGGCCCTGCCGGAGGGGGTCCGCGAGCACGTGACCTGGAAGGTGCACGACCCGGCGACGGAAGGGGAGTGTGCCTACCTGGCCTCGACGGCTGCAGGTGAGCGGATCTATCTGGCCCGCGAGGCGGTCGACGCAGACTTCGTTCTCACGGTCGGGGAACTCGCCTTTGACACGCTGCTGGGCTATCGCGGCACGTCGAGTTCGCTGTACCCGGGCCTGTCGACAGTCGAGGCGCTCCGCCGCTCACACGGCCAGGGACATGACGAACTCAGCCCGGACGACCAGCGCCCACTGCGTGAGCTGACCGATGAGATTCACTGGCTGCTGGGCGGTCAGTTTTCGCTGCAGGTGATCGCCGCCGACGGACAGAATGTCTCTGCGGTCGTCGCCGGGCAGGCGGATGCGGTCCTCCGTCGGGGTAAGAAACTGCTGGCCGAGACATGGCAGTTCGAAGTCTCTTCGCGTCCCGAACTTGTGCTGGTTGCCGTCGATGCGGACGCGGGGGGACATCACTGGTCGCACGTGGCGGCGGCCCTCGATGCAGCCCGCCACATCGTGGCCCGGGACGGTCGAATCGTGTTGCTGTCAGAGCTCGCCGACGAGGCAACGGATGGAATCCTGATGGTGCGGGATGCACGAACTCCCCGCGATGCCCTGCAGCCGCTGCGGCAGGCGGCCCCGGCCGACCTGATCGCCGCCACTCAGCTGGCCCGGACGATCGACTGGGCCAACGTGTACCTGCTGAGTCACCTGGACGACGACCTGGTCGAGGACCTGTTCATGATTCCCCTCGCGGACGAGCAGGAGGTTGACCGCCTGCTGGAAGGGGACGAGCCATGCGCCGTGATTGGCGGCGGTCAGCACACGCTCACACGCCTGAGCGACCGCTGAGAGAGGGCAGGCCAGATCTCGCGGCCGCATCGCGTCCTGACAGGGATCAGTTGAGCGGAATCTCCAGCTGTGATGGAGGCACCTCAAGGTTCTCGCGGTGCCGGACCACGATCTGCCGGATCTTCTCGATCACATCCGGATGATCGCCGGCGACGTTCTGCTTTTCCGAGGGATCGTGCTCGAGATTGAACAGCAGGGGAGGATCGTGCGCAACGCGTTTGCGGGCATCGGCCCCATAGGCTCCCTGCGTATGGAAGTGGGCCTTCCACGGTCCGAAACGGACGGCCATCAGTTCGGTGCCGCGGTAGTAAAACATGTGATCACGTGCCCCGGATCCGGTTCCCTTCAGGACGGGCGTGAGATCCACGCCGTCAATCACGCGGTCATCGGGGACGGTCCCACCGGCGAGGGTGAGGCAGGTCGTGAAGATGTCCATGGTGGAACCGATGTCCATCGAGACAGTGCCTGCCGGAATCGTGCCGGGCCACCACGCAATCGCCGGCTCGCGCATTCCCCCTTCCCAGGTGCATCCTTTGCCGTCCTTGAGAAGACCGGCCGAGCCACCGTGGTCGCCGAAGATCAACCAGGGACCGTTGTCGCTGGTGAACCAGACGAGCGTATTCTCGGCGAGGCCCTCCTCCCGCAGGGTCTGCAGTACCTGTCCGACCGACCAGTCGATCTCCTCGATCACATCGCCGTACAGTCCGCGGCGACTGTGTCCTTCGAACTCGGGTGATCGGAACAGGGGAACGTGCGGCATACTGTGGGCGAGGTAGACGAAGAACGGCTCGGACTTGTGTGACCGGATGAAGCTGGTGGCCTCTTCGGTGTAGCGACGGGTGATCGTCGTCTGATCCGCCGGTCGTTCGACGATCTCGGTATCCCGGATCAGCGGGACGTTCCAGTACTCCACCTTCGGGTCCCAGAATGCTGCCCGGCCTTTCGGGTCTCCACTCACCCGGTCCATGTCGTTGGAGTAGGGGATGCCGAAGTACGTGTCGAACCCGTTGCTGGTCGGGAGAAACTGCGGCAGATGGCCAAGGTGCCATTTGCCGAACGCTCCGGCCACGTATCCGATCTCGGAGAGACCTTCTGCCAGCGTGACTTCTTCCGCCGGAATGCCGCCCCCGGAGTTGGGGAACAGGACGCGTCGGCGGTCGCTGCTCATGCCGTTGCGAACCGGCAGACGTCCGGTCAGCAGGGCCGCCCGACTGGGTGTGCAGACAGAGGCGGCCGAATAGAACTGCGTGAAACGGATCCCCTCAGCGGCCATCCGGTCCAGGTGGGGCGTCGCGATCGTGGGATGGCCGTAGCAGGACAGGTCTCCGTAGCCCAGATCGTCCGCAAAGATGACGACGAAGTTTGGCGGACGTGCGGTGGAGGCGTCGTCAGCAGTGACGGTGCGGGCACAGCTGCCGGCAATGACAATGGCGAGGATGAAAGAAACGTAACGGGCAAACGGCATGACACACTTCCAGCAAGTCAATCAGGATGCGGTTCCGACGCGGCGGAGTTCGTAGGGCGAGGCCTCTCCGGCCGATCGGCCCGGCGGATTCATTCGGAGGCCGCTGCTGCGGCGGGATCAAAGTTGGTGCTGGCCGTCTCTTGGGCCGGTGGTCCGGCTGCTCCCGGCCCACGATGGATGTACCTGTCCGCCAGCTCAAGCGTCTGAGTCACCCGGCGGAAGACCATCTCCGGCGTGTCGCTCTTGTTGTCCAGCACGGGCGGCAGATAGTCGCGATGAATCGCCAGGAGCTGCTGCATCGCCGGGTTCCGTGCCGTGGCAAGCTTGTCGAGCTCTTCGGCGAGTTCGGTGACACGGGGCTGGACTTCGGTGACGACGGCAGACCATTCCGCCGGTGGCGCCTTCGAGGCGTACAGCGGTTCGATCCGGTCGACGATCGCCTTGGTTTCGGCGTAGTACTCCGGAGCGGGATTCAACTCGAACGGGAAGAAGATGTACAGCAGCACCAGGCCGAGGACGGCGAGCAGGGCAATCTGCTTCGGATCGACTCCCAGGTCGGGCATCGAAACTTTGAAACTGAACGATGGACCGCGCAGCCGGGGCCGCTTCGCCTTCGGGGGTGGGGTGAACGACGGCGGGCTGCTCTTCGCCGATGAGGCCGCATCAACCGCGGCCGCCAGTGCCGCCGATGCTGCCGAGGATGTCGGAGCCGCTGGCGAGGCGACGTGTGGCGGCGTCTGAGGCGGGACCGGTCCGGACGGGACGGGCGGGGTTGTTTCGGCAACGGGAGCGGACGGGGCCGTCGGCTCGCGGCGCTGCTCGAGTTCCTCCTCGATCTCCTGATCGATGTCGTCACTCAACCAGTCCATGACATCGGCTTCGAGATCACTCTCGGCAGCCGGCTGACGCTTCCTTCCACGTCCCTTCTTTTTCCTGGCGACTTTCTTCCGGGGAGCTGGTTCCGGGGAACTCCCGGATGTCGGTGAGGGTTCAGCGACCTGCGGCTCGTCGGTGGAGGCGGAAGTCGCTTCGGCGTCTTCCGGTTCGGGAAACAGTCCGACAATGCTCCCCGCGTCCATCCACTCGCCGACCCGTCCAGCCCGGACATGCGTTGCCGGGTCGATCGTTCCGTCGGCGGCCAGTTCCATGATCTGACCGAAGTCGAACGGTCCGTGCTCCTGGTCATCGATCCGGTAGTACCAGATCCGGTCCGGATCATCGTCCGCGCCGGCCGACGAGGATTCGGCTTCGCCGTCGGACTCCTGAAACAGGCCGACAATCTGCTCGGCGGGAATCCACTCCGCGTGCATACCACAGCGTACCGGATCGCTGGGAGCCAACTCTCCGTCCTGGGCCATCCGGGCGACCGCCTCGAATTCGAGCGGGCCGAGCTCCTGGTTGAAGACCTGCACGAACCACTGATGGCGTGCGTCCGCTGAACTGCTTTCGGTGGTGCCGGTATCATCCGTTACGGAGTCGAGCAGCGATGCGAGGTCGTCGCTCCCGGCTGCCGAGACTGAAGTGGCCAGCTCGCTGCCTGACGAGGAGTCGTCCTCGTCGGGAAAGAGTCCCACGATGGTCGCTGCCGGCTGCCAGTCGTCGGCGGTTTCGGGACGCACATCGTCGTCGGGGCCCAGCCCCCCGGCTCGTGCCAGTTCAAACAGAGCGTCGAAGTCAACCGGACCGAACTCTTCGCCGACAATGCGGTAGTACCAGTTCTTCGCCATGGGCAATGTCGCTCCCGACTCAGGTTGGCCACGGTGTCGACATCCAACGGTCGGCACACACAGGGCGCAGGCATGTCCGGACAATGCTCCCCGGATGCGGAGGCGTACGGATGACTGTTGAGTGAACTGAGTGACCGTGCCCGTCCTCACGCAGGAAGCGCGGGACAGATCAGGGCGTCGAAACGGGGCGACCGAACAACCGTCCGGCCTTGCAGCCAGGCGGCCCGGTACGGTCGCCGTTTCGTCCCCAGCATGATAACGCATCGGGGGCGCTGAATGCATCCTGGCGATCGGATTTCGGGAAGGACCAGAGAATGTCCTCGAAGAAGCGGTCGACGACGGTCACAAGAGCGAAGCGCGGCCTGTACAAGGACAGACCGCGCTTCGCCGGATGACACGCCACGCGACTCAAACGTGACATGCAGTCTCGTGAATTCGGATGTTTCGACGGGCTGCCGGTTGTCTGAATTCGGACGCAGCCGGCCCGAACGTGACCGAATTCCGCATGCCTTCATCCAATTGCGAGCCGCGGTGGACAAACGGAGTGGTCAGACCAGTTCCGGCATCGGCCGGTACGCGTTCTGCTCGACAAGATACCGCGGCCGCCCCTGCAGGTCCGGCAGGGTGAGGTGATCGACGTCGATCCCGAGGCTGCGGTAGAGCGTGGCAAAGACCTCCTGAAAATGGACCGGGCGGGAGATGGGATGCTCGCCCAGACGGTTCGTTTCGCCAATGACCTGCCCCGAACGCATGCCGCCCCCGGCCAGCATGGCACAGGAGACGCGTGGCCAGTGATCCCGGCCACCGTTGCCGTTGATCTTCGGTGTACGACCGAACTCTCCCCACACCACGACCGAAATGTCGTCGAGCATGCCCCGCTGGTCGAGGTCCTCAATCAGGGCACTGACCGCCTGATCGAGCATCGGCATATCCTGTCGGGCCCGGCCGAAGTTGTTTCCGTGCCAGTCCCAGCGGCTGAAGGAGAGACTCACGCAGCGAACGCCGGCCTCGATGAGTCGGCGGGCTACCAGGAAGTTGGTGAGCAGCCGCGTACTGCCGTCGCTCTGCAGTTTGTCTTCGCCACGGCCGTATCGCTCGATGACGGCGGGATCTTCCCGCTCGAAGTCGAGGGCGTCGGCCAGTTTGCTCGAGGTGAGAATGCCGAACGCCTGCTGATTGAACGCGTCGAGACCGTCCATCATACCCGACTGGTCGACGTCCCTGCGGAAGCGGTCGAGCGAGGCGAGCACGGTCTTGCGGCTGTCGAGACGATCGAGCGTGACGCCATTGAGGACCATGTCCCCCTTACCGTCACCGTGCGGCGTGAAGGGAGCGTGGGCGACGCCGAGAAACCCGGGCTGCCCGTTGTCGCCCCAGGGCGCGTGGCGGGTCTTGGGCGACAGCCCGACGTAGGCGGGGACGGCGGGATCCTTCGGGCCGTAGACCTTCGAAAGGACCGAGCCGAGGGCGGGCCAACCGCCGGGTGGCTGATTGCGGTCGTGATGTCCGGTCAGGCACTGAAAGGCGTAGTGCGAGCCGCTGGCCCCGACGATGCTGCGGATGAACGTCAGCTTGTCGGAGATCGAGGCGAGCCGGGGAAACAGCTCACCAATCTCGATGCCGGGGACCTTCGTCTGAATCGGAGTGAACTCGCCCCGGATTTCGCGCGGGGCATCCATCTTGATGTCCCACATGTCCTGATGCGGCGGGCCACCGGGCAGAAAGATCATGATGACTCCCTTGCGGGAGCTGCCGGTTCCGGCCGCCTGCTGGGCCTGGAGGATCTGCGGCAGGGAGAGCCCTCCCAGTGCCAGTCCACCGATCTGCAGGAACGCCCGCCGCGAGAGATGATCACATAACCCGATACGGTTACCGAGGATACTCAACATCTCAGGTGATCCTTTTCCCAAAGGGGGCGATTCGAAGCGGATGACGTCACCAGCTCGAGGCGATGGCACGACACGCGATTCCGAAGGAAGGGTGAAATCGAGCGCCCCTTCCACACATCAATGTACGTCAATTTGAGCCCGGGTGTCAAATTCCGCCCCAGCCGGACCGGACCGACCGCCAGGGGGCGACCGGCAGGAACTGCCGACTGAGGGGTTTTGAAGCGATTCGACTCAAGTAGTTGATCTTGCGGGTGGAGGGAGGTCGTGATAGTTTTCGGCCCCACTCTCTCTCCGATCCTGAATCTCAACTCACCACGAGCAGTTTGCGCACTGTGCCTGCAGTCGCTGCGCTGCCCTCCTCCTTTGATATTGAAGAAGCGGTGAAGACATGAAGTCTGCCCTGCTGCCAGGGACGCTTCGGCGTCTGGTGCTGATGTTGACCGGTCTGGCCTGGATTCCGGTCGTGACAGCCATCTCGGGCTGTGCGCCGATGAACGGCTACGTGATGAACGAATCCGGTAAGGCGTACTTCGAGCAGGGGAACTACGCTCTTGCCCGGCGTGAATTCGAACGGGCCCTGATCGACGACCCGTACAACGCCGACTATGCGTACAACGTCGCCTCGGCGATGCAGGAGCAGGGCGATCTGATCGGTGCCGAGAAGATGTACCTGCATGCCCTCAACCTCGATCCGAGCCATCAGCCGTCCTATCACGGTATGGCCGGCATGCTGACGGAACAGGGACGGACGGCGGAAGCGTACGATCTGCTGCAGACCTGGGCTCAGACGCAGCCGTATCTCCCGGAGCCGCACCTCGAACTGGCGGCACTGCAGCAGAAGACGGGCGACATGACCGGTGCCGAGCAGTCACTGCGTCAGGCTCTGTCGGTCAATCCCCAGCATCCGCAGGCGACCGCCCACCTGGCGAACGTCTATCAGCAGACCGGCCGAGTGTCGGACGCGGCTCAACTGTACCAGCGTTCGCTCGCGGCCAATCCGTATCAGCCGGCCGTACAGTCACACCTGGCCGAGCTCCAGATGCCGAACGGGGCGTCGCCGGCCGTCCGGATGTCCCAGACGATGCCGATGCATGACGAAACGCTGGCAAAGCCACCGTATCCGTATCTCGCGCAGCGCGTGCCGACCACATCTCCGATGATGGGCCCCGGCCAGGCCTATGGTGTGCCGGCCCAGACGTTCGCGATGCCGGCCCAGCCTCAGATGGCTCCGGGACCGATGTACGCGACGCCGGCCGGACCGGCAGGCGTCCCCACGATGACCGCCCCCGCTCCGATGATGCCCCAGGGGCCGGCTGCGGCTCCGACACCCGGCCGCGAGGTGCCGGTTCCCATGCCGCCTGCTGGAACGCCGCAACCGATCGAACTCGGCTCTCCGGTTCCGGTGAGCTGGGCGGACCCGGCTCATGTTCCGAGCGGACCGATGATGGCCCCCGGCTCCACAATGGCCCCCGGACCGATGCTCGCACCGGGTCCGGAACTTCAGACCGGGATGAACGTCAGCACCGGTCCGACGGTCGAATCAGGCCCCGCCTTCGAAGCGTACAGTCAGCCGGTCCCGGCCGTTACGGCGTTCTGAGCACCTGCTGGGCCAGTTCAGATCGCTCGTTCCCGGGTGAGTCCCCGGGTGGCGCGGTGACGGCACTCGGGGCTGCACGACGGCAGGTGGCGGCCGCATTGCAGCGTCAGTTGCAGCGTGATCTGGACCAGAATATTGCGGAGTCACTCAGCATCAGGACGGGGATTTCTTTCGACATCCCGTCTGCCACCGGCGTAGGAAGACCATGCGACAGAATGCGTCGCACGCAGCCTTGCGCACCTCTGCCCGGTCCCGCAGGCGGTCAATGGCATGTCGAAACGAACGCTCAGATGGTGGCAGGAAGTCCTGATCGCACTCTTGATCGCAGGACCGCTGCTGCTGTTCCTGTTCTGGCCGCTGCTCGATATGGATGTTCGCCCCTGGGAAACGGGGCGGGACATCCCGGCCGCGCCACCAGATGAAGACCGCCGCTTCGAGTCAGAACTCGGCGTTTCAATCGTCGTCCCACCCAACTGGGCAGCGCGGGACATGCCGATGCTCAGACAGGTCGTTCTCAATCCCCGGCAGTCGTTTCCGCGGAGGCATCATGCGGGCATCAGCATCAGGCAGCTGGACGCCCCGCCCCCCGAAAGTGCACAGGAATCTCCGGACGGCATTCCGACCGATCTGGCCGGCATCAACGCCCGACTTGCGGTCTCCCAGCGTGCCGGCACATTCGACGATCCGCCGCTGACATCGTGGGCGTTCACCATGACTGCCCGTGACAGAACGTGGGAAGTGGGATACTTCCTCGCTGACGAGACCGACGAACTGCCGCCGATGGCCCTACGCTACCTCGAGACCATCGATTTCGTGGCACATTGACGGCTCGCCATCGCGAGTCGAACGGGGAGGCCATCCGCCTGGAGATGGCGCTCCACGCGCGGCGTATCTCTCCGGCCGCTACGCCGACTGGATGATATCCCAGATCGGCTGGGCCCCTTCGACGCCGACCAGCTTCTGGTCCAGACCACTGAAGAAATACGTCAGCCGGTTCGGATCGAGCCCCATCTGCTGCAGGATCGTCGCATGCAGGTGCTTGACGTGCAGTTCGTTCTCGACCGCAGCGGCTCCCAGCTCGTCAGTCTGTCCGTAGCTGGTGCCTCCCTTGATGCCGCCCCCGGACATCCACATCGTGAACCCGTAGGAGTTGTGGTCGCGTCCGGTTCCCTTGGCGTACTCGGCGGTCGGCTGCCGACCGAATTCCCCACCCCAGACGACGATTGTCTTGCCGAGCAGGCCCCGCTGTTTGAGATCGGTCAGCAGCGCGTGAATCGGCCGGTCGGTCTCGGCCGCGTGGAGGTTGTGGTTGTACTCGAGGTCGCCGTGAGCATCCCAGTTGGCGTCGTTGTGGTTGCCACCTGAGTAGATCTGCACGAAGCGGACGCCCCGCTCGACCAGTCGACGGGCCATCAGGCACTGCCGGCCGAAGGTCTCGGTCGTCGGATTGTCCAGGCCGTACATCTTCTGCGTCGCCTGGGTTTCCTGAGCGAGATCGACCGCCTCGGGAGCGTGCTGCTGCATCTTGAACGCCAGCTCGTAGCTTGCGATGCGTGCCGCGAGGTTCGAGTTGTCCGCTCGCTGCGCCAGATGCTCCTCGTTGTAGTCGCGGAGGCTGTTGAGCAGTTCCCGCTGGGCAGACTGCGACAGGTCGGCCGGCGGCTTGAGATCGAGGATCGGCTCTCCCTTCGACCGCATGACGGTCGCCTGGTAGGTGGCCGGCATGAATCCGCTGCTCCAGTTCTTCGGACCGGAGATGGGGCCGCCTCGCGGATCGAGCATCACGACGAAGCCGGGCAGGTTCTCGTTGACCGAGCCGAGGCCGTAGTTGAGCCATGATCCCAGGCAGGGGGAACCGCTGAGGATGCGTCCCGAGTTCATCATCAGCAGGGCCGAGCCGTGGATCGGGCTGTCGGCCGTCAGCGAGTGCAGGAACGCGATGTCATCGACGTTCTTCGCGACATTCGGAAACAGCTCGCTGACCCACTTACCGCTCTCGCCGTACTGCTGGAACTTCCACCGCGGCTCAACGATGCGGCCTTCATTCTTGTGGCCGCCACGCCCGAAGGTTTTGACTTTGACGGTCTGGTTGTCGCGACCGATCATGTCCGGCTTGTAGTCGAACGTGTCGATGTGACTCGGTCCGCCGTACATGAACAGAAAGATGCAGGCGGTCGCATCCGGTTCGTGATGCGGTTCTTTGGGGGCCAGCGGGTTCTGGAACGGCGTGCGACCATCCGCGGCGACCGTCTGGCTGGCGAAAAAGTCATCGCCCAGCATCCCGGCCAGTGCGGTCCCGGCAAAGCCGCAGCCACTCTGCCACAGAAACTCGCGACGCGTGCGTCCACAAAAGTCGTTCGGGCGGGCCATGGTGAGTTCCTCTGCAACGGTCGATGCGATATGTCGATGCGTTGTATGTTTTCCGGCCGGTTCATGCCGGCGGAGATCTGACGTTCGGTCCAGGCGGATCAGTCGAGGTAAACGAACTCGTTCAGATTCAGCGCCATCAGACAGAAGTATTTCAAAGCCGCCTCCTCACTGAGGCCGTGCTCCGACTGCAGCTGACCGATCAGCTCGACACCCCGATCGGTCTCGGCGTCGGTCGCCGGACGATGCATCGTTCGCTGCAGCGCGAGCCGGACCTGCTTGCGACGGTCGCCGTCCGGCACCTGCTTCGTCAGGTATGCGGCGAACTCCGCCGCCTGCTCATTCAGAAAGTCACTGTTCAGCATTCCCAGTGCCTGCGTCGGCTGTGTCGTCGCAAACCGGACCGGACAGGTGAAGTCGGTATCGGCACTGTCGAAGGCGGCCAGGATCGGGACCGGCAGCGACCGCTTGATGTGGATGTACACGCTGCGTCGGTTCCGGTCCGGCAGTGGTGTTTCGCCCCACCCCTGACCGGGACGGGACTGTCCCGCCAGGACCGCTTCGGGGATCTTCACGTAGATGCTCGGTCCGTACATCTTCTCGAGCGTGAGCGAACCGTTGACCGCCAGGATCGAATCCCGGATCTCTTCGGCCCGCAACCGCCGCATGTCGAACCGCCACAGCAGATTGTTCTGCGGATCGGCTGCCAGCGGTTCCTCGCGGCCCTGCGACGACATCCGGTACGTGTTCGAGTGAAGAATCAGCCGGTGCATCGCCTTGATCGACCAGCCGCGATTGACGAACTCCGCCGCCAGCCAGTCCAGCAGCAGCGGATGCGTCGGCCGCTCGCCCTGCAGTCCAAAGTTGTTCGGGGTCCGCACCAGCCCGCGTCCGAAGTGCCACTGCCAGATCCGGTTGACCATGACGCGGGCGGCCAGCGGGTTCTCGGGCGAGGTGATCCATTCGGCCAGTGCCCGGCGACGACCGCTCGACTCGCCGTGTGCAGGAGGAACAATCTGCGGTGCCGGTGCCGTGAGCACCTCGGGGAATGCCGGCTCGACAACGTCGCCCGGGACGTGTGGATTGCCCCGCAGCAGGACGTGCGTCGGAGGACAGTCGACGCCGTTCTCCTTCACGCACAACGCCTGGGAGGCACTTCTTGGCGGATGATTGCGGAGGTCGGTCCATTCCTTCCGAATGGCGGCGTACTCCTGAAACGCCTTTCGCGTGATCAGATCGCCGATGTGCTTGCGGATGACCCGCTGACGCTGCGAATCCCGCTTGAAGTCGTCCCGCTCGCCCCCTTTCAGCTTCGGCTCGATCGTTGCTTCGATCGCGTCCAACTGGCCGCGCAGTTCCTGGACACGCGCGTTGTACGCCTCGAGTTCCGCCTGAAATCGCTGCTGTTCTTCCGGTGAGGCGATGCTCCGAATCGACGCTTCGTACACCGATTCATCGCTCCGTACCCCGTAATGCTTCACGTTTCGGAAGAAGGCCAGGAAGCGGTAGTAGTCCGCCTGCGGCAACGGGTCGAGCTTGTGGCTGTGGCACCGGCAGCAGTTCATCGACAGTCCCAGAAATCCCTGGGAGGTTGTCGTCACGATGTCGTCCAGACCGTCGTAGAACGCGAGCAGCGGATCGGCCGGTTCGTCATCCCACAAGCCCAGCCGGTAGAAGCCGGTCGCGATGATCGTCTCGGGAGTCACCTCGTCCAGTTCGTCGCCGGCGATCTGCTCCATCAGGAACCGGTCATACGGCTTGTCGTCGTTGAACGAACGGATGACGTAGTCGCGGTACTTCCAGACGAACGGCTTGGGATTGTCCCGTTCGAAACTGTTCGACTCGGCATACCGCACCAGGTCCAGCCAGTAGCGTCCCCAGTGTTCGCCATAGTGCGGCGAGTCGAGCAGCTCTTCCACCAGACGCTCCCAGGCGTCGGGAGAGTCATCCTCGACGAAGGCGCGAACCTGCTCCGGTGTGGGTGGCAGGCCGAGCAGGTCGTAGTAGAGCCGACGCACAAGAGTGCCGCGATCGGCCGGCGGATTCGGCTCCAGCCCGGCCTCTTCCAGTCGCGCCAGCACGAACGCGTCGATCGGATTGGCAACCCAGTCAGCCGCTGAAGGCTGCGGGACCGGCGGCTGCTCGACCGGACGAAACGCCCAGTGGTTTTTCGTGGTTTCGTTGACCTGCGGCTCGCCATGGCCTTCGTCGGCAATCTCGACGTGGTCGGGCATCGGCAGTCCACGCTTCACCCAGTCGGTCAGCGTGGCGATCTGTTTCGGAGCGAGCTTGCCGGTCGGCGGCATCTCGTAGCTCTCGTAGTTGACGGCCTCCAGCAGCAGACTGGCGGCAGGATCGTCCAGATCGACGGCCGGACCGCTGTCGCCCCCCTTGATCAGGTGGGCGCGAACGGTCAGATCGAGTCCGCCTTTGGGCTCGGCTCCGCTGTGGCAGCGGAAGCACTGCTGGCTGAGAATCGGCAGCACATCCGACTCGAAGTATGCCAGGTCTGAGGCTTCGGGCTGCGGGGACGCTTCGGCATCCTCGGCAGCAATGGTCTGGATGCCGGTCCAGGTCGCCAGGAGCAGCCCGCCGACGATACCAGACGCCAGCAGACACCAGACTCGTCCGAGATGATTGTCTCGTCGTTGCAACATCGCTCTCGCTCGCAGATCGGTACCAGCAGTTCCTTCCATCGACCGCTTTCTTAGCGTTGTTAAGTAAAAAGCAGTTTATTCGATGGCCGTAGAACGGGCAAGCGTATCTGACGATCCGCGTTGCCCGGGCCGCGTTACCGCGGGATCGAACCGAGTGGACGTTCATTGCAGGCATTTCAGGACTCGGAACGACCGTTTCCGATTGGCCCGCGACTGGTTCTAGGTGATCGTCGGACCGATTGCGTCGGTGAGTGACTGAATCGCCGCTGCCACGGCTCCCTGCCGTTTGCTGCACCGCGCCCGCGTGATCGTACAGTCCCGCACGGACGGAGCGAGAGCCCGGTCTCCGGTCAGTTCGCAGACCTCGTCGAAGAGGCTGTCGCGCGCGTCGAAGATCCGGCCATGGACGAAGAGCGACGACGGGTTGAACAGATTGATGGCTGCGGACATCGCGATCGAAAGGTATTCGCAGACGCTCCGCAGTTCGGCCCCCGCGTCGAGTTCACCGCTGCGGATGAGACGAACGGCTTCCTCGATGTCCACCGGTCGCCCGATTCGATCGGAGATCCGCCAGGCCAGGGCGGTGTCGGTCGCGAGTGTCTCCAGGCAGCCACGGTTGCCACATCCGCACAGCCGACCATTCGGCTGCATCGTGACGTGCCCGAGTTCTCCGGCGAGTCCGCTGTGCCCTTCGAGCAGGCGTCCGGTCGTCACGACTCCAAGGCCCAGACCGGTACTCACGTCGAGGACGGCGAAGTCCTCGAGGGCTCCGGCCCCGTTGTACATCCGCTCAGCGAGACAGAGGGCCTGTGCCTCCTGAAAGATCGTGCAGTCCACTCCCAGCCGATTCGACAGGTCGTCGGCCAATGGATGCCCATCGGTGATGTGCAGGTTGGGCGAGAAGACGGCAATTCCCTGCCGCCGGTTTGTCAGGCCCGGCACACTGACGCCGATCGACAGCGTCGCGACCCCGTTGCGACCGGAGACCGCGAGAGCCTCTTCGACCAGGCAATCGATGAGATCGTCATAGTTGTCCGGAGTGGTGATCCGGCTGACCCGGTCCTCGTCCAGTGTCCCGTCGAGGCTGGCCGCGACGATGTCACAGCGGCCGGCGTCCAGAACAATGCCGATCACCTGAGCCTTCTCGGTCGCCAGGCGGAGTCGCTTGCCGGGACGCCCCAGCGAGCCGGGCAACGCTTCGCCCTCTTCGAGGAGCCCGGACTCGAGCAGCGATGCGACCGCTTTCGAAACGGTCGGCGCACTGATTCCCGACAGGCGGGTCAGCTCCGCCCGTGTTGAAGGTCCCTGCTCCTGCAGGAGTTCCAGAATGCGTCGGACGGTCATCCGACGCAGAAGTTGCGGCCGAATTTCAGCAGTCATGCGATCCGGTATGGGCCCAGTAAAAAATGACGGCGGACCGACCGCGAGGCTCCGCCGATCCGAACGATTTCCCGCCGCAGTCTAGCAGGAGTGATGATCGACGGCAGTCCGCACACAGGTCGCCATGACGTGTCCACCCCACTCCCGCGTGTGCCGAGGTGTCGTATGTTCTATCATCGTCAGGTGTTCCGGAGCCTGCTCGTCGAACAGTTCCCGGTAGGTCCGCGCGTTCGCCGCATGGGACGTCCAGGCCCACCACACGATGGAGTTACGGCTGAACAGGACGGTTCTCAACTGTTCGCGGTTCCCCGAAAACAGCTTTCTGCGGGTGCACACCCGAACAAATGTGCGCCAGATGACCCGACGCATGACGACAGAGCGACGGTAGTTCAACCATACGAAAATGTTCGCTCGAGAGATCACCAGATCCTGAACTTTGTTTTTGTAATTCCCGTCGACAACCCAGGCCGGCGCCGCGAGGCGGTCACGGACGAGATTCCGCAGCTCTTCGTCCGGCCGCACCTGCCAGTCCGGAAGCCAGTGCAACGCATCCAGCTCGACATGCGGAATCCCGAGCCCGGACGACAGACTCTCCGCCAACGTGGTCTTGCCGGAACCGCTCGTTCCCACGATGGCAATCCGGCATTCCTCCGCAGGTGGCAGACAGTCTGTCATTCGCGGCTCCCGGTCGGGCGATGCCATCATTCGTCACCGGTGTCGGGCATTTCCGGCGGCGTCCGCAGAATCTCCGGCTGCGTTTCGCCCTGAATCCGACGGATCGTCCCGGCTACCTGTTCGACCGCTTCTGTTCCCACATGAAGACCAAAGTCCAGTCGGAACGTGCGGGACTCCCCTGCATCGAGCGTGGCCAGACGTCCGGCGGCCCGTTCGACCCGGCGGTTGTACGGATATCCTGTCGCCGGCTCCAGTCCCGTCACGTAGCCGTCCGCAACGGCCGTCGTATTCTTCCAGACCGTGAAGTACGGCAACTGTTCGACGTTCCAGCGGATGGACGTTCCACGGTCGCCGGCGGCGTTACGCAGCAGGGCCAAGCTCTGCCCGGACCGGTCAGAGATCGGCTCGACCAGATAGACCTGTTCAATGTACCCGGGAGTAGGACCGGCATAGGTATTCCAGCGATCCAGGCCGCTGGCGGCATGGTCGTTCATCGGAGCGATCCGTTTTGCCGGCACGTGGACCTGGGCCCCCTCCTCCAGCAGCGGGGCCCCGTAGTTGACGTGGTAGATCAGCTCGATCTCCTGTTCGCCGGCCCCCTGATTGGTCACCACGTCCTCGATCGTCAGCTCGTCCGAGCCGGGCACGGTTGAGATCTCGGTCACCAGCTGCAGCTTGGGACCAAAGAACATCCGCTCATACACCACGCCCCGCACTCGCAGGCGATGCGGCGGCTCGGAATCGACGATCAGCACCACCTCGGAGGAGGGAATGTTGCCGATTTTCCCATGCAGCGTCAGGTCCATTTCGGCCCGATCGCCGGTGTTCGTGGTGAAAACGTCCTTGCCGGGGTGCCCGGCGAATTCGAGTCCGCAGCGCACCATCCACTCGTTAAAGCCGTCCAGCCACCCCAGCCCGCCGCGGGTGTCCAGGTCGATGAATTTGGGATGAACGACTTCCTTGACCGGCGAATCCCAGCCGAGCCGCACGTCGCCCGATCGGACTTCGAGAATGTTCATGCCACGGGTCGGCACGATCACGATCTGGAGCTTGCCGTTGTCGATCGTGATCAGTTCGCTGCCTTCCTGCTTGCCGCCGTGCAGCGTTTTCTTCTGAACACGCCAGGGGAGGTCGCCTCCGTTCTCGACGTCCAGGTGTGTCAGTTCGAAGTGCCCGATCTGCTGATTCGTCGTCGCACTCGTCAGGACGAACTTCTGCGGGGCGTTGTCGGCCGCGCGACATGCCGTCGGGGGACCGGCGATAAATCCGCAGACAAGGGCGACCAGAACGCACAGTCTCGGCAGCATGGCTCGAACTCCTTCGATGTCACACGGAAGAAACAAGGAAATTGTCGTCCAGACTCGCTCACGCTGAGTGGCAGCACTAACCACTCTGAACGGGCAGTTTGTGTTCTTCGCCCGGAACCTCTCGAACGAACTGCGGTACAGCATAGCCGGGAAGGTGCCGCCTCAGCTCCTCAACAATCCGGATTCCCTCGATGTCGGGTGTTTCGAAGTGAGCGGCCCCCCGGACCCGGTCGAGTTGATGGAGGTAATACGGCTGGACGCCCAGGTCGATCAGCGATTCGCACAGGTCTCGCTGTGCATCGAACGTGTCGTTCACGCCCCGCAGCAGGACCGCCTGGTTGAGTGTCGGGATGCCACCACGAACGAGCCGCTCGAGGGCATCGGCGCAGTCGGCTACCACTTCGCGGGCGTGATTCGCGTGGATCACCATGAACGGCTGAAGTGATGTACCGGTCAGCAGGTCCAGCAGGCGCCGGGTCACCCGCGACGGCAGGACGACCGGCAGCCGCGAGTGAATCCGCAGCCGACGCAGATGGGGGATCGTCGCGAGTCGCTGAATCAGAGCCTCCAGCCGGGCATCGGTCAGCATCAACGGGTCGCCGCCGCTGAGGATGATTTCCCGGATTGAGCTGTCGGAGCGAATCGTCTCCAGGGCGGGCTCCCAGTCTGCGAGCCGCTTGGGTTCTTCGCCGTAGGGATAGTGGCGACGGAAACAGTACCGGCAGTGAACCGCACAGGCGCCGGTGGTAATCAGCAGGGCCCGGCCACGGTACTTGTGCAGCAATCCGTCCGCACGGCGGAAGCCGGAATCGTCGACGGCGTCCTCGCCAAACCCGTCGACCTCCCGAAACTCCTCGTCCAGGGGCAGCACCTGCCGGAGCAGCGGATCGTCGAAATCCCCCTGCCGCATCCGGCCGAGGTATGAACGGGGCACCATCAGGGGGAACAGCGTTGCGGCCCGGCGGGCCGGTTCGCGGGTGGATTCCGGAAGCCCAAGCAGGTCGACGAGCTGGTCTGGATCGCGGATGGCGGCAGCCAGATCCCGGTGCCAGGAATCGCCGCGGGACGCATCGGTGTCCCCTTCCGATCGGGTCGGTGCCGGGGGGAAAGACTCTGGAAATGGGGCGGTTGGCGGGACCGTTTCCCCGGGGGCGTGCATCTGCTATTCTCTCGCGCGATTCGGGCGGGCTGATGTGCCCCCACGGTAGCGATTCGGAAGAGAATTGAGCAATGCCTCAGATTAACGCCGGCGATTTTCGTAAGGGAATCAAGGTCATCGTCGACGGCCAGCCGTTCGAAATGATCGAATGCAACTTCGTCAAGCCCGGCAAGGGGCAGGCGCTGTACAAGACCCGCCTCCGCAACCTGCTGACGGGGACGCTGCTGGACAACACCTACCGCAGCGGCGACAGCCTGGAATCGGCTGACGTGCGGAATGCCGACGGGCTGTACTCCTACTTCGATGGCACGAACTACATCTTCATGGACAACGAGAGTTTCGAGCAGATGGAACTCTCTGCCGACGTCTGTGCCGATCAGATGAAGTTCATCAAGGAAGGTGCCGAGTGCGGGCTGCTCTACTGGAATGACCAGCTGATCGGCGTGACGCCTCCCAAGCATGTCGAACTCGAAGTGACCTACACCGAGCCGGCTGCCCGGGGCAACACTGCCACCAACGTCACCAAGCCGGCAACCGTCGAAACGGGCGGCGAAGTGCAGGTGCCTGCCTTCATCGAGATCGGCGAGAAGATCAAGATTGCCGCCGAGACCGGCGAGTATCTCGGTCGCGCCTGATCCAACTGACCACGCCTGATCGCGGCCGCATGTGCGACCGATTGCGCCGGTCGCCATAGACGACGAAGACAAAACCGCCGCTGCAACCAGGGGACATTCTCCCGGATGCGCGGCGGTTTGCTGTTCGGACCGGAGTCAGTCCGGTCGCTACGGTACGACGGTTTCCGTTTCGGTCGCGGCTGCCGCGTCGTCATCGTCGGCGGAGCCATCGGACTCGGTCAGCTTGGCCTGTTCCTGCTCGTACTTTTTGAGCGTCGCGGTGATGCTGCGGTTGCCCCCACTGTGCTCAACCGCCTTCTTCTGCCACTGGATCGCAGAATCCAGGTCTCCCTGCTCGTAGTAGACCCGCGCGAGCGTATCGAGAATTGAGGCATTGCTGTCGTCGGTCAGCTCGGCCGCCCGACGGGCCGCCCGCATCGCGACCTCCAGATCTTTCTCTCCATCTGCGGTCGCGATCCGCCAGGCGAGGTCATTGAGCAGATTCGAATCGTCCCAGGCCTGTTCGACAAGTTTCTCCTGTACGGCAGCGGCCTCGTCAGTCCGCCCCGCCTCCGACAAGACGTAATGGCGATACCGGGTGAGCATCGCCGACTCGCCCATCTGCTTCTCAGCTTCATCGAGGGCCGCGATGGCCTCATCATACTTTTGGGCTCTCATCGCCAGCATGACGTTGAGCGCCAGCTTCTTCATCTGCTCTTTGTTGCGGTACTCGGCGATCGCGGCTTCCCGGTCCCAGTCTCCGGACACGATTTTCGCGAGCGGATCGTCCATCTGCATCGGGTGTCCGATCCACTCGACCATGCCGTCCCGGCCGACGATGAAGGCGGTCGGGATTCCGTTCTGCCCGGCGGCCTGCATGTAGGTCGTGCTCATCGTGTCATCCTTGTCCGTCGCGAGACGGTAGGTGACGACCTCGGCCCACGTCTTTCCGTCCGACTGATCCTGGTCGAGGAACTTCTGCACGACCGTCGGGTCTTCGCGCGTCACGCCGATGAACTGCACCTGGCTTCCATACTCGTCCTGCAGCTTGCTGAGATGGGGCATGCTGGTTCGGCAGGGCGGACACCAGGTCGCCCAGAACTCGACGACGTGAACCTGCCCCTCGTCCAGCTGCGCCACCGGCGTCCCGGTGACCCAGTCGCTGATCGCCAGGGGCGGCGCCGGATCACCAATTGCCAGAGCCTGGACCGGTTCGGGTTTCGCCGCCGACTCGGCCGGTTCTTCGGCCGGCACGGTCGGTTCCGCCGGCTCGACAGTCGATGCGACCGCCGGCTCATCGGTCGGTTCTTCCGTGGCCGCTGTACCGGGCTCGTCGGCCTCCGGCATCGGCTCTTCCGTCTCCGTGTCTGAGGCGGCCGGCGTATTGGGCTCGACCGGCATCCCGGTTTCCCCGCCGTCCTCACTCAGGGCTGCGGTTGTGTCCTCGCTCTCCTCCACGGTCTCGTCGATCGTCCCTTCAGGCGTGGACGTGACGACCTCTTCGGCCGGTTCACTCTGACACCCCGGCGCGAGTGAGAGCAACGCTCCCAGCAGACACACCGAGACCTTGCGTAACAGATCGGTCGACATGACGGTTTCCTTCCTGCGCGAAAGAGTGGCTGCACGACCGCGCGGCCCGTGCTCTCCTTCATGTTGCTCCCCCGACGTCACGCTTGCAACTGGATTCCTGCAGATGATGAGTGAAGTCCCGCATGGCGTACTTTCGTTCCCCGCAACAAGCCGTCATCATCGGGGAGACACCGAATTTCGCTTCGGACAACTCCAGGTTGCACTCCCCGGGAGACCGTCATGCCATTCCGCTTTCGCGTCGCAAGTATCCTGTTTGCGGCATTCGCCTGCGCGATGTCTTCGCTTCTGCACGCCGCGGACGACCGCCCGAACGTTGTCCTCATCATGGTGGACGACATGGGGTGGTCGGACCTGGGCTGCTATGGCGGTGAAATTCAGACGCCCCACCTGGACCGCCTCGCCCGCGAAGGGCTCCGCTTCACGCAGTTCTACAACTGTGCCAAGTGTGAAACATCCCGGGCGGCCCTCATCAGCGGACGCTACGCCCCGGAGGTCGGCATCGCGAAACTGCAGAACTGCCGGACCATCGCACAGCGCATGCGCGACGCCGGCTACACGACACTGATGACCGGCAAGTGGCACCTGAGCGGGAACCCGGTCGATCACGGGTTTGACCGCTACTTTGGGCATCTCAGCGGAGCGACGAACTTCTTTCACGGCGACAACACGTTCCGCCTGGATGACCAGCCGTTCGATGTGCCGAAGGAAGGCTTCTACACCACCGACGCCAACACCGATTACGCCATCGAGTTTCTCGAAGCGGCCGACCGGGACCGTCCGGTCTTTCTGTACATCGCCTACAACGCGCCCCACTATCCGCTGCATGCCCCCCGGGAAAACGTCGAGAAGTACCGCGGACGTTATGAGGGAGGCTGGGACCGGCTGCGCGAAGAGCGTCTGGCCCGCATTCGGGAACTCGGCCTGATCCAGGAACCGTTTGCGCTGCCTCCCCGTCCCGAGGATGTCCCCGCCTGGGAGTCCCTCAGCGCGGAGGAACGTGAGACGCAGCAGCTGATGATGGCCGCCTATGCCGGCATGATCGACCGCGTCGACCAGAACATCGGGCGGCTTCGCGCGGCACTCGAGCAGCAGGGGCGGTTCGAGAACACGCTGTTTCTGTTCCTCTCGGACAACGGTGCCTGTCCGTTCCAGCGGACGACGAAGAAGACTCTCGAAAACCAGTTGATGCCCTGGGATCCGGAGTCCTACTGGACGTACGACAAGGGCTGGGCTCACGCCTGCAACACGCCGTTCCGCGAGTACAAGCGAAACCAGCACGAAGGGGGCATCTGTACGCCGCTGATCGCCCACTGGCCCCGCGGGATTTCCCGGCCGGGCGAGATCACCAGCCAACCGGGACAGATCGTCGACCTGCTGGCAACCTGTATCGACGTCGCGGGCGTCGACCGGGAGGACGCGCTGGCGGCAGCGCCGTTCCGCGGGCGAAGTCTGAAACCGATCTTTTCCGGGCAGCAGCGAACGCCGCATGAAGCGATCTACTTCACCTTCTACGGCACGCACAACGCGCTGCGGGTCGGCGACTGGAAACTGGTCAACATCGATCGTGGTCCGTGGGAGCTGTACAACCTCGCCGAAGACCGGACCGAACTGCACGACCGGGCGTCGTCGGAACGTGACCGGCTGGTCGAGTTGCGGACGCTCTGGGAAGAGATGCAGCAGGAGATCGGCACCGGCCGGAGCGGCCGCAAGGCGAAACGGGCGAAGACATCGAACTGAGGAACTGACGGCCCGACGGTCCGGGCGTGGACGCGGCGGCCATGTAACAGCCGGAAAGCATTTCCGCTGGACAGGGAGCGGGCCCCTCCGTCCTGTTGTCTGTCCCGGAACTGCTTCGATGATTGCATCCCGACCGCCACGTCCCCTTGCCGTATCGGAATCCTTTGCCAATCCCTACTACGGCCCGGCAATGGGCAGCTTCGCGGCAGCCGGCACCTGCGGTCTGATCGCACTGCTCGCAACGGCATTGTGGGACGGCGGTTTCGCGGCAACGATCGTGGCGTCCGTTGCTGCCGGCGGTGCTTCGGTCCTGCTCGTCTGTGGACTCGTGTTCGTCATGATGGCCCGCCTGGCCCAGCCACGCGTCGATGGTCTTGCAGGCGACGAGGCGATCGCCAGCTGGACCTTCAGCGCAGCAACATGGAACGCGTTTGTTGAGCGGATGCGGTTCCGGCACGTGTCGTCACCGACCGTTCCCCGCAGTCTCCCGCCGGTCATCGGGCTGGCCGTCTGCCCGACACTTGCGATTGTCGGACTGGGCGGGGCAATCCCACTGGTCCTGCTCGCCGCCGGGCTGGTCACCTGGACCATCATCCGGCTCGAGCGGAAGCACGGGCTGAAGCACTATCCGCTGGTCGACAGACCGGTGCGCGTCGTGATTTCGCGTCACGCCCTTGCGACTCCGGGCGGTGTTTTCGTCTGGAATACCGTTGGGCCGCGGCTGGTGACCATTGCCCTGAACCGGCGAGAGGAGCTTGTCTTTCAGGTGGTCACACTCAGTTGCCGGCAGACGTCACACGCCGAGATCATCGTGCCGGTCCCCTGTGACCGTCGCCCCGAGGCCCGACAGCTCGTCATGATGCTTCGGAATCGACCGCTGGCCCAACTGGTCACCGCCGCGACGGGTTGAGGACCGGGGGACGGCTGCAGGCAATCGGCGTGCGTTTGGCGTGCGTCCGGTGCGTGATCGGGTTGACCCGGTCCGACAGCGTGACGTTACAATCGGCCCGGTTTCATCCGAGCAATGACGCGATCTTCTGCGGGCCGGCAGTATCGTGAGTGCAGCGCACGTCCCGCAGGCAGCGTCCGGCGGGGAGCGACACGTGACTGCAGATGACGAACTGCTCGACCTGATGCGACTGAATCTTGTCCCTGGACTCGGCCCCCGGCTGCAGTCACTGCTGCTGGCCCGGTTCGGCTCGGCGACGTCCGTTCTGGCGGCGTCCGGTCCCGAGCTGATTGCTGTCGACCAGATCGGCCCCAAGCTCTCGGCGGCCATCACCCGGGCCCGCTCCACCCCGATGGCGGTGGAGGAACTCCAGCGCTGCCAGGAAGCGGGTGTCTGTGTGCTCCCCCGGCACGACGACGATTACCCGGCGGTGCTCAGAGAGATCCCCGATCCGCCGATGGTGCTCTACGTTCGCGGCACACTCGAAGCGACCGACGAACTGGCCGTCGCAATGGTCGGTTCACGACAATGCACGACGTACGGCCGGCGACAGGCCCAACGACTGGCCGGCGGCCTCGCCCGGGCCGGGCTGACGGTCGTGAGCGGTCTGGCACGCGGGATCGACAGCGTCTGTCATCGGGCGGCACTGGCGGCAGGGGGACGAACCATCGCCGTCTGCGCGACGGGCCTGGGGAGCATCTATCCCCCGGAACACGCCGAGCTCGCCGACGAGATTGTCGACGCCGGTGCCGTCCTGTCGGAGTCGCCACTGGATCGCGGCCCGACACCGGGCATCTTTCCGCAGCGGAACCGGATTATTTCGGGGCTGTCGCTGGGCGTGGTGATCGTGGAAGCGAACCGGAAGTCGGGGGCGCTGCACACGGCACGCCACGCGATGGAACAGGGACGCGAGGTGTTCGCCGTTCCGGGACCGATCGACAGCCCCGCCAGCCAGGGGTGCCACGACCTGATCCGCGATGGAGCGACGCTCGTCCGATCCGTGGATGACATTCTGGAGGGACTCGGGCCACTGCGGGCGCCGGTGTCCCGCGATGAGAAAACAGTCATCCGCGAGCCGCGGGAACTCAACCTCGACGATCAGGAGCTGGCGATCCTCAACCTGGTCCGGAGCGATCCCCGGCACATTGACGAGATCGTCACCGAGGCGGCCATCGAAACCTCGCGGGTCCTGTCGACGATCACCGTACTCGAGATGAAGCGACTCCTGACGCGCCTGCCCGGCGGCTTTGTTGTCCGACGCTGAGCCCCGCGACGGTCGCATGAACGCACACAGCCCGGCCCCTCTTGCGGGAGACCGGGCTGCTGCATGTGTTGCGTTGTTCCGAACAGAGGCCGCCTCAGCGACGATAGCCGTTGTAGCCCCGGTTGGTGATCTGCGGTCGACGGGCACCGCCGTAGTAGACCTGCGGATCGTCGATGATCCACGGCGTCGACCAGGACTGGCCGTTATCCGCCGAGCAGACGTTGAAGAAGATCGTGTTGAAGTAGTTGGCCCGAATGCCGTACGGCACCGAGGAGGTGATGTAGTCCGAAGCGGTCAGCGGATCGACGCCCGGGCTCGCGTAGTAGTGACAGGTGCCGTCGGGAGACATCGACATCCCAAACGTCCACCACCCCGTCTGAGTGATTTTCGGCCCGGGGATCTCATGACCGAGCTGGTTGGCACGAATCAGGATGACGGCGTGGTCTTCGGTGTGCTTCGAGTCACGCGGACAGTTGTATTGAATGAAGAAGCCGGGATAGAACGGCTCCTGGGTCGTCACGGTTTTGGACTTGCGGAATCGCCGGAGGAACCCGGAGCTGAACGACTTCACTTCTTCCTTGGGGCCCTGCATGCCGGCCCGGATGCCGAACGTGACGCCGGTCCGCTGTTCCCACTGGTCCCATTCCGGCAGGTAGACGCGGACGACAAAGTTGGGGGAGTGGCCCATCGAGATCGGCTTCCCCTGAAGAATGAAGTCGTCCTGGGCCTGCTTTCCGCGCGGGCGGCCCGGCACGCCGGTGTCCCGACTGCGCAGGTACATCGCTCCGGTGCTGCCGGGGAGACCACCGGCGGGCGTCTCCACCCGCTTGATCACGTCCGGCGCGCCCCGCTTGGGGCTTTCCATCCAGCGACCGTTCGTCGAGCGTCCGAGCGGGTAGCGGACCTGCTCGTCTTCTTCCTTGCTGCTCTTGGGCCAGTTGTGCGTATAGCCCCAGCTCTCGTCTTCGAAATCGTCCGAGTTCAGCAGCGTGCCCGTGCCGGGAATGACCTGGGCGTCGGCGGGGGCCGCTGCCGCAATTGCAATCAGGCCCGTACCGACGGCTAACCGAACCGCAACGGGCAGTGAAGTGAGTCGTCGAATCATCTGTAAGTACCGGATGTCAGAGGGTGGCGATGAAGGCGCGAGCGGCCTGCGGGGGAGCTGGCGGGCACTCCCACCGCAACGGGAGCGCACGTCGACAACGTTCCCTCCCGCCCTCTTAGATATCGGCGACTCCACCCGCTGACGTGACGCCATTGCCTGAAGCTGGGGTATCCGGGGCAACAGGGGGCCTGCAGCACGGACAAGGAAACTTTTATCGGATACGCAACAGGAGGCACCCGGCGTCCTTCGACATCACAATCAGTGGCCGCGCCCCCCGCCTCCTGCTCCGCCCGACTCCGACGCGCCCTTCCGGACCTTCCGCAGCGAGTCTCCCTGGGGCTGAATCTGCTTGAGCTGTTTTTTCTGCAGGTGCGGCAGCTTCGTCGCCGGCTTCCGCGGCCCCGCGTTTCCTTTTCCCGCCATTGGTTCTTCCTTCCCTTCCCGAATCACCTGAGTCGCGCACGCCTGCGCATGAAGAAAGGCACAGGTGGTGCCCCGTGCCTTGTGATCGTTGCCGGTTGCCCTGGCGATGCTCAGAGATCCAGCAGCTCGTCCATCAGCTGCGAGGTGTCTTCGAGTGAGTTGTCGCGCCCTTCGCGGGTTGCCCAACCGGTATACTGGATCTCGGCCAGCGCCTTGCGGACTTCCGGCCAGTTCACATCCCCTTCGCCCAGTCGGCAGAAACCGTTCTCCTTGCCCCAGTCTTTCACGTCCAGCTTGACGATCCGACTGCCGAGCGTGCGAATCCAGTCCTCGCTCGGACCGAACTTGCGGACGTTGCCGATGTCGAAGTAGACGCCGACCCAGGGGCTGTCGATTTCGTCAATGTAGTCGCGCAGCTGGTCCGGCTCTTCGCAGAAGCCGTTCCAGACGTTCTCGATCAGGATCTGCACGCCCAGCTTCGAAGCGAGCGGCAGAACCTTGCGGATCTCGACGATCGACCGCTCCCAGACGTGATCGTGGGTTTCGTCGGGACCGGTGACGCGTCCCGGCACCAGGAGAACGGTTGATGCCCGCACCGCGTGTGCGTCACGCAGCGCCTGTTCGAGTGCTTCGCGTCCCCGGTCGCGCGTCGCCTCGTCCGGCGAGGAGAGACGGTCCTTCCAGTGGACTCCGTCGACGAGTCCGTGCACCGGCACGCCGGTTTCGGCGATCGCTTCCTGCAGGGCGGGAATGTTCTTGATGTCCGGGCTGCCCCCCTCGATGCCGTCGAACCCGAGTTCCTTGTACGTCAGGAGCGTCTTGACCATGTCGCCCTTGTCGCGACCGATCCCGCCCCCCTTGTTCGCCTTGTAGATCCGTCCCCGATTCGCACCGGTACGTTCGCTGGCGTCCTGGGCCGGTGCGGTGGCGGAATTCATCGCGACCAGACCGGCCGCTACCGTTCCGGAAGCCTGGACCAGGAAGTCACGTCGGGAAGTCGAGTCAGGATGCATCGCAGGTCTTTCAGTCAGTCGACAGTTCAGGGTGATGACGTGAGACGCCCGTCGATCACCAGCCGGGGTGCTGTTGAGGCCGGTTCCGGGACGGTTCGGGCACCCAGCGAATCAGGTCATCCAGCAGTGTGCGGAGTTCCGCGTGGTGCCGGACTCCGGAGAGAAGCGCATAGGGAGTGATACCGCGCATCCGCAGCTCGCTCTTGAGCGTCGGCAGGATCTCGCGGAGGAAGAACCGGTGCTGCCGGTAGCGGATCCAGTGGAAACAGCCGTACATCACCAGCAGGCCGACGCCGGGAACGAGGTACCACTGCTGCAGGCCCAGGCCGATGACGCCGTGCATGAGCACAGCAAACCAGAACAGGAAGATGGCGCTTGCCCACAGGGGCGTCGAGCCCAGGGTGTTCAGCCGCTCGTTGGCCTGCACCAGCATGCCGTAGAGGTCGGCGTCCTCGATCCCGTCCCGCAGGTCATCCTTGCGCCAGGGCTGGCAGACGAGTTCCCCCTGCTGCCGAGTCACGACGACGGCTTCACCCTCGTCGGGCAGATAGTCCGCGAGGTACTCGAGTTCCTCAAAGGGACTGAACATCAGGGCCTCTCCGTTCGAAGTCCCAGCCGTGTTGTCTCTGATTCCCACTCGACGCGATTTCAGCCTGACCGATTGCAGCCTACCCAATCTGACGGATCACTTCCATGATCCGGTCGAAGTCATTGTCGACGACGATCGGACCGTTCGAGAAGGGCCGTTCCATAACCCCTCCGCTGGCCAGCTTCTCGGCCAGGCGGTCGTCGGACTCGGCGGCGTGATAGCCAACCGTGACGTCGGGATCCTTCAGCTGGTGTCCCGTCAGGATGCAGACCACACGGTCGCCGGGGGCAATGACTCCCTGCTTCCGCAGCAGCCGGGCACCGGCGACGCTGGCTCCGCTGGCCGGCTCACAGCCGAAGCCACCTGCCCCCACGTTCGCTTTCGCGTCGAGGATCTCCGCGTCGGATACTTCCCGGACGACGCCATCGCAGGCATCGAGGGCCCGCAGGCACTTCTTCAGGTTCACCGGCCGGTTGATCTCGATGGCGCTGGCGAGAGTGTTGGCACGCCGATTCTTCTCGTCCATGTCGGTGTAGAACGCATCGATCAGGGTCTGATCGGGACGACCGTCGTTCCACCGCAGTCCCTTGTGTTCGTACAGCTCGTGCAGCGTATTGGCACCGGCCGCGTTGATCACCGCCAGTCGCGGAATGCGGTCGATCAGCCCCAGTTCCTTCAGTTCAATGAATGCCTTGCCGAACGCACTCGAGTTCCCCAGGTTTCCGCCGGGCACCACGATCCAGTCGGGGACTTCCCATCCGAGCCCTTCCAGGACCCGGTACATGATCGTTTTCTGCCCTTCGAGCCGGAACGGGTTGACGCTGTTGCAGAGATAAATGCCTCCCTCGGCACAGACGGCCCGCACCTGCCGGAGGGCGTCGTCAAAGTCTCCGCGGATCTGGATCGTCGTGGCCCCGTAGTCGAGTGCCTGCGAGAGTTTGCCGAAAGCGATCTTCCCACTGCCGACAAACACGACGACGCGAAACAGTCCGGTCGTACTCGCGTAGATTGCCAGGGAGGCACTGGTGTTACCGGTCGACGCACAGGCGGCGATTTTCGCTCCCACCATGCGGGCGTGAGTGGACGCGGCGGTCATGCCGTTGTCCTTGAAGCTGCCCGACGGATTGAGCCCCTCGTACTGCAGGTACAGTTGGCCCGCGTCCATGCCGACATACTTGCCGACCGGGTCGGACTGCTGCAGGATCGTCTGCCCTTCACCGATCGTCACGATCTGGTCGTCGGGGGCGAACGGAAGGAGCCGGCGGAACCGCCAGACCCCACTGAAGTCGAGCGGATTGCCGCGGTTGGCCCAGGCGGCCTCGAACTCCTTGAGCGACGTGGGAACGGGCAGGCGGTCCCAGTCGTAGCGAACGTCCAGCAGGTCGTTGCTTTCCGGGCAGACAGTGAGCGTCTGATCGACCCCGTACGTCGTGTCACAGTCGGGCGCGATGCTGCGCTGGAAGGCGAAGTCGTCGAGTACGGTGGTAATGGTACAACCTCCTGGAATCCCGGGCTTTCAGCGGACAGCCCGGTGCGGCAATGCGAGCCCGAATGCTGGCTCAGGCGGGCCGATCCCGGCCCGGGGGAACACGACAGTCACGATCGCAGGTACGGTCGCTGGTTTCCCTGATTGTCGCGGTTCGCGGCAGGCTTGGCAACCGGTTCTGACCGGCTCACGTCGCGGGTCGGGACGACGCGCCGCAGGCGGCTTCCTCCACGGCCCCCAGCAGCTGGTCGAGCCGGAACGGCTTGTAGAGGACCGATTTGAGCCCCATCTGCCGTGCCTTGACGATCGAATGCGTCGGATCGTAGCCGAAGCCGGTCATCAGGATCACCGGCATGTGCTCGTGGATTTCCCGCATCCGCTGGAAGCACTCCGCCCCGTTCATGTCCGGCAGGTGGATGTCGGCGATCACCGCGTCGTAGTGGAACGTCCGCCCCATCAGCAGAGCTTCTTCGCCGTTGTGCGCGGTCTCCACAATACAGCCGTAGCGGCCGAGCAGTTCATGAGCGGCGCGACGCACCTCCTTGTCACTGTCGGCGACGAGGATCCGCTTGGCCCGCAGAACATGGTTCTCGGACTGCTCCCGCGAAGAGAATCCGGCCCGTCCCAGTTCGGGCGAAATCGCTTCGCCCACTTTCTGAATCAGCTCACGGATCTCACGGGTGTGGGAGAGAATCCGCTGCAGCCGTTCCGTCACCGGGGCGTCATGGCCGATGTACTTTTCGAGAATCCACGCGGCGTCGTTGAGAATCTCGTCGACCGGGTCGGCGACCTCGCGAAGCATCAGCGAGGTGCTTTCCTGGGCCGTTGTCGCCTTCTCCGCCACCAGCAGATCGAGCGTGTTCAGCGCCATTGCCACTTCGCGGCAGAACAGCTCCAGAAACTGCAGGTCGTTCTCGCTGAAGGCCCCCGGCTTGGGACTCTCGACGTTGAATGTTCCCAGGATCTCATCGTGCAGAACGAGCGGCACCGTCAGCGAACTGCGGGCCCCCGGGGCCCCCGGCAGGTACAGCGGGTCGTTGTCAATGTCCTCGCAGAGGTAGCTGCGGCCGGTCGCTGCGACGAACCCGGTCACGCCGTTTCCCTCGGCGTCGGCGTACAGTTCCCGCGACTCGGCATCCGGCTCCATGCCCTCGGCCAGCAGCGGCGTCAGTTTGTTGGTGCTCTGCTCGACCAGGCGGATCTCGACGGTATCGAACTGAAGCAGGTCCTGTGTGAAGTGCAGAATCTTCGACTTCAGCAGATCGATCCGTTCGCTGACCGACATCTCGAGGACTTCCTGCGGCTGCAGGTCGCCCAGTTCCAGTCCGGCCTGATAGATCGCGTTCAGCTTCTGACGCTGGATGACCTCGGTCGTCAGGTCCCGCACCATCACCAGCAGATAGTTGGGAAACTCGTCGAGGTCCTCGAGGACCGGCGTCGCGTCGACCTGGAAGTAGTTTTTGTCGCCGACACGAATCGTGGTGCGGGTCGATTCGTTTGAGCCCAGAGCCGTATGGAACGGACAGAAGTCCGGTCCCAGAATTTCGACGGTGCCGAATGAGTCCAGCAGCGGCTGGCCAACCAGCGAGGCCGACTGGCCGGTGAATTCGGCGAGCCGGTCGTTGTGCCACAGGATGTTCGATTCGAGATCGAGCAGGGCGATCCCGTCAGGGATCTTTTCGAGCAGGCCGCCGGTTTCGAGCAGGAAGGCGGAGGGAGAGAGTTTCTCGCCGAGTACGCAGACTCCCTGCAGGTCGTCTTCGCGCAGCCGGGTGAGTGCGTCGGCAAGACTTGCCGCGGGAACGATCTGGCACTGGTTCCGCAGGCCATCGACGGCCGATGCCAACCGGCTTTCCGACGCCCCGAACACCAACACTCTTGGCAGATGGGTCACGTCCGTTTCCAAATTCACTGATGCCCGTCCTGTTGATAGATTCTAGGGGCACATAGGTGAACGGACAAACAGCATTCATCGTGGCCGCCTGACAGGCCTCCCGATACGCCCGGGTTCCTGCCCCCACTCATCGGATCGCGACCGCGGAATCATTTAAGCCGATTCCGATAGAAGTATCTACCATTTGCAGGGCAGTTCTCCAGCACGAAATCGACGTTTCCGGGGGATCGGTCTGCGCGAACGGGTGGCGAATCCGACACGGCAGGCCCGGGATCGCTGCTCACCCGGACGCTCTCCGGGCGACTTCACCAGACCTGGATTTCCAGTTCCAGCTGGACACCGTGGATTTCGGACACCTGTGTCCGGATCAGATCGATCAGCTTCAGAATGTCGTCGGACGTGGCCCCGTCATGCGTGACGATAAAGTTGGCGTGACGGTCGCTCACCTCGCATTGACCGACCCGCGTTCCTTTCAGTCCGGCCTGCTCAATCAGTGCACCGGCGCTGAGGCCACGCGGATTCTTGAAGATGCATCCGGCCGACTGGAAGGAGAGCGGCTGAGCCGCCTTCTTCATGATCCACAGCTTCCGCATCCGCCGCGTCAGGCTGTCCGGATCATCAGTCGACAGGGCCAGCTCCGCAGAAACCACGACAAGTTCGTTGATGCTGCTGTGCCGGTAGTCGAAGGCGAGTTCATCCTCGGTCCGGGTAAACTCCTTCCCTTCGGAGGTGACCACATCGACGGCCCGTACGAACTGGCCGATGTCTCCGTGGCGTCCGCCGGCGTTGCCCCGGATGGCCCCTCCCAGGGTGCCGGGAATCCCGACCAGTGTCTCCAGTCCTGCCAGCCCGGCATTGACCGTCTGTGAGATCACGTGGGACAGGGGAGCGGCGGCACCGGCCCGCACGGTCGTTCCTTCGATCGACACGAAGGTAAATTCGTCGCCGGTGAGGTGAATCACCGCACCGCCGAATCCTTCGTCCCGCACGAGCAGATTCGAGCCCCCCCCCAGCAGCCGGATCGGAATCTCGTTCTGCTGGCAGGTGGAAATGACGTCCTTGAGTTCCTGGCGGGTGCGCGGTTCGATGAACAGCTGCGCCGGCCCTCCCACGTTCAGCCACGTATACGGTGCAAGCGGTACGTCGCTGCGGGTGATCTCAGAGAATTGTTCGGTCAAAGCGGTCATGGAGTCTGTAGATATCTCCAGCGCCCAATGTGATCAACACGTCCCCTTCGCGGACGTCAGTCTCCAAAGTGGCCGCAATGCGGTCAAGCGACGTTCCGAACTCTGCGCGTCCCCCCTGCTCTTTCGTGCGCATCGCCAGTTCGCGGGAGAGCGTCTCGTTGGCACGGTCGTCACTCTCCCGGGCGGAGAAGACCGGCATCACGATCACGTCGTCCGCTTCGACCAGTGCACCAGCGAATTCGTCCATCAGCTCTTCGGTCCGCCTGCGCTGATGCGGCTGAAAAACGCATCGCAGCCGACTTCCGGGACAGACCTCCCGCGCCGCCTGCAGGGCAGCCCGAATCTCCGTCGGGTGGTGTGCATAGTCATCGACCAGAACCGCACCACGCCACGTCCCCCGGAACTCAAACCGCCGGCGAAGCCCGGGAAATGACGCCAGCCCCTCCACAACCTGCTCGGGTGCGACACCGTGGTTCAGGCACAGGACTGCCGCCGCCAGCGCGTTCGCGACATTGTGTCGGCCCGGCATCGGCAGCAGAACATGCGTGACGACCGCCCCGTGATGAACAATCTCGAATCCGGTCTCCCGGCCGGAACAGGCAACATTCGCCACAGTCCAGTCGGCCGGGGCACCAACCGCAAAGCTCTCCGTCCTGCAGGTTGCTCCGGCGATCGCCTGTGCAGCACCGGCACAGGCGGCGTTCCACAGCAGCAGGCCGTCATCAGGCAGGTTCTGCGCGAAGGCGGCGAACGCGTCGACCGTTTCTGCGATCGACCCGTAGCAGTCGAAGTGATCCGGCTCGACCGAGAGGATGGCGGCCGTGCGAACCGGTATCTTCAGAAAGTGCCGACGGAATTCGCAGCATTCGACGACGAGGTGCGGCCCGGCACCGGCCCGCCCGCCGCGTCGCTTCCCGACCAGTTCCGCCCCACACAAGTACCCCGGGTCGGCTCCCGACGATTCCAGGATCCAGCTGCACAGGGCTGTCGTCGTACTCTTGCCGTGGGTGCCGGCAATCCCGATCGCCTCTCGATCCCGACAGAGGAGTTCCAGCAGATCCACGTACGAGAGATCGGGGAGGTTCCGGTCGCGTGCAGCAGACCGTTCGGGATTCGTCGAGGGAACCGCCGCACTGTGGATGACCAGATCGGTCTCTTCGCTCAGGTGATCGCGGTTGTGCCCTGAGGCCAGCCCCACCCCCCGTTCCGCCAGCGCCCGCAGGCCCGGCGTCTGCGTGTCGAGATCCGAGCCGGTCAGCGTCCAGCCACCGTCGAGCAGGTACTCGGCCAGGGCGCGCATTCCGGCCCCCCCGATGCCGACAAGATGCGCGCGTCCGGGGGACATGATGGAAATGGGATCGGGCATCCTGCAGCGGCGATTCCGTCCAGGGGCAATTCATGAGTCGAAGCCCGCCGTGACCCTCGAAGATCACACGTTCCCGGACGCACCCTGCCTCCCGGCTCCCGCAGGGGCTGGCGGACGATCCGGGACGGTCGCATCCACGAAGGCGTCCCGGATTATCCTCGCAACCGCCGGTTTCAGAAAGACCGATTGCCGCTCTGGGGAAGCTGTTCCAGTACCGTCTGCGGTGACCGGTGGCTCCGGACGTCGTACGTTTCCTCGACCGGCAACGACGCCGGCACGTCGAACGCCCCTGCGAAGAACTGCACGATCCGCCGGTCGAACTCGCGACCAGCCGCCTCCCGTTCCCGATTGTGCTTCGCCTTCGGAACCACCCAGAGGGTCCGCTCCGACATCTTCATCAGGCGACACATGCGACGCGGAATCGCGACCGGGATATAGGAGTCGTTTCGCCCGGCAATCAGCAGCACTGAACGGGATCGCAATCGTGGCAGGAGACGCTCCAGCGCGACATAACGACACCCGTTCTCCCAGCCACACATCCACGCGACGACTCGCATGGTTACGCGAATGTGCCAGTCGGGAACACAGTTGGCCACCCACGGCGGCATCGCGTAGTGGAGCCACCGACGGGTATGGAACTGCGTCGTCCCGGCTGTGTCGAACGAACTCTGTGCGACGACACCGGCGATCTCCGGTTCGAGTGCGGCGACCGTCAGCGCAGCCCCACCACCACGGCTGACTCCAAACAGCCCGATGGGGAGTCCACGCAGCTCGGGCCGCTGACGACACCAGGCCACGGCCCCACGAATATCGGAGATTTCGTGATTGCTGAACCAGTGCAGCGGCTGATAGCCCCGCACGTGGTCACTCTCACCCTGATTGCGAAAGTCGATCGACAGCAGCGTGAACCCCGCTTCGCGCAGGGCCCCTGCGTACCGCATTACGGAGTGCCGGTCGGCACCGAACTCGGGACAGAAGATGACAACGCCGTGCGAGCACTCGCCGATCGGTTCGAGGAGCGTAGCGGCAATCGTGACGCCATCGTCGGATTCAAACCGTACGTCTTCCCCGTCCGGATGCGGCGGCGTCGCCTCGATTCGGAACGGCGGCTGTCGCAGAAAGTGCCCCCGGGACACGCAGGCATAGAAGATATGGCTGAGCAGGTCGGCAATCACAAGGGTGCCGAGAATCGCAATGAGCCAGTGCACCACCACGTAAACTCTCCCGAACGACAATGGGCCCGCAGGCTGCGATGTCAGGGACATCCTGTCGTTCGGGCGGACTCCTCCATGCGCCCGGTCGGTACGTACCGGTCACCGGCGCACACAGTTCCCCTGCCCGGGGCACTCCGTCAAGACTCAGCCGATCAGATCGCGGACCACATCGCCGCGTCTAACCGTCGAACGCCGAAAACACCAGCGATACGTTCTGACCGCCGAACCCGAAGCTGTTCGACAGAGCGTGCCGAACCTGATGCTCGCGTGCGGCATTGGCCACGTAGTCCAGGTCGCAGTCCGGATCCGGCGTCTCGTAGTTGATCGTCGGCGGGACCACACCCCGGTTGATGGACAGCAGGCAGATGATCGCTTCGGCGCTTCCAGCGGCGGCGATCAGGTGCCCCATCATGCTCTTCGTACTCGACACGGGCGTCTCGCGGGCATGCTCGCCCAGAGACTGCCTGATGGCCATCGTCTCTACTCTATCATTGACGGCCGTGCTCGTGCCATGGGCATTTACGTAATCTACGTCTTCGGCGCTGATTCGGGCATCCGCAACGGCCATGTTGATACAGGCGGTCGCGCCGCGCCCTTCCGGGTGAATATCGGTGATCCGGTACGCATCAGCGGTTGACCCGTAACCGACGACTTCGCCGTAGATCTGCGCCCCGCGGTTCTTCGCGTGCTCGAGTTCTTCCAGAATCAGCATTCCGGCCCCTTCGCCGAGCACGAAGCCGTCCCGCTCGCGGTCGAACGGACGGGACGCCTGCTGCGGGTTGTCGTTCCGCGTCGACAGGGCCGTCAGCAGGTTGAACCCGGTCACGCCGAACGGGTGAATCATGCTGTGGGCACCGCCGGAAAGCATCATGTCCGCTTCGCCCTGGCGGATGATTTCCGTCGCTTCGCCGATTGCCTGGCTGGATGCGGCACAGGCGGTCAGACAGTTGAGATTCGGTCCCTGGGCGTTGAACAGTGCCGCCAGGTGACCGGCGGGCATGTTCGGTTCCTGTTCGAGTTCTTCGAGAGGATTGAGCCGTTCCAGGCCGCACCGCGTGAAGACCTCCATGTCGAATTCGCCGTCCTTCTGGGCCTGCGCGATCATCGACATGAACAGGAAAAAGTCCTGCTGGCCTTCGCCGGCCCCCAGGTACACGCCGAATCGGGCCGGATCGATCTTCCCGTCGTCGATTCCGGCATCGCGAACGGCCTGTACGGCGGCCCCGATGGCGAAGCGGATGTGGCGACCGGCGACATCGAACCGTTCCGGATGGTCGATGTACTCGCCCAGGTCGAAGTCCTTGACCTCCGCCGCAAACCGGGTCGGAAAGCTCGAAGCGTCGAAGTGGGTGATGTAGTCGATCCCGCTTCGCCCCTCCATGAGGCTGTCCCACATCCGGTCAATCGTATTGCCGACCGGGGTGATACATCCCAGTCCTGTGACGACGACGCGACGTCTCATCACCACATCCCTTCATTGCCTGGCGGTCTGCTGAGACCGGTCGAATATCGCGGGCGGCATCGGACACATGCCGACGCCCACTCCGCGGTGGTGCCGCACCGGGAGCGTTCGCCCTGACAGCGTGCCGCACGATCTGCGGGATATTATCGCACTTGCGACCGCGGGGGAAAGACCTGACGGACCTGGGGGACCGCGGCCGGTCCGGGAGGTCAGTCGGCCGACTCGCCTGCTGTCGGTGCCGTTCCCGCCTTCCCGATATCCAGAATGCCCATCAGCCCCCCCAGTTCGAACACGAAGTTCTTCTGGGAAGCGCCTTCGGGCACATCGCCGCCGGCCGACTGCTCGAGGTGAGCGAACATGATCTCCGCTTCGGCGACCAGCCGCTCTCCGCAGCGAGCCGTGACCGAGACCATGCCCCCTTCGTCCCGGGCATCGAGCAGCGTCGCCTCGTAGGTCAGCGTGTCGCCCGGACAGACCCAGCTGTGGTACTCGACCTTCGGAACCTTTGCGAGCACGACAATGTGCTCGAAGTTCCGGGTCTCGCCCAGCAGGATGCCGCCCGTCTGCGCCATCCCCTCGAGGATCAGCGACCCCGGCATGACCGGGAATCCCGGAAAGTGGTCATGCAGGTGCTCTTCAGCGAGCGTGACATTCTTGATCGCCTTGGCCGACCGACCACTCTCGAATTCGATGAACCGGTCGACCCAGAACCAACGCATGACGCAGCCTTTCCAAGAGACGCAGCGACGCCCGTCTGTATTCGCTGACCGCGCCAGAGACAGGGAAAGCGGGTGCGGGTGCACCCGTCCCTGCCGGCGTGCGGTCGGAAGTCACTCTACTCGTTGACTTTGCTTTCCAGGAACTTGCAGATCATGTTGACCGTAAACAGTTCCTGAATGTTTTCGACCTTGGGATCGTCCGCGAACGAATCGACGTCCGCGTGCGGCATCCGGGCGCGGAGTTCCGCGATCCCCTTGTCGGTCACGACACCATCTTCGACGAATCCGGAATCGGCAGCGGCGAGGTTCTCGGGGAACAGTTCGCCACGCGGAATCTTGATGTCGAAGTTCTTCTCGAGCCGGAAGATGATGTCGAGGAAGTCGATCGACTCCGCCCCCAGATCACCGATCAGGGTCGCTTCCGGCGTGACTTCGTCGTCGTCCACGCCCAGCGCATCTACCAGAGTCTCCCGAACCTTCTCGAAGACTTCTTCGGAAGTCGCCATCTTTACGTTCTCCAAGAAAGCGCTGCGTAGCGCGGCTCGTGCCTCGACCGCAGCCGTGCATCTCACCTGTTTCCAACCTGAAGATTCCAGCGACCCCGGTGAGCATGGAGGTCCCGAAACCAACCCGATGTTTCCCGGTGCTCCGCATGAACATCAGAACCGTTGGTTTCGGTTCCATCGTCCACTCAAGGCACCTGCCGTGACCCGTAATTCCGGGCAGTCGCGCCGCATCCCTGCCCCGCGGCACGCCACCTGGACGTTAACCCCTGTCCACTCTACGGTTAGATGCCGCCCAGCGTCATCCCGCCGTCGATCGTCAGAACCTGACCGGTAATGTACGACGCCTCGTCGCTGGCGAGAAAGACGACTGCGTGGGCAATGTCGTCCGGCTGCCCGAGACGCTTGAGCGGAACCTTCTTCTTGATTTCCGATTCCGCCGCGTTCCGGATCGCTTCGGTCATGTCCGTCACGATGAAGCCGGGCGCGATCGCATTCACGGTAATTCCCCGGCGACCGATCTCCGTCGCCAGACAGCGGGTCAGGCCCTGAACGCCCCCCTTGCTGGCCGCGTAGTTGACCTGCCCCTGGTTGCCGAACTCCGCCGAGACGCTCGACATATTGATGATCCGGCCGCTCCGCTGCGACATCATCGGACGCATCACCGCGTGACAGAAGTTGTACACGCTGGTCAGATTCGTCTCGATGACGCTGTGCCAGTTGTCCGGCTCCATCGTCGCCAGCAGACCGTCGCGGGTGATTCCGGCATTGTTGACCAGAATGTCGATCCGCTCCCACTTCTCCAGAACCTGGGCGACGACCTGATCCACCTCTTCGGTGTTCGCCACATCCGCCTGAAGGGCCATCGCTTCCCGCTGATCCGTTTCCAGATCTGCGACGAGCTGATCCGCGGCGTCCTTGTTCGAACGGTAAACGAAGGCAACCTTGGCCCCTTCGCGGGCCAGCGCTTCGACAATCGCCCGGCCGATTCCGCGGCTGCCACCGGTCACCAGCGCCACACGTCCTGAAAGCCTCATGGAGTTTCCCCTGTTTCCTGCCTGCCGGTCATGCCGGGCGACCGTCGCCGCCCTGCTCTCCTCGATTCCGTCCGAAATCCCTAACCGGCGGATGCTTCCGTTTCCGGACGCCAGACCGCACCGAACAGCTCACGCATCTTCTCGATGCGCCGTTCGTCGGTACCAGCCAGATCCGGATTGTTGTCTGCCAGATTGAACTGCTGGAGAACGAGTCGGGCACTGACGGCCGACGTCCCGTCCACCGTGCCGGACGCCTTGAACGAATACTCTTCCGGGCCCTGCTTGACCACGTTGCACGTCACGTGCAGTGACTTGCCCGGAGAGACAAAATTATTGAACTTCACCGCCTTCGCCGACTTCAGCAGGATCGTGCTGTAGCGGAAGTCTTCCGTATAACGCATCAGCCAGGCCCCCGCCTGGACCAGCGTTTCGACCATCAGCACACCCGGCATCACGGGAAAGCCCGGAAAATGGTCCGCCAGGTATTCCTCGGCGATGGACAGGTTCTTGACGGCCTGAACCGACTTGCCCGCCTCCAGCGCGACGATGCGGTCAACTAGCGAAAATCGCACATCCTACCCCAACAAGTTTGCCGAGTCGTTAAACTTTCGCCCGCGGCGGCGAAGGGGGCGAGTATAGTTCTGCCCCACCAGTCACTCAACCAACGATCGGAAGCCGGGCCCCTCCGTCGCCGTAGAATCCACAGACGCCGTCCAGCACGCATCCCCGGCCGGCACGATTTTACCTGTTTTGCGGATTGTAAGGCCATGTCTGACTTCGAGTTCGTTGCCCGCACCGGAGAGATCCCGGCCGGCGAGGGCCGGTCCTTTCCCGTCAACGGACGGATGGTTGCGGTCTTTCACCTCAACGGCGAGTATTTCGCCATCAACGACACCTGCCCGCACATGGGAGCGTCCCTCGCATCCGGCCACGTCGAGGAGGACGCGGTCTACTGCCCCTGGCATGCCTGGCGTTTCTGCGTGAAAGACGGCACCTGGCTCGACAACCCGAAAGCCTCGCTCAAGACGGATTGCTACGACGTAAAAGTCGAAGCAGACGAGATCTACGTTCACGTCCCGGACCCGCCGCCCCGAACGCCCCCCGCCGACGCCTGAGCCTGCCCCCAGCACCGGGGCACGACCGTCGCCCCCTCTCCCACGAGACGCTTCCTGTCAAAACACGTTGACCGGCGCAACTCTGCGGGGGTGGCCGGGATCGCTGAACTTCTTCCCGACGCTGACTCGATACATGTCGCAATTGACCGGCCTCGTTGCCGGAGACGCCGTCGGTCTCAACTCCGATCGACGCTTCCGTATCGATCTCAGCGCTCAGGAGGGCGAATCATGTCTCAGGAGGGGACCACGGCCACAGGTCGGGCAACGGCTTCGCTGCCCGTCTCACCACGCGTACTCGACCGGCTGCTTCGCCGGGCCCGCGTCGGTCGCGGTGGGACCGTTCTCGATATCGGCTCCGGCGCCGACGCTGTTGTCCAGCACCTGCAGTCCCTTGGCTACGATGCCTGGGGAGTCTGCCCGTCTGAGGAAGCTGCGAACTCCGAGGCGACTCAGGACGAAGAAACGCCCCGCATCCAATATGGTCGCCTGGCCGCCTCGCTCCCGATCCAGCCCCACACGGCGGACCTGGTCCTGGTCCGCGACGTGGCTCTGTACCGTCCCGTTCAGGCCGACCCCGAGTCGTTGACGGCCACCGCCAACATGCTGGCCGCGCTCCGCCCCGGTCGCGAGATGATGCTGATCGAGCCGGCCCAACCTGGCCCGGACCACTCCGCCCATGAACCGCTCGTCGATGCCTGGAGCGACCACTTCTCGGCCTTTCCCGGACGCCTGAAGATGGAAACGATCCGCATTCGCCCGGCCCTGTTCGGACTGTTTGGCGGCGGGCCGTCCTTTGAATTCCGACTCGCCGGCTTCAAGGTCCCCGGGCAGGCCCGCACCCGCCTGGAGTGGCACCGCCTCGCCCACGAAGCCGCCATGCGGGCCCTCCAGGCAGCCGGCCCCCGCGCCGCATGATTCGCCCCCGGACTTTCCGCCGGTATCCCCGTCGTCTATCGTTGGCGGCTTGAAATCGACTCCCTCGCGGTCCGCTCGTGACGGATCTCGCCCGAACCGGACACGTTTCGGAGACGGCGATGCCTTCACCGGCCCGCCTGCGGCACCGCCCGAGGACCGGTTCCCGCCGGGAGATCGGCCTCCGGTCGACCGCACCGGCACGAGGGCGGAGGAACATCAGGCGACGGCATGAACTGGCTTCTGCTTGCACGGTTGCTCGGACTCCTGGGGATGCTCGTCGGCGGCGCAATGTCGCTCAGCCTCCCCTGGGCCTTCCCCTTCGCCGGACAGGTCGATCACTTCGAACGCAACGGGTTCTGGGGACTCGTCGGTGCGATCGTCTGCTCGCTCGCGATCGGCGGAACGCTCTACCTGATCGGTCGCAACAACCACGAAACCGTCCTCCGCAAGGAGGCACTCGCCATTGTCGGACTCGGCTGGATCCTGTCCGGCGTCCTGGGCGCGCTTCCCTTTCTCCTGTCGGGAACCGAACGCGCCCCCGGCGTTCCCATGACGGTCCCGGATGCCCTGTTCGAGTCGATCTCGGGCTTCACGACGACTGGCGCGTCCGTCCTGACCGAACTCGAAGATCCGGTACTCGTGCCCCGCTGCGTCATGTTCTGGCGCTGCTTTACCCACTGGCTGGGCGGCATGGGCATCATCGTCCTGTTCGTCGCCGTCCTGAGCCACCTGGGCGCGGGGGGCAAGGCCCTGCTCCGCCGTGAAGTCCCTGGCCCCATCGCGGAATCGGTCCGCCCCCGGGTTCAGGAGACAGCCATCGTCATGTGGGCGATCTACGTCGGGCTCAGTGCTCTCGAAACCGTGCTCCTGCTGGCCCAGGGACTTTCACTCTACGACTCCCTCTGCCACACGTTTGGCACCATGGCGACCGGGGGCTTCAGCACCTACAACGCGAGCGTCGGACAATTCGGCGGCGGCTCGGTCGAAGCGACGCTTGTCATCTTCATGATCATCGCCGGCACCAACTTCTCCCTCTACTACGCGATCCTCCGCAGACCCGAGCCCGGACGCGGCCCTCTCCACCGGCTGGCCCCCCTGTATCGCGACCCGGAGTACCGCGCCTACATCGGCATCATCGTCGCCTCGAGCATCCTGCTCACCATCAGCCTCGTCCGGACCGGAATCTACTCGCACGTCGCGGTCGCGGCCCGGCACGCGATCTTCATGACCGTAAGCATCATGACGACGACCGGGTTCGGCACCGAAGACTTCAACAAATGGAGCGAGTTCTCCAAGGGGTTGCTCCTGCTGCTGATGTTCGTCGGAGGCAGCGCAGGCTCGACGGGCGGCGGAATCAAGGTTGTCCGCTTCCTTATCTTCTTCAAGGCGATGCGGGTCGAAATCGAACGGGCGTTCCGTCCCAACGTCGTCCGCACAATTCGCCTGGGAGGCGTGCCGCTCGACAACACCATCCGCCACGACGTGATCGTCTACTTCAGCCTCGTCCTGTTCGTGTTCATTTCCAGCTGGATGCTGCTGGCGGCCATTGAACCGGACACCCAGTGGAACGGCGAGAACGGCACCGGCAGCGCCGCCAAACTCCTGGACTGTGCCAGCGCCGTTGCCGCAACACTGAACAACATCGGCCCCGGCCTGGGGGTGCTTGGCCCGGCGGAGAACTACTCGGACTTCTCGGCAGCGGGCAAACTGCTGCTGACGCTGCTGATGCTGCTCGGCCGGCTGGAGCTGTTCGCGATTCTGGTGCTGTTCATGCCGTCGTTCTGGCGGACGCAGTAGCCGGCGTCCCCGTTCCGTCCTGGGGCGACACCCGGGGCGGCCTGACCGGATGTCCGGAAAGTCTTCGGACCGTCGCGGGGCGCCGGGACAGATGCCCCGATGGACAGCTCGACGCAACCGCTATGCCTTCAGCAGGTTGTGCAGACGGACGGCGGAATTCGCCAAATCTTTGAAAATGCGAGTCCGGGTAACTCGACGTGGTTGGTTGAGTCGATATATTTCACGTGTCGCGGGAACGCGGCCCCTGACGCGGGGTGGAGCAGTCTGGTAGCTCGCGAGGCTCATAACCTCGAGGTCGCAGGTTCAAATCCTGTCCCCGCCACTTTCTTCCGCGGCTCGAACGCTTCGAGCCTGCCGGTGAACCACGAGAGCCGAGGCATTGTTGCCTCGGCTCTTCGCGTTTCTACGCAACAACTTGCGTCACCGCCCCCTCTCCCGCCGGTCTCTGCGAGACGCCCCTCCAAGGCCACCCTCGCCCCACTCGACGCCCGAAAACCGCGGCTGTCTCAGCGTCTCTGCCGCGAGACACGTTCGGGTGAACTCCGGTGTCCGGCTCGCGGGAGCGAGACGAAACCCCGGTTTCGTGCCGCTACGGGTCAGGACGGTGTTCGAACCCGGCGTCCAGGTCTCCCAAGTCACCCCCCTCAGCCACCGGACCACCTTCCTCCGCGATCCGGTCGGGCGCTCGCTGGCAACCATCAATCCTCGCGGCGAACGCACCATGCGGCCGGGCGCAGCTCTGCACGGGCCCACGCCCCGAGCAACCGAACCGCGTAAGCCATCTATGCCGACCAGCAATCGACGGAACGGCAAAATTTGCATGGAGCTCGCGCGGCGTTTTCGTACCATGCGGTGGGAGACCGCACGATGATGGCTAATACCACAGGCTCGTACACGGCGACGTACGACGAACTGTCCCGTCGGCGATCGGTCTCCACCCCGGCTGGG
>ENA-ORCW01000275-ORCW01000275.1-marine-metagenome-genome-assembly--contig:-NODE-275-length-44118-cov-3.588111_pt1 | contig 44118 bp, 38 predicted proteins | sample MGYA00237784_ERZ508517 | MGnify/ENA primary metagenome ERZ508517 (study PRJEB26187, sample SAMN06268979) | marine metagenome | isolation source: Tt ae E1 feedstock associated aerobic enrichment on...
AACGAGATCCGCTGGTAATACAAGGGCATGATCGCCAAATTAATACGGTTGGTTGGTGCACTGGTGCCGCTCAGGGGTATTTAGCGCAGGCTGCTGAACTGGGGTTAGATCTTTATATCAGTGGTGAAATCTCTGAGCCAACTGTGCATATAGCGCGTGAATTAGGTATTAACTACATGGCGGCCGGGCATCACGCCACGGAGCGCTATGGGGTGAAAGCATTGGGTGAACGGCTGGCGGAACAGTTTGGAATCACCCATCATTTTATTGATATTGATAACCCGGTTTAGGTTCTTATGTTTAATTCTATTCTGAATTTTTATGAAAAACAGCGCCTTCGCATTGAACGTTTTTTTGAAATAACCTTGTGGCAAGATATTGCTGAAGATGCTTCGCCATTATGGCGTTTGTGGGTCAATGCCATTCGTGTCACATATATCATGATTCGTGAGCTGGCGACCGGTGAGCTGAATTTACGTGCCATGAGTCTGGTGTTTACCACCATTCTTTCTCTGGTCCCCTTAATTGCTGTCGCGTTTTCTGTTTTGAAAGCGTTTGGTGTTCATAACCAAATGGAACCGATGTTATTGAGTTTGTTGGAGCCGCTGGGTGAGCGTGGTCCCGAAATAACAGAAAATATTATTGGTTTTGTGCAGAACGTCAAAGTTGGCGTTTTAGGTTCAATTGGTGTGGCGATGTTGTTCTACACCATTATCGCGCTGGTCCAGAAAATTGAGAATGCGTTCAATTTTGTCTGGCGTGTAAAGCGATCGCGATCATTTGCACGACGTTTTACGGATTATCTGAGTGTGGTGATGATTGGCCCAGTGTTGATTTTTTCAGCATTGGGACTGGTGGCAACTGTTGTAAACCATGAGTTTGTTCAACAATTAAGCAGTATCGAGCCTTTTGGCACATTGCTGGTGATAGGCACCAAGCTATTGCCCTACCTGATGATTATCACGGCATTTACGTTCTTATACACCTTTATACCGAACACAAAAGTGAAATTCAGTCCGGCATTGATTGGTGCTTCAGTGGCGGGTGCTTTATGGATTGGGGTCGGCACCGTATTTGCCAAATTTGTGGCTTCTTCATCCAACTACACGGCGATTTATTCCAGCTTTGCTATTTTGTTTTTCTTTATGATCTGGTTATATCTGGCGTGGTTCATCCTATTAACAGGATCTCAGGTAGCCTTTTATCTTCAGCATCCTAAGTTAGTTAAACTAGCAGGTAAACCGTTGATATTAAGTCCTCGACTACGGGAACGAGAAGGACTTTGGCTGATGACAGTGATTGCGAGGCGATTTTGTCAAAATCAACCTCCGCTAACGATTCAACACTTGGAAGAGCAAACCGGACTGACGAATAATGCTGTTCAGGATTTACTCACCAGTCTTGAAAAAGGCGGGTTTCTTATTGAAATTGCTGGTGATGAAACACGTTATGTGCCCTCGCGTGATGTGGCAACAATCAAGGTAGCAGCATTATTGAACTGTTTACGCACTGCCGAAGAGAACAGTGCCTATCATGTCAAAGGTATGATGGATAAAGATGTGAACAAATTACTTAAAGACATTGGTGATGCTCAAGCCGAGGTCTTAGGCGATTTAACATTGCGTGAACTTGCGATGAGGAAAGATGGCGAATGAGCAATGTTTCATCCATAAAAAACAAACAAATTGTTGTCGCCGTTACAGGAAGTATTGCTGCATATAAAGCCGCAGATTTAATTCGTCGATTGAAAGAGTTTGGTGCTGAAGTGCGTGTCGTCATGACACATGGCGCGGCCGAATTTATTACACCACTGACATTGCAGACATTGAGTGGGCATCCTGTAGCGATGACCTTGTTGGACGCTGATGAAGAGTCCGCAATGGGACATATTGCCTTAGCTCGTTGGGCAGATTGGATAGTGATTGCCCCGGCAACCGCTGACTGCCTGTCGAGGCTGGTTGCCGGTCGTGCTGACGACTTACTGAGTGCTGTTTGCCTGGCAACTGAAGCGCCAATTGCTGTCGCCCCGGCCATGAATAATAAAATGTGGTCCAACACTGCCACACAGAACAATCTCAGCTTGCTGCGGCATCGCGGCATTCATGTGATTGGTCCTGCTAGTGGCGACCAGGCTTGCGGCGAACAGGGAGAAGGTAGATTGCTCGAGCCTTTGGCTATTATTGAGGAATTAAGTCGGTTGATGGTGCCAGGCCAGTTAATAGACAAACACGTCATGATTACAGCTGGCCCGACCTACGAACCGATAGATCCTGTTAGATTTATTGGTAACAGAAGTTCGGGGAAAATGGGCTTTGCTTTAGCTCAGGCGGCGAGAGAATCAGGTGCATACGTGACGCTGATTAGCGGCCCGGTCAGTCTGACAACGCCCACAGGCGTGAAACGGATTGATGTGGAAACGACGGAACAAATGGCAAATGCAGTTGATGCCAGCTTGGAATCATGTGATATTTTCATTAGCTGTGCCGCAGTGGCCGATTACCGACCTAAACTGTTTGAGCAAGAAAAAATAAAAAAAACAGAAAAACAGCCGTTACAAATAGAACTCCAGCCAACAAAAGATATTGTGTCGGCTGTAACGACAAGCCACAATAGGCCATCATTTGTTGTTGGCTTTGCTGCAGAAACACAAAAGCTGGTGGAATATGCACAGGCAAAATTAGAGCGCAAAAAGCTCGATATGATCGCAGCGAATTGGGTTGGACAAAAACAGGGGTTTGCTGCCGATGACAATGCTTTGCATGTGATATGGAATGATGGTGAACAAACATTGCCACTGATGCCTAAAACTCAGTTGGCGCGAGAACTGATGACATTAATAATAAAAAGATTCTATGCAAAAAATTCAATTAAAAATTCTTGACCCTCGCCTTGGCGACACGATTGCACTGCCCGACTATGCAACATCAGGTTCGGCCGGTTTAGATCTGCGTGCCTGTCTTGATGAGTCTGTCACTCTTGCTCCAGGCGAAACAGTGTTAATTCCCACAGGCCTGGCTATTCATATTGATGATGCCAGTCTGGCGGCTGTGTTATTGCCACGTTCCGGGCTAGGTCATAAACACGGTATTGTTTTAGGCAATCTGGTTGGACTGATTGATAGTGACTATCAAGGGCAAGTGTTTGTTTCCTGCTGGAATCGCGGTAGCGATAGTTTTGAGATCAGCGTAGGAGAACGGATTGCACAAATGGTATTTGTGCCTGTCGTGCAGGTAGGATTTGAGCAAGTTGATGAATTCAGTTCATCGGAGCGCGGAACGGGTGGGTTTGGCCATACCGGACGTCAGTAATAGCAAGCAAAGGGGATGGGCATGGCGATGAAGGATAAGCTCGCGATAGCGCTGGGAAGCAAGCTCGTTAGTAGTATGTTGTTATTGTCCGTGCTCGTATTGCTATGCATTGCCGTCCTGTTCGCTGATAAAAAGGCCAACACAGCACAAGAAAGTACTGAGCGCCAACATAACCAACAGATTATCGATGCCGTTGTTGCGAGTTATCAGCAACAAATAACAGCTTGGCAGCAACAAACGCTGAGGCTGGCTGAGTTAGACGAAACCAAGCAATTGGCAAAAACTAAGAATATCTTCGTAATTGACGACTGGAAGACAGTGGCGAACACTTTTTTTCCAACAGCCAAGGCCGTCTGTTTAATCACACAAGAGTATGAGTCGCCTACACGTGAAGCTTGCCTGCCCATTACCTATGCTTCCTTAAAAAGCTTACGACAACTGAATACACAAGCGCAGGCTGATGTCGCTATGATCATGCAGGATGGCCAGTCAGATCATATTTTACTGGCGGCGAAAGTACCTCTTGATGATGAGCAACAGTATGCGGCGGTGGCAGTTGCGCTTGAGCCTGTCGATATCCAAATGATTAATCCAGGACTGCTTCCTGATGCGTATGTTGAAATTACTCAGGGCGATATGTCACTGGGCATTCTGACAACGCTCGGCAACAGTCAATATAAACATGCCGATACTGTTGTTAGTCAGCCAATATCCAATTCATACTGGCAAGTGAAACTCTGGGCCGCACCGCTTGCAACTAGTGCATCGCTATGGATGATATTTCTACCTGTGATGCTATTAATTGCACTGATATGGTGGGTGCGAGAGTGGTGGCAGAAAAAATTATTACGATCAGATGCCGATACGCTGGAAGAGCAGCTTCATGATCTACAAGACGTCAAACTCAAACCAAAATACCCACTGATTTTCCAGGAGTTTTATGGCGTTCGAGAGTTTATTCAACAATTGGCGATTCCAGAAAAGAAACGTCCCGTCCCCGTGGATGAACCAAACAGCGTTTTTGTCATAGATGATGAGGCAACAGAAGCAGACTTAAGTGCTGAAACAGAGACGTCGTTAATTACTGATAATGAGCCTAGCAATCATGACGTTATTGATTATGACCAACCATATGAGAACAAAGATGCTGAGATGACATCCCCTCAGCAAATAGATGATGAGATGGTGACTGATGAATTCAAATCTAATCGTCTTGATGAAACCGTTGACAACCGTTCTGATGTTCTTGAGCTCGAATTAAATGATGAAGAAGAAAAGACGGACAAGAATGATTCTTCTATCTTTATTGAACCCGACTCTTTAGACGAAAAAGAAACGTCACCTGAGCCAACTATTAATTTTGAATTAGAAGTCGATGAGGGCCCCGAGGAAGCAAAAGAAAGCTTCCATGAAGATACTCAGCAAAGTCAGTTAACACCAGAAAAGAAACTGGAGTTGAATCCACCGTCAGCACAGAATATGCCTGATGAAGGCATATTCAGAGCGTATGACATTAGAGGTATTGTGGGTGAGCAGTTAACTGTTCCCGTGATGACATTGATTGGTCGCGCTGTGGGCAGTCAAATGTTGGCGCAAGGCGTGTCCGAGTTAGTTGTTGGTCATGATGGACGTTTAAGCAGTCAACCTTTAGCTAAAGCATTCATGCGCGGTGTTACCAATACAGGTTGTCATGTGGTTGATCTTGGGCAGGTGCCCACACCTGTGGTCTATTTCGCATGTGAGCATTTAAATACGCATTCTGGCGCGATGATCACAGGCAGTCACAATCCTGCTAATTACAATGGAATAAAACTCGTTATCGCCGGAAAAACGCTTGAAGGTGATGAAGTTCACGCCTTATACCGTCGTATTAAAACGGGTGCATTTGAAACAGGACGAGGCAACATCAGTGCAACGGATGTGACAGATGCCTATATTCAAAGAATAAAAACCGAGGTAAAACCCGAGCGCAAAATTAAAGTGGTAGTGGACTGTGGCAATGGTGTTGCAGGTAAAGTATTACCTAAAGTGCTCAAAGAAATAGGCTGCCATGTCATTGAATTATTCTGTGAAGTTGATGGCCGTTTCCCTAATCATCACCCTAATCCAGGCGAACCAGAAAACTTAAAATCACTCGTCTCTGAAGTGAAGTCTACAGGCGCAGAGCTGGGTATTGCCGTGGATGGGGATGGTGATCGCCTCGGAGTGGTCGACACGCAAGGTAATATTATCTGGCCAGATCAACTCATGATCTTGTTTTCAAGGGATGTTCTGGAAAAGTCGCCAGGGGCTACGATACTCTATGATGTAAAAAGTACGAGTTTGCTTGAGGGCGTGATACGCTTTGCGGGTGGCGAGCCAATGATGGTGCCATCTGGACATTCTGTTATCAAAAATAAAATGCGACAGTATAATGCCGCGTTGGCTGCTGAAATGAGCGGACATTTCTTCTTTAATGACCGCTGGTATGGATTTGATGATGCGACATATGCCGCAGCAAGGTTAATCGAGTTATTAGCCGCCGATCCGATGTCACGAACACCTACCCAGTTGTTCTCTGAAATTAGTCAACGTGTATCAACACCTGAAATTATGGTGAACATGCCATACCCAGAAGCCAAACGGTTTATGACGACGCTCATAAGCAATTTCAATGCAGATGGTGGTGACGTTTCGACGGTTGATGGTATACGAGTGGATTATGCTGATGGCTGGGGATTAGTGCGTATTTCAAATACATTGCCTGCGTTGACATTACGTTTTGAAGCCACAAATGATGTTGAGTTAGAAAGAATCAAACAGTTGTTTGTGGAACAAATGCAGCAAGTGAAACCCACTCTGACATTAAAACTATAATTTAATTAAGACTAATAAGAATGAGTTTAAACACACAACGTGCTACCCATATCGCTCAGGTATTAACTGAAGCTTTGCCTTACATTCAGCGGTTTTCTGGCAAAACACTGGTCATCAAATATGGTGGTAATGCCATGGTCGATGAAGCCCTAAAAAACAGTTTTGCCAGAGATGTGGTGTTACTCAAAGCAGTAGGGATTAATCCGGTCATTGTTCATGGTGGAGGCCCGCAAATCGGTGAGTTACTACAGCGGGTTGGTAAGCAAAGTGAATTTGTGAATGGTATGCGCGTTACTGACCGTGAAACCATGGATATCGTAGAAATGGTGTTGGGCGGTCAAGTTAACAAAAGTATAGTTAACTTAATCAATAATCACGGTGGTAGAGCTGTGGGCTTAACAGGTAAGGATGGCAGTTTAATTTTTGCGGAGAAACTGCAGATAACCGGGTCGCCTGATATCAAACCATCAGAATTAATCGACTTAGGTCATGTCGGTAAAGTCGCGAGCATTGATACCAGCGTAATTGATATGCTGATACACAGTGATTTCATTCCCGTCATCGCGCCAGTTGGTGTTGGTAAAGATGGTGAGTCATACAACATCAATGCTGATTTGGTGGCAGGAAAGATTGCAGAAGTTCTTCAAGCTGAGAAGTTAATTCTACTCACTAACACTGCCGGACTATTAGATGCTGATGGTGAATTATTAACTGGATTAAATGCTAAGCAAGTCAATGAGTTAATTGACGAAGGGGTCATATATGGTGGTATGCTCCCCAAAATAGGCTGTGCGCTAGACGCTGTTCAGTCGGGTGTGACGACTGCACATATCATTGATGGGCGTGTTCAGCATGCTGTTTTACTAGAAATGTTTACTGATGAAGGGGTAGGGACTTTGATTCGTGGAGGTGGTCGATGAGCGAGGCTGTGCAAACGAGTAGAGCTGAAACAAAACGTTCACGACGTCAGGATATTCTGGAAGCGCTTGCATCAGAACTAGAACAGCGTCCCGGACAACGTATCACAACCGCTAAGCTCGCTGCGAGTTTAGGCGTGTCTGAAGCGGCTCTTTATAGACATTTTCCAAGTAAAGCCAGGATGTTTGAAGGTTTAATTGGTTTCGCTGAAGACACGGTGTTTGGCTTGATTCAACGTATTTTGCAAGACGAACAAAATGCGTTGCACCGTATTGAGAAAATCATGACGCTTCTGCTTGGGTTTTCAACCAAAAATCCGGGGATCACCAGTGTATTAATGGGCGCAGCTTTAACGGGTGAAACAGAACGATTAAGACAGCGAGTGAGTCAATTTTTTGACCGTTTAGAAACGCAGTTTAGGCAGATCCTTAGAGAACGCGAGTTGACGTTGACTCAGGCCGGAGGAAGGCCTGTAAATGAAACGGCTAATTTACTACTTGCTGTGGTGGAAGGTCAGATGCAGCAATATGTGAGAAGTAGTTACCGGCAATCACCGCTTATTGGTTGGGATCAAAAATGGCAGTTATTGGCAAAAATGCTTGAGGTTTATGCATGATAAATGTGTGTCTGGTTGGTTCTGATATAAAGAAAGAACTCGCTCTGTTGCAGAGCCAGCATAACATTACGACCAATGCATTATATGACTCTTCCTTTGAAATACTTCTGGAAGCGATCGCAAAATCTAAGCCTGATGTACTAGTCATTTCAGACCGGACTGACGAACTTTCAGCTGATGAGCTCTGCTTCTATGTTAATTTGCGCTCACCGCATACAAAAACGATTATTATTACCGATAAACCTGCAACTTACGAACAATTAAAGCTGTCTGCTTTTACATGTCGAGGATTTGTAGCTTACGAACAACGGCATGCCATTGTTAGAGCTGTGCGTGTTGTGCATGATGGGGAAGCCTGGATTCCTAGAAAGTTAGTGACGGATGTACTTGATCACCTAGCTAAAGAAGAAAAACGGCAAAATCTCATCAAGAGCTGATAGCTCATTCCTCCCTTAGTTGAAATTAATGGTACTGATATTGCTTTCAAAAGCAGGAATTCGCCATCAAGAATTTGAAAAATGTGAACAGTTTCACATTTAACGGCGGGTGTAGTACCAAAGTACAGTAGATCAAATAAGGCTCTCAGGGCAATATTACGACATGATGAATAAGTTACGCGTGCTGGCTATTCCAGTACAGCGATCAGGGGAATAAATATGGCTACAGAAATTGGTGTTGTAAAAGCGCTCATTGGCGCTGTAACAGCCACCTCCACGGATGGTTCTGTAAGAACACTACAAGTGGGTGATGTGGTTTATGCCAATGATTTGATTTCAACAGGGGCAGAAGGTGCCATTGAAATCGAGTTTGCAGACGGCAGTGTTATGGATCTGGGCCGAAGCTCTCAAGCATTGCTGGATAGTGAAGTATTTGATCCAGTCAATATTGACGTTGCTGATAATGAAGAGTCTGTCAGTGACGATGTTGATGCTATCCAACAGGCTATTTTAGAAGGGCAAGATCCTACACAAACTGCTGAAGAAACTGCTGCTGGCGCGGGTAATGCAGCGGGAAATGAAGGCCATGATGCGGTCTTTGTCGACTATTTAGAGCCGGAAAGAATACCCGAGGCAGGATTTGATACCGTTGGCGTCAGCAATACTTATGACTTTCCTGAGGCAGATCTACTGTTTATTGATGATACTGATCCTGAACAGTCTGATGTACCGTCAATTGATCCGCCACCGCCTCCTCCGCCACCAGGTGATATTGTTATCCAGGCGCCATCCAGTTTGGTTTCTGAAGGCGGACTAGCGAACGGAATATCAGGTGGTTCGGCAACATCGACACAAACGATTAGCTTGGATCTCGGTGGAAATGATTTAAGCTCTATTTCTTTGTCCACCACAGGTGATACCACTGATTTATTAACACTTGATGGTTCAGCGATAGACACCGTTTGGGATAGTTCTACAGGGACATTGATAGGTTATATCAGTGGAACAGATTCTAGTGACTCAGCTAACCAGGTTTTTACAGTATTACTCAGTACTATTTCAAATTCGCAAGCATCCTACACCGTTGAGCTTCTTCAACCGTTACGTGATGTCGATGGTGTTGTTGAAAACATAAATGTAAACGTTAACGTAACTGATGACCTCGGTGGCACATCGTCAGCTAGTTTCAACGTTACAGTGCAAGATGATGCGCCTGTCGCAAATCCGGAACAACGTGCAACAACGCTAGGACAATCAGTTGATACAAATCTACTATTGATCCTTGACACGTCTAACAGTATGAATGGATCTGCTGAGTTTCAGGGCATGACGAAACTGGAAGTAATGATTAAATCCAGTTTGAACTTAATCGAGCAGTACGAAGCCCTTGGTGATGTCATGGTGAATTTAGTGACATTTAACAATAACGCTGAGAATCCAACCAATCTCTGGGTTGACACTGCCACTGCAAAAGAAATCATCAACTCGCTTACAGCTGATGGTGAAACAAATTATGATGATGCTATCCAACAAGCCATAGATGCGTTTAATGACACAGGTAAATTGGATGATGCTCAGAACCTTGCCTATTTCATGTCTGATGGCGCACCAAATGAAAGTAATGAAACGGATGCTAATGGCAAGTATATCGGTGTTGGTATCGATAGCGGTGAACAACAAGCTTGGGAGCAGTTCTTAATTGATAATGGCATCACTTCATACGCTTTAGGTATGGGGGCTGATGCTGTAGCAGAGGAATTAGCGCCTATAGCTTATGATGGAGTGAATAGTTCAGAGATTCCGGTCATTACAGTGACAGATTTTTCTCAGCTTGGTGATACTTTAACAAGCACTGTCACAGGCAATAGTGTCTCTGGTGATCTACTTGATGGTGGGCTCCCATCTAGTGCAGGAGCCGATGGCGGTTGGATTAGTCAGATTACGATCGATGGTGTTGGCTATACTTACAATCAACTAACGAATACAGCTTCTGCCGGTAGCGCTGTCGCCAGTTTTGATGTGACAACACACGTATGGACGATTACAACCGCTAATGGAAGTGTTTTAACGGTTGATATGGATAACGGTGAATATACCTACACGGTAGGGGATTCTGCGAACGGTAGCTTCACTGAAGAAATAACCTACGCGGTCACTGATGGCGATGGTGATAGTGCTAGTAACACATTTACTATCGATGTAGATGTGGATTTATCTACGTTAGTCGTCAGTGATGACGTCGTTATTACTAATCAAAACTCTGTTGATATTCCTGAATGGGCTTTATTTGCTAATGATAGTGGTGCTGATGGTGAAACATACTCCCTAAATGGAGTTAGTGCTTCATCGGATTCCGATAGTGCTTTAGTCAATGGTAATAGTGTGACCTTCAATGATGCCAATAGTAATGGCGGCAGTTTCAGTTATCAGAATCAAGCAGGCAGTCAGCAAGATTCTGCCAATGTCTCTGTTACATATGTGAATGGAAGTCTGTTGGAAGGCACATTCCGAGATGAAATTCTGATTGGTGGCGACGACGTTGATTTTATCTACGGCGGCGCTGGTGATGATGTTCTGATTGGCGGTACAGGCGGTACATATAGCTCAGGTGAAAGAGAAGTCATTGCCAGGGTAAGTCCAAGACAAACTGGTACGGGCAATGATAATCAGTTTTCTTTCACTTTGACTGCATTAGCCGCTGCTGCATTATATGTCACGGAGGTACGTATCTCCTTAGCCGAATATAATGCCTTTTTTGATCAGGTAGGAACCGATAGCTATACCTTCACCCTCGGTGATGGTTCAACTATATCAAGTGATGACATTCAGATGGTTACAGATGGCGATACTGATGAGCTAGTCATCACGTTTGAACCTGGTACTTTCACGAATGGAGAGACTCTCACCTTCGGTATTGATACTGATGGCCGGGGGATGACGAGAGGTGAAGATTTTGGATCACGAGAAGTGCCTTTTAAGGTCTCTTTCAGTGATGGAACCAGTCTTGATGGTAAATATCAGCCAGACACGACTAATGGTGGTAGTTCTGCAAGTGTTGACGATGATCCTATTGTCACTGAAACACTTGATGGCGGAGCTGGTGATGATATTGTCGTTGGTGGAGATGGGGAGCATATTATTATCGGCGGAGCAGGTAATGATATCTTAACTGGTGGCGAGGGTGCTGACTTATTCGTCTGGCATGATGGTGACCAAGGTACCGCTGTAAATCCTGCTGAAGATACTGTCACTGATTTTAATGGCAGTGAAGGTGATATATTGGATCTTTCTGATATTCTGCAGGGAGAAGAAAGTAATGATATTACCGACTATATCTCAGTCGCTGAACAAGGTAACGACGTTGTACTTTCGTTAACCCCAGAAGGCGATGGTGGTGATATGACACAAACAATCACTTTACAAAATACCAGTATTGATCAACTGGTTGGTAGTGATGCATCTGGTATGTCAAATGCAGATATTATCAACTCTTTGATTACTAGTGGTCAGATACAAGTAGATCAAAGTTAATTCAGTATATGAGAAAAGTAAAAAAGCCGACGTTAGTCGGCTTTTTTACTGGGTTATTTTATATGTTTCTACCAGCAACCAGCTGGACCAGTGGCACCTGTCTGAGTTATTGTCAGGGGGGTGCAGTTGACGTCATTTGCTTGGCTCCCTTGGGCTGTTGCCACTAATTGATAACTTGTCGCCGTAGGATTCGCTGCTACAACGATATTGTAATAGGCTGTTCCAGTCTTAGGTGACTGAGCAAAAGGTAAGGCACCCCGTGTGCCTACGTAAGTAAAGTTTTCTGTGTAATACCTCTCCATATAACTTGCCAGTTCCATTAAATCAGCCTGAGCATTAGCTCGTCGAGTTTGCCTGACTTGCTCTTGATAGGATGGATAAGCAATGGCAGCCAAAATACCGAGAATGACAACCACAATCATCAATTCGATAAGTGTAAAACCATTTTCTCTATATATTGTTTTATTCATTTAATAACCATATTTCAGTGATATAGGGGAGCTCGCCATCAGCACCACGATTCGTGTTAAAGCCTATAGCTGTGTCTACATTCACAATAGGGCCTTTTTCCCCTTGTGGCGCAAGACCATGCACAACCGTATTATGGTCGATAAGATACTCTTGATTAGAAATCACTAATCTATCTGAGGATAGCGATGAGTCCGTTACTGTTCCACTCTGACTAAAAGTCTGTGCAAATACTGACATTGGTATTAATAACACAGAGAGGATGGATAAATAATTTTTTTTAAACATACATATGTCCTTAATCAGTCAGTTGAATCCAAGATCGTCTTCCTATCGCATCCTCACTTGAAGACTCTTCTTCTAAAATAAGCTCACCTGTCTCGGCATCACTCATAAATTTCACTTCAGTGGAGCCAGAACCAGGAACACGTCTGCTGATTTTAGGTGGAGAAATGATACTGTCATAGCCTTTACCTGCGACAACTGGCACCTCGGTATCTGGCTCACCGTCACCATCAGTATCTACATAGAGATCATTTGCATCAATCACACCATCGCCATTGATATCCAGCGGCTGATAGTTCAGAGGTAGTCCCGTGTAATAATCTAATTCCATTAACCAACTACTACCACCAAAATCACATGCATCTTCTGATGGAACAAGTGACGTAAAGATCACTTTTTCATCTCGGATAATGGCTTCAGAAACTTGTCTTTCACCACTATTTTCACCTGATGATGCACTGACTAAGTCAACATACCAGCCTCGGTCATCAGTGTTAGCTGTACCCCAGTTAATGATTTTATCTGATTCTGAGGCCGATATTGTCCGATAATTCGTGCCTAGAATCGTAAATTCAGCCATTGCCCGTTTATTGAGTTGAGCCCGAGAAAATGCATAACGTGTATAGGAGGATGTATCAGCATCATATACTCTCGGATCCCAAATAGCGTAAAAACTTTGTGTAACTTGATCAACTGGAGTATTGTCGCCAACTTCAAAATATTTACCGGTACCAAATAAAAGTAAATAGCCATTTTTTTCTCTATGAAGCTCTACTTTAACTGGTGTTGTAATTGGTTGAATGTTGTCTTTGTTACAGCTTGTTCCGAAACACGCCGAATATAAAGGCAGTGGTTTATTGGTATCCGCATCTCTGTATGTAAAGTCCCAGTCATTCTTATTATTGCTACCAATTTCAATGCTCCAAACATTACCAAACATATCGCCGGCATAAATCAGATCGGTGGTGCCATCTTGGTTTGTGTCGATAGCTGTCGGCGTGGCGATTCCATTTGGTCTAAACTGTTCGGTTGGATCCTCATTTTTGCCTGTTTGTGTATCAAACTTACGAATCAGGCTACCAGTTTCTATATCTACGATATAGATATAACCATTGCCATCTTCACTGTCATGGCTTGCATTATTTGCACTGCCATCAGCGTCATTATCAAAAGTATTGTTGTACCCGCCACTAAATAAGGCCGCCCATTTACCGTTATTCAAACGAACAATATTTGCTTGTCCCATGGTGTATCCCATATCGGGATCATTCTTATCGGTAAATTCCCACAACACTTTTTTAGCTGATTCTGTTTCATTTGAAAATGCTGAAGGATCCGTAATGTCCAAGGCAAAGTAACCTTGACCACCCGCGCCAAGACCTGAAACAAGTACTGTATGCCAACTGCCATCAAAAAATGCATCTACCACAGTTGGACTGGCATCAACGTAATATTTGTGTGAGTAGCTGGGGGATGATAATTCTTTCAAGTTGTTGTAGACACTATTGGGCACATAGGCAAACTTTTCAACTCCAGAATCAGCATCAAACGCATGCAACATACCATCATTCGCCCCTACATAAATCATAGCGGTTCGGTTCAGATAGGTGCTGACAAACTCAGAATATAGGACAGAATCTTCTGGCTCATCATCTTCTGATCTATTGCCCCATTGATCGTAATAATCTGATCTAGGAGGACCAAGTAACACTGGAGAGGAATTAATAATATCGCCAAGTAATTTAGTTCGTGTTCTATAGATACCCTCAGATTTACTCTGTTCTTTCGATTGGTTACCACGCAGATAATTCAATACATCTTCGCTACCTAATGATAATTTTTGACTAGAATTCAATGCATTCCAGTCAAATGCATAACCATTATTACCATCAGAGGTGAATATCACACGTTGATTAGCGCTTGGAATTTTATTAGCAGCATCCCACAATGCTGAAGGTAATAATTGTCCATCGTCATCAAAGCCAAACGCTAGTAGTCGTCCTGTCCAGTCGCCACTGTTAAAACGGGCTTGATAGACTTTACTGTCACTAGTTATGGCACCCGAGTTAACGGCAACAGCAGCGGAGGACGAAGTTCTCGATGTGATATTTTGTAAAATGCCAGCAAGTGATTCGGCAAACTCATCAGGATCAGCAGCACTGAAAAAATTACCATGACTATTGACTGCAGCATGCCATAAGTCATCTATTTTTGCTGGGTTTGAACTTCCCGGGTCAGACCATGATTTGGTCGGAGGGGTGGCTGAAAGCGCGTTTAAATCATTCTCTGGGTCGAGTGAGCCTTTGACCCCGAGCCCCACGGTGAATGTGACCATGTGTTGCCAAAATGCTGGATCTTCCGTATTGGTTGGTACTTCATTTTCTAAGTCTGTGCGAAGATCCCGTTTCCAGTAGTGCATGGCTGTATCAGCCAGTGTATTTGACCATGAATCAGAGAAAGGGGGAGAAGCTAAATACGTATAATCGTCATCATTAGGACCACTGATGGTGGTGCCGTTGCTACTGTCAACATTTCCAAGTCCTGGGCTTCCACCATTCCAGTAGCCATCTGTAGTGAGAATATGATAGCTCTGACGACAAGTCAGGTGAGCAGAGGAGTCATCAGTACCTGGGTTAGCTCCCCATGGTCCTCTGTTGTCGGTTCTTTCGTAATATTGGCCTACACTGGCCGCAGCTGATCTGAGTGGTGTCCCGTAATTGTTAATCACATGATCGTAGAGGTTATCGTAAAATGCGGTCCTGTTCGCACCGCTAAATTTTCTGACTCCTCTGATGAGGGCTCTGTTACTGCTGACACCATCGATAGTGCGGCTACCCTCGTTTATTGCAGCAAAACCGACACGGGAATTTTCAGATTGGGTGGCAAATGCGCGGCCTACACCAGCACGAGCTGTCAAAATTCTTGAGCGGTAATATTGAAACCAGTTAGCAAAGTTTTGTATTTCTTCATCACGAGTCCGAGTCGTACCGTTTGGACTGGTGAATGTTGTACTAGCTGAAGTGGAGTCGGTAATTCTTACCCGTGTATAGCGAGAGCGATCTAATCGCAATGCCTCTGAGTCAGAAGCGCTGCCATTGTATTTGTAGTATGTGATGGGCCAAAAACTATGGTTACCATTGCATGGGTCTCCATAAGCACTACCGAGGCTACTGCCATGTTTGAACCAGCATGAATATTGTGTTTGTTGAGTTTTTAAGTTGATACTTCCACGTGAAGGATCGGCCGGATTATATAGCGCAGCTGATGGATTCGCATTTCCCATACTCGTGCCATCAGCCTTACTCCAAGGCACATAAGTCACATCTGGATTGTAGAACACTGCGTTGTTGACAGATGAGCGTGAAAAGAAGTTATGGACGTTATCGTCATCAAAGTTTGGTACCTGGTTACTGTAGGTAACACCACCATAAAGACTGGACGGTCTAGGGAACAGGTAATTCGCATAATGTAAATTCTCATCAGGCATGACCTCCCATTGCATTGAACCTGAATCATCAAGTGTAAACATGATATTCGGTGCAACCACACCACCGAGATAGAGTGGCACATTACTGATGTTGAGATTAGCTGCTGAAGATGTCAGCGAGTAAATACCCAATAATACGAGCGCTGTGAAAGAGGATAATTTATTCATATTTTTACCTCATACGAACGACAGACTGTAAAAGGACCACGGATTGCACTGAGCCACCCACACCGCGGGCAGTAACGCGGTAGAACTTAGCACCACCTTGTTGCTGGTCTCGAGGCTTATTACCGTTACTATTTCCGGGTTTTATAATTTCTTCAATGACATAACGTGGTGGGCTGACAGCACCTTGTGGTTGGGTGGCGGCTGTGCCATTTGCAGTCCACCAGGCGGCGTTACGTTGAAGCCACCAAGGGGTCGCATCTGTGCCGACAGGATCCATAGATTGTTTGGTCCAACACCCGGGGGCACCAGTATCGGAACAAATTGGCAGATTAACCCAGTTTAAGACGGTACCTTCACCAGCTCGTAACGCCACTTCAGCTGCTTTAAACGCTATATCTCTGTCAATTTGATTAGCTGCCATTTTTTCTTCCATGACACCTGTACGCATGGCAAAGATTCCTATCATGGTCAGCAATAACAGCATAATGAGACTGACAATCAAGGCCGCACCTGATTGTTGAGTTTTCATAATATACGGTTCCTGAGCGTTATTGTTTTAGTAAAGACTTGTCTCAACCTGCCGTCATTCGGGGTGATGACATTGCCCTCGAGGGTATAGGTGCCATCCCCTAATGCCACATTATCATTTTGTTGAGGGTCAATATTGATCATGACTAAGGAGATGCGAACACTGATAACCTGCTCCCAGTCAGCCACTGCATTTGCTTTGACATATTGGTCTACACTACCGTTATTGCTGGTATCGACACCATACTCCACCTGCATCTGTTCGACACCTTCGATAAGTACATCTGGATTTTTTCCCAGCACCATCTGATAAAGAGAAGGGTAATTACTGGGGCCATTTCGAATAAAAAAAGTATGTGTAGTGATGGTATTTAACCAGCCCTGACTTAGGCCAGATAGTCCCAAGTCAACTCGACTATTTCCAGGTGTACCGATACCTGTTTCATGTTGAAGATTGCCGTCTACTGAGGGATCATTGGTCACCTGAAAAATCACGCTATTATTGCAGTCAGAAGCAATCACGATGTTGGCACACTCACCAGGATTTGCTTCTGTCGCCGGATCGCAATCATCCAGAGGATTATTCTGTGGAATTTTGACCGGAGCAGAGGGGCCTAAACTGCTATCGAAATGACTAACTTCAATAAAGACATTGTTAACCGTACGTAATGTAAAAACATCACTACCTGCAATCGCTTGATTGATTCCAGCAGGTAATGCGGGAGACCAGCCACCGTTGTTATCTGCTTCGTGGCCTAAGACTGGGGCACCACCTATGTCCCAGAAATAATTATTTGCCGTGTTCAGATTATTGACTAGGCTTCTACCTGTACCCCCTGAATTTCTTCCTGTAGCCCCTCTATTCCCTGTAGGGATAGAGTTACAACCGACGTAACCGGCGCGGTCTAAAAGCGATGAAATGTGATGAATTGCATAGCGTCCATCTTCTTGCATGCGCGCTTTCATATCTTGTACACGATAGGTTTGACGCGTACTAACGAATAACTCTATTACCCCAGCAATCAGTAAAAGGCCTATGACAAGTGCCACCATCAATTCGACTAGAGAAAACCCTTTTTCTTTATTCATATTGCACTTTCCAGAACCATTGTCGAGGTCGCATAGTCACCATAATTAGTATTCTCATCACCAATTTGAATATCTGACCATCTCACCGTGATTGTGCAAATGAAGGGCTGGTTCACAAGAAAGTTGCCACACACAATTTGTCCTTCACCTGCTGGAAGATAGGCTGCTAGAGCAGCTCGCCACTCACGAATATCGGTATCAGAAACACTATTGCCAGCTGGCGTACCTTGATTAAAAAGAATGTCATAGTTTTTTGCATAGGCTGCCGTGGTATTAGCTTTCATGCGCTCTAGTATGCTGCCAGCAAGAATATTAGCTTGGGTTTTGAGGCCTGCGGTTGAGTTGGCCTTGAGGGTGGTGACTTGTAAATGTGCCATACCAAGTAAACCTATAGCTAAGACAAATACTGCCACCATAACTTCCAGTAAGGTAAAGCCGGTTTGTTGACGTCTCATCATGGGCAAACATTCCCGATAGAAATTCTGCTACTACCTGACTGGTTCACGGTAATAATTCTTTCATTGCTGCCTGTCGAGCAAAAAGTGATATTGCCATTTGGGAAACCTAGTGTGGATAGAATTTCACCTGTCGGCATAAACCGAAATCCACTGCCTGTATTTCCGGCAGCGACTGACGTAACGCTGTCCAATGCATTTTGTTGAGATAGAAAGCAATCCTGATTCTCTGCACAAACTGCCCCTACATCTCCAAGCGATTCATCAGCATCCCAGTCAGTAAATACATTCCAACCACTACTCCAGTCACCATTGGTAATCGGTAGCATGGTGACTTGAATGCCTCTTCTGATAGCTTCGCTGCGTGCCAGTTGCATGGTGCCCATAAAATCATTTGCTGTCGTGATAAGGCGGTGGTCTCGAATCATTTGAGAAAAACTAGGGGCAGCAATAGCTAATATGATGGCTGCAACAGCGAGTGTTACCATCAATTCAACTAAAGTAAATCCTTGATTAATTTTGTCTTTTACCACGTCGTATCGTCCTCTCCATGTGGTCGGTTTTAGTCTTATTTATTTTCTCAGTCAAGCTTCAATCAATAGACTTTGTGGGGCTTGTCTCATATTTTGAAAAATAACGGTGAATATCAGCCATATCGTCATTTTTAAGTGTAGCAACATGGCGGCAATAGGGGGAAATCTTTGCCGCTATGTTCGACCAATATGTTGCCGAATTCATAGCTGTTTATCGGCAATTCATACGCTTAGTTTAGTTGGCACGTTAAATGCTCAAGGACAATTGTAAATGAGGATGGAGGCGTACAGATGCCGATTAATTTTGATAGTGCGATTGGAATTCATGCTGATGCATTGCGGGTGCGATCACAGCGTGCAGAGTTACTGGCCAGCAATATGGCAAATGCTGATACGCCTAATTACAAAGCTCAGGATATTGATTTTAAAGAGACTTTGAAGAATGCGATGGCAGGATCTTCTCCTAGCCAACTGAACACGACGAATAACAAACACTATGCCACTAATCCGGAATCCAATGGACTGATGGGACCCATCCAATATCGAGTGGCCACTCAGGACTCACTTGATGGCAATAGTGTCGATGAGGAGGTTGAGCAGGCACAGTTTATGCAGAATGCTGTTCAGTATCAGGCCAGCCTTCAGTTTTTGGGTGGCAAGTTTAGTTCGATGACACGAGCACTGAAAGGAGAGTAGGCACTATGTCTTTATTTAATATTTTTGATATTGCCGGTAGTGGCATGAGTGCTCAGTCTCTGCGTCTGAACACAACAGCAAGTAATCTAGCGAATGTGGACAGTGTCAGTAGCAGTGTTGATCAAACATACAAAGCCAGACAACCGGTCTTTGCGACCGTACTTGATGATGTTCAGGAAGGTTATAAGCAGGGCGCAGTGCAAGTTCAGGGAGTCGTTGAAAGCCAGGCACCTGTTAGACAGGAATACAACCCAAGTCATCCAATGGCAAACGAAGATGGCTATATTTTCCACTCTAATGTGGATCCCATTACCGAAATGGCAAATATGATGTCCGCGTCACGTTCTTATCAAAATAACGTTGAAATCGCGAATACCTCAAAACAATTGCTGTTAAGAACATTACAGTTAGGGCAATAAGGAGGGGTGAAAGATGGCTGTGAGCGGCGTTAACGATAACAATCCGTATGCATTCTTGAACTCAAATCGTTCAAGTGAAGAAACCAAAAAAGATCCTGGCACATTGGGCATGGAAGATTTTATGTCTTTGATGACCACCCAATTAAAGTATCAGGATCCAATGAACCCCATGGAAAATGGTGATTTTCTTGGACAAATCGCATCTTTTGCTCAGGTCACAGGCTTATCTGACTTGCAGGATTCGTTCTCTACTTTTTCTAACTCGATGCAGTCTAACCAAGCACTGCAGGGATCATCATTAGTAGGACGTAAAGTACTACTTCCATCTTCAATCGGTAATTTAACGGCAACAGATGGTATGTCCGGGCGGATAAATGTTGCCGATCCTGTCACGGATCTAAAAGTGAATATTTACGACGAAGCTGGCGTTGTGGTTCGTACCATCGAAATGGGTGCTGCTTCGGGCTATACCGATTTCACCTGGGATGGGTTTGACGACAATGGTGAGGCCTTACCAGAAGGTGTTTATCAGTTTAAAGCCTCGGGTACGGTAGACGGATCTAACACGGCTTTTGCCACCGGGGTTATGGCTCAGGTATCGAGTGTATCCATTAGCTCGACCGATGGCCTGATAGTGAATTTGGCCGGAATTGGTTCTGCGTCATTTAGCGAAGTAGTTGAAATTCTTTAGGAGAACATCTTATGTCATTTAGTACAGCTTTAAGTGGTTTGAATGCGGCAACCGCCGATCTAAATGTCAAATCAAACAATATTGCTAACGTCAACACGACAGGCTTTAAGATGTCTCGTGCAGAGTTTGGTGACGTCTTTGCCGTGTCGGCGTTTGGTTCAACCAATCAAACCGCGATTGGTAGTGGCGCAGTGTTACAGAACGTGGCTCAGCAATTTAACCAGGGTAATCTGGAATTCACCGATAATTCCTTGGATCTAGCGATAAGTGGGCAAGGCTTTTTTGCTTTAGCACCTGAGTTGGATAGTGGTGAAGTCATCTACACTCGGGCGGGTGAGTTTGGTGTGGATAAAGATGGTTATATCGTATCAAATGAGGGGTGGTATCTGAGAACCTTCCCTGTAGATTTACAGGGCAATATTTCAGCTACTAGCATGAATGCGACTTCACCTATTCAATTACCTGCTTCAGTGGGTGCGCCTGAAGCAACTACGGCATTAACCATTGCAACCAATTTGCCTTCTACTTCTGATGGCATTATCGATAGTGGTACTGGTGGTATTTTGGCGATTGATCCGACGGATGACACCACATACAGCTTTTCAACATCAGCGACGATTTATGATTCATTGGGTAATGAACATATTGTGACCACTTACTATCAGCACATTGATGAAGCAGCCTTGGATGGTGGTACACCTGTCGGTGACAATCAATGGCAAATGGCTGCTTATGTGGATGGTGGTGAAGTCAAAGGTGGTACGGCTGGTGTCCCCTATGCGTTAGAAACCGATGCCAGAATCAGTTTTAATGCCGACGGTACACTTGCCAGCGTTGATGCCGATCCTGGTACGGCGGCGCTTGATGATGTGGTCATATCCTTCACAGATGGTGGTGCTACGGAGTGGGCCAGTGGTGCCGAAACTCAAGATATTACTATCTCATTGAGAGGGTCGACACAGAACTCAGGTAGCTTTAACGTCGGTGCCTTGACGGTCAATGGTTTTCCGACCGGACGTTTGACGGGTGTTGATGTGAGTGAAGAAGGACTGATTCGCGCAAACTATAGTAATGGTCAAGCCATCCCAATCGGTAAGATTGCCATGGGTAACTTTGCCAATCCACAAGCGCTGAACAAAATTGGTAGTACGGCATGGAAGGAAACAACGGATTCTGGCCCGGTCATTGCAGGAGAAGCTGCGACAGGTAGTTTTGGTCAAATACAGGCGGGTGCATTAGAAACCTCGAATGTTGATTTGACAGCAGAGCTAGTAGGACTGATTACAGCACAACGTAACTTCCAGGCTAACTCCAAAGCGATTGAGACAAATAACGCTATTACTCAGACCATTATCAACCTGCGATAACGTTTTTAGTTTAAATGCGCTGTTTAAAACAGCGTATTGAGGGTGAAAAAATGGACCGTAGCTTATATATCGCCATGAATGGCGCTCAACAAACCATGCTTGCTCAGGCAGCCAATGCCAATAATTTGGCGAATGTGAACACAACAGGGTTCAGGGCTGACTTTGAGCAGTTCAGAAGTATGCCAGTGTTTGGTGAAGGTTTACCCAGCAGGGTCTATTCAATGCTGGAACGGCCTCAGACGGATTATCAAACTGGTTCGATTCAATCTACGGGGCGTGATCTGGATATTTCTGTTCAAGGCGAAGGCTTTATTGCTGTGCAAGGTAAAGATGGCCGTGAAGGATACACGCGTGCAGGTGATCTTCATGTCACCGAAGCAGGGCAGCTCGTCACAGGAACGGGCCTAGCCGTGATGGGAGAAGGTGGACCTATTGCCATCCCACCGGCACAAACTGTCGAAATCGGCAGTGATGGCACGATATCTATTCGTCCTATCGGTGAAGCGGCAAACGCCCTTGCCGTATTAGACAGGATTAAATTAGTCAAACCAGACTTGCAGCAAGTGTTTAAAGATAGTGATGGCCTCATGCGTATGCAAGATGGCTCTGAAGCACCTTTAGATGCCACAGTGAAAGTCGCTTCCGGCACACTGGAAGGAAGCAATGTGAATGCGGTTGGGGCGCTGGTAAATATGATTGAGTTGCAGCGTCAATATGAGATGCAAGTCAAAATGATGGATACAACCCAGGAAAATAGTGCGGCATCGGCACGTTTAATGCAGATGAGTAATTAGCATTCAATGTAATACTGACTGCATAGATTTCAGGAGACAATTATGAATCAGGCTTTGTGGATTGCCAAAACCGGCCTTGATGCCCAACAAACACGAATGTCAGTTATTTCAAACAATCTGGCTAACGTGAACACAACAGGTTTTAAACAAGACCGTGCCGTTTTTGAAGACTTGCTATATCAGACTATAAGACAGCCTGGTGCCCAGTCTTCAACAAGCACTCAACTACCATCCGGCTTAATGATTGGTACAGGTGTTCGCACTGTTGCGACGGAAAAGTTACATGGTCAAGGTAATATTATTCAAACTGAACAAGCATTGGATATTGCTATTAATGGTCGTGGTTTTTTTCAGATTTTAATGCCTGATGGCACATTGTCGTACACTCGTGATGGTACATTTCAATTAGACTCTGATGGTCAGATTGTGATGTCAAACGGTAACCCGCTGGAACCCTCCATTACGATTCCTGCTGACACGCAGAGTATCACGGTAGGTTCAGATGGCACGGTCAGCGTGACTCAGCCAGGTACGGCTACCCCGACCATTGTAGGTAACATCGAATTAGCTGACTTTGTTAATCCAACAGGTCTACAGCCTATCGGTGAGAATTTATTTCAGGAAACGGGTGCCAGTGGCACACCGATAACGGGAACACCTGGATTGGATGGGTTTGGCCAAACGATTGGCGGCGCTCTAGAGACATCGAATGTGAATGTGGTGACTGAGCTGATCAACATGATCGAAACGCAACGCGCCTACGAAATGAACTCAAAAGCGATTTCTACTTCCGATCAAATGCTGCAGTACGCCAGCCAAAATCTCTAGTTACAGCACTTGGCTACCTGGTCCCCCACCAGGTAGCCTTTTTTCTTTTTCAATATTCACTACCTCACTCATTTTTGGCACGAACTCTGCAGCATTATTTCATGTGAAGTTGGTTTTTTCGGAGTGTCAAAATGAAAACAGTTGCCCCATTTTTAGTATTTCTTGCTGTGGCAATGTTATCGGGTTGCTACAACAATGAAGTCAAACGTGACCCTGCGTTTGCTGCTGTTCGTCCTGCTCCTATTGAGCCACAAGATAATTATGACGGTGCTATTTTTGACGCACGCAATAATATTTCTCTATTTGAAGATTATCGTGCAAGACGAGTCGGCGATATTTTGACGGTGAAGCTGGAAGAGCAGACTGATGCCGAAAAAGAAACAGAAACTACTGTCAGTAAATCAAATAGTAACAACATCGATAATCCAACATTGTTTGGTACTACTCCTCAATTCAATTTGCCCAGTCAGTTACCTTTAGCCAACACAACAGATAACAATTTGGCATTTGGTATTGGCTCTAACTCAGATTTTACTGGTGCGGGCGACAGTGATCAGAATAACAAACTGAGCGGTAATATCAGTGTTTCGGTTGTAGAAGTACTGCCAAACGGCAATATGGTGATTCGTGGTGAGCGAGTCATCACTATCAACCAAGGCAATGAATATATTCGGTTGTCAGGCATGATCAGTCCCAGAGATATTGAGGCCGATAATTCTATTTCGTCTATCCGCATTGCCGATGCCCAGATTTCTTATGTAGGAGATGGTCCGACTAATGATGCCAATGTGATGGGCTGGTTAAGTCGATTCTTCGTCAGTGCATTAATGCCTTTCTAAAGGGTGAAAGTTATGAAGTTCAAAGTGTTTGTCGCATTTGCGTTAATAATGAGTTCGGGTATGGCTTATGCCGAACGGGTCAAAGATCTAGCCTCAATTGCGGGTGTGCGAAATAACCAATTAATCGGTTATGGCCTTGTGGTCGGCCTCAATGGTACGGGTGATAAAACCAAGTTTACCGGCCAAAGTTTACGAAACATGCTGGTAGAAATGGGCATCAATATTCCACCAGGCACCGACCCAAAAAGTAAAAACGTTGCAGCCGTTTCAGTTCATGCCGATTTGCCGCCTTTCATGAAGCCTGGACAAACCATTGATATCACCGTTTCTTCTTTAGGGGATGCGAAAAGCTTACGTGGTGGTAGTTTATTGATGACCCCTTTAAAAGGGGCAGATGGACAGATTTATGCCATGGCACAAGGCAATTTAATTGTAGGTGGTTTTGGTGCTGACGCAGCTGATGGTTCACGCGTTACCGTCAATATTCCCAGTGCTGGTCGTGTGCCTAACGGTGCAACCGTCGAGCGGGCGGTCAGAAATGCATTGAATGTAGGAGATTCGATTATTCTGAATCTACATAGCCCTGACTTCACCACCGCCAGTCGTTTAAGTGATGCGATTAACCATACTCTGGGTAAAAACACGGCCTTTTCGATGGATGCTTCTTCCGTAAAAGTCAATGCGCCACGAGATCCTAATCAACGAGTACCCTTTTTATCACTGATTGAAAATTTAGAGCTGAGCCCAGGTGAGGCCCCTGCCAGAGTCGTGGTTAACTCACGCAGCGGAACGGTCGTGATTGGTCAGCATGTCAGAGTGAGTCCAGCTGCTGTCACTCATGGCAACTTATCAGTCACTATTTCAGCAAATCCTGAGGTTAGCCAGCCTGAACCGTTCTCACAAGGACAAACCGTGGTGACGCCTAACTACGACATCAACATCACGGAAGAAAATAGTCGTATGTTTGTGTTTAACCCGGGCGTGTCACTGGATGAAATCGTACGTGCTGTGAATCAAGTCGGCGCGGCACCTGGTGATTTGGTCGCTATACTTGAGGCACTCAAACAAGCGGGTGCGCTTAAAGCAGACTTAGTGGTCATTTAATCATGGCTTACGAATCGAATATTGCCCAGTCCGCTGTTGACTTTCATGGTCTGAACCAACTGCGTCAGCAAGCGGTGAAAGGTAGTGATGCTGAGCAAACACTGAAGCAGGTGGCTGGTCAGTTTGAGTCTTTATTTGTGAATATGATGCTCAAGTCTATGCGCCAAGCCAGTTTAGCTGAAGGCATGTTTGATTCGACACAAAGCAAAATGTATCAGGATATGGCTGATCAGCAACTGGCCTCAGATTTATCGATGCGAGGTGGTCTGGGACTGCAAGATGCCATTGTCAAACAGCTAGGTAGTTATCAGTTGCAGTCCTCTCAACCAGCGAGAACGGATCAATCCTATAGTTATGACACAGTGACTATTCGGCCAGCACTTGCTAAGAAAGTGAATGAACTGATGATCAAACAAATCCGTGAGATTCATGCAGAAAACGGTGAGATTGAGACAAAAGTAGACTTAACGGATCTTGGGGAAAAGGTTTTTAATTCACCCAAAGATTTTGTGCAAACCTTGTGGCCGTACGCACAACAAGCTGCAGATAAAATAGGCGTGTCGCCTGAAGTGATATTGTCGCAGGCTGCACTCGAAACCGGCTGGGGTAAATTTGTATTAAAAAGCAAAAGTGGTGAAACAAGCTTTAACCTGTTTAACATCAAAGCGGATAAAAGCTGGGACGGAGAGCGTGTCAGTAAAGTGGCACTTGAGTATCGTGATGGCAAAGCGTACAACGAGGCTTCTCAGTTTCGTGCTTATGATTCTTACCAAGATAGCTTCAATGACTACGTTGAGTTTTTACAAACTCAACCACGCTACCGTAACGCATTGCAGCACACCAATGATGCTGAAGCCTTTGTTGAACACCTGCATAAAGCCGGGTTTGCAACCGATCCTCAATACGCTGACAAAATCAAACGCATAATGAATAGTGACATTCTGGCACGAATTTCGCTGGAGTCAGACCATGCATAATCACGCTGACGAGTTAAGGAGCATGCCATGAGTCTGCTAGGGATTGGGACATCGGCATTATTAACAGCCCAAGGTAATTTATCGACGACAAGTCATAATATCAGTAACGTCAATACTGAGGGATACACTCGCCAGCGTGCTGACCAAGCCACCCGTACACCTGACTACAAAGGGGATATGTACTTTGGTACGGGTGTACAGATAACGTCAGTCGAACGTGTGTATGACACCTTTCTGGCGAGCCAGGTAAGAACGTATACCGCACAAGAAGCAGCCCAGAGAAGCTATCTCAGTTATTCACAACAGGTAGATGATCTACTTGGCTCGGAAGACTTAGGCCTGAGTACAGGCATCAGTGAATTTTTCAACTCAGTAAATGAGGTGGCAAATGATCCTACCTCTATAGCGGCCAGACAATTGATGCTGACCCGTGGTGAACTCTTAGCGAATCGTTTTAACACCATGGACTCACAGCTAACAAAGCTAGACGAGCAGGTCGATTACGATATCACCGTTGCCATTGATGACATCAATAATCTGTCGAAAAGTATTGCCGAGTTAAATTCGGCCATTACCGCAGCCACAGGTGCTGGTGGATCACCGAATGATTTACTTGATAAGCGTGACAAACTGATCACAGATCTTTCCGAGATCGTCTCAGTGAATGTTATTGAGCAATCAAACGGCACCACAAATATCCTGATTGGTAATGGCCAGGCCCTTGTCGCGGGCACAAAAAGTATGGCTCTAACGACGGTTACGGATACCTCAACCAGTCCACCAAGATTAGGTATTGGCTACGGTGATAGTAGTACGAATATTACCAGTCAGCTATCTGGTGGTACCTTAGGTGGGGCTTTGGATTTCCGTGACACGATTATAGATGATGTGAGAGCGGAGCTTGATGTGTTGGCACAAGCCGTTGTGGAAGGTTTTAATGCCGTCCACAACAACACGACGAATATTGCCAATGGCGGTCAGGGTTCAGTTGATTTGGATGGTAATGATGGTGGGGATTTCTTTAACCCGGCAAATATTACCGCTGCCACGATCTCCTTGGCAATCAGTGATCCGCGTGCTATTGCCGCTTCCTCTAAATTTGATGCGGCAACAGGAACAATTAATATTTCTGGTTCTGGTAATAACGAAAATGCTTTGGCGCTGGCAAATCTGGAGACAGATAAAACGCTCGTGACAATTGCCCCCGGTGTAACGCGTTCTCTATCAGAAGGTTATGCCGTGCTGGTGTCTGATGTTGCCACCAGAACTCAGCAAGCAGAAGCCAGTCAGGAAACACAACTGGCATTACTGCAACAGACCGAACAGCGTTTCGACGCGGTAGGCGGTGTAAATCTGGATGAAGAAGCCGCTCAGCTGATCAAGTTTCAGCAAGCCTATCAGGCGGCATCACAGATCATTATTGTGTCCAATACTATTTTTGATTCACTGATTAATGCTGTTTAGGAGATTGTCATGAGAATTTCTACATCCTATATTCAACAGCAAAGTGTTGATACGATGCTGGCCCAACAAAAGCAGTTGGCGGATACCCAGTTACAAGTCTCAACGGGGCAACGAATTCTAAGACCGTCAGATGACCCGGTGGCAGCAGTAAAGTCATTGAACTATCAGCGTGAAGTCAGCATCAACGAACAGTATCAGGCGAATGCCGATGTGGCCAATAACAAACTTAATGCCGCTGAAAATGCCTTAACCAGTGCAACAAATATTGTTCAACGGATCCGTGAGCTGGCTGTGCAAGCACTTAATGACAGCAATGATGCCAATGCCCGAGCAGGTATCGCAGAAGAAATTGATGAGTTGAATAAGTCTCTCGTGAGCCTGGCGAACACCACAGATGCGAACGGCGAGTTTTTATTCTCTGGTTATCAATCTTTTACACAAGCGTTTGACACTACCACATTTGCTTATGGCGGCGATGGTGGGCAACGCAGTATGCGTGTAGGCAGCGATTATTCTGTTGAATCAACTTTCCCCGGCGATGAGCTATTTGTTATCACCAATGCCGACACAACTACTCAGGCGGTTTTCCAAACCATTGATGATTTTTCTACCGCGCTTAAAGCCAATACTATAGGCACAGCCCCTAATAATGGTGAGTTTCTTGATAATATGTCGACAGCCATTGATTCATTAACGACAGCAAGAACCGCTGTAGGTGCTCGAATCAATTCAATAGACCAGCAACGTAGTATTAATGAAGACAGCTTAGCTAGTCTGGAAACCAGTTTGACTAAATTAAAAGATTTGGATTACGCCGAGGCTATATCGCGTTTGAACTCTCAAACAACTGGTTTGCAAGCCGCTCAACAAGCCTATGTCAAAGTGCAAGGACTGTCCCTCTTTAACTTTTTATGAAACACTGACATTTTTTACCGTTGTCAGTTATAAAAATATGAAAGCAGTGATCCTGGCAGGTGGCTTAGGCACCCGTATCAGTGAAGAATCTATAAATAAGCCAAAACCACTTATTCAAATAGGTGGGAAGCCAATCCTATGGCACATCATGAAAATTTATTCCTATCATGGTGTGAATGATTTTATTATCTGCTGTGGTTATAAGGGCTATCTGATTAAAGAATATTTTGCGAATTATTTTTTGCATATGTCGGACGTTACCTTTGATATGCAAAATAACAAAATGCATGTACATGAAGCCCATGCAGAGCCTTGGAAGGTGACTCTGGTAGATACCGGTGATGATAGTATGACTGGTGGACGTATCCGTCGTATTAAGGATTATGTCAAAGATGAGAAAGCCTTTTGCCTGACGTATGGTGATGGTGTCGGCAATATCGATATTCGCACTAGTATTGAGTTTCATCATGAGCATGGAAGTTTGGCTACTGTGACTGCGGCTTATCCTCAAGCGAAATTCGGTGCTTTAGATATTCAAGGTGATCGTGTTGTTAACTTCCAGGAAAAGCCCAAAGGTGATAATGGTATGGTCAGTGGTGGCTTTTTCGTTTTATCTCCCAAAGTCATTGATTACATCAGTGATGACAAGACAAGTTGGGAAGGTTATCCACTGCAGAAGTTAGTAACGGAACAGCAGTTGCGAGTCTTTCGGCATGAAGGTTTTTGGCAACCGATGGATACTTTACGTGATAAACAACATCTTGAGCAATTGTGGCAGTCAGGCAATGCACCATGGAAAGTGTGGTGATTGATAAGACTTTTTGGCAGAACAAATCGGTTCTGATTACCGGACATACCGGTTTTAAAGGTAGCTGGCTGAGCTTGTGGTTAACTCAGCTTGGCGCCAAAGTAACGGGTTATGCGCTTGCGCCAAATACCACACCTTCAATATATGAAGCTCTCGAGTTAGGGACTATTATCAATTCTGCGATGGCAGATATTTCTGATTTATCAATGCTATCTGAACTTGTGAATCAGACACAGCCCGATGTGGTGTTTCATCTCGCTGCACAATCATTAGTTAAACCCAGTTACCTTGATCCTGTTGGAACCTATCAAACCAATGTGATGGGGACAGTCAATCTTCTAGAAGCCGTCAGGCACTGCCCTAGTGTTCAAGCCGTTGTTGTGGTGACTTCTGATAAATGTTACGAAAACCATGAGTGGTCCTGGCCATACCGCGAAAACGATCGGTTGGGCGGGCATGACCCATACAGTAATAGTAAAGGCTGTGCCGAGCTTGTCACCAGTGCCTATCGACAGTCCTTTTTTATGGATAATAAAACTGCCATAGCTAGTGCGCGTGCCGGTAATGTGATTGGTGGCGGTGACTGGTCTGAATACCGTTTAATCCCTGATTTAATAAAAGCCAATCAGACAGGTCATTCGCTTGAGATTCGTCATCCGCGAGCCATTAGACCTTGGCAGCATGTATTGGAGCCTTTATCAGGTTATTTATTACTGGCTCAACACATGGTTGAGCGCGGAGCGGAAGTAGCTGATGCATGGAATTTTGGTCCTGCTATGGAAGACACGAAGCCTGTAGATTATATTGTGGAATTTGCTCAGCAGCGTTGGCCGTCTCTTGATTGGTTTGCACCTCAGCATAACGAGCATCATGAAGCATCAATACTGATGCTCGACTGCAGTAAAGCCCGACAACAACTACACTGGCAACCTGTTTGGCATATTGATGATGCACTCTCTCTCACATTTGACTGGTATGATGCTTTTTATTCTGGAAAGCCCATGCGCGAGATAAGCCTACAACAAATTCAGCAGTTTGTTCAGGCGAGTAAGCGAGCTCGATAACATAAAGCAACATTATGAACCCAATGCATTCTCATGATATGACCAATCACGCTGCTAATTTTGCTTGCGGTGAACTGTGTATTGTCAATAAACCTGCCACCTCGCCAACTTTATGTGTCGTGATTTCTCAGGAAGAAGCCGTCATAGAGTGTTATGAAGTACTGGCTTTAACAGACAATCCTTCAACTTCAGCGGATAACTGGTTTTTGTTATCGGAAGCGACAGCAAGCGGTTCAGCAGAATATCTGGATTTACGGCAGCCTATTTTTACTGGTCCAATGAATATCGCCAGTCGACAAGGCCAACTTTCGGCTTCAACAGTCGATGCGTTATTACGTGCCATAGTTCAACGTCAGGTGAAACGCTACAGCCAACATAAATTTCAATCAAAGGCTTTCCAGCCTGGGCAGAATGCTGTTGCTGTGTCTGGAAAAGTTTTGGATAACAATGATATCCAGCATATGGTGGATGCCTCACTGGATGGCTGGCTAACAACAGGACGGTTTAATGCCCAGTTTGAAAAAGCACTGGCAGAATTTATCGATGTAAAACATGTTCTCACGGTAAATTCAGGTTCATCAGCGAACTTGTTGGCATTAACTGCACTGACGTCACCTAAGTTAGGTGATAAAGCATTACAAAAAGGCGATGAAGTCATCACTGTCGCGGCTGGGTTTCCGACTACGGTGAATCCCATATTACAAAACGGTTTAGTGCCGGTTTTTGTTGATATTACCTTGCCTTCCTACAATATTGATGTCAGTCAGCTTGAGGCGGCGTTATCTGATAAAACCCGAGCCATTATGATGGCTCATACATTAGGAAATACGTTCAATATTGATGCTGTTGTGCGTTTTGCTCGTCAACATAATTTATGGTTAATCGAAGACTGTTGTGATGCTCTGGGGACCACCTATGCACCTTCAGTAGAATTGACGGATTATCGTGGACAAGTAATTGAGTTAGATAAGCCCCGTCATGTAGGCACTTTTGGTGATATTGCTACCTTAAGCTTTTATCCGGCTCATCATATTACGATGGGAGAGGGTGGAGCGGTTTATACCAATAATGGCCAACTGAAATTGATTCTGGAATCATTCCGTGACTGGGGCAGAGACTGTTTCTGTGAGCCAGGTAAAGATAATACCTGTAATAAACGCTTCAGCTATCAGTTGGGACAACTGCCCTGCGGCTATGACCACAAATATACCTATTCTCATCTTGGTTATAATCTGAAAATTTCTGATATGCAGGCCGCTGTTGGCTTATCTCAATTGGATAAAGTCACGGGCTTTATTGAAAAGCGTAAAGCTAACTTTCAACGTTTATATGCTGGCTTAGCTTCTCTACAAGATTATTTGTTACTGCCGGAAGCAGAAAATAATGCTGAACCGTCCTGGTTTGGTTTTGCTATTACCTTAAAACAAGGTAATCGAGCTGAATTTATTCAGTATCTTGAACAACACAAGATAGCCAATCGACTGGTTTTTGGCGGTAATCTCATCAAACAGCCTTATTTTGAACAGCAAAGCTATCGTCGTGTTGGCGAATTAACCGTCACCGATCAGGTCATGAATGATTCGTTGTGGATCGGCGTTTTTCCAGGGCTATCTGATGAGATGATTGATTATATGATCGACACTATCCAATCTTATTTCAAAGTGTGAGTGATGACTGACAAAACACCGATGTATCAAAAGTTATTCGTGCTGGAAATGGCCAATAATCACCAAGGTGATATTGCTCATGGCAAGCAGGTTATTCAGCAGATGAAACAGGTTTGTGATGACTTTCCTTTTCAGTTTGCCTTTAAACTGCAGTACCGGAACCTGAAAACCTTTATTCACCCTGATTATCGCGACAGACAAGATATCAAATACGTTAAGCGGTTTCGTGATACAGAGTTAGACGAAGCCCAACTGCTGGAGTTAAAAAAAGCCATTGATGAAGCTGGCTTTATTTCCATGTGTACGCCGTTTGATGAAGATTCTGTTGACTGGATTGAACAACATGGTTTTGACATCTTAAAAATTGCCTCCTGTTCACTTACCGATTGGCCATTATTAGAACGTATAGCTCAATCCTCTTTGCCGCTGGTGATGTCTACTGCTGGTGCCACGATGGAAGAGATTGACAATGTCGTCCAGTTTTTCTTACATCGCCACAAACAATTAGCCGTGATGCACTGTGTTGGCGAGTATCCAACGCCAAGACAAAATTTGCAGTTAGGCCAAATTGCTCTATTAAAACAACGGTTTCCTGAGGTGACGGTGGGCTATTCAACCCATGAAGATCCTAATGAGTCGGAAGCAGTGAAAATGGCCGTCGCCATGGGCGCGCAGCTGTTTGAAAAGCATGTTGGGGTAGGTGAGCTCAATGCTTACTCGGCGAACCCTGAACAAGTCAGACAATGGTTACTCTCAGCGCAAGAAGCTTATGCCATGCTTGGTCTTGAGGGCGAGCGTGTGGCGGTGACAGAGACAGAATTAACCACACTGAATTCATTACGCCGAGCGGTGTTTGCGAAACAAGATCTCGCTGCAGGCAAAGCATTGCAAACAGAAGATTTTTACTTGGCGATTCCAAGTCAACCCGGTCAACTATTAGCGAATGACTTATCCAAATACAAACAGTTTGAGTTAAAAGCGGCAGTAAAGGCTAATGAACCTTTATTACTCGAGCAATTAGAAATCACCGATACCCGTGACATGGTTTCAGCTTCATTATCTAAAGTGTGTGCTTTATTACGTGAAGCCGGTATTGCTATTGCGGATGGCGTGAACTGCCAATTATCGCATCACTATGGCATTGAGAAGTTCGAAGAAACGGGTGCGACCATTATTGATGTGGTTAACCGTGAATACTGTAAAAAGATTCTGGTGTTACTGCCAGGACAAAATCATCCGGTGCACGCTCACCATAAAAAAGAAGAAACCTTTAATGTGCTGGCGGGAGAAATGCACTTACAACTAGGTGATGAGCTAAAAACCATCAAAGCCGGTGAAATGGTCACCGTTGAGCGTGGTGTTAAACATGCCTTTAGCAGTGAAACGGGGGCGATATTTGAAGAGTTATCCACCACACACTTCACGGATGATTCGTATTATGACGATAAAGCTATTAACCAAAACAGTCGCCGCAAAACCAATCTAATCTTTCGTGCTGACTGGCTAACTTCGGAGTGGGCATGAGCCAACAACGCGTTGCAGACTATATCTTTGCCAGAGTCGCTGAATTAGGCGTTAAAGAGGTTTTTCTTCTCCCAGGTGGCGGGGCTATGCATCTGGTGGATGCGTTGGGGCAGAATCCTGATATCACTTTCATACCGACTCATCACGAACAAGCTGCAGCGATTGCTGCTGAAGCCTATTCTCGCGTGAATGAAACACTCGGTGTGGCGTTGGTCACCACAGGGCCAGGTGCAACCAATGCTTTAACTGCCGTAGCGGGTGCCTGGATTGAGTCTGTACCACTGCTGATTATTTCCGGTCAGGTGAAAAGGACTGATATGAAAGCCGATAGTGGTGTACGGCAAATGGGCCCACAGGAAGTCGATATCGTCTCGATGGTTAAACCGATTACTAAATACGCGGTAACAGTTGATGAGCCAGAGAATATTGGTCTTTATCTTGATAAGGCTTTACATGAAGCGATGACTGGGCGAAAAGGCCCTGTCTGGCTGGATGTACCTTTGGATGTACAGGCTAGCCTAATCGAGCCAGAACAATTGGAGAGAGAAGAGTCTTGTTCAGATGCTGAATCAGACTGCTCACTTCAGCTGGATGAGGTTATCCAATTAATTCAGCAGGCAGAGCGCCCTATTATTTTGGCAGGTCATGGTATCCGTTTATCAGGTGCCGCTGACTCATTCAAACAACTTTATGAAAAAACTGGTATTCCGGTATTAACGACATGGAATTCTTTGGATCTGATTCCATATGACCATCCATTATGTGCTGGTCGACCAGGTTCAGTGGCACTCAGACCGGCAAACTTTGCCGCCCAGAACTGTGATTTATTAATCAGCATTGGCGCGCGTCTGGATAATGTGGTTACAGCGCATAATCCACAGAACTTTGCTCAATATGCCGATAAAGTCATTGTCGATGTTGATGCGAGTGAGCTGAAAAAACATCAGCTACCCAAAGCCCGTTTAATTCAGGCGAATGCTAAAACCTTTATTGAACAGCTTATGGCTGAGGTGAATGATACACCTGCCGACTATGCTGACTGGATACATAAAATTGCAGACTGGAAACAACGCTATCCACGCTGTGATGGAGAAAAATTTCCAGAGCAAGGTGAAATTAGTCATTATCATTTCATCGATCGTTTATCTGCTCTCACTAAAGCAAATGAGCTTATTATTACGGGCAGCTCAGGGCTGGCAGTCGAAGTCTTTTACTCCACCTTTGTGAACAAGACAGGACAACGCATTTTCCTCACCTCTGGTTTAGGTTCTATGGGCTATGGTTTGCCAGCTGCAATTGGTGGTTGTTTGGCCTCAGGAAGAAAGCCCGTCGTCTCGGTAGAAGGTGACGGCAGCTTGCAGCTGAATCTTCAAGAATTAAGCACCTTAAAATCTCTAAATTTACCTATACGCCTATTCATTATGAACAATAATGGCTATGCCTCCATTCGCAACACACAACGAAATTATTTTGATGAGCGCTATGTGGCGACAGGGCAAGAAGCCGGTTTATTGATACCAGACTTAGTCAAACTGGCTGAAGCGATTGGCCTTGATGCTGTTCGTATAAATGACGCCAGTGAGTTGGATGAAAAAATCCAATATGTTCTCAATCATCCAGGCCCAATTCTTTGTGATGTCACTATCATTAAAGACGAAGCGTTATGGCCAAAAGTGTCAGCTATTCCTCAAGCGAATGGTTCGATGATATCGATGCCATTGGAGGATATGTCGCCTTTATTAGAATTCGAGATGTTAGAACGAGAAATGCTGGTTGGTGTTTCAGAGGCGTCCAAACAAGCTCGTCAGTAGTTTATGTTCTTCAATAAACGGACGATACATTTCATGGACAGGAATAAGATTGTCCGGGCAGGTGGAATGCCATGCCAGATAACCAGCATCATTGGGCAATAATTGCTTGTTGTCAGGTTCAAAGTCACTTTTAGCTGAGCAGGCATAAAGAAAAGAAATAAAATGACCGCGTGTTGCATGTGGCCGAATGATTTCATTCATCGTGACTGGGGCAGGAGAAAAATCAACTTTTTGGCCAATTTCTGTAAGAGCAACTTGTTCGATACGCTGCTCCAGCGTTTCTTTGTAACGAACAATTCCTCCAGGGATATGCCAGCCCTGTCCTGCGAATTGATCATCTCTCCATGCAAGCAGGGTGCGATTGTTGTTATCTTTGATCAATAAATCTACATTGACGAGAGGCGTGAGTCGGCTGATGAGATGAAATACTTCTAATGGAAGTCCCGTTTCAGGGTTTTCGACGGATTGATCGAGAAAAGAAATAGCCTCAAATAAGTTCATCTGCTACCACAATGAAAGAGTTCGAATAATTATGTTAAGAGAAACTTGTCGCGTTTGTCATCAAGACTTTTATCCGACACCATTACTGGTGTACGAGAACATGCCGAAGTCGGCACAGTTTTTTCCTATCAAAGATGAGTTATCTAAAGAAAAGGGTAGCGACCTTATCGTCAACCAATGTCAAGGTTGTGGTTTGGTTCAACTTAGTAATCCCCCTGTCGATTATTATCGTGAAGTGGTTCGAGCAGCTGGCATTTCAAATGAAATGAGAACATTTCGACAGAAGCAGTTCTCAGACTGGGTAAATCGATATAACTTGAGACACAAACGTGTTTTAGAAGTCGGTTGTGGACAAGGCGAGTATCTAGCAATATTAGATAAGCTGGATATTGATGCATACGGTATTGAGTTCGGCGAAAAGTCCGTTGCCGTTTGTAAGCAAAAGAAACTCAACGTAGAGAGAGACTATATCGAGAACGCTGATTCTGTACTAAAGAATAGTCCGTTTGATGCTTTTGTGATGTTGAATTTTCTTGAGCACATGCCTGAGCCTGTCAGTTCATTACTTGCTATTGCTAGGAGCCTGAATAGAGATGGACTTGGACTAATTGAGGTCCCTAACTTCGATATGATTCTTCGTGAAAATCTTTTTACAGAGTTTATTAGTGATCATTTGTTTTATTTCACAACTGACACCTTTGTTTCTACTCTAAAGTTGGGTGGCTTTGATGTTTTAAAATGTGAAGAAACATGGCATGACTATAGCCTATCGGCTGTAGTGCGTAAGCGTAACACATTTGATCTTAGTGTCTTTGATTCGCACAGAACTGAGTTGAAAAAATCTTTGTACTCTTATATCGAAAAGTTTCCAATGAAAAGTGTAGTTGTCTGGGGAGCTGGGCATCAATCTTTAGCGGTTCTTTCATTGACAGAATTAGCAGCTAAAATTAAATATGTAGTTGATAGCGCTCCTTTTAAACAAAATAAATTTACTCCAGCGACTCATATTCCCGTTGTTTCACCCGATAACCTTACTAAAGAACCCATTGAAGCAGTGATTGTCATGGCTGCAAGTTATACTGGTGAAGTTGTAAATCTTATCAAGGAGCATTATCCCAGAGTAAAAGAAATAGCCATCCTCAATGGGGTTGGCCTAGAAGTTGCTGGTTTTTAGACTTTAGTACAAATATTTGGAGTGAAACTTGGACATCGAAGATAATGTTGTAAGCATAAATCATACAGGTGAAAGTAGTGTTACCCCATCAGAAATGCCGGTCAAAGGAGTTATCAGCATAGTTATATATAACTACCGGACTACTAGCCTTGCTAGATGCTTAGATAGTATTTTTGAACAAGCAAGCTTCCCTAAGTTTGAAGTGCTTATCATGGATGATGCATCGCAAGATGGTGCATGGGATATAGCTGTTGAATACGCGAGAAAGTATAAAGGGCTTATTAGTTTAAATAGAAATAAAAGAAGTATCGGTGAGAAAAAAAATAGGCAAAGAGGCTTGCTGATGTGTAAAGGTGAGTACTGCGTCCGTCTTACGGATGGTATGCAATTTGAGCCTGAATATATCATCGAAGTCATAAGTAGGCTTAATCAAGACGCTTTTTTCAAGCACGAATACATCTGTAGGCTTAAAACACATAGTATCTTCCAGCCACTCTATAACCCAATACTAAAAGCTTCAAATGATGATAGAACAGATACACCTTTAGTGACAATATGTATCTACAATTTCAACTACGGTAGGTATCTCAGACAATGCATTGAGAGTGTTTTAGAACAAACATATCAAAATATAGAGATTTGTTTTTCTGATAACGCCTCGCAAGATGACTCATGGAATATTGCTTTAGAGTATGCAGAAAAAAATCCAGGATTGTTTAGCTTAAGCCTTAATCGTATTAATTTTGGTCCTGTAGCGAATATGTGGAACTGCGTCGTCAATATGAGAGGCAAATATTTATTGAAACTATGTTCTGATGATGCGATTAAACCTGATTTTATTGAGAAATGTTTAAAAGCGTTTCGTCAGTTTCCCGACATTGCCTATACGATGGTTCATCGAGATATCATGGACGAAGCTGGCAACATTACACCTGAAGCACCTTTTTATAATAATTCATGCTACATACCAGGGCATGAGCAAGCCGCTGTTTATATGATGTCATCAGTAAACCCAAGTATTTCACAAATCATGTACGATGTGAGACGTATGCAGGATAAGCGAATGTCTGGCAATCTGAATGACAGGTGGTTTGGTGACCGTTTGATGGATTTCCATATCTGCTGTGAATATCCGATTGTCTATCTTAAAGAACCATTGCTCCTTAATCGTATTCATCAAGAAAATGATAGTGCTAAGATGGACTCAAACTTACTACAATGCATTGGGGAATATGTTCTAGTACATCAATTGGCTGATATTGCAGCTAACTATGAAGGCGTGAAAAAAGCAGAGAAAAGGTTGCCTGAAGCTCTAGAGAAGCTATCTAATTTGTCTATCAGATATTGTTTGAGACGATTATTTTATGGTGATGAGAGTGGCGCTAAAAGGTATTTCTACTTTGCATTGACTGCGGATTTAAATATAGAACAACATCCATTTTTTTCTCTATTGAGTGAGTACTGGGCTGCAGATAATACGCGTAAAGAGCAGATATTGTCCTCCATAAAGGGTGAGTCATCTGACGTGTTGAGCAGAAAAGTATCTTATTCTCCTCCTGAAGATAGTATCCAGTATTTTGATGATGGTGAATATTATGCATCAAATTAGCCCAACAGAAATCCAAGAATTCTTAGTAGGTGCTCGTGAAGGTGATAAACAAGACCCGAGCGTATTTGTTCAGTATTGTCGACGATTTAATAGTGTCATATTGTGGGGCGCGGGGAATTTGGGTAACGCACTAGGCCTTAAATTTAAAGAGCTTGGTATCCCTATATCAAATTATTGGGATACAAATCATGACTCAATAAAAGAGTGTCATGATGTGGAGGTCGTTGCTCCTTTTTCTTCAGGCAAAAGTTCGGACTCGTTAGTTATTTTCTGTATTGGAAATGTGGCAGTTGGGCCAAATGTTTTTCGACAGTTAGAAAAGAATGGGTGGCACAATGTTATACATGGTAATGATTTGTTACAAGGCTTACTATGTCCCTTAGACAATAAGCAACAACCAAAGGCTGAGGTCTGTAACAGCTTTGACATCTGTAGTGTCTGCTCTTGTCAACGATTGCATAACATTGTTAATGCTGATGTAGCAAGGAAACAGGGGCTCAAAAAAAACGAGACGCTATCTTTTGACCGTATACATTTTATCACCAATAACATATGTAATCTGAAGTGTACGCATTGCTTTATGTATATTAATAGTTATCCCAAAGCATTAAAGAAAAATGTCAGTACAAAGCAAATCTTACAAGATATTCAATTATCAATGACAGCTATTCACTCGCTGGGCGTTGTGAATATTTTTGGTGGCGAACCTTTTTTACATAAAGATTTACATCAGATTGTTTCCGGTGTCTTGGGCTATCAGAATTTTGGTTCTGTGATCGTCAATACAAACGGCTTAATCAAGATGAAACCTCATCAACTAGAGCCTTTGAAAGATAAGCGTGTCAGGTTAGCCTTTTCAAATTACCTGGAAGTGACAGATGAAAAGGCGCAAAAGTTGTTTTTCGATAATATTGAAAAAGCAAGGGTTTTTGGGGTAAACACCAAGTATCAAAACTCTTTGCCAACATGGAATATCTCATCAACTCTCGAAGATAAAAACGATGATGAGCAAGTTATGATAAATAAAAAGGAAGCATGTGGTGTAAAGTTTTTATATGTGTTTGATGGGAAAGTATTTCCTTGTGCGTTTAGTCTGTCACTCTATGATCTTGAAGTTGCTGATTACAACACGGATTATGTTGAACTAAACCCTGATAAAACTCCCGAACAGTTGAGAAAAGAAATTATCGAAATGGTGTCGAGACCTTTTTACCATTCTTGCAGTCACTGTGAGACTTTTGGTTCACCGGCTCTAACCAATGTCGCAGCTGAACAAGGATATGATGAACGCTATGCGCTGCCCCAAAAAACAAGAAAGTTAATTGATATTCCTATTGTTTCAGAGTTATCTGTCTCAGAAGGATAAGGCTATGACTAGCAAAACAGAAATAAACAGTGCGCTAACAAACATTGATATATCACTATATGTCAGACGATGTCCGGTATGCGAATGTATGGAGTCCAAGCCTTTTAGGTTCGTAGATATGGTCGTGCCAACGACATTGTCTCTTCAGTGTCAGTACATGATCCATCAGTGCGAAAATTGTGGCGCTGTTTTTCATAATGTAGATCCTGGTCTTGATAGAAGCAATTATTATGGTGCATATACTGGTTCAGACACTAATAGTTATAAAGTAACCCCGGACCAGCAGTATCTCAGTGATTTGACAATTAACTTCTTAGAGCACGCACATTTATCATCAAAAGATTTAGTCATTGCTGATATCGGTTGCTCATTTGGGCTGACTCTTACTGAATTAAAACGCAAGGGCTATCGTAATCTCTATGCTATCGACCCTGACAAATCAGCCGTAAAATATTTATCAGAATCAGGTATAAAGGGTGTAGTCGGTGACGCGGAAACTGAGCGAAAAGAGCTGGAAAGTAAGTTTGACCTTATAATCCTACGGCATGTGCTCGAGCACCTTTATGAGCCTCGTAAAGCATTAAACAATGTTAGGAAGTGGTTAAAGCCCGGCGGTAAAATCTACATAGAACTCCCAGCTCTCTCCCTATATCAGAAAACAGGCCCATTCCCTGGATATTTCTTTGAATTCGAGCACATTAACCACTTTAGTCTGAATGCCTTACTTAACATGATGGACTCTTATTCATTGACTCATTATGAGGCGACGAAAGATATTTACCCTTGTATGAGAGCACTGTTCGATTTATCGGAAAAGAAAAAGGAGGTCTCATTCTCGGCTGACTCTATTTTTGTTGAATCAAGTTTTTCTGAACTCAATCCTCAATCAAAAAAAGTGATAGAAAAAATAGAAAAGCTTAATGATGGCCGAAAGATTGCTTTATGGGGAGTGTCGATATTTGTATACAGACTGTTAACTCATACGGCTTTGAGAGATATTAATATTCAGTGTTTAGTTGATGTGAATTCATCATTACAAGGAGCAAAAATCCTTGGCCTTGAAATACTAAAGCCGGATGTGCTCAGAGATTTTGATGGTGATATTTTAATTTGTGGGGAAAATTCGGCGGAGAGTATCAAGCGTTCAATAAGCTCTATGAACATAAAAAATAATGTTATCTGTCTAATGGATGATTAGTTCTAATGGCTGAATCGAATTCAAAAACACCTGAAGAAGTTGAAAATATCCTAGAACAGGCGCGAAGAGGTATTGGAAATCATACTGATGACTTATTGGCTTACATTAAAAGTTTTGACAAGATAGTTCTTAGAGGTGCTGGAAATTTTGGTTCAGCCTTTGGATTGTTTCTAACCAAGGAGAACATTCCTGCTGCGAATATTTCATATTGGGATAAGCGTTATGCTGAACTGCGACAAGTTAATGGACTTAATGTAGAAAAACCATTCTCATATACTCCTGACAAAGGGAATATCCTCATCATTAATTGCATACCTAATGGAAGTCTCTCAGGAAGTGTTGGAAAAGAGGAGTTTATAAGTCAAGGGTACTCGCATTATCTTTCAGGGATGGCATTATTTGAAGCTTTAATGTGTGGTATCAAGCCACAAACAGGATTCGATGCTAAGGTTTGTCTTGACACAACTTTTTGTAATTGGTGCTCCTGCAAGCGTTTGTCAGCAATGATGCCAAAAAATGTGAGAGAACAACAACCACCTTTTGTTTACTCATTAGCTACATTTGTTATTAATCAAAAATGCACATTGAGCTGTTCTCATTGTGGCCAATACATTAATCATTACTCAAAGGAAGAGAGGGTTAACTTCTCCTTAGATAAAGTGAAGAGTGACATTGATAATATTTTTGAATCCATTGATGGTATTGGTTATGTGTCAATTATTGGAGGAGAGCCTTTTGTACATCCTGAACTGGATAAAATCATTGAGCATGTGTTGACAAAAACAAACTTTGGCGTAATTGGGATTACAACAAATGGTATTTGTGATATCGAAGATAGTCTTTTAGAAAAGTTAAATAATGGCAAGACTAGAATTATATTTTCTGATTACACCGCTGCGCTAAATGAAAATCAGATAAAGTTATTTAAAAAGAATGTTAATAAGGTGGCGAGTAGTGGTATCAGTTTCACAGTGGGACAGCCTATCTGGGCAACCCCTGCATCACTGAGAAAATTGAACCTTTCTGAAAGTGAGAAAGTTCATAAAAAAGCTAATTGTAACTCTAGAGTGACATGTAAAACTATCCAGAATGGAGTTTATTATCCTTGCTCGACGACTGCTGCAATGGGCTCACACCAGCTTGCCAACTTTCAAAATGATTGGGTTGAATTGGGTAGTACTACCTCTGCGGAAGAGCTTCGAAAAAAGATTCTTCAGGTTGATGAACAACCATATTATGAGAGCTGCGACCATTGTGGAGAAGGTGGAGGTGAGTTAGCTCTCTCTGGTGAGCAAGGGGTTAGTGAGAGTTATATTCATATTGACGCGATTAAGCGCAAAAAAAGTTCTTCATAGACTTCATGGAGACTATGAAAAAAGTTCTCATTACTGGCGGTAATGGTTTTCTAGCTAAAACACTTTTTCAACAACTATCCGATAAATACACTCTCATTGTGTGTGACAGAATGAGTTTAGATCTTAATGATGTAGAGAATGTAGAAAGTTACTTACATAAACAAAAGTTTGATGTAGTAATTCATTCCGCTACCTATGATGCTGCTCCTATAGATACAAGAAATAATCCAGATAGAGTATTAGAATCTAATTTAAGAATGTTTTTTAATCTGGTCCGCTGTCGACACTGCTTTGGCAAAATGCTCTATTTTGGCTCAGGGGCTGAGTTTGGAAGAGAGAATTGGTCAGAAAATATGGATGAGTCATGGTATGACCGCTCTGTCCCGACCGATCAATATGGCTATTCAAAATACCTGATGACCCAGTATGCAATGCACACCGATAACGTTTTTAATCTTCGCTTATTTGGTGTTTTTGGCGAGTTCGATAATTGGCGTTATCGTTTTATCTCAAATATCTGTGCTCACGCCGTGTTAGGCTTACCGATACATGTACATCAAAATAGTCTTATGGATTTTCTCTATGCAGATGATTTAGCCCAAATTGTCAGCTGGTTTATTGATAATCAGCCTGCACATCAGGTCTATAACGTCTGTCGTGGCAGAGCTTATGAGTTTATTGATTTAGCTGAGCGAGTACAGGCGATGGCTAATGTTAACGTGGATTTGGTCGTTAACCATTCAGATATCAATAAACGTTATAGCGGTAATAACGCTCGATTACTTCAAGAGTTACCTGACTGTCATTTCACATCTTTAGACGATTCCTTAAGGAATATGTTGATGTGGTATCAGAAGAATAAAGATATTTTAGATGCAAAGCAGCTCCACTTTTAGTGTGAACTGAATAAGCGAACAAACGAAGAGGATAAAGCTATGTTAAATCTAGCTGTAGAACAAAGTGATAGTGTGCTCTCAGCCGATGAACTGGCAAAACGTGAGGGACTCAGGGCCAGAAAGCCTTATGTGGCTGAGAAGCTTGCCAATATTCATGGTATGGAAGAGCGTGGTGAAATCAGTCCAATTATTCGCTTGGAAAAAAGTTATTTATGTAACTTTCAATGTACTCATTGCTCTGCTGAATACTACATGGATCGTCACATGGAAAAAGTACTGCATGTGAAAGATGAGCGTAAAAAAATTGATTTGGATGACATTCGTAAGTTATCAAAAGAAGCAGACGAGCTTGGGTTAGCCCGATTTGTTATC
>ENA-ORCW01000276-ORCW01000276.1-marine-metagenome-genome-assembly--contig:-NODE-276-length-44041-cov-4.010918_pt1 | contig 44041 bp, 36 predicted proteins | sample MGYA00237784_ERZ508517 | MGnify/ENA primary metagenome ERZ508517 (study PRJEB26187, sample SAMN06268979) | marine metagenome | isolation source: Tt ae E1 feedstock associated aerobic enrichment on...
CATGGGGCGGATCCTTGCGACGGTTGGCGTAGCGGCCACCATAGCGCGTCGGGAGAATAATGCAACAGGCCCGTGAGGGAGCGGTTGAATGGGTGGCTGGTGGTCGTCGCGAAGCGACGCCCCCAGCCTGTGAGAGGTGAGTCTCGAGTCTTGAGGGAACGCCCGCAGGGTGGCATGCATGCCCTCGAAGGCAAGCATGTGAAGCCAATGTCTATCGGCCTCTTGCCGGCTGCGCCGGCCGCGGTTGGCGAGCAACCGCGGGTCCCCGAAACCTCACACCTCGCGTCTCGAGCCTCAGGCCTTCCGGACCACGCCCGTCACTGCGCATCGCTTCGTTCCGGGACGTGCCACCCGCCGGCCCAAGCCCCACGCGATGGCACTCCCGATCGGGAATACCCCTGTCGAAATCGCCGTCAGCATATGTCAGATCGCAGCGACGCCCCGCAGCGGCGGGCAGCCCATTCCCGATCGGGACGATCACCTGCTTGACCGCCCCCAGACAGCATCATAACCTTGCAAGATATTCCCGATCGGGAATCCCAGACTTGACTTCCATCAGACATCTTCCTGATCGGGAAAACGCCAGTAATGATCGACTCAATCCGGACAAGCCCTCAGGTGATCGGCGACTTCGTCCGGGAACGTCGCCGCGCCAGTAACCTGACCCAGCAGGAGCTGGCTGAACTGGCCGGCGTGGGAACCCGATTGATCTCCGAGCTGGAACGGGGCAAGCCGACGTTGCGAATGGACGCCGTCAACCGGGTTCTGCGCGTCTTCGGGCAGATGCTGTCGCACGCTCCCGCCCCCCGGGATGAAGGTGACGAATGATGGGCAGACGCGGACGGGTTCTGATTTCCGGGCAGCCGGCGGGCGTTCTCGAAGAGATCGACGACCGCACCCGCTTCACGTACCTGCCGGAATGGCTGGCCCGCGGGGACGCCGTACCGGTTTCGCTCCCCCTGCCGCTTCGCCCCGAGCCGTACGACAGCCCCGGGCTCCATCCCTTCTTCGAGAACCTGCTGCCGGAAGGATGGCTGCTCGAGGTCTCCTCGAAGACGCTCAAGATCTCGAAGGATGATCCATTCGGTTTGCTTCTCGCAACCTGTGCCGACTGCGTCGGCGCGGTTGAAATCGAACCGCTCGAAACCGGGACGACCGAGTGACGACACCCTGCCTGATCTGTCTGGAAGGGACCTCCGGCAAGGAGGAGTATCACCCGGCGTGCCTGGAGACGCTCTTCGGCACCGGGACGCTTCCGGTCCTGGACGTGGAACTGGCCAAACTCTACAGCCTTGCCGCCAGCAGAATGGCTGGAAAGATGTCGATCTCCGGCGCCCAGGAGAAGGTCTCGCTGACGCTGTCGCGCGACCGCAGTGCACTCGAAGTCGCCTCAACCGGTGGCCGCTACATCCTCAAGCCGGAAACTTCACGGTTTTCGTCGGTACCGCAGAACGAACAGCTCACCATGCTGCTCGCTCGTCTGGTGGGAATCGAGGTGCCACCGTTCGGTCTGGTCAAACTGAAGGACGGCGCGACCGCCTACATCATCAGGCGTTTTGATCGGCTGGACGACGGTTCCAAACTACAGGTTGAAGACTTCTGCCAGCTGGCCGGGAAACGGCTGCGGGACAAATACGATGGCTCGGCGGAACTCTGCGTCAGGCTCCTCCGCAGGTACGCCAGCGAACCGTTGATTGAAATCCGCAAGCTCTATCAACTGCTGCTGTTCTGCTGGTGGACCCAGAACGGAGACATGCATCTCAAGAACTTCTCGCTCATCACAACGAGGGACGGCATCCGTCGCCTCTCACCGGCGTACGATCTGGTCTGCACCCGACTCGTCATTCCGAACGACACGCTTGCCATGCCGATCGGGGGACGCGACAGGAATCTCACGCGACGCAAATGGCTGAACTTCGCCGATTACTGCCAGATCCCCGAGAAGGCAGCAAAGCGCGTGATCTCCGAGCAGATCAATGCCCTGAAACCGGCCCTGCATCTGATCTCTGCCTCGTACCTTCCAGATGACATGAAGCAGCAGTACCAGGACATCGTACGAGAGAATACGGACATCCTGGCGGCGTGAGTCGATGCCGGTCGCATGCTTTCCGTCGCATGCTCGCCGCTGAAGGCAGGCAGGTGCGTCGAACGACTTTCGCACCACAGGGCCGGTTCCAACCGGCCGCCGTAACTCAACGGCCGGCAACAGCCGGCCCTACATCTGTCGCTTCGCAACCCGGTCAGGCAAGTTGTCCGGGCCACCCATCGAATCGGGCGCTGCAAGACAGGGGTGGCATGCTTGCCCTCAAAGGCAAGCATGTGAAGCCAATGTCTATCGGCCTCTTGCCGGCTGCACTTCACCCCGGTGCTCACCACCCCGGTGCTCACGCTCCGGGCTCGCCTGCTTCCTGCTTCCTACTCCCTCCTCGCCGCGCGTGCGTGCCGCACCAGCGTCACGGTCAGCATCCCGGCCGCAGCCACGACCAGCACCAGTGACATCGGCCGCGTCACCAGCGGCCACCAGCTTCCCCCCGACTGCATCAGCCCGGCGTACAGATGCTCCTCGGCGACCGGTGCCAGCACAAAGCCGATGACGAACGGTGCGGTCGGAATGCGGGCCCGCTCCATCCCGAAACCGATCAGCCCGAATGCCAGCATCACCCACACGTCGAACATCCGGTTCGCCAGCGCAAACGAACCGACGATGCAGAACGTCAGCACGACCGGCACCAGATACGCTCGCGGGATCGCCGCCAGCCGGGTCAGCCACGGCACCGAGAACCACATCGTCGCGAACATCGCCAGATTGGACAGGAACATCGTCCCCATGATGACGTGCACGGCGGTCGGGTTCTGTTCGAACAGCAGCGGCCCGGGCTGCAGACCGTGGATCACCAGCGCCCCGAGCAGGATGGCGTCGATCACGCTCCCCGGGATGCCGAGGGCGATCAGCGGAATGAGTGCCCCGCCGACCGTCGCGTTGTTGGCCGCTTCGGAGGCGACGATTCCTTCTTCGCTCCCCTCGCCGAACTTCTCCGGCGTGCGGGAGACACTCTTCGCGGTGGCGTAGGCCATCATCGAGCCGATGTTCGCCCCCACGCCGGGCAGCATGCCGATGATCGTCCCGATTGCAGACGACCGGAGCATGTTGATCGCCTGCTGCTTCCAGTCAGCGAGCGTGATCCGCACGCGTCGCGGTGCCGCGGCCGTCCGTTCGATCGGCCGGTCAATCGCCAGGATGTCCCACAGGATCTGGCTGACGGCGAACAGACCGATGAGGACCGGCAGCAGTTTGAAGCCATCGTCCAGTTCGTGCATGCCGAACGTCAGCCGCGGTCGCCCCGTCGCGGGAGACGAACCGGGCATGGCGGCAAGGATTCCGAGCATGCCGGAAAAGAGTCCGCGCGTCAGCGACCGGCCGGCGACAGAAGCGATCAGCACCAGCGCCAGCAGGACCAGGGCAAAGAACTCGAACGGCCCCAGCAGCGTTGACCAGCGGGCGATCGGCCCGGCCAGCAGCACAAGCGCTCCCCACGACACCAGGCCGCCGATAAACGATGCACACACGCCCAGGCCCAGTGCCCGTCCTGCTTCGCCGCGCTGCGCCAGCGGATAGCCGTCGAGGGTCGTCATGATCGAAGCGGGCGTGCCGGGCATCCGCAGCAGCGTGGCCGTCACCAGTCCGCCGCTGATCGAACCGACGTACATGGCGACGAGCAGCATCATCGCCTGCTCGCCGGTCATGCCAAACGTCAGCGGCAGCGTCAGCGCGATCAGCATCGCCCCGGTGAATCCGGGGATGCCGCCGACGACGATCCCCAGCAGCGTGCCGACCAGCACCAGCGCCAGCGATTCGGGCGCAGTCAGCAACGCGGCGGATGCCTGCCAGTCTGCGGGCATGGGGACTCCCCGGTTGGTCTGGTCTGTCAGTCGAGAGAGAGGCGGAACCGGCCGGCACCGCCGGTATGGTCACCGTCATACACGACGCGGCAGGCGAACGTCCACTACGGCAGGTCAAGGACCAGCACCTGCGTGAACAGCGCATGCAGACCGACACTCAGCAGCCCGGCCAGCAGACCGGCCGGCACCAGGCTGCGACGCGGCTGCGGCGAGAGCAGAAGTGCCACCACAACTACATAGACGAACGTTGCCCGGCGAAAGCCGACGACATCCCACTGCAGCAGGCCGACGTAGGCCAGGGTCGCCACCATGCACAACAGGACGAGCCGGACCGGTGATCTCCCCGGTGGTCCCTCCTCTGGTGAGCGCTGTTGCAGGGCACTCGGTGCTACCATGCGTCCCTTCTCACGCATCGCCTGAACCAGCACCAGGATTCCGAACAGTCCGGTCACGATGAGAACGGCACGGGGAACATCCGGCAGATCGACGAACTGCCGCTCGGCAACAGAGGCGATGCGGGCTTCCCGCTCGGCCAGGTCGGCGGCAAGTTCCTCGCCTTCAAGATACGTCGGCTCGACCTGCATCCGGGCAAGCTGCTCGCGAACGGATTCCGATTCCATCACCCGGCGGAGCATCGTCCGGATGCGATCGACCCGGTCTGGCGGCGTCCCCTTTGGTGCCCACCAGAAGAACAGGTTGCCGCTGATCACGTCGTAGCCCTGTTCCCGGGCAGTCGGGACGTCGGGCAGTTCCGGGTGCCGCTCTTCGGTGCAGATGGCGAGCGCCCGCAGTCCACCGTCGCGGAACTGCAGGTACTCGGCGACGGAGAATGCGGAGATGTCGGCGTGTCCCCCGACGAGCGAATGGAACCGCTTCGCCCCGCCACCAATCTGCACGAACCGGAATGCCGCGCCGGGCGTGGTCTTCTCGAGCAGCAGTCCACCGAACTGACTGGGAGCTCCGAGATTCGCCGCGAAAGCGATTGTGTCAGGCTGTTCGGCTGCGGCCGCCATCAGGTCGGCCAGGTTAGCGAACGGCGAATCGTCCGCAACGGCAAAGACGAGGTGATCGCCCCCCAGACCGGCGATCGGCTCGAAGGCCTCCGGTCCGTAGCTGACGTTGCCGCTGTACTTCGCGGTCAGAATCGCCTCGTGCAGCATCAGCAGCGTGTAACCGTCGGGGCGGGCGTCCTTCACCCTGCGGCTGCCGATGGTCGCACCGGCACCGGGGACGTTGATAATGACCAGCGGCTGGGGGAGCAGATGCTGATCGCGAACAGCCCGCTGGACGATGCGGGCAAACGTGTCACTGCCGCCACCGGCTCCGAACGGAACGACCACCTTCACCGGTCGTCGCGGCCACTCGCCGGTCGACTCCGGAAGATCGTCGTACGCACAACCTGCCGGCAGCAGGCTGACGAGCAACAGGAACGAGAGCATACGGCGATGCATGCGGCAGCCTCGCGAGGGGACGGTTCGAAACGACTTCGGAAGAGCCTCTCACCGTACCATCTGTGCCGCAGAAACAGAAACGGCCCACACCGACGCGAAGGTCGATGCAGGCCGGCAAGGCTGTCAGAACAGGTTCGCAGTGACCAGTATCGCAGTTACTCGGTGGTCCGCTGCTCGGGCGGAAGGGCGGCATCGGCGCCCCCCTCCTGCAGGGCCGTCTCGGGACGGGACGCTGCGTCATCGGGAGCGTCGTTCCCCGCGGGGGCCGGTGGCGGCGTTTCCGGTTCCTCGGCACCACAACCGGTCAAAACCATGCCGAGCAGACAGACAGCAAACAGTGAAGTCAGTCGTCGCATTCGTTCGTGGAATCCGTGCAGGTGAGGATGGACATCAACTCAGGCAGACAGTGGGCTCAGAATTCGCCGAGCGGCTGCCCGTCGGCCATCCGCCCCAGACGGAGGCGCGTGTTGTAGTCGGTGTTTTCGCTGATGAAGCGAACCGAACCATCCGCCAGAGCCACATGCACACCACCGACGTGCAGGCTGCCGGGCCGGCCCCAGTGAGCAACAGTCCCGAACGTGTCGTTGGCCATCGCCGGAGAGTGCCAGCTGCAGCAGGTCCAGAAGTTGATGCCGGCATCCCCGTAGTCACCGCCGCGACGCCAGGTGATGTCGACGCCGGCACCGGTCCAGTTCGAGTAGCCCCAGGGAGCGGTGTAGCCGTCCTTCACGTCCAGCGTCGTCTCGGCCAGCATGACCGTGTTGGAGGTGCCGTCCTTGACGTCCCGCATGCGGCAGCTGCTTTCGGTACCGAACATGTACCGCGAGTTGCGGGTCCGCGAGCCCCAGTTGGTGCAGCCACTGGTTTCCAGATGGGCCTGGAAGTCGTAGCTGGTCTTGGCTCCCTGCAGCGTGGAACCACCGCCAATCGCATAGGCGGAGCTGGTCGTGGTAATGCGGGGGTTGCCGTCGTCACTGGGGCAGACGAACGCATCCAGCACGGTCGAAACCACGACATCGTTGCCACTGACAACCGGCGAGCCCTGCAGGCCGGTGCTGGCACGGTCGTAGGCGCCGGCGGCCTGTGTCGGATCGTACAGGTTGTAGAGCGGCGACTGATCGATGAACGGCAGCACCTGCGTCCAGCCGCGGGAGTTCTTGACGGTACCGGCCGGCGGCAACGCGCTGCCGCTCTCACACGATCCCTTCGCACTGGTCGAATACGGAAAGACGTTGTGAGTGTCGTGGTAGTTGTGCAGGGCCAGAGCCAGCTGCTTCATCTTGTTCTTGCAGGTACTTCGGCGGGCTGCTTCGCGGGCCTGCTGGACAGCAGGAAGGAGGAGGGCGATGAGGATGGCGATGATCGCAATCACCACCAGCAGTTCGATGAGGGTGAATCCGCGTCTTTGTCGTCGTCGCATAGGTGGGTCGTTACCTCGGGGACAGAAACAGGAAGGAAATCACGATGGATCCCGAAGTGGCTCAAGCAGCGAAGCGATCGAGTCCCGTGCAGGCCCACGAGGTCTGACAGCAGCGTCAGAGAGTTCGTGCCGAGAGCGACTTTCGTTAAGGAGCGGTAACGGGATCATGCACTGCATGCGAAGCATCGGCCGTGCCGAACGGCGCAGCACCCTCCACGTTCGCACCGCAAGCAATGGATCAGACAGCAGTTGCGTCTCACGCACGAACCCCGATTGCGCGTGATCCTGCCGCCTGGTTGCGCCAGCTTCATGCACGCATGCCCGTTTCCAGTGCGGCACCGGCAGATTCTGCCTGAGGCGCAAAAAGAAACGGCCTGCACCGATGCAAACATCGATACAGGCCGGCAGCGCTGTCAAATCAGAGCGGGTCTATTCCGTAGTGCGCTGCTCGGGCGGCAGAGCGGCGTCGGCGCCTCCCTGCTCGAGTTCCGACTCTGGTCGGCTGCTGGCGTCATCGGGTGCGTCATTGCCGGCGGGAGCGGGCGGAGGCGTCTCCGGCTCCTCGGCACCACAACCGGCCAGAGCCATACCGAGCAGACAGGTGGCAAACAGTGAAGTCAGTCGTCGCATTCTTCTTCGTCGCTTCTATCGTCAGAGACTGGAATGACTCAGGAGACTGGTGTTTCGGCCGATCAGAACTCGCCGATCGGCTGACCATCCGCCATCCGCCCCAGGCGGAGGCGCGTGTTGTAGTCGGTGTTTTCGCTGATGAAGCGAACCGACGCATCGGCCAGCGCCACATGCACGCCACCGACGTGCTGACTGCCGGGCCGGCCCCAGTGAGCCACCGAGCCGAAGGTGCTGTTGGCCATCGGCGGAGTGTGCCAGCTGCAGCAGGTCCAGAAGTTGATTCCGGTGTCCCCGTAGGTGCCACCTTTGCGCCAGGTGATATCCACGCCGGCGCCGGTCCAGTTCGAGTAGCCCCAGGGAGCGGTGTAGCCGTCCTTCACGTCCAGCGTCGTCTCGGTCAGCATGACGGTGTTGGAGGTGCCGTCCTTGACGTCGCGGAGACGGCAGCTGCTTTCGGTACCGAACATGTACCGGGAGTTGCGGGTCCGCGAGCCCCAGTTGGTGCAGCCACTGGTTTCCAGATGGGCCTGGAAGTCGTAGCTGGTCTTGGCCCCCTGCAGGGTCGATCCACCACCGATGGCGTAGGCCGAACTGGTCGTCGTGATCTGACGGGTTCCGTCGTCACTCGGGCAGATGAAGACGTCGATGACCGTCGACACGACGACATCGTTTCCACTCGCGACCGTCGAACCCTGCAGTCCGGTGCTGGCACGATCGTACGCGCCAGCCGCCTGGGTCGGATCGTAGAGGTTGTACAGCGGAGCCTGGTCGAAGTAGGGAAGCACCTGGGTCCAGCCACGGGAGTTCTTCACCGTGCCAGCCGGCGGCATGCCGCTGCCGCTTTCGCAGGATCCCTTGGCACTGGTCGAGTACGGCATGACACCGTGGGTGTCATGGTAATTGTGCAGAGCCAGGGCCAGCTGCTTGAGCTTGTTCTTGCAGGTACTGCGACGGGCGGCTTCGCGCGCCTGCTGCACGGCGGGCAGCAGCAGTGCGATGAGGATGGCGATGATCGCAATCACCACCAGCAGTTCGATGAGAGTAAAACCACGACGTGAGCGCTTCATTCTGTCCCCCTGTGTGAACTGGGCACTGCGTCGGCGGACACTGAATGGCCCGACGGAATCCGTGAATGGAGCCGACGCAGCAGATCGATTCGATGCCTCCGCAGAATGCAGGTCGAATCAACAATTGAGGAAACTTTGATATCAGTGGTCTGCAGCACCGTCAACAAATCCACGCATGGTCTTTCTGCAGAATCTGCGTGCCATGTCACATAGGGAAAACTCTGTTTTGCATGAGATTCCCGGCAGTTCCCGCAAATCCCGGCGCGCACGAACACCCATAAGAACCTTCAGGGGAAGAACTTACAGAACACGGCCAACTCGCAGCCGCTAGCCTTCCCGATAGCCCAGGCGGCCCCGCAGCGGTCCAAGCACCTGCTGCGCAATGCGGCGAACGTCGTCGTTGAAGTTGGACGAATCGCGCCAGCCACCCGCCTTTCCCTGACGACGGAACTTCAGCTCTCCCGTCTGCCGGTACCGGGCGAAGGCATGCCGGTCGGCGACGGCCGCGGCGGCATCCGGTGAGGTCTCGACGCCGACCAGTTGCGAGCATTCCACAAGATGTGGTACCGGGTCTTCGAGCAGTTCCTCGTAGGAGACTTTCAGCCGCTGTTCGAGGGGAAACTCCTCGAATGCCGCCAGCGCCAGCGTTGTCGTCGACCGGATGTGCTCGGAGGTGCGCTGAACATTCGCCTCGGACAGCGGGGCAGACTGATCTCCAAACTGCGTGTTCCAGCTGCCCGGCTTCTGCAGATCCAGATAGGAATCGAGGACGTCGAAGGGATCGCGGACGAGCAGGATCATCCGGCCGGTCGGAAACAGCGCCCGCAACCAACCGTACAGCTCCGGCGTGTTGACCTCCTTGACGACCAGGCTGTGCCGGCCGAACTGTGGGTAGCGGTCACGCACCATCCGGAAGAACATCTGACGCAACCCGTCGAGCCAGACGGACTGATGCCGGCGGGCATAAAAGGACGACTTGCGATCCAGTTCCTGGGGGCGGTCATTCACGTGCTTGAGGAACCGGCCGAAGTAGGGTTCGTGCCAGCGGCGGATCTTCGGCAGGTCGCCGAGCATCTCCGCCAGCCAGGTGGAACCGGTCCGTCCACAGCCGATGATCCAGGCGATCCGGTCTTCCGCGACCAGATCCGGAGAGGCCTGAGGAGCAGCCGCACGGAGTTCCGTCACCAGTTCTGCCGCCCGGTGCTCGTACAGATGGCCGTCCAGCGTGATCCTGCGCGCATTGGCAACGCGGGTCCGCCGATCGGATTCGTCGGCCAGGGCTGTCTGCAGCGACTCGATCGCAGTCGCCTCGTCGTCGAAGTGATAGACACTGTCGCCGAACAGCCGGGTCACTTCGGAACGTCGTGGGCCGGTGAGGAGTGCGGCCTGTCCGAACGCGGTCACTTCAAAAACGCGCGGGGACGGAGAGTCGGCCGGACAGTCGGTCTCACGGAACAGGTTGAGCGTGACGCGCGACTGGGAATAGATCTCCCACTTCTCGATGGTCTCGATCGTGCGGGAACGGATGTCGGTGCAGACAAAGTCCTCGAAGGCTTCGGTTCCGTCGAGAAACTTGCCGGCGATGAGAAACCGTTTCTGGTGTTCTTCGCACCACCCGGCAATCGCCTTGAGCAGTGGCATACGATCCTTGAAGACCGAGCCGAGGAACGAGATGTCCCACTCCGGGTTTTCGGCGGGCGGGACTTCCGGCAGCGGGAGCGTCGCGGTGGGCAGGTAGGTCACCCCGTTGCCGGCCGAACGGATCTCGTTGGTGAACCGCCAGGTGTAGAGCGATTCGGCCGCGGGGATCGGTTCGTACGGATCGTCGGTCGCGATGAGGACGGTAGGGATGCCGGCCCGGCGAATGGAGAGGGGGACGCGGGTCCGCCGGCCGCGAAAGTGGAGTCCGTCGACGAAGATGACGCAGTTGATGCGGTTTTCGATATCGAGTGCGGTGCCGATGATGTCGTTACAGACGGCATCGGGGCTGAGCACTTTGAGGAAGGAGAAGGTCGGGTAGGGGATGACGTTGACGCCGGCGGCCTCGAGCGCGTGCCGGTAGCCGTCCCACACATCGCGGGTGGAGAAGTTGGCCGATCCGGAAACGAGAAGGACGTTACTGATCGCCACGGATCAGTCTCCGCCGCCGTCGCCATCACCGTCTCCGTCGCCATCACCGCCGCCGCCGTGGTTGATTTCCCACTCCTCGTCGTCATAGGCATACGGGGAGGGGTTGCCTGGCGTCCGGGTTCCGGTGAGTTCGGCCTGCTGTGCACGAGACTGGGCATCGGACCGGAGGAGGATCCCGGCGGCCGTCGCGGAGACGGCGGTTCCCATGGCGGAGTGCTGGAGGAACCGCCGTCGTGTCAGTTTGCGTTCACGATCGGACATGTGTCACCCTCACGAGATCGTCAGTTGTAACGCGCATCGATACGCAACTTCGCTAGCCGACGATTTCGTAGACGCCGCGGATTGCATCTCTGGTCATCTCGTCCCCCGCGGACGGTCTCGATACAAACAACGAATAACCAGCTTGCACGGCCGTGTCGATGCCCTGCGCCGCCGCAAGCTCGACAGTATTGCCGGCATTGATCGCACCGCGATTGGCGGCCACTGAGACTTTGAATGTTTTGTCCCCGGTATTCTGAATCCGATACATGACCGAACCGGTAGTAAGATCACTCAGATCCGCCAGGAGGACCGGGAACAGCGGTTTGTTGACATCCATCCCCATGCCGGCGTCGAATACGGGCAGTTCATTCGGGACGGCAGACGGAAAATTGAACCGGCCACTTCGGCGGCGATCATTCATGAGCGTGCCGTTAGCGGTCCGAACCAGATCATACGAGCCTTCGAACGCGCTCGTCCCGCCATTCGCATCCACGATGCCATTGTGTCCGACGACCTCGACGCCCGTCTCGGCGCCATTCGCGACAACGAAAACGTCGATCGACATCGTCGGATACAGATTCTGATCGACCTCTTCTGCCGGATATGGGTCGGATGCACGCTTGTTTGCGACACGAAAATACTTCCGATCAAACTGGTACCGCTCCGTTGAGTTGAACACCCGCACGATCGTGCCGGCACCGCCAAAGCTGAGACGGCGTACTTCACTCCCAAAGGGGGAGGTGTTGTTGGCGCGTTTCTGGACAGGGAACGAAAAATGCCCACTGCGGATCGGCATCGTCAACTCCTCGTGAGATTGTGCCTGATGGTGATGAGAGATCGCGGCCCGTTCTGACTGACCGCCATTTCACCACGAAGAGTGACACGTTCCGAGAACTCATTCGGGAATTCTCCCAATTCCCCGATTCCTCCCGGTTCACTCCGCCCCTCCACCCCGCCACAGCCGGATATCCCCCAGCAGGCCCCCGGAGGCCATCGTCGCCCCGTCGGGAGAAACCGCGATCGAAAAGACCTGTTTCTGGTGACCATAGAGTGTCGTAACCTGTTCCCCGGAAACCAGATCCCACAGTTTCAGTGTATGATCCCTGCCGCCCGAAACCAGCGTCGTACCACTGGGCAATACGGCCAGGGCACTTACCCGGCCGGTATGCCCTCGCAGATCGTGCCTCACTTCCCCGACGGCCAGATCCCAAACCTGGATCGCCCCGGAATCCGTCCCCACAATCAGAAGTTCACCACTGCGGTCGAAGGTCAGCGCACGGGGACTGGACTTGAGTGACAGTGGCAGTACTCGCGTGGTTCCACTCTCCGTGTCCACCAGCTGCACGGATGCAGCCCCTTCCCGGGAGACGGCCAGTTGACGGCTGTCGGGACCGAATGCGATCGCCGTGAAAACGTCATCCGAATTCTCGATGGAAACGACCGGCTGCTCCCAGTTCTCGACATCGTAGATCAGCAACGGCCCCTCCCGGGTCGCGACCGCCAACAGCTTCCCGTCGGGCGAAAACTGCACGCTGGCCACACCTGCCGCCTTCAGCTCGATCTCCCGAACCGGCTGCCGCAATCGATAGTCGAACAGAGCCAGCGAAGGTCCCCGACCGGCGACGGCCAGCAGCCGCCCTCCGGGCTGCACGGAGAGTGTCGAGATCCCGGTCGTGTCGTCTTCGGGCGTGACAAGCGTCGTACTGGCACCGGCGTTCAGATTCCAGACGCGAAGTTCGCCGTCCCCGCTGCCCGCGACGAGTTCGCTACCGCCAGGAAGGAATTCAAGGTCCCGGACCTCAGAGCCCTGCCAGAAGATGTCGGGGTGCGAAACGCTCTCGGTTCGCATGACTTTGACCGAGCCGTCTCCGCTGCCGACGACCAGAAAGCGTCCGTCCGCCGAGCGGGCCAGGACACCGGATGACAGGGCGTGCGTCTTCAGCTTGAACACTTCGAGTCGCTCATCCGTATTGTAGGTGCGAAGCTGCCCGTCACTCTCCACGATCGCCAGCAATGGTGAGTTGCTCAGGAACTCGAGGTCTCCAATCCGCCACACCGCGTCGTATGTCACCGTGGGCGAATCACCGTCCCCCCAGAAGACGACATTGCCGCCCGCACTTCCCGTAACGAGCACGCTGCCATCGTCAGAGACGGCCGATGCGGTGATCAGCCCGCTCCCCTGCATGGTGCGGATCTGCTGGCGACTCGCAATGTCCCACACCCGCATCAGGCCGTCCGACGAGACGACCAGCAGGGACGCCCCATCGGGCAGGAAGCGAATGTCCACCGCCCCCGACCGGCCTGTGGGAATCTCCTGAACCAGCGTGAGATCGTCGCCACGAAAGATCCGTGCCGCCCCCCTGATTCCCAGTACAGCAAGCTGTGAGCCGTCCGGCGAGTAACGGACGCGGACCACCGGGGGACCATGTTTGACCGGTTCGCAGGCCGGGGTGTTCGGCTCCTCGACGTTCCAGAGACGAATCCATCCGTCCGCAGCGCCAGTCGCCAGCCAACCGTTGGCAGGTGAAAAATCAAGGGTCGGAATTCTGCCGCGCTCAATGCTGATCGTAGCGACCCGCTCGCCGGTTTCGGTCGACCAGACAACCGCCTGCCGGCTGTTACCACACGCTGCGAAGTACGTTCCGTCCGGGGAGATCGCAACGTCCCGTACAATCTCTCCCAGATTGGCGAACTGCACAAACGGTTCGAGAGCATTGCGGGAGTAGTACCACTCAAAGCCGCGCAGCGGAGCCATGACCGGGTCGGCCGCAACCGAATCCAGTGTCCGGGCCAGCCCCTGATGGTCCCCATTGTCCATCAGTTCCGAGACGAGATTCATGCGGGACCGGTACAGCGACTCGAGTGCCAGCCGGGCACTCTGCTGAGCCTGACGGTAGTAGAAGCTGACGCTGACCAGGCCGACGGTGAGACTGAAAATCAGCCCGGCAAGCAGACCGGCGATCGCAGGCCGTCGTTTGCACCATCGCCAGCCACGGGCCAGCGAGGAGATCGGGCGGGCATGGATCGGCTTTCCCTGCTGAAACCGCTCAAGCTCGTCGGCAACTTCGGCCGCGGTCTGATACCGCCGTCCCGGATCACGTTCCAGGCACTTCAGGCAAATGGTTTCGAGATCGCGATCCACTTGAGGGGAGAGCTTGCGCGGGGAAGGCGCGTCCTCAGTCGTCTTCTGCATCAGGACCGCGCGGATATTTCCCCGGAACGGCGTGAAGCCCGTCAGCATCTCGAACAGGATCACACCAATGGCATAGATGTCCGACCTCTGGTCCGTCGCAGTCGTCCAGCCACTTGCCTGTTCCGGCGACATGTACCGGGCCGTCCCCATGACGTGGCCTTCGGACGAGATCGTTTCGTCACTGCTGATCCGCTTGGCCAGCCCGAAGTCGGTAACGAACGGCTGCCCCTGCGTGTTGATCAGGATGTTGCCTGGCTTGACGTCGCGATGAACGATCCCCTGCTCATGGGCATGATGCAGCGCACGGGAGACGGCAATCAGCCAGTCGACAGACTTCGCCCGATCGGGAACACCGTTCTTGAGGACCTCCTGAAGCGTCGGGCCGTCGATGTATTCGCTGGCAATGAACACCTGACCGTTCGTCTCGCCCACTTCGTAGACAGAGACGATGTTGGGATGCTTCAGTGTCGCAGCGGCCTGAGCCTCGTGCAGCAGGGCGGTTGCCTCGCGATCGCGCGGCACAGGAATCTTGAGCGCCACGTTACGACCAAGGATCGCATCGAGCGCCAGCCAAACCGTGCCGAACGCCCCCTGTCCCAGCGGCTTGAGCAGCCGGAAGTGAGCGATCTGCTCGTCGGGTGGCGGCTGCGCGACCCGGGTATCCAGCGAGGTCGCGTCGAGGTTGGACGGAATGTGCACGAGTCCGCAGTTGGGACACACCACACTCGAGATCGTCCGCAGGATCTCAGAAGTATCTCCGTTTCTACCCTCGATCGAAATCGGATGGTCGCAGGCGGGACAGCGTATTGACATCAGAGTCCGCCACTATCTGCAGGTGAGAAAGGAATGGCCCGGTCGGACCATCGCGTTGGTTCGCATCACCCCGATGGGCGTCCCGGACCAGGCTTCCGTCATCACGGGCCGCCCGGCAACAGACCACGGCGAGAAACGCCGGGGCCGCTCCGCTCCGAAACCGTTACTGAGCAAGCGGATACCAACAACTGATTCTGTTGATCGTACGGAACGCCACGCTGGTTGCAAGAAGCGACCGGCGGCTCACCACACGCTGTCCGACTGTACGTATCAGGAAGTAACCGTCAGCTGACGTCCCCAGGCGACAACAGATTGCCGACATCATCCGCCCCACGAAGCACCGTCCACCACGACTCTGTTAAACCGGATCAGCCCGGGCCCACGGTGCTCCCGGGGGATTCCGTCACGGTCCCGCCGAGGCGCTGCTGCCGGTCCAGTTCGACCATCTGTGCAATCAGATCCGAGTGACTCCGAACATGAAAAATGTAGCGGGGAACCTGCCTGTCGATCGTCCGGGCCATGAACGGCTCCCCCCAGAAGCTCACCAGCGCTTCAGTCGCTCCGACCGCCCCGTGGCGATCCGCTGCACCGTGATCTGCAAGCACGAACGAGATCGTCCGCGGCAATGTTCGCCATTGGGGCTCGGGAACCTTGCCGCTTCCGCCACACGCTCGAACCCGCGGCTCGATCAACTCTTTCCAGCGGTCGCGTTCACTCTCGTCGGCAACTAAGCGGATCGTCTCGACACGGGGATTATCGATCATTGGCCGCAACAACAGATCGAACAGCTCCTGTGACTGAAACATCAGGAAGCAGACGTTGTACCAGACAACTTCCCCCGAGGCCGACTCGGCAAACCGGCGGCTGACGTCTCGCAGTCGTCGTGGACCGACCAGTTCCGCATCCGGCAACGTCACCGCGTGCCGCAGTTCGTCCACCTGCGCCTGCAGTTGTTCGACAGATGCAATCACGCGCTCGTCGAGACTCTCGCGCCGCAGGTCACGAAACAGAAGCACTGCCAGCAGCACCAGAACGATGGTGAAGACGACGTCCGCTTCAACGATGTGCAGCAGATGCAGAATGATTGCCGCGACCGCCGCCACAATGCCGGCAATCACATCCCAGTCGACCCGCAACAGATGTTTCACCCTGGCACGGTCTCCATGGAAAGTGAGTCACGCCGGATGCAGGGGCCGCCTGCTCAGGACCGACCGCCCCGACGCTTGAGTGTGTCCAGCAGGACCGCCCCGGTCAGCACGGCCCCCAGCACGATCTTCTGATTGAACGGATCGACATCCGTCAGGTTCATTCCGTTCTTGATCACCGCAATGATGAACGCCCCGATCAGCGTACCGAGAATCTTTCCCTGGCCGCCCATCAGGGATGTCCCGCCGACAACGACCGCCGCAATCACTTCCAGCTCGTACATCTGCCCGAACTTGGGATCGCCTGCCGACAGCTGCGACGTCAGCACAATCCCCCCCAGCCCCGCCAGCGCCCCGCAGATCGTATAGACCGCCAGCAGAACCCGCTTGACGGGAACCCCGGACAGTCGCGCCGCCTCTTCGTTGCCCCCGATCGCGTAGACGTACCGGCCGAAGACCATCTGCGACATGACGACATGCGCGATGATGTAGAGCACAATCATCAGCAGGACCGGGTTCGGTACCCCCATCGTCTGCCCGCGTCCCAGCCAGAAGAACGCCTCGGGAAGTTCCGGAATCGAACGTCCCTCCGCCAGCCGGAACGAGAGACCGCTGGCCATCATCATCATGCCCAGCGTGACAATGAACGGCGGGATTCCGAACGCCGTCACCATCACACCGTTGAACACCCCGGCCAGAGCGCAGACGGTGATACCAGCGAGCATCCCGACAATGACCATGCCGATCCCGGCATTGCTGCCACCACCCAGATCACGAATCAGGATCGCCGACGTCACGGACGCCAGCGCCACCAGCGAACCGACGGACAGGTCGATGCCGGCGGTGATAATCACCATCGTCATACCGATGGCAATGATGGCGTAGATGGCCGTCTGATTCGCCACGCCAAGCAGATTCGAGACCTTCAGGAAGTCCGGCCATGTATACGGGCTGGGTGTCACGATGCTGTCGGAGCCGACCGCGTCGAACCGGTCATAGACGGTCCACTTCGCTGTAACGTCGTTGGCCGCGATCGCATCAATCGTCTTGCCGTCGGCCAGAATCCCCTCGATCGCCTTGCGGGCGTCCACGGCCGAACCGTTCACCGTGTCGAGAACCGTCGCCCCGCGTGCCTGGAGCCGTTCGGCCACGGCGGTCGTGAACTCCTCGTCTTCTGCAGTGGGCCGGCCGACAATCAGCACACCGGCGGCGTCTCCATGCTCGTCCAGGATGAAGTCGGCGACCTGGCGACCGGCGTCGGCTCCTGTCGGATGCTGCTGACGGACCGTCAGCGCACTGAACAACAGACCGAGCAGCAACAGCACGAACACCATGCCGTAGTCCCGGATGAACGGATTCGCCAGCCAGCCGCCGCTCTGTTGTTCGCTCATGGGTCCAGGGCCACCGCAAGTTCCATGATCTGTTCCTGTGTCGCCGATGTGACGTCGGCGATCTCTCCGGTCACGCGGCCCTCATGCATCACCAGGATGCGGTCGCTCATCCCCAGGACTTCGGGGAGTTCCGAGCTGATCATCAGAATCGCCTTTCCCTGCCGGGCCAGGTCGTTCATCAGCATGTAGATCTCGTACTTCGCTCCCACGTCGATGCCGCGGGTCGGCTCGTCAAAGATGACGATCTCGGCATTGCGCTCGAGCCACTTGGCGAGGACGACCTTCTGCTGGTTTCCTCCCGAGAGGTTGCCGGCACGCTGCCGATGACTTGGGATCCGGATTCGCAGCCGCTCGACGTACTGCTGGAATGCCTCACGCTCCGGTTTCTGTTTCACGAACCCCAGCGTCGAGAACTCCCGGAGATTGGGCAGCCCGAAGTTCTCCAGCACCGAGGCATCGAGGATCAGTCCCTGGCTCTTCCGGTCTTCGGTAAGCAGGCAGATGCCGGCCCGGATCGCATCCCGCGGCGAGCGGATCTCCAGCGGCCTGCCGTCCAGCGTGATCGTCCCGGCTTCGGCGCAGTCGGCCCCGAAGATCAACCGGGCCACCTCGGTCCGACCGGCTCCCATCAGCCCGGTCAGCCCCAGCACTTCGCCGGACCGGATATCAAAGCTGACATCCCGAACGGCATCGCTGCGGGACAGGCCCCGTACCGACAGTCGCGACTGTCCGACCGGGTGATGATGTTTGGGGAACTCCTCCTCAATTTCGCGGCCGACCATCATCTCGATCATCCGCTGCCGCGTCAGTTCCTCGATCGATGCCTCGCCGGCCGGCCCGCCGTCACGGAGAACGACAACCCGATCGGCGATCTCGAAGATCTCATCCAGCCGATGGCTGATGTAGATCACGCCAATCCCCCGCTGCTTCAGATCGCGGATGATTGTGAACAGTCGCGAGACTTCCTGCGGCGTCAGGGCGGCGGACGGTTCGTCCATGACGATCATCCGCACGTTCTGCGAAAGGGCCTTGGCAATCTCGACGATCTGCTGCTGGGCGACCGAAAGCGTTCCACACGGTGCATCGACCGGAATGTTCACACCGATCTGATCGAACAGCTCCCGGGCCTTCCGACGTTCTGCCGACCGATGCACAAACCCGCGTGTCGATTCCCGCCCGAGAAAGATGTTCTCCCAGACAGCCAGAGCCGGTACGAGGTTGAACTCCTGGTAAATGATACCGATGCCTGCGGCCATCGAAGCGGAGGGACTCGGCAGCGCCACCTGCTGACCGTCGATACGAATCGTGCCGGCATCCGGCTGATGCGCCCCGCCAAGCGTCTTGATGAGCGTGCTTTTGCCGGCACCGTTCTCACCGAGCAGGGCGAGCACCTCTCCTCCATGCAGCGTCAGATCGACGCCGCGCAGGGCCCGCACCCCCGGGAACGACTTCTCGATTCCCCGCATCTCGAGCAGTGGAGGAGCGGCCTGTTCCGAAACGACGGGCATCGGCTACTCCTGGAGTTCGGGATCGTTTTTCGCATCCTCCTGGTAGTAGAGCTCGGAGGGGATCAGGATCTCCTCCGGCACTTCGTCGCCGTCAAAGTGCCGCACGATCTGCTCGATCGTCGCCTTGCCGATACGGTCCGGGAACTGCACGGGATCGCAGACGATCTTCCCTTCGAGAATCGCCTGCTTGCCGATCTTCTGCCCGTCGAACGCAATGATGCGAACCTGATCCGCCTTGCCGGCTGCTTCGAGTGCCGCCCGCGCACCGAGTGCCGAGGGATCATTGATCGCAAAGAGCGCGGCCAGGTCGGGGTTGGCTTCGATCGTATCCTTGGCCGCCTTGAAGCCTTCATCACGGACACCACCACCATCGAGAACGGCGACGATCTCGATCTGCGCGGCACCATCCTTTGCGTTGTGGGCGTCGATGACTTCGCGGAAGCCTTTCACGCGAAGCTGGCACGACTCCGCCTGCGGAAAGTGCAGGATGGCAACCTTGCCGCCCGAGTCGCCGATCAGCTTCACCATCGCCTCGCCGGCCAGCCGGCCTCCCTGATAGTTGTCGGTGGCGATATGGCAGACGACCTCGCCCGCGTCGCCATCGTACTTGATGTCGTTGGTGAAGACCGGGATCCCGGCTTCGTTCGCCTTCTGAATAGCCGGCCCGATCGCCTGCGAATCGCACGGGTTGAGCACGATCGCCGAGACCCCTTTGACGATGAACTCGCTGACCTGATCGGCCTGCTTCTTCACGTCCCGCTCGCCGGAAACAACCAGCAGTTCGTAGCCGTGCTTTGCGGCTTCTTCCTTCATGCTGTCGGCAATCACCTTGAAGAAAGGATTGGTCAGCGTCAGAGCGGAAAAGCCGATCGTGCCACGGGTCGGTTCATTGGCGCCGGACGCCCCCGTGTCGGGACCGGCAGCCTGATCGGCGGGTTGATTGCCCGCATCGCCGCACCCGAGAACCATTGGCAGCAGGGCGAGGAACAGCACGAACGGAGGAAGACGCCTCATCATGGATGACTCCGCAGTCAGGACGACCAGCGATTTCGATGAACGCACTATGACGAGAGAAAGGCAGGGGACGCCATCATCGTAGTCGGGCCCACACCGGGAGAACAGTTCGACTCCCGCCGGTCGGCCCCCGGCACATGATTTGACACCCTTTGTTCGCCACGGTATCCATATGTGAAATCGCATTCAAGTGTGGTTGTCCGCGTTCCGTTCGGAGCCGTCATGCCCGTCACCCGGAAGTCGTCCGTCCCCAATCTTCAGCGGGGGATGGCGATTCTCGAATACCTTGCCACGCACCAGCGCAGCGCCACCATCGCCGAACTCTCCGAACGACTCGGATACCCGTCGGCGTCGGTGTTCCGCATCACCCAGGCGTTTACCGAACTGGGCTACCTGTCGCGCGATCCGGTCACCAAGCAGTTCCGCCTGACGAACAAACTGCTGCTGCTCGGTCAGCCTCAAAGCCGCGGCCCCGGACTGGTCGAAGCCTCCATCGCCGCCATGCGCGAACTGAATCGGGCCACCGGCGAGACGACGCAGCTCTGCTGTCTGGTGGACACCGGCGTGGTGGTGCTCGAACAGCTGCTGGCGCTGCATCCGTTCAAGTACTCCGCAGAGCTGGGAGCCCGCTGCCCGGCCTACAGCTGTGCTCCGGGCAAGGCGATTCTGGCCGGGCTTCCGGATGAGGAACGGGACGATCTGCTGCGTCGCATCCGGTTCAAGCGATTCACTCCCACCACCATCACCGACCGCCGCCTGTTCCGCGAAGAACTCGCCGCAATCCGGGACTGTGGCTTCGCCGTCGATCGCGCCGAAGGCATGGCGGGCATCCACTGTGTCGCGGCAGCGATCTGTGATCGCAACCGCATCCCCGTCGGGGCTCTCACGATCGCAGCCCCTGCATCCCGCGTGAAAGAAGACGACTTCGCCCGGGTCGGCAAGCTCGTCATCAAGGCTGCCCGGACCTCCGAGACAAACTACGGCCAGTAACACACCTTCGAGGACGCCCGTGAACTTTCTCAGCCAGTTGACCGGATCTTTCGCCCAGCCCTGTGCCGAAAACCCGACCGTCGCGATGGTCGAAGCCGCCTACCGGCATCACGGTCTGGACTGGAGGTACATCAACTGCGAGGTCGCACCGGAGGGCCTGGGCGATGCCGTCCGTGGTGCCCGCGCGATGGGATGGGCCGGCTTCAACTGCTCCATCCCCCACAAGGTCGCCGTCATCCAGCACCTCGACGGCCTGGGGGAGTCCGCCCGCATCATCGGCGCGGTCAACTGTGCAGTCCGACGTGACGGGAAGCTCATCGGCGAGAACACGGACGGCAAAGGATTCGTGCAGTCGCTCGAGGAACAGATTGATCCTGCGGGAAAGTCGGTCGTGATGTTCGGAGCCGGGGGAGCTGCCCGGGCGATCGGCGTCGAGACCGCACTGGCAGGAGCAGCACAGATCACGGTCGTCAATCGCTCCCCGGATCGAGGCGAAGAACTGACGGCCCTGCTGAACGAACAGACGCCGGCAAAGGCCACGTTCGTTCAATGGAAAGGGGACTACCAGGTGCCGGCCGGGACGGACATTGTCGTACACGCGACTTCAATCGGCCTGTTCCCGGATGTCGAGGCGCGGGTGCCGGTCGACCTGGAGTCACTGACGTCGGGGATGGTCGTGGCGGACGTGATTCCGAATCCGCCGCGAACGCGTCTGGTGCGCGACGCCGAGTCCCGCGGCTGCACGGTGATCGACGGCCTGGGGATGCTGGTCAACCAGGGAGTGATCGGGATTCGCTACTGGACCGGCGTGGACGTCGATGCATCGGTGATGCGGGCCAGGCTGGAAGAGATCTTCGGCGGGGAGGGGTGAGAGGTGAGTCTTGAGAGGTGCGGCCGGGAGACAATCAGGCTGGGACTGGTCCCGGTACCTTGTTGACTGGCGAGCCCCGAGCGTCAGCTCGGGGGTAACAGGCGCTGTCGCAATACCAGCACGAAACACCAGCGAGCGATCAAAGGGAACCACAGAGGCACGGAGACACGGAGGGGGAAAGTGTTGAGAGGCCCACTGGTTGAGGGTTCCCGGCGAGCCCGCTGCGTGAGCTCCGGGACAAAACATTCGTCGTTCGATGCAGCAATACCAACACGAAGCGCCGGGTGCCATGGCCGCGCAGCGGAGTGGCCATGCCGTTCTACTCAAGCCTCACGCCTCGAGCCTTCCAGACCATGTCGGGTGGCCCCGGTTCTCCGAACCGGGGTCGCGCAGCGACACGAGGCGGCAGGAGAATGTGACCGATGGCTGTGACCTCCTGCGGCTGCGCCGCGCCGGTCTGACGACCGGCGTCACCCCTGCAACCTCAGGCCTTTCCATGACACCTGCCGACGAACTGATCGGCATCCGTACTGGCTCCAAAGATCTGGCCCCGCGTCGACGTCCCACATAGAATTTGGGTATGTCTGACGTCATCCGACACGTAACCGATCTGGACTCCGCCGACCGACAGGCACTCGAACACCTGCTTGGCGCGCGACTGCATGAGGGGCAGTCGCTCCTGATCCGCGTTCTTCCTGCAACCGAGGACCGGGAGGAGCGCCCCCATGCCGCGGAGTCCGGCGGTCCCCTTCCCGAATGGTGCAACGTCTACGAGGGGCTGTCGGACAACACGATTTCGGATCTGGAACAGGTGATTCTGAAGCGTGCAGAGCTGTCGCGACCGTCGGAGTGAGCGATGCAGGAGTCGCTGCTTGACACCGACATTCTGAACGAAGTGCTCAAGCAGCGCAATCCCGAGGTAGTGCGCCGGGCAGCAGAGTACCTCTCGGAATTCGGAGAGTTTGCGATCTCGTCCATTTCCCGCTACGAAGTGATCCGTGGACTGGTTGAGAAGAACGCCTCCCGGCAGCTGAAACGATTCGAGATCTTCTGCAGCCACACGAAGGTCTGTCCAGTCACCGACTCCGTGCTGGACCTGGCGGCGCACATATGGGCGTTGGGGCGGCAGCAAGGCCGATCGCCTAACGACGCCGACCTCGTCATCGCAGCAAGAGCGATTGAACTCGGACGTGTTCTGGTAACAGGGAATATCGTCCACTTCGACTGGATCCCGGGTCTGGTTGTCTCGAACTGGCGCGATGTCGCGTAGCGCGCTCTCTCTCCCCCACCTGAGCGACGGGTGGCTGGCGGTCGGAGCGAAGCGACGCGACGCCCCAACCGAAGGGAACAGGTGGTCGACGCAATCGGGTGGCCGTGGCTGGAGTGAGCAACGCGAGCGAAGCCACGGACGAGACGGAAGACGGTGCAAGTGCGGCCCCAGGCGATCCCCGAGTGTCAGCTCGGGGGTAACAGGCGCTGCCGCAATACCAGCACGAAACACCAGCGAGTGAGCGCTCAAAGGGAACCAGAGAGGCACAGAGACACGGAGGGCCCGGGTGGCACGCTCAGAACGGAGCGCAGCGGAGTGATGGGCGTGGTGTCACTCACGTTCCGCTCACTGACGTTCGCGGCTCTGAGGAATTCGCGCTGCACATCCCCCCTCCGTCACCCGCCCGTCCCTCCGGCATTGCCTGTCGTGGCGTTTTGCCGCATGATTGACCTGATCCAAGGTCCCGGCGGCGACGTTTCTCTCGATGTCGGGATCGCTCTCCTCTCACTGTTCCAATCTCGATCTCGACCGCCCGGGCCGGCCGGTTCCAGGAGCCTGCGATGGATATTGCCACGCTGAAGGGGTTCTTCCTGTGGTGCACCGTCATGAACGGCGTCGTCCTCGGAACCTGGACGGTTCTGGTCCTGACGGTGCCTCACCTGGTCTTCGAACCGGTCTACCGCTTCTTTCGCATCTCGCGACAGAGCTTTGACCTGCTCTCGTACGCGTACATCGGCCTGTACAAGATTCTCATCATCGTCTTCAACATTGTCCCGTACCTGTCGCTGCTGATCGTCGAATCGCGACTCTCGCAGCAGTGACCGAACGACTTCGGAGGGCCGCCATGAACGGTTCCAGCCCCGTCCAGATCTACAGTGCCGCCAGCATTCAGGAAGCGACCCTGGTCGCACAGCTCCTCTCCCGCAACGGGATCGATGCCCGGGTCGTCAGTGACTCGCTCGTCACGGTGACTGGTGAAGTCCCGGCTCAGCTCGTGGGCGTGCCGGTGTGGGTCCCCGCCGACGAAGAACAGCAGGCCCGCGACGTCATCGCGGCCTCTCAGGCGCAGCGGGCCGCGGGAGACGAAACGCCGCAGCTGTTCTGCTACCACTGCGGTGCGGCACTGGAGGAGCAGGTTAATGAGTGCCCGTCGTGCGGGGAGTCACTCGACTGGAGCGAAGAAGAGGTGAGAGGTGGCTCCTGAGAGGTGAGGCCAGGACATGGGTGGCCGTGGCTGGAGCGAGCAACGCGAGCGAAGCCACGGACGAGACGGAAGACGGTACAAGTGGGGCCTCAGGCGAGCCCGGAGCGTAAGCTCCGGTGCAAAACATGCGTCGTTCGATGCAGCGACACCCGTACGAACCACCAGCGAGTGCATCACCCCCGTTCCCGCGCCGGCAAGCCCAACCTTCCCTGCGACACTCTCAGTCGACCTGTTTTCCTTCGGCCCGCAGCTGCGCGATCTCCTGATCAAGAAAGTACGACAGGGCGATGCGGATGATGACCACCACCGCGAGGATGCCCACTTCCTCGAGCGTCCGTTTGACGATGCTGTGCAGGATGTCGGAAACGATCAGCACTTCCAGCGACAACAGCAGTGCCTGTCCCAGATCGACCCGCAACTGACGGACGACATCCGCCACCGGCAGCCGGCGGGAGAGTTCCTGGAGACTCCGGACAAACGAAAGAATCGTTCCCAGCACCAGCAGGACGACCACCAGGCCATCGATGGCATTGGCGATGCCTTCGACGAATTCGAGCATGGCATCCACAGGACATCTGCCGTCTTGAGTTTCGGGGGGCGTCATCCAGCTGCGCGGAAAGAGACTGCAACCAGCCGATTTGGTCGAAGCGGCCGACCGCGTCCTCCCGACAGGAGACGGCATGGTAGCGGATGCCCGGCAGAGGCACGATCCGTCCCCGGGCTGCCCTCATGCTGCCGGGCCATACGATCCCGAATTGCCGGTTGACACCCCGGCATCGCGTCCGTTCTTCTGAAAGGGGGAGGACTGCGCCCCGACTGTGGATCGGCCACATGACGGGCAGGGTGTCACGGAGGAGCCGCACGCGGCCCTCACAACTCACTGTCCAACGGAGAGTTCGGATGATCAGTCGTCGACAGATGTTGCAGCATTCCGCCTTTGCCGCCGCTGCGTTCACCACCCCGGGACTGTTTGCCGACCTGGTCCAGACGCCCCGAATGACCGAGGGCCCCTTTTATCCGGACAAACTCCCTCTCGATACCGACAACGATCTGCTGATCGTCAACGACGCCATGACGCCGGCGGTCGGCGAGGTAACGCACCTGACCGGACGGGTCCTGTCCGCGACGGGCGAGCCGATCCGCAATGCCTTCGTCGAAATCTGGCAGTGCGACAACAACGGGGCGTACCTGCACAGCGGCACGACGAACGCCGACAAGCGGGACAGCAACTTCCAGGGATACGGCCGGTTTCTGACCGACTCGAAGGGGCAGTACTACTTCCGCACGATCAAGCCGGTGCCTTATCCGGGACGGACGCCGCACATTCACTTCGGCATCAGCAGCAGGGGCAAGCGGATCTTCACCACGCAGATGCTTGTGAAGGGGCATCCCGGCAACGAACGGGACGGGCTGTTCCGCCAGATCAGCGACCCCAAACTGCGCGAGTCGATCCTCGTCGACTTCCAGCCGATTCCCGACTCGCAGATCGGCGAACTGAACGCGAACTTCGACATCGTGCTGGGCCAGACCGCTGAGGAACTGGACGATGGCACCCTCGGTGGTGGCATCGGCAAATCGGAATGGTCGCAGCGCGGCCGTGGCTTCGGCCCCGGGCGCGGTGGACGTCAGCCTCGCTGATTCGTGCGCGGCAGGGGCGAAATCCCTTTGACACCCGGACTGCGACCGGGGATGCTGAAACCGTCAGGTGTTCACTCTTCTCACTCAAACGCCAAGGTGGCTCACCATGCTGCGCTTCGCCTGCTGCCTGCTGCTGTTCCCGGCCATCGCCGCTGCCCAGCAGTCGGTGGAGACCACCCAACAGCCCTCCGGGACGGCGACGCCCCGGGACGAATCGGTGCCGGCTGATTCCGGCCCGTGGCGGATTGTGGCCGTCGAGGTCACGAAGGTGCAGATCAGCGGCAGCGTCGAGCTTGAAAAGGCGGCCAGCATCTCGCCAATGGCCGTTCAGCGTCTCATCACTGAAGCAAAGGAATCCGGTACGTTTCGTCACATGACGCAGATCCGGATGTCCACGCTCAACCAGCAGCAGGCCCGGTTCCAGATGGGAGCCACCGAGGCGGTCGTCGACGGGGTCACCACCAGCCGGGGATTCACTCGCGGCCCCGACGGACGCCCCGTGATGGCCACATCGTACCGGCGGCAGGAGACCGGCACGATCGCTCTGGTCACGCCCCGTATCGCTGATGACGGAACAATCGTGCTCGAAGTTGAGTTTGAGCAGTCCCGACTGCGGCGAGCTCCGCCCGAATCGGGTGAGACGACATCGAGCGTTCCACCGGCGACCGATATCACGACGCTCAATTCGACTGTTTCCGTCCCCAGCGGCCAGATGATCCTCGCAGGGGGCTTTCACAGTGCCGAAGAGGACGGCGAGTCGCTGCAGACGCTTGTCTTCGTCGGCGCGTCGACGCCGGAGTGAGGCAGCAACAGACTGCGTGACGACTGGTGCCGTACCTCGCCAGTGCCACATCGAACACTTGGAGAGTCCCCACGCACGGTATGGCACTGATTGAACTGCGAGACGTCCGCAAGGTGTACGACCTCGGCGAGGTGAAGGTCGAAGCGCTCCGCTCGGCGACGCTTTCGATCGAGCGGGGCGAGTATGTCGCGTTGATCGGGCCATCCGGTTCCGGCAAATCGACGCTCATGAACACCCTGGGCTGCCTCGACCGCCCAACGTCGGGAAGCTACCTGCTCGACGGACATGAAGTTGTCGAAATGTCGAAGGATCGCCGGGCGGAAATCCGCAACGCGCACCTCGGGTTCGTGTTCCAGAACTTCAATCTGCTGGCCAGGACATCCGCCGTCGAAAACGTCGAGCTCCCCCTCCTCTATGCCAAAGGGATCTCGTCGCGGGAACGTCACCAGAGAGCGGTCGCGGCCCTGCAGAGCGTCGGCCTGGGGGACCGGCTTGATCATCACCCCAGCCAGCTCTCGGGCGGTCAGCAGCAGCGTGTGGCCATCGCCCGGGCCCTGGTCAACCAGCCGTCGATCCTGATGGGGGACGAACCGACCGGCAACCTCGATTCAAAAACCAGTCGCGAAGTGATCGCCCTGTTCCGCGACCTCAATCGCCGGGAGCACCTGACCGTCATAATCGTCACGCATGACCCGAACGTCGCCCGCAGTGCCGATCGGACAATTGTACTGCGGGATGGAGAGATTGTGGCGGACACAACCGACTTTCACCAGGCCCTGCAATCGCTACAGGCGCTCGAGGATGTCGACGCCGTCAAGCCGGACTGACCGCTACAGAAAATCCATCCATAACAGCGTGACCGGCGACCGATAGCAGACACATGTCGCCGCGCTCAGACCATCCTCTGCGACGGGTTGTCCTTCTGGCGTGTCTGCTGCTCGCCGGCTGCCATGGCGTGCGCGAGGTTCGCGATATCACCCGTCCGGAACAGGGCCGGATCGTCTATCGGAGTCCGGAGTCCCTGCCCTGGGAACCGATTCCCGATTTCGCTCCTCCGCGTACGGTCACCAATCCGGACAACGGCCAGCCGGAGTTACAGCTCTCGCTGGACGACGCGATCCGGATTGCACTCGACAACTCGGAGGTTGTTCGAGTGCTGGCCGGCTTCCGGGCCGTTTCGTCAGGACAGACGATCTACGATCCGGCGATCGCCAACACCGCCATCGACGAAGCACGTGCACGCTTCGACCCGACGCTCTCGATCAACAACGCATTCAACCAGGACGAGACGGCGGTTGGAACCTTCAGGCCAACGCCCCCCGGAGCGACGATCGAAGGGACCGACACCGACAGCTACACGCTTGACGCCGAACTCTCGCGAACGAACGCCCTTGGTGGGACAGCGAGCGCGAGGGTCGGTGTGGTCCGCTCGGAAGTCGAACCGGGCATTCTCCCGCTGGACCCGCAGGCGCGTCACTTCACCGAACTGAGCTACGTGCAGCCGCTGCTGCAGGGAGCGGGGGTCGAGGCGAACATCGCGCCGATCCTGATTTCGAGCATCGAAACCGAACGCTCGTTCTTCCAGTTCAAGTCGAGTGTGCAGGAACTCGTTCGGGGAACGATCGAGGCGTACTGGGCGCTGGTGTTTGCGAGGACCGATCGCTGGGCCCGCGAACAGCAGGTCGAACAGGCCCAGTTTGCCTACCGTCGCGAACAGGCCCGCAAGGAACGGGGGTTCGGTGATCTGGCCGACGTGGCCCAGACCCGGCTCGCGCTGGCCAACTTCCAGGCCAATCTCGTCGCCGCCCGGTCCGACGTCCTCCAGCGGGAAGCGGCCCTGCTGAACATCCTCGGCCTGTCGCCGACCGAGGTCGGCGAAGTCGTTCCGACGACGCCGCCTTGGCAGGAGCGACTGGAGTTTCAGTGGCCGGAGCTGGTCGGCCTTGCGGAGCGCTACCGGCCGGACATCATCGAACTGAAACTGATCATTGAAGCTGACATCCAGCGTCTGATCGCAGCAGAAAACGACGCCCGGCCACGCCTTGATGCAGTCGCCAGCTATCGCTGGGACGGCCTCAGGGGGCGCACGCCGGATGGCCCCGTCATCGCAACCGGCGCGGGCGAGTACACCGACTGGACACTGGGGATCAACTTCTCCGTGCCGCTGGGACTGCGGCAGACGCGGGCTGCCGTCCGCCGGCAGGATCTGCTCGTGGTACGGGACCGGGCGAATCTGCAGCAGGGGCTGCACAGTGCCGTTCACAACCTGGCACTCAGCGTCCGCAATCTCGACCAGTACTACGAACAGTACGAAGCGTTTCTGGAAACGCGTGAGGCGGCGCGCGACAACCTTCTGGTTCAACAGGCCGAATTCGCCAACGGCCGGACGATCTTTCTCAATGTGCTGCAGGCGATCACAGACTGGGGCAATGCCGTCAGTTCCGAGGCGCAGACCCTCTCTCAATACAATATCGAGCTGGCCAGCCTCGAACTGGAGACCGGCACAATCCTCGAAGCGCACGGGGTGCGGTTCATGGAAGAGCGGTTCCAGTTTGTCGGACCATGCTGCTTCGACGAGAAGTGCTATCCGGCGGGCATCTTCCCGGCCGACAGTCAACCGCGCTACGAGAGTGGCGATGTCCCGGCCGAGCAGTCCTTTGACCTCGAGAACCCGCTTGACGCACTCGAGAACCGGCGGCCAGGGTCCACGCCCCGGCTCCCGCAGCCACAGGAGCCACTGGAGCCACTGCCTGCCGCGCCCCGTCCGCTGCAACCGGACGACTCCGTTCGATCCGACGCAACGGGGCGCGCGGCAACTTTGGTGGACGATGGTCGTGACGACCGGCCGAGGCCGCAATCGAACGAGATGCTGTTCCCGCCTCCCGGAGGTTGGCGCAGCATCGACCTGACGTCCGACCAGGCGGCGGACGTCACCCCGGATGTGGCGACGTCACTCATACCGGAGCGCTTCGATCGGATCGAGCCGGCTGGCACGTCGAGCGGGGTAGAAACCGAAGAAGATTCCGACGAAGGCCGCGAACAGGATCGCGACCGTGGCAGCGGGAATTGAGATCACGACTGGCCAGTCCGTGCCGCTCGACCAGGCATTGATCGCCATTGTGATTCCGGTTGAACCGGCAACTCCCAGAAGAAAGCCGAGGACGCCACCGACACACGAGAGCAGAACGGATTCGACGAGAAACTGCAGCAGAATGTCGCGTCCCTTGGCGCCAACGGCCATGCGAATGCCGATTTCCCGCGTCCGTTCGGTCACAGAGACGAGCATGATGTTCATGATGCCGACGCCTCCGACCAGCAATGAGATGCCCGCGATCGAGGCCAGCATCGCGGTCATTGTGCCGGTGATGACGCCCAGCACGTTGGCAATTTCGGTTGTGTTCTGAACGCGGAAGTCGTTCGGCTCTCCCGGCGCGATGCGGTGACGGTCGGCCAGCAGATTCCGGATCTCGTTTTCGGCCTCAGCCATCGTGGTCACCGACCGGGCCGAGACCATGATGGCGTGAACGTCGTCAAACCCCGATCCGAACAGCCGCTTGCGCACGGTCGTGTAGGGCATGAGCACAACATCGTCCTGATCGTCTCCGACGATGTTGGCTCCCTTGGCGGCAAGGACTCCGATCACGCGAAACGGGATGTTGCGAATGCGGACCGACTGTCCGATCGGATTGGTGGTCTGAAACAGCCGTTCCGCCACGGTCTGGCCGATCACACAGACCTTGTCCGCCGCCAGAACGTCCCGCTCCGTAAAGAAACCGCCGACGCGCAACAGCCAGTTGCGCACGAGCAGGTAGTCGGGACCGACCCCGAACATCTCCTTCGGATTCCAGTTGTTGTTGCCATGGATCACCTGTCCGCTGGCGCCGACGAGTGGAGAGGCCGCCAGTACCGACGGACAGTCATTCGCGATGGCTGCCGCGTCGTCGGAAGTCAGGCTCGGCAGGGCCCCCTGCCGGACGCCACCGCGCTGACCGGTTCCGGGCATCACGACAATGACGTTGGTTCCCAGCGCCTCGAACTGTCCCTGAATCAGCCCGCCGGCACTTTCTCCGATGGAGACCATCGTGGTGACCGCCGCGATGCCGATGACCACCCCCAGGATCGTCAGTCCGGCGCGCATGCGATTCTTCTGCAGGGCCCGCCAGGCGATGCGCAGTGTGACCATACTGGAGTGTCCCGTCAGCCGGACGGTGATGCCGGCTATCTCGCCTTGAGTCCGACGACCAGTTCCTGCCCGGACGTCACCTCGCCGGACACCAGTTCCGTATGCTGATAGTCACTGATGCCGGTCTCGACCTCAATGGCTCGCAGCGAATCCCCTTCGCGGACCCAGACATGGCGGCGGCGCGTCGTCAGCGACTCGACTTGCGTCGTGACGGGCGGCGTCACCGACTCGCCATCGTCCTCACTTGTCTGATCGGTCCCGTCCAGAATTCCCCGGTCCTCTTCGCGAACATGCTCCCGCTTCGGATAGAAGCGTAGAGCGGCATTGGGAATCTTGACGACATCGGTCTTCTCTTCGATCCGGAACGAGATATCCGCGGTCATGCCGGGAAGCAGCTTGAGTTCCGTGTTCGGTGCGGAAATTACCACCGGATAGGTGACGACGTTCTGTGTCGTCGTCGGGCTGAGTCGAATCTGCGAGATGGCCCCTTCAAAGAGTTCCCCGGGCCATGCGTCGACAGTGAAGTGAAGCTTCTGGCCGTTGTCTCTCGCCTTGCGGATCAGACCGATGTCCGCTTCGTCAACCGAGGCAAAAATGTGCATCCGCTCACGCATGTCGGGAGCGATGACAAACAACTCGGGCGTCTGAAACTGCGCGGCCAGCGTCTGCCCCGGATCGATCTTCCGGTCAATCACAATGCCGTCGACCGGTGCCGTAATGCGCGTGTAGTTCAGATTGGCTTCGGAGTTGCTCAGATTTGCTTCCGCCTGCTCGACGGCCGCACGGGCGACCATCAGTTCGGCTTCCAGGGCCATGCGGCTGAACCGGTACTGATCGAGTTCGGAATCCGAGATGAACTCGGGATTGTCCTCGCGCAGCCCCAGTGCCCGCTTTTCGTCGTTGGTCGCGTTCTGCAACCGGGCCTCAACCCGTTCAACCTCGGCCTTGCGCGTCGCCAGTGCCGCCCGGTCGCGGGCAACATTCGCCTCGTAGATCCGCGGATCAATCTCGGCGAGCAGATCGCCTTCCCGGACTTCATCGTTGAAATCGACATGCAGCCGGATGATCGGGCCGGAAACGAACGAACCGACATGCACCGACAGCACCGGCTCCACGGTCCCGGTCGCGTTGACGACCGACACGATCTCCCCCTTGCTCGCGGTCATCGTGCGGTACTGGGGACGATTCCGCTCCTTCAGATAGCGCGTCACCGGACCGTACGCCGCCGCTGCGATTCCCCCCAGAGAGGCCAGCACAAGAATGAGTTTTACCAGAAAACGCATACGGCAGCCTCGCAGACCTCGGGCGGTTCGGCAGGAACTTGTCTGGTGCCTCGAACGCGATACAACCGCTGGCGGACTCGCGAATCCGGACGCATCGCACCCGTTCTACGTACTCGTCCCCCGTGCCGATGGTTTCAATTCTGCGCCGAGCCCGCGCTCCGCCCACCTCGCCCCCCACCGGCCGGAACATTGGGGTGACTGCTTCGAGAATGACGTAACCGCCTCCGGGCCACAACGATACCGATGCGGAGGACGGAATTGGCCAGCGCGTGGCCGGGGCCCGATCAGACCGGTCAGCCTCGGTCGACCGTCACCGGAGATCGGGTCTGCAGGATCCGGCCGGCGAGAGACAGCCCGCTCAGAAAGGCTCCCTCCACACGGGGCCCGTTGCACCAGTCGCCACACGCCCCCGCCCGCAGCTCCGGATCGAACAGGAACCGGTCCTCCAGCGGCTCGGTTGGCAGAGCATAGCGCCAGCGATGGACGGCGACATGAGTCGCGACGTCCTGACGCAGCCCCGTCACCTTCCAGAATTCCGCCATCAGCTCCGACAGCACCTGCAGACGGTCCGCGTCCATCATCGCGTCGGACCACTCCGGCGAGGCATGCAGTACCCACGTCTCCCGGTCCGCATCCCGCCCCGGTTTCGAGGCGTTGCGAGCCACCCATGACAGCGGTGAGTGGCGGACGAAGGCGGCATCGAAGCCGGCATCCAGAGGTCCGTCAAACGCAAGCATCACGGCCCAGCAGCCCGACATGGACACTCTGCGGGCTCGCTCCGCAAGACGCGGAGCGGCTTCAAGCAGATCAGCGGTCTGAGGGGCCGGGGCGGACGCGACCAGCCAGTCGAATGCCCCCAGTGGTGTTCCGGCGGAATCTTCCAGGTGCCAGACGGTCCCGTCAAAGCGGGGCGGAGCGGCCGCTGTCTCGAACCGAATGTCCAGAGCGCTTCCCAGCTGCCGGCAGATAGCCGGCATCCCCGGAATTGCGACGAAGCGGCAGGAGTTCCGGGGGGAAGCCTCGAGCCAGCCACGACCGAGTGTCACGATCCGGCCGGTCCAGGGTGCGACCAGACCATCCACGATGCAGCCGTCGATAAAGCGTCGAAACCGCTCGTCGCGAACCGTGAAAAACTGCGCTCCATGGTCGAACTGCAGCTCCGACTCGCTTCGCCGGGTCGCCATCCGACCGCCGACACCACGACTTTTCTCGAAGACCGTCACATCGCAGCCGGAGTCGGCCAGCATTCGGGCGCAAACCAGCCCGGAGAGACCGGCGCCGATGACGGCGACACGCTCCTGCGGAGAGTAATCGGGCCCTGCGAAGTACTGCGTCGAGTGCTCCACGTCGATTCTTTCGCGTGACGGCGGCGGGTTCGATCGCGGCCATACCTGAGGTCGGCCGCTCGGAACATATCAAAGTTGCGAAGGTTTCTAGACCCGGCCGAATCCGCCGGCAAGTCCGTTTCCCGAGACATGCAGGTGCCGCAGCGACGTCCAGACGGCAACGCGCAGGTTCCCGATTGCCGTGCGAGCCGTGCCAGACAGGCCACACAGCCCGCCAGCTCCCCTCAGGCAGCCCACTCCCCCAATCCGTAAGAATCGGTCAACTTCGATGAATACCACGGACGATAACCGGATTGGACTCAAGCGCACCGAGCCGACGAAAACGGCTGCGCCCCTTCCCCAGTCTCCCGACTGACGCTCGATCGATGAGACGCCTGAACCGACTCCTGACACTCTTCACGGTGCTGAGCATCGCCGGATGCCAGTGCTGCGCGCTGACGGAGCCGTACATGGACCTCGTCGATCACGTGAGTGATCACGAGGGACATGCGGACCGCTTCTATCATCCCGGGTTCGACCTGACCCGCATCGGCCGCTCCGACTGGCCCTGGTGCTGGTGTCGCAAAGGGCCCCGAACTCCGGTCGTCATCTACGACACTCCGGTCACCGATCAGGTGTTCGCCCGTGAGTGGCTGCAGGAGCGTGACGGCGATCGGATCGATCCGCCGCCCGCCCCCGCAGAGGAGTTCGAGCCGGACCTCGACCCGACCATGGAAGCGGTCCCCGACGGAAACTCCTTCGAGGGACCGATGCTCGAGAATCCCCCCGAGCCGCCGGCACTCAGACCACCTCCTCCGCCTGCTCCCATGCCGCCGGATCTCCCGGCTCCCGGCGAGGCCAATGCGACGGGCAAGGGGCCGGACTCGCCGAAGGTCTCGCTGAAGCACATCAACCGAACTGACGGGAACCACAACAAGCCCCTGGCCAACATGTGGTCTCCCGATCCTCAGTCAGACTCTCCGTCGCAACCTGACAATGCAGAGGCGATCCGGCAGGCCGGTTTTGCGCCGGACGCCGGCCCGCAATCGTCTCCCGACGCCACGGACTGACCACCACTTCAGAATTCGCGTCGTGCCTCCGACGGACGTACTTCCCGATCTGCCCCTCCGAACTGAACCGCATCGTGTCTGACACACCTGGACATCGCGATCACCGGCAGCGTCCCACCGCACGACACCGATGGCTTCGCGTGTCGCTGCTGCTGCTGACGCTGTGGACTCCCAGCGGATGCTCCCGCGTCTTCTGGCGCGAGCAGGCCGACCGCGACGTCTACGAAGCCGTCTCGGAACGGATGGTCGACCCGCGATGGACCGTTCCCCGCATCGACATCACTCCGAACGATCGCAGTCGCTTCTTCAGCCCGTATGATCCAGACTACCAGCCGTTCCCGCTGGATGACCCGGCGGCGAACGCGTACCTGGTCGAAGTCGACGGCTGGGAAGGATACAAGTGCTGGCACCGGTTCGGAATCGCCCTGTCTGTGGAAAACCCGCAGTGGCTGGCGCAGTTCGGCATCGATGCCGGACTGATCGATCCGGCGACTGGCGAGTACATCGAAACGCCGCCCGCCCTCCAGAACCTGACACTGGCACAACTCGTCGAACTCTCGCTGATTCAAAGCCGGGAGTACCAGACGCAGCTGGAAAACCTGTACCTCGCAGCCCTGGCCGTGACGTTCGAACGGTTCCGCTTCGGTGTCCGGTACTTGGGAATCGGCGGCGGTGAACCGACCATCAACGAAACATTCACGGTCCTGCCACACCGCCCGGGTGACAACCTCTCGCAGACAACGCTCGCCGGAGTCAGCCAGCTGCTGCCAACCGGGACGCAATGGGCGGTGGAACTGACGAACAACACGCTCTGGTTCTTCTCGGGCGGACAGACAAGTTCAGCCAGCGTACTGTCGTTCTCGCTGGTGCAGCCTCTCATCATGGGAGCCGGCCGCAAGGTCGTCCTCGAGAACCTCACCGAAGCAGAGCGGCAACTGCTCTATCAGGTGCGGGATCTGGCGCGGTTCCGGCAACAGTTTTTTACCGACGTCGTCGGTGCGACGGGGACCGGTTACCTGGGACTGCTCCTGCAGCTGCAGGGGATTCGGAACCAGCAGGGCAACATCCAGCGGCTGCAGCAGCAGCTGCTGGAACTGAGGGAAGTGACCTCGCAGCGGTCGGAGCGGTTCCGCGAGACGCTTGCGGAGCTTCCGGAGGATCTCGCCCCCGCTGTCCCGGATGCCGAGGCGTCGTTCCCGCCGGTCTTCGGCGATCAGCTCAGCTACAACGGGCAACAGCAGATCCTGATGTGGATCGGCGACATGACGCCGGAACAGGAAGAGGCGCTGCTGACGCTCAGCGAAGACCCCGCGTTTGCCCAGGCCGCACGCAACATCGTGCGTCAGATCCGCACGACGGTCACGGTGCTGACAGTGCTGCAGCTGGAATCGCGGCTGGCATCGTCGATCAACGCGCTGCGGGATCAGGAGCGGAACTTCCAGGACAGTCTGGATGCCTACAAGATCCAGCTGGGCCTGCCGACCGACCTGCCGATGAGCATCGACGACGAACTGCTCGAGCCGTTCGCGTTCATCGACCCGCGGATTCAGAATCTGGAAACGGAGATTCGCAGCTTCGTGGCGGTCTGGTCGCGGCTGGCGCTGGAGAACCCGAACGACGAGGCGGCACTGCTCGAAGCCCTCGAAGACCTGCAGCGTCTGATCGCGCTGGTTGACGAAGAGGGCTTCCAGCTGATTGCCGAAGACAATGAGCGTCTCGAGGCGACATTGCCGGAGCGACTTCAGTCGCGGACGTCCGAGAGTGAACGGGAACGTCTCGAACGGGATCTGGAGCGTGACCGGCGGATCTTCAGTTTTGCCCGGGAGCAGTTCGAGCGGGCCCGGGACGAAGCCGTACGACTGACTCAGAGTGTCAGCGACGGGACGCTGACCGAGGACGAACTCATTCCGACCTGGCGAGAAGTGAAGCGGCTGCAGGAAGACCTGTTGCGGATTGCCCGCAACCTGCAGGTGATCCAGATCGGCCTGCGGGTCGAGATGATCACGGTCCCGGATTTCGATCTGTCGCTGGAAGAAGTGACGATGATCGCCCTGGAGAACCGCGTGGACCTGATGAACGCCCAGGCCCGTGTCGTCGACGCCTACCGCGATGTCGAAGTCGCCGCCAACGCCCTGCAGACGCCGATCAACGTGGTGGTTGAGGGAGATATCGCCACGCCGGACAACAACCGGCCGTTCGACTTCCGTGCCGATCGGTCGACGCTGCGGGCCGGCGTGCGGGTGACCGCGCCGATTGACCAGATTGCCGAGCGGAACGCCTACCGGACCGCCCAGATTCAGTACAACCGGCAGCGGCGGGACTACATGGAATTCGAGGATACCGTCAAGTTGCAGGTGCGTCGCGCCTGGCGTCAGCTGGCGGTTCTGCGCGAGAATGTCGAGACGTCGCGTCAGGGGGTCCGCATTGCCGCCATGCAGCTCGATCTGGCGATCGAGGAATCGAGTGCTCCGCAGCAGGGAGCCGCCCAGGGAGACGTCGCCAGCTCCGGGGCACAGGGTGTGAACCTGCTGAATGCTCTCGACTCGGTGCTCAATGCCCAGAACTCGCTGATCGCCGACTGGATCAATTACGAACGGGCTCGCCTTAACATTTATCGTGACATGGGTATCATGGAAATCGGGCCCGATGGCTTATGGAACGATCCCATCTATCGGGAAAGCGCTCATGACACAGGGACAATCGAATTCCTCGGGCAGATCCCTGCTGAAGCTGGGCTTGCCCGCGTTACTGATTCTGGGGACGGCAATCGTCCTGGGGATCAATCCGCAATGGGCCAGCGCACTGCGGGGGGAGTCGACGAAGAAGAACTACGACCATCTGGAGACGGTGACCGCCCAGACGGGGCCGTTTCTGATCAGCGTCGCTGATTCCGGCTTCATCGACAGCCAGCAGAACATCACGCTCGCCAGCAAGGTCGAAGGCTCGACGACGATCATCTCCATCATCGAGGAGGGGACCGAAGTCCAGGCCGGCGACATCCTCTGCGAACTCGACTCGTCTTCGCTCGAAGAACGGCAGAAGCAGCAGGAGATCAGCGTCAACAGTGCCCGCTCGCTCGTCGAGCAGCAGATCAAGTCGATCGAGATCCAGCACGCCACCAACGAGAGCAACATCGCGGCCGGCGAACTGGCGGTTCAACTCGCGGAACTCGACCTGACCAGCTACGAAGAAGGGACATTTCCTCAGACGCGCAGCCAGTTGATCGGCCAGGTCGCCCTGCGCGAGGAAGAACTGGTTCGCGCCCAGGAGAACTTCGAGTTCACCCGCCGCCTGGTCAACAAGGGACTGCGGACGCAGAATGAACTCGACGCCCGCCGGCTCGCCGTCCAGCAGGCCGAACACAACCTCTCATCCGCCCGCGACGAACTGAAAGTCCTCGAGGACTACACGTACCAGCGGCAGATGGCCGAGCTGAAGGCGAACGCCGACGAACTCAAGCGGGAACTCGACCGGATCAAGCTGCAGTGCGAGGCGATCATCGCCCAGATGCAGACCGAGCTGGCGTCGCTCCAGACGAAGCTCGAACTCGAAGAAGAGGAACTCGAACACCTCAACGAGCAGATCGCCGCCTGTACGATTACCGCCCCCGGTCCGGGTGTCGTTGTCTACGCGAACCTGCGGGGCCGGCGGGAGCAGGACCAGATCCGCGAAGGCTCGACCGTTCGCGAACGGCAGGGAATCATCAACCTGCCCGACGTCACCAAGCTCAAGGTCGGCTGCCGGATCCACGAATCGCTGATCGGTGCCGTCCAGGCGGGCCAACCGGTGCAGATCCACGTCGATGCCCGGCCGGACAGGGTCTACAACGGCAAGGTCTCGTCGGTCGCGTCGGTGGCCTCACAGGGTGACTGGCCCAACACCGACCTGCGTGAGTACGCGACCGAGATCGTCCTGACCGATCCTCCGGAGACAATCTCCGATCTGAAGCCCGGTCTGACGGCCAAGGTCGAGATCATTGTCGACAGTCGCCAGAACGTCATGCAGGTTCCCGTCCAGTGCGTCGTTGCCGTCGCCCACGAACGGCTCGCCTGGGTGATGACGGACGACGGCCCCGAACGGCGAACGCTGACCATCGGCAAGGCCAACACCTCGCACATCGAGATTCTCGACGGAATCGCCGAGGGGGAACGGGTCGTCCAGAACCCCCGTACGCACTTTGCCCGCGAGATCTCGGACCGCGAGGCCGAGCTGAGCGCCGAAGAAGACGAGAAAACCGCGGAGACCACCGAAGTCAAACTCCCCAGCGCCTCCGAAGAGAAACCGGATGGCCCGAAGCCCGGCGGCGCCGGGCAGCGAACCGGTAATGCCGGCAAGCGCCGACCGCCTGCCTCGGACAAGTAGTCTCTGACCGCCCAGGTAGTCTCTGACCGCCCAGGTAGTCTCTGACCGCCGACCCTCGTGCGCGTGACCGACAATTGACGTGACCTGCGGGAGCCTCTCACTCCCGTCGTTCCCACCATTCCAGACACACCACAGCCTCAGCAGGCGGTGCGGGAGACCTCCCGCTCGCCGCACTGACACCATCGCGTCGTGATCGTCCCCTCGTGATGGTCCTACTGCACCGCTCCCCCGCCGGACTCAACGCAGACATGGAACTTGCCGCCCGAGTCGTCGACGTGCACAAGTATTACGACCTCGGTCCGGTCGTGGTGAAGGCACTGCGCGGCGTGACTCTGGAGATACCGCAGGGCGACTACATCGCCATCATGGGTTCGTCCGGCAGCGGCAAGAGTACGCTGCTCAATCTGCTCGGGGCCCTCGATCGTCCCACGAAGGGGAGCTACTACCTGGGCGGCAAGGACGTCGCCGGCATGGACGACGACGAACTCTCCACTGTCCGCAACGAGATGATCGGCTTCATCTTCCAGTCGTTCAATCTGATCGCCCAGTACACGGTCCTGGAGAATCTCGAGGTTCCGCTGCTGTATCGGAGAAAATTCGGATCGATCTCGGCGGCCGACCGGCAACGGTGCATTGACCTGGCCGGACGGGTCGGGCTGGGAGACCGCCTCGATCACCGACCGTTCCAGCTCTCCGGCGGACAGCAGCAGCGTGTCGCCGTCGCCCGCGCCCTCATCAATGACCCGGAAATCATCCTCGCCGACGAACCGATCGCCTCGCTCGACCCGATGAACGCGCAAGTGGTGATGGACACGCTGCGCCGTATTCATGACGAGGATGGGCGCCTGGTCATCTGCAATCTGCACACGCTCGATACGGCGCGACGCTATTGCGACCGGGTCATTGGCATGCGCGCGGGCCAGATCGTCTTCGATGGCCGCGCCGAAGAGCTGACCACCGCCGTGGCGCGAGAAATTTATGGTGCCGACGCGGATTTCTCCGAAGAAGCCACCTCCACCAGCATCGAGACGCTGAGCCGCCCGCGCGACGCTGCTGTGCGCAGGCCAGAACTCGTCGACTGACCACTGAAATCCCCGGCGTCAAGCCGGGGCGACCACCACCCCACGGGAGACTGAAATGAACAAGCTTGCTGCAGCGCTGCTGCTGACTTCGACGCTGGTCGGGCCGACCATGGCCCAGGAGATCACCGAATTCCGCATCGGTATCCTTGGCGGCGAAAACGCCCAGGACCGCCTGACCTCAAATGAATGCGTGCGCGCCTATGTCGAGGACCTGCTTGGCGTTGAAACCAAGATCTTCACCCCGGCCGACTATGACGGCGTGATCCAGGGTCTGCTCGGCGGCACCATCGACATGGCCTGGCTCGGTGCTTCGGCCTACGCCAAGACCTATCTGACCGACCCGGAGGCCGTTGACGTCGTGCTGGTCAAGACCAATCTCGATGGCTCTTACGCCTATCATTCGATCGGTATCGCCCGCGTGGACAGCGGCATCCCCTCGCTGGCCGACATGGAAGGCAAGACCTTCGGCTTTGGCGACCCCAACTCGACCTCCGGCTACCTGATCCCGTCGGTGGAAATTCCGCAGGAAACCGGCGCCTCGATGGAGAATGGCGACTACTTCGCCGAAGTGCGCTTCACTGGTGGCCATGAGCAGACCATCGTTGCGGTGGCCAATGGCGATGTGGATGCTGGCGTGACCTGGGCCGATGGCCAGGGCGACTGGGCCGATGGCTACAATTCGGGCGCCCTGCGCAAGGCGGTGGATTCGGGCCTGGTCGACATGAACGACCTGGTCGAAATCTGGAAGTCCAAGCCGATCCCGGAAGGTCCGATCGTGCTGCGCCGCGCCCTGCCGGAAGACGTCAAGGCCCAGGTGGTCGAGTTCCTGTCGGGCCTGCATGCCCAGGACGAACAGTGCGCCTACAACATGGCTGCCGGCGAAACCGCAGGCTTTGCTCCGATCACCCATGACGCCTACCAGACCATGATCGAACTGCGCCAGAGCCAGGAAAACTAAGTCTGGCTGAGCCAGGCCCGAGGGTCGGACGCGTCACGCGCCCGGCCCTTTTCGTCTCACCGGGAGCCTCGTAACCATGTCAGATGTTGCCATCAGCGGTCAGACTGACCGAAGGCCCCCGGATATCCGCGCGTCCTATTTGCGGGATTTGCAGCGTCGCCGGCTCTATTCTGGCCTGCTGCTGGCCTTGTTCGCACTGCTGTTCGTATCCGGCTTCATGCTGGCGGACGATCGGAATGCAGGCGGCTTCTGGGACGGACTGCCAAAAATATCCGACTTTCCAAGCGAGCTGGTTGCCGAGGCCGTCGAAAAGGCGTCCAATCTTCCGGGCCATTTCGTGCGCTATTTCCCCTCGCTGCTGGAAACCATCAACATCGCGGCCGCCTCGACCCTGGTGGGGGCGATCCTGGCGAGCGTAATCTCGATGCTGGCGACCCGTGGGCTGGCGCGCTGGCCCGCGCTGATCCCGGTATTCCGCCGCATCATGGACATCATGCGCGCCGTGCCCGAGGTGGTGATCGCCCTGGTGCTGATATTCGTGCTGGGTGGCGGGCCGGTGGCGGCAATGATTGCTATTGCCTTTCACACCACGGGCGCGCTGGGCAAGCTGTTCTCCGAGGTCAATGAAAATGCCGATCTGCGACCAGTCGAAGGACTTGCTTCAGTGGGATCGACCTGGACGCAGCGCATGTGGTTTGCGGTGCTGCCGCAGGTGGCACCGAACTATCTCAGCTATGGGCTGATGCGGTTCGAGATCAATATCCGCGCCTCTGCCATTCTCGGCTTCGTCGGTTCGGGGGGCATTGGATACGATCTGCGCAATGCCATGAGCTGGGGCAAAGGGCGTTATGACGAGGTCGCGGCCATCTTCATTTTGCTGCTCGGTGCGATCGTGATCGTCGATCAGCTTTCTAGCCATTACCGCAATCGGCTGGTGAGAGGGGAATGACCATGGCGCTCTCGGCAACGGGATTGGATGTGCGCAGCGAGGCCTCGACGCTGTTCCGGCGCAAGCGACTGATCAGTATCGGCCTGCCACTGCTGGTACTGGCCTATTTCGTCTATGTCTTCGTCAGCTTCGATATTGCCGGCATCGCCGAACGGGCGCGGCCGGACAATGCGCGCATCCTGCTTTCCGATACCTACAGTTTCAAAACGCATGTCACCCGCAACAACCGGTCCGGTGCGTTCAGCGTGGCGATCGAGGGGGAATCAAAGGGCACCTATGCACTCGGCGTCGCGCCCGACTGGGTGTCTCTCAACGGCGATGATGCCGATGTGCGGCTTGATGACGGCTCTCTCGTCCAATTTCGCGGAGACACGGTCCTGGTCGATCTGCCCGATTTCGGCAGTATCGAACTGCGCTCGGGTGGCGGCGACATCGAGATGAGCCTGCCCACGGACGAAGTGCCAGACTGGATCAGCGCCTCTGCGACGCGTGTGTCGCTGACACTACCGGCGGGCCGTGTGCAGGTGACGCGCTCCAAATCCGAGGTCTTCCGCTATGAGGGCGGGGGGGAGCTTTTTTTCTTTACGCTGGACAGCCCATTTCATGGTCGCAGTTTTGGCGAACTGGTCTCGCTGGTGGTGTCACCCGAGCAGGTGGTGCCGGGCAAGCCCAATATCGTCGCCATGGTGGAAGGCTTCTGGACCAATACCATGTGGCGTCATGGCGATGTGTTCTGGGCGCTATGCGAGACCGTGCTAATGGCCTTTCTGGGCACTTTCGGCGCGGGCATGATCGCCCTGCCGATAGCGTTTCTAGCCGCGTCGAACTTTACCCCGGCGCGTCCCCTGCGCTTTGCCATGCGTCGAATCTTCGACTTCCTGCGCGGCGTGGATGGCCTGATCTGGACGATCATCCTGTCACGGGCCTTCGGGCCGGGGCCGATGACCGGCGCGCTGGCAATCCTGCTGACCGATACGGGCAGTTTCGGCAAGCTGTTCTCCGAAGCGCTGGAAAATGTCGATGACAAGCAGATCGAAGGTGTGCGCTCGACCGGCGCCAATACCCTGCAGCGGCACCGTTTTGGGGTAATACCGCAGATTGTCCCGGTGCTGATCAGCCAGCTTCTTTATTACTTCGAGTCCAATACGCGCTCGGCCACGGTGATCGGTGCCATTGTCGGCGGGGGCATCGGCCTGTTGCTCACACAGGCGATCAGCACGCAGAAGGACTGGGAGGAGGTCACCTATTACATTGTTCTGATCGTGCTCATGGTGATGGCAATGGATACGCTCTCGGGCCGGTTGCGTCGCGCGCTGATCAAGGGCGGCGGGCCGTCCTAGCATCGGTGTAGTTGGCATCCATTCACGTTACGTCTGAATCCAAACCGAGGCCGACTTAGAGGCCTGGTGACGATTTCTGACGCCCTTTGGCCAGGCGGCATGGTCACGCAATCGTCGCCAGCAACTGTCACAGAACCGTTGCGTCGGTCGAAATGATGTGCTTAGTTGAATTTTGCATACGAATGCAAAATGGATTGTGCATACGTATGCAGAGGGTTGGAACGTCAAATTGAGCTTGGTGCCGCCTGCGGTGCTGCCAAGAGGGTGGGTGCGAAAGTGCCCAAAGTCAGGAGAACTAAACATGAAGCCCATTCTTATGCTCGCCGTTTCGGCGGCTGCCTTGGCCCTTGGAACGGGCAGCGCCTTCGCCGACTGTGGCATCGAAGCCGGTTCGGTGCGTATTCTGAGCAATGATTTTGAAGCGCTGCGGATTATCAATGCGACAGCACAGGACTGCGCAGCCGGCGCGGTGACAGTGACCGCCAACGCAACTGCCGAGCACAAGGAAATCCAGGTGCCGGCGCTCACCATTAACCCGGCCGAGTATTCGGTCGCTGTAGTTGCCAATAATTCCATTGTGCCTCTTCTCAACGAAGATCTGATCCGTCCATTGGATGATCTGGTTGCCGAATATGGCCAGGACCTGCAGCCCAGCCAGTTGGTGCGCATCGACGGCCAGATCATGGCAATCGCCTTTATGGGCAATGGCCAGCACATGTTCTACCGCAAGGATATTCTTGAAGAAGCTGGGGTCGAACCCCCAACCAGCTACGACGAAGTGCTGGCTGCGG
>ENA-ORCW01000277-ORCW01000277.1-marine-metagenome-genome-assembly--contig:-NODE-277-length-43929-cov-4.095822_pt1 | contig 43929 bp, 24 predicted proteins | sample MGYA00237784_ERZ508517 | MGnify/ENA primary metagenome ERZ508517 (study PRJEB26187, sample SAMN06268979) | marine metagenome | isolation source: Tt ae E1 feedstock associated aerobic enrichment on...
GGAGCTCACGCACCGGGCTCGCCGGGGCCCCTCAACCAGCGGGCCTCTCAAGACTCATCGCTCACCTCTCAAGACTTCCCCCCTCCGTGTCTCCGTGCCTCCGTGGTTCCCCTCCCCCACCCTGATTCCTGATTCCTGATTCCTGATTCCTCACCGGCACAATCCTTGCATCACCACCCCTCCGGATGTCCTGCAACCCTGCTCACGCTGCCGGATACCCCCTTTCTGCCGCGTCGGACCGTTCCCGGACGCCTGTCGGACGGAAAGACGTTCAACGGCATTTTGTAAATCTTGCAACTCCATCCCCCGGAGATTCCGAATGTCACCGTCGATGTCTCACGACACCACGTTCCAGCGCGGCACGACTCCCCGGTTCTATCAGCGCGGCACCGAACGCTCGGCCGTCCCGGAAAACCGCTCCGACTTCGAAAACGTCGATTCCGCCACGCCAGCACCCGCCGAGGTCATGGCCGCATTCTTCGCCTACGTCCAGTCGCAGCTCGTCGCCCTGCGTCGGGCAGCTCGGCCGGCCGACTCCCGTGCTAACGCTCTGCTCGCCTTCCTCGAGAGCCAGAACCTCTCCCCGGAAGAATTCGGTGCCATCGGACTGGGACTGTTCACGTCCGTCGCCGACGTTCGTACCTACCTCCGCAGTGTCGGCTTCTCCGATGCGGCCATCGACGAGTCCGGCCTGCTCGTCGACGATCAGGGGACGCCACGCCACGACTGGCACGAATCCCTCGTCCTCCCGGTTCACGACCGCTTCGGAGAGATCGTCGACTGGCTCCGCGTTGACCTGGCTGTCAGCTCACGCCGACAGCTTCGCTACACGACCATGTTCGGCTTCGAAGACTCCGGCGTCCCCGTCTATGGAACCGACGCCATCGATCACGCCGACGGAACCGTCAGCCACGTTCTGCTGGTGGACGACGTTCTTGACGCGGCACGACTTCGTGTCGCCGGCGTCGCCAATGTCCTGGCCACCGCCGGTCGCGAAGACAACATGTCCCCCCGCCGCTGGGAACAGCTCGCGGACCTCGGGTTTCAGACGGTGACAGTCCTGTTCCGCAACTCCGCCGACGCCCACTATCGCATCCGCAACATCCAGCGGACCGCCCTCAAGGCCCGCCGGACGCCGCAGATCCACGTCTTCGACTCGATGCAGTTCGGCCCGGAAGGCTCCGCCTTTGAATTTGTTCGCGGCCACGGGGCAACCGCGTTCCGTCACCTCATCGAGAACACCTCGCTCGTCTACCGGGCCAAGGATCTTGACTGGACGCCCTGGACGTCGGCACGGTGGCGTCGGCCGGCACCTTCGCCGTTCCATGCCGAGACGTACTGGCGAACCGTCGACTGGCACCTGGGCAACATCGACGACACGCAGTTGCGGACGGCATTCACCCGCATCGCCACCGACGTCGCCGAGGCACTCGGACGCGGTGACTACCAGGATGCCCGCAACGCTCTCGATCACATTCCCCAGCCGGTCCGCGAAACCGCGACCGCAGTCTCGCTGCAGGGAACGCTCCAGCAGCTTCAGTCCGATGCCCGGGCCGATCGCCTCGTTCCTCCGACCGAATCCCGCTCGCAGGCAACCGTCACCACGATCTCCGTTGACCACAGCGACGCACAGGTTCCCCGCATGGCGGAAGTCCTCGTCGACAACCTCCAGCGCTGCTCCGATTCGACCTGGATCGTCGTCTGCGATGATCCGGAACGAATGACCCTCCACGTCGTCCGCGAACTCGCCAACCGGCAGACCACCGGCCCGGGACTGTCAATGGCCGAGACCGTCGACCGGCTCGCACTCCGCGATCCGCAGGGAGGCTTCGGCGACAAGCCCTGGATTGTCGACGAAGCGGTCGACCAGCTGCAGCGGTGGTCCGATCGGGTCCGCTTCGTCCCGGCCTCCTCCCACTGGGATCACGAGCTTCTTCGCGACGCCCGCCACGAATCGCCGACCGGCGTTCTCGTCGGACCCTCGGCGAAGTTCGCCATCCACGGCGAAGCAGGCGGCGACACAACCTCTGCCCTGTTCCGGATCGCCGGCCACTTCGGTTGCGAAGTCGTTGCCGTCGCCGCAGCCGATTCCGGATGGCTTACCCGGTCGACCGGCCGCAACAACGGCAATGCTCCGGCCAGCACGACCAGGCAGAACGACGACATCGTCCGCTTCCGCGAGATGCTCAGTGAGATGATCGATCGCACCGAGCATCGCCAGCGTCAGCACCCTGCACGCTGACGTTCCGGAACGCGAAGGCAACGACCCGTAGCCTTGAGTCCGCGCGAACGACAGGTGACCCGCATCGCCTGTCGTTCGTTGCGTTCGTGTCTCACCCACGTGCCACGGCTCTGCGAGCCGTGCAGATACCAGCACGAAGCGCCAGCGAGTGCATCTGACTATTGCCGGCCGCTGGGGCCACAGGTGGGTGCCACGGGCTCTGCCCATGCATGCCCCACAGCTCTGTAGGGCCGGCTATTGCCGGCCGCTGGGGGCCACAGGTGGGTGCCACGGGCTCTGCCCGTGCATGCCCCACAGCTCTGTAGGGCCGGCTATTGCCGGCCGCTGGGGGCCACAGGTGGGTGCCACGGGCTCTGCCCATGCACGTCCCCACAGCTCTGTAGGGCTGACTATTGCAGGCCGCTGGGGGCCACAGGTGGGTGCTACAGGCTCTGTCCGTGCACGTCCCCCGAGTGACAAAGCCCACCGGCTGCGATCGGTGGGCCGCAGGTTCTCACCTCTCCCAAGCCGTCACGGCACAAACGCATCCAGCACGATCGCGTTCGCAGGCAACTCAACCGAGCAGGCCTCTCGCTCGGCAGGCAACACGACCGTCTGGCCGAGCGGCAGCGTCGTCGACACGTTGCCGCATTCCAGAACCGCCGTCCCCGCAATCACCATCAGCACATGGAACCGGCCATCCTGTTGCAGCGACAGGGTGCCTTCACCCGTGTAGCGGCGAATGCTGAAGTACGGACAGTGAACCAGTTCCTCCGCCGGCACATCGGCAGGAAGCATTCGTGGCGTCGTCGGATCGACCGGACCTCGATCAAAGTCGATGCACTGCAGCGCCTCGTCAATGTGAAGCTGACGCGGCTTGCCGTCAGTTCCCACACGTCCCCAGTCGTACAGCCGGAACGTCAGGTCACTCGACTGCTGGATCTCCGCCAGCAGGATGCCCTCACCGATCGCATGAACGGTCCCGGCCGGCACGAACACGCAGTCGCCCGGTTTGACGGCAATCGTATGCAGGCATTCGGCCAGCGTTTCGTTTTCGATGTGGTCCTTCAGCGTCTGTGCATCGACACCCGACTTCAGCCCTGCATACAGCACGCTGCCCGGCTCGGCATCGAGGATGACCCACGCTTCCGTCTTGCCGTTCTCGTCCGCCTGGAACGTGCGGGCCAGTTCATCGTTCGGGTGCACCTGGACCGACAACCGGTCCGATGCATCGAGAAACTTCACCAGCAGCGGAAACTGATCGCGCGAAAACGTCTGCTCCCCGAACAGCTCCTCGCGATGTTTCGTCACCAGTTCCCGTAGTGTTGTCCCCGCCAGCGGGCCGGTGACAACGACACTCTGGTCGTCACCATGGTCGGCGACTTCCCAGCTTTCGGCATAGTCCGACGCGTCGCCGATCGGCTTGTTCAGCACGCTTCCAAGGCGACGGCCACCCCAGCGAATCTGCTTGATGATCGGTCGAAACAGCAGCGGTTTCATGGATCGGATTCCCTGCAGGACTGGGTGATCGCAGAGCAATTCGGTTCCGGTTCCGCAAGAGCGCTTTGCAGCCTGCCGGACCCGCATTTCATTTCGCCGCGAAGCATAACAATTGGAATTGCTGATACCAATTGCAGGTGGTAAAGTCCGGTCACTCGTCGAGGCTCATCATTCACTTGAGCCGGATTCGTATCTGTCCCGTTTCGTGCTTCCCACGGAGGAGCGTGGTGTCTGAACGCGAGATCGAGGTGACTATCGGTGAGACCATTCAGGTCGGAGACCTGCTGGTCACGGTCGTCGATGTCGAAGGCGAAGAGATCCGGTTTCACGTTGAAGGTGGTGGCACCGAAATGGAGTTCACCGAGGAATACCAGGCTGACTTCTGACCTCGCCGTCCCCGGCTGGTGACTGCGATTCCACCACCGGTTGTGCAAGCCAGTGGCGGTTCGCGCCGTGCTGCCGCCTGCGTCCCTGCTGCGTCAGTGTCAGTGCTGCAACAGCCTCACTCCTGCAACAGCGTCGGTGCTGAAACAGCATGCGACCATGCCCCGGTCAGGTCGTCCCTATCGGGGGGTGACCTCCACGCCATCCACCACACGGTCACTCGGGTAGATGATCACCTGCTCCCCTTCCGACAGTCCGCCAAGCACTTCGACTGTCGACGGGTTACGGTGACCCGGTTTGACTTTGCGCAGACGTGCCCGGCCCTCTTCAATCACGAACACCGACCACTCGCTGCCAACGCGGAACAGCGCGCTGGCAGGAACCTGCAGCACGTCGTCTGATTCCCACACGACAATCTCCGCCTCGAACCGGAAGCCGTCACCCAGCCGCGCCGCCTCCGCCTCCGAGGCGTCCAGGTCCGCAATCACGTAGACCCGCTGCTCTTCCACACCCAGGGCCGAGATCTTCGTGAACGCCGACGGCTCGACGAGTCGGACCGTCCCTTCAAGAGCACGCTCCCCTCCCCAGTGCTTGACCAGCACCGTGTCACCCGGCTGGATCTTCACCGCGTCCGTCGACAGAACGTCCACCTCCAGTTCCAGGTTCCGTGGATCGCCCAGTTCCAGCAGCGGCGTCCCGGGCGAGAGCACGGCACTGCTCTCCTGCAGCACCCGCAGCACCACGCCATCAATCGGGCTGATGATCTCAAACGCCCAGTCGGACGCATCGCTGATGCTGTCCGGCGACGTTCGCAGCAGGGCTGCTTCGGCCTGCTCAAACTCGAACCGCGCAATCTCGACAGCGAACTCCGCAGACCGATGCTGCTCGCGCGCCGTCCGCATCTCCAGTGTCGCTTCTTCGAGTTGATCATCCGTCGCCGCATCCCGCTCGTGCAGCCGACGCACCCGCTCGTGATGCCCCTCGGCGTTCTCCATCTCCGCCTCGGCGGCCTTCAGTGAAGCCTCCGCACGTTTGACGGCCGACTGCGCTGCGTTCACGCGGGCTTGCGCTTCGGCCAGAGCACGTGGATTGAGCAGGTCCGGATCACTCGGCAGAACCGTCGCCAGCAATGTTTCGTTCGCCTTCACCGGATCACCCGGATCAAGCTCGATCCGCCGCACCCGACCGGAGAGCGGCGTCGAAACGATGAATCGCTCCTTGATCCGCGTCTTGCCGTCCTCGTTGACCGTCACCGTCATCGGACCACGCGCGACCGCGACCGCATCGACCGGAATCGGCTTCGGAAGATACGCCCACACGATCAGCGCCAGCAGTCCGACTCCGATGCCAATCGGCAGCATTCGTCGCCACAGGGATTTCATTGAGCACGCCCATCTGTCAGTCCGCAGGTCCGCTGTGACGCTACTCCCGCGTCTTCAGCACGCCGATCAGATCGAGCCGGTCCAGCCGCCGCCGCACGGCCAGGCCCGAAAACAGTGCCGCCAGAATGATCACCGTCGTGGCAAATGCATACGTCTTCGGTTGGATCACCAGCGGTATCCGGAACATTTCCGTGTCGACCATCGAAAGCGTCGTGAGATACGCGAAACCGTATCCCAGACACAACCCCAGCGGGATCGCCAACAGAACGAGAACGGCCAGCTCGCCCAGTAGGATCGCCGAAATCTCCTGTCGCGTGAAACCGATCACCCGCAGCGTCGCCAGTTCACGACTCCGTTCCGACAGCGAGATCCGGGCGCTGTTGTACACCACCCCGAACGCAATCACGCTCGAAAACAGCACGTTGAAGAACTGCATCCGCAGCAGATTCTCCGCAATCGTCTCCTCAAAACTCCGCAAGGCGGCGAGCTTGACCGTCACCGAGGCAACATGCGGCGTGTTCTTCAGTTCCGTGTACAGCGCCTGTGTCTGCTGCGGATCGACCGTCAGATGCGCCCCCGACAGCACCCGGTCCTCCTGCATCAGTTCATGCACCGCGTCGATCGACATGTACGCCGACAGACCCGCAAAGTCGTCCAGCAGTTCGGCCACCAGCAGCTCATGGTGAGGGCGATCCCCCTCCAGCACTTCCACCTGAATCGTCTCGCCCGGTCGCACGTCGAGAATGTCCGCCAGCTTCCGCGACATCAGCAGCCCCTCCGGCGGAAGACTCACCACTCTCCGGTTCACATCCAGCGGCCGGTACAGCAGACCCTCCGCCGGAAGCCCCATGATCCCCACCCGTCGCGAATGGTGCTTCGAACGCATGCGGGCCGGCACCGCACGAAACGGCTCGACCGCCAGCACACCCGGAAGATGCGTCAGCTCATGCAGCGCGCGTGGCGTCAGCGGTTCGACAAACGTCACCGACACATCCTGACGCTGCGCGTCGAAGAACTGCGCCTCCATCACATAGTCGATCGAGTCCTTCGAGTAGCTCCCGACAATCAGGATCGCCAGCCCCATCGCAATCCCCAGGCACGAAAGCAGCGACTTGACCGGCTGCCGTTCGAGATTCCGCATCACGATCCGTGCCGACTGCGAAAACAGCTCCTGAAGCCCGATCTGTTCCAGGATCGTCGGCCGATAACTCGCCGGCGGAGCCGGTCGCATCGCCTCGGCAGGGGGCAGAACCACGGCTCCACGCACCGCCGCAACCGTCCCCAGACCACCCGCCGCCAGACTGATCGTCAGCGCACTGATCACCACGCTCCAGTCGAAGCGGAACTCCAGCGTCGGGAACCGGAAGAACTCCGTGTACAGCACCGTCAGATTCTGCCCGAGCCACACGCCGAATGCCGTCCCCACCAGCGTCCCCGACACGACGATCACCGCCACCATCTTCAGATAGTGCACGCCGATCTCCAGCCCCGAGTACCCGAACGCCTTCAACGCTGCGATCTCTTCCCGCTGCGTGTTGATCAGCCTCGTCAGCACCACGTTCAGCAGAAACGCCGCCACCCCCAGGAAGATGATCGGAATCACCATCCCCGTGTTCCGCAGTTGCTTGATCTCGTTGTCGATGAACTGGTGCGAACTCTGATCCGTCCGGTCGTACGAACCCAGGCCGCCATATGGCTCAATCAGTTCATCCAGCTGACGCAGGATCTCCGGCATCGATGCCGCGTACGTCACCGACGCCACGACATCGTTGAACGCTCCCTCCATGTCGAAGACCGCCGAAATCTCACGCTCATTCATCCAGAACAGGCCGAACCGCTTGTCGTCCGGCAACAGCTCGCCCGCCCGGATCTGATAGATGTACTCCGGTGTGATCGCCGTCCCGACGATCGTCAGCTCCTTCTTGCGTCCATTCAGAACAGCATCGATCGTGTCGCCCGGCTGCAGCCGGTGCGCCTCCGCAAACGCTTCGTTGACGATCACCTCGCCGGTCCGCCCCGGCTCGATCCAGCGACCGCTCCGCAGATGCAGCGAGTTGAGTGGAGGCTCGCCATAGTCGGGAATCGACGTCAGCCGCCCGACGACCGGCTCATCGAAGCCCGGCACATCCAGCGTCACTTCCTGGACGATCCGGCCGTACACGCGCGAGACGCCCGGAATCAGCGCAATCCGGTCCAGCAGCGACAGCGGCGCCCGCTTGAGCCCTGCAAAGACATGCGAAAAACGATACTGCTGGTAGTACCGCTCCATCGAGATCCGCAGCGACTCCATCGTGCTCAGCGACATCACGAACGTCGCCACCCCGCACGCGATCACCGCGCAGATCGCAATCGCCTGCCCCTTCATCTGCCAGAGGTTGCGTAGCAGCTTCCGGTCAAGCGCCGTCATCAGACCGGTCCCCTTCCTGATGTGCCGCGTGCAAAGAGCCTACCGCTGCCCCGCATCCGCCGGCTGCTCGTCCTCGCCGAGCAGCTCGTCCAGCGCCTTGTCGGCTGCACGAAACGTCGCCAGGTACTTCCCCAGCAGAACCGGATCGCGCTGTCGCAGTGCCGCGATCATCTGGTCCCAGGCTGTCTCACGAAGCTCCAGGTAGTCCGCGAACTGGAGCACGAACTCCCGATTCGCGCCGCGCGCCTCGGCCAGAGACTCGACCTCGCTGCGGAGGTCCCGCCATTGCACCAGGACCTCCGCCTCCACCCGGTCGGCACACACGTCGTCCGTCAGCTCGCCGCGCTGCCACGTGCCGATCAGGTCGTTGTAGCTGGCAATCAGCCGGTCATGCTCCTGCTCGACCTGTTCCATCTCGGCCGCGACGTCCGCCGGTGCTGCGGGCATCGCCAGCAGCACACCACCAATCAGGACGGCCAGCACCGCAACCAGAACGGCATTGCGTCGCCTTCGCTCCCGGTGGATCTCCGGCGACATCGGCTGACTCAGGATCCAGCCCGACAGCACGCCGCCAATAAAGCCGCCCACGTGGGCCGCGTTGTCGATCCCCGGCACCGACAGCCCGAACAGCAGGTTCACCACCAGGAATGTTACGACGCTGCTGCGGAACTTCTTCAGGGCGTGCAGTGGCATCGAGTCCCTGCGCGCCGCAAGAAAACCGAACAGCGCCCCGACCACACCAAAGACCGAACTCGACGCCCCCGCACTGACGACCACCGGATCCCAGATCAGACTCGCCAGGCTCCCCAGCACCCCCGTCGCCAGGTACATCAGCAGAAAACCGAAGTGGCCGACCAGCCGCTCGACCATCCGGCCCACGACCCACAGCACCCACATGTTCAGCGCCAGGTGGACCGCGCCGAAATGCAGAAACGTGTTGCTGACCAGCCGCCACCATTCCCCCGTCATCGTCCGGGGACCGTAATTCGCCCCCCAGTCGATCATCACGTTGGCGTCCGGCATCAGCAGACTGACGCCCCGTACCGCCATCACGGCCGTCACGATGACGTTCCCGGCAACCATCGCCAGTGTGACCCACGCCGGGGTCTTCCGCAGTTCCTGAACGACAGCGGCCACGCCGGCATCGTGCCCGAACGGCGCAGCAACCTCGCGATGAACAGGCATCGTCGGGGGAGCGGGTGGAGCCGGGAATGTCGGACCCGAAAGCAGCATGCCGCACGACGGGCAGCGCGATCCTCCCTCAGGAACGATCGCGCTGCAGTGCGGACAGGATAACGTCACAGATTCGGTCCTGGTTCGGGCCGCGACCGGCAAACACCCTCAAACCTTACCCAATCTCAATCACGTGCCACGGCTCCGTGACCCGTGCGCCGCCTGCCTCTGGCGGTTTCGCCGGGTGCCTCTGGCGGTTTCGCCGGGTGCCTCTGGCGGTTTCGCCGGGTGCCACTGGCGGCTTGCCCGGGTGCCACTGGCGGCTTGCCCGCCAGTGCGCAACCGTCGTCCGGCCTCAACTCTCTCACGCCCCCGGCGACCACCAGGCGTTCAGCTTCTGAGTCAGCTCCTTGACCAGCTCCGGATGCTCGGCTGCCAGATTCTTCGTCTCGTGCGGATCTTCCGCCAGATTGAACAGCTCCACCGGAGCGTCCGGCTCCCGGGCCGGGTGAGGCACGATCAGCTTCCAGTCTCCCTCGATCACCCACCGGAACCGCAGACTCGCTGCCGGATCGGTCATGTGCTGAATGTCGTGCTCGAAAATCTCTCCGAAGATCGCCTTCCGCTCGGCGACGGCATGGGCATCCAGCAGGTTGATCCCTTCCATCTGTTTCGTCGGCTCCAGACCGACCGCGTCCAGCAGCGTCGGCACGATGTCGATCGAACTCGCCAGATGCTGCGCGTCGATCCGCGGAGCGACCTTCCCCGGCCAGCGGATCATGATTGGCGTGCGCGTCCCCCCATCGTACTGCGAACGCTTCGACTTCGGCGCGTAGGCGCTCCGGTCCTCCAGCGTGATCCAGCCGTTGTCCGTCACGTATACGACGATCGTGTTGTCGGCGACCCCCTTCTCGTCGATGTAGTCCAGCAGCTGCCCACACGTCTCGTCAAACCACTCGCACATCGCCTGATACTTGGCGATCGACAACGACGGAGCCTTGTCCCGGTACTTCGCCAGCAGCCGCTCGGGCGGATTGTGCGGCGTGTGCGGCAGGAACGGGGCGTAGTAGACGAAGAACGGCTTCTCCTCGTCGATCGCCATGTCGATGAAATCCTCGACCGGCTGCATTCCCTTCCGGCCGATCGTCAGTCCCTCATCGCCATGCCGGCCACCACGTGTCCGGTCGCCGTGCGTCATCCCGTGGGTGAAGCCGCCCCGGCTGTAGTGACCTTCCCACCACTTGCCCGACTGATGTGACAGATAGCCCAGATCGTCGTGCAGGATCTGCGCCAGCTTCGGCACCCGGTCGATGTGATTGATGTACTCGTTCCGGATCGCAAGGTACCGCGGATCACCAAACTGCTGCCGCTTCGGCTTCCCCACCAGATCGGCCGGCGGCGGCGGATCGTTCCCCACGATCCCGTGCTGATGCGGATACAGACCCGTGACGATCGTCGTCAGCGACGGTCGGCAGAGACTGTCCGGCACGTAACCACGCGTGAACGTCAGCGACTCCCGCGCCAGCCGGTCCAGCCGCGGCGTCTGAATCGTCGGATGCCCCATGAACCCGTAGTCGGTCCACGCCTGGTCGTCCGAAATGAGCAGCACAATGTTTGGTGGAGCGGCCTGGGCGGCACCGGCCCACAGCATGAGGGCGGTCAACAGGGCGAAGAAAGCACGCATCGGCATGGCGGCGAGTCCTTTCCTTGTCTCGGGCGTCGAGTTCTGGGGCGGGAGTGTCGGAATGAGCGCAACCGTCACCTCCCCGCATTCACCCGCGGGCAGTGCCGGCGCGGTTCCGACTGTAGCGGCCAGCGCGAAACTCGGCAAACGTCTGACGCTCACCTCCCATCCATCGGGACTCACCCCTCCAGAAACCCCGTTGACGACCGGCCCCCTGCACGCAACAATTCCAGATGCCAACTCCCGGGGGCGATTGGATTCGACTGGTTCTCCGCGGGGTGCTGGTGGCGTGTCGTGGTTGATCAGCTGGCCACGTAAAAAGCTGATCGAACAATAACTGCCAACGAAAAGCAGTTTGCTCTGGCTGCCTAGTTTAGGCGCCTCCGGCCTAGGAATCCCCGTCTGAGGAGTCTGAACGCCGGTCACAAAATCAGACTGGCTGCAGGTCATTGATCGCTACGCCTGCAGCGAGACAAGTTGTGATCTGGCTGCGTGACGCTCTGTTTGCCGTGCCGACCGCAGTGAGACCCGAACGACAGACTACACACGTAGAAGCCGCATGCCAGGGTTCTCAGGACGCGGGTTCGATTCCCGCCGCCTCCACTTGCCACAGCCGTCTGCCCACCAGGCAGGCGGCTGTTTTCGTATCACGACCGATCTGATCCAGAGCCGCGACCGCCAGGGAGCGGAATCGGGCGCGCCCGGTGCGTGAGCACCGGGGTAATTCGGCGAGGCTGGTACGAAAACGCCGGGTGCCATGGCCTCGCCGCGCAGCGGAGTGGCCATGCCGATTTCCTCGAGCCTTGTTCCCGGGTGGCCCGGACAACTTGCTTGTCCGGGTCGCGCAGCGACAGGAAGAAGCTGCCAGGACGTCCAACGATCGAGTGAACGGCTCCCTCTGGCGACGTCGCCCAATACCAGCACGAAACGCAAGCGCGTGCGCCGAACGTCGATCGCACTGCTGGACAAGCCAGCAGTGGCACCCACAGGCAGCGTCTGTTTTCGTAGGAGTCACATTCCCACCCGCCTTGGGCGTGAGGGCATCGCACCCCTCACCCCTCAAGACTCCCCCCCCACGCCTCAACGCAAAGAGGCCGATGCGCCACTCCGGCGGCATCGACCTCGCATCGCACTCCGTCAGCCGAACACCAGCCGCACCGCTACTGGCGGCGAAGCTCCTTCAGTTGCTTCTGGATGTCCTCCAGCAGCAGCAGCACCCGTTCGTCCTTCGGGGCCCCCTTCGGATCCTCCTTGGGCGTCGGCTCGATCCGCTTGAGCGTGACAAATCGCGTCGCTTCCCGTGGCGCCAGTTCTCCCCGGTCATTGTGACCGACCGAGCGGAAATGCACACGGTACGATCCCGCGGCCTGCGTCCGCTTGAAGCGGTTCGACCACTCGCCGTCGTGCGCCGTCGCATCCCCGTGCGTGCCGTCGTCGTACAGCTCGATCCGTTGCGGCGAACCCTTGGGCGGCGTGATCGTCGCCGTCACCTTTCCCTTGGGCATCGGCACGCCACGGTCGGTCAGCCGCGCTTCCAGCAGCACTTCGTTCCCCGGCAGGTAGTCCTTCGCCGAGACCGACACCGCCAGGTGGTAGTTCGATGCAACCGCCGCCGCAAACCCGACCGGCACCAGTCCCCGGTGCGGATTGATGAAGCTCGAATGCCGGATCTCTCCTTCTTCGAGCGCCCGTTTGACCGCTTCGCGGCTCCACTTGCCGTTTGGCGTCAGACGCAGCATCCAGTCGCCGACGTACGTATGCGCCTGCGTGGCATCCGGAAAGATGATCCGATAGATGCTGTACGTCCGCCGCTGGGCCTGATGAACCGGGATGCCACCGATTGTGACGCCCGGCACGATCACCTGCCCCTTGGGACTGACGAACTCGATGTCGTAGAACCTCCGGAGCACCGGATCGTCCAGCACCAGGAAGTTCGCACTCCGGTCCGAAGAGATGACCCGGGCCGTGTCGACCAGGATCGGTTTCGTCCCCTTCAGATCGACGACATGCGTCGGGTCGACCACCAGGTCCATCCCGGTCGCGTTCGAGAAGATCTTGAAGTAGAACGCTTCCAGATCGAACAGACTCTCGCCGGTCAGCGCATCCGAAACCTGGTGATACCCTTCGGTCCCCATGTTCGTGATCGCCTGCAGCTTGCCTGCTTCAATGTTGGAACCAAGTCCGACACTGTACAGCTGCAGGTTTGGATTCGCCGACTGAATCGGACCGGTCACCGACGCAATGTACGGGGCGACGTTCTCCTTTCCGTCTGTCAGCACGACCAGGACCTGCTTCCGGTCCGAGAGTGGCCCTCCGAGCACACCGGCCGCCCCCTGCATCGCGCCGCCGATTCCCGTGGCACCGCTCGGAAGCAAACGGCCCGCGTCCGTCAGCGCTGCATCACTCAGCTCCGAGAACGCAATCGCATTCTTCCTGGGGTCCGTGATGAAGTCGAACGGCAGATACAGGCTGTTGGTGTGGTTGTACTTCCAGAACCCCAGCTTGTCCCCGGTGCCCGTGCCGCCGACATCCTCCCGCAGCAGGTCCGTGTACAGCATTGCCGCATCGCGCAGTGCCTGGATCTTGATGCGGTCGCCCGCCGGGTCCGACATGCTTCCGCTGCGATCGAGGACCAGCATGGTATCGATCGGCACGGGGGTCACGCCGGTGCCGGTCAGTGTCACGGTCGTCGACGCCGCGGTCGGATCGTTGCTGGTCACCGTCATCTGGATCATATGCGGTCCCAACGCCACCGGTGCATACACCTGCGCCAGTGTCAGCGGAGGATCCCCCGGGCCGATGATGACCGTCGAGATCTCGTTCAGATCCGACCACTGTGACAGGTCAGGATCACCCGCCGGTGTCGCCAGCGTCACCGCGACCTCCAGATTGGCATCCCCGTCGTTGTACAGAATGATCGCCTTGCTGAACGCAAACCCCAGCTCCACGTCGCCGTAGTCCAGCGTCGTGTCGGCAATCCGCAGCTTCGGACGCGGCGTCGCCGAGACCGGGCGATCACTCGTCAGCATCAGATCGTCCACGACGATTCGTCCGCGGCTCGAACCATGCGATGGCCCCACGTCGAAACGGACGGCAACAATCTCGTTCAGGTTCAGACCGGACCCGTTGTTCTGAAAGTCCGTCAGTCGGATCCGGACCGTCTCCATCTCGTTGTGCCAGCCGCCACTCCGGTCGTACGGTTGTTCGATCCCGCCGCCGTACGCTCCGATGTTGATCGACTGCGTCGTCCCGGCGATGTCCCGCAGCGTAACCGAGAACGTCAGATCGTCCGTGGACGCCAGCGTGTTCGGATGCTGCGTTCCCTGGGCCGCCCGGAACGACAGATAGTCGTAGAGCGTGAAGTTCCGCCGCGTCGTCGGCACCCTCCATTCACAGAAGCGGTCGTTGTCGGTCCAGTCGAAGACCAGTCCCCGGCTGGAATCGCTGCTGCTCGCCTGCGTCGCCCCGTTGAACGGGTCCGTCGCCGCCCAGGTGAAATCGCCGTTGCTGTCATCCAGGCGGTCTTCGCTCAGATTGTCCACATCGAACGACACCGTCCCGCCCGAACTGCTGATGCCGGTGTTCGGCTGTGACTGAAAGTCATCCAGCACAAAGTTCCCCACCGGCGAGCCGTTCCGGTATTCGTGCGTCACCACGATGCACGGGTTGCCGTTCGGCACTCCGATCGGACGAAACGACTCGTACTGCCGGGTCAGAAAGTCCAGCGCCGGGACGTTCGCCTCGTTGTAGTGCTTGATCAGCGGCAGAAAGTACCCGAGCTGAATCAGATGCGTCAGATCGTTCGTCGGTCCAATCGAGCACGGTCCCGTGAAGACGCCCGGCACCTCCGGTCCGTCGTGGAACCACGCGTGTCCCGTTCCCTGAACGACCGTCGACTGCCGGTATCCGGTTGCCCGGTCATGAATGTGGAACGTCTGGCACAGGTCGCAGCCGGCTGACCCGTTGACATCCGCATCCCCGGAAGCCGTCCACAGGTGATAGTTCGCATCGTGCGGATTCGTCGTGCTCGTCCCCTCGAAGTCGGTCGGCAGCATACTGCTGATCAGCCGGATGTCGTCCTTCATAAAGTGCGTCGGCGTATGCGTCCCGTCGAACAGCCGGTCGTACGCAATCGCCACCCCTTCCCCGCCGCGACTGTGACCGATCCACGTGATCCGGCTGGTGTCGAGATGTCCGACCAGGGCACCGCCGGCGATCGCTCCCGACTGCGCCTGATCGATGAATGCATCCGTATGCCCCAGCGTCGTCGTCGCCGCCGTGTTCACTCCCGGTTCGGTGTTGTTGTCGTGGCTCATCACGATGTAGCCGTACGAGGCCATGTGATTGCCAATGTGGTCGTACCACTGATAATTGTGGCCGTTGCCCCGACTGATGATGATGATCGGCAGCTGGCCCATCGAAGCAATGTCTGTCGGATAGTACAGATCCTCGGCGAGTTTGAACGCCGGGATGCCAAACGTTGCCCCCACCGCGGGATCGATGCTGTACAGCGTCTCGGTGACCGCCAGCGGACCGGCCGCCGTCGTGTCGTGTACCGCATAGAACCCGGCATCGTCGCCCATGCCGTCGATGAAGTCCCCGGAACTCAACTGACCATCCTGGTCGACGTCCACCACGACGTCATAGCCGACTCCCAGCCCCGTACCGGCGTCGGCATTCAGCGTCGATGCCGCGGCAATCTGGAAGGTGTTTCCCTGAATCGTCGTCCCTGAAAACGTTTCCGTCTGCGCTCCGGAGGCTCTCACGTCCGTCAGTGACGGATCGACCGTCCACTGCGCGGCCGTCTTTGCCGCCACCACGTAGATGTCACATGTTTCCCCGGAGATGTCGGGGAATCGCGTCGGATCGATCGCCACCCGCACCGGCGCGTTCTCGTTGATTGCTCTCACGTACTCGAAAAACGGATAGTCACTCAGTTCGTTCCCCGCCAGCTCGGTTGCCGTGACCTGAGCCGTCGCGGTCGTCACCTGCCCGATCAGAATCACCATCGCGCCCGCCAGAATCGTCCATCGCTGCAATGTCGTCCGCATCCTTCCGTCCTCCTGGTTGAGCGTCAGGTATGGGCTCAGCGTTGTTTCGGTTGGCGACCGGCAACGGGCAGCCGCCACGTTTCGACGAGACTTTTCTCTTCCGGCGAATACTTCAGCACCAGTTCTGCGACATGATCCCGGAGCAGATCCGACAGGTGGGCCGCCTCGACCGGTTCCTGCTGCACCCGTTTGACCGCCTCGGCCGAGACCGGTTGCAGCTTCGCTTCTTCGGCCATCGCCCGCTCAGCTCGAATCGTCCTCTCCGTGACCCGTTCGGGAAGACCCGGCTGACCAAACCAGATGAGCGTGCCTGCCAGGTCCATCTCACCCGGTACGATGCCGATCACATGTCCCGACTCGTGTCCGTGGTTCAGCCGCTGCACTGTCCGGTCGCCGGCATACAGCACCGGCTCGGCAGCGTTCCGCGGATACACCAGTGCCGGGTCGACTTTCAGCACCACCAGGCTCCCGGAAGAAATGACCTCCTTCTTCTGGCTCCAGTCGTTGCGATACCCCTGCGCCAGCCGGAACGGCTGGACATGCACAACTTCGGTGACAGCCGCCGGCGTCCTGGGGATCTTCGGAACTTCGTCCTGGGCGGCAGCAACCGCCGGGACAAGAACAGCAAGGGACAGGTAGAGCGTTCGCATGGCACAGCTCCTGCAGCGTCGGGAAGAGAGGACTCAGACTGTCCCGAACGGGACACTGACATGTGTGAGTCGCGCTGAGGCTGCAGAGCAGAGAAGTGCGTCAGGAGCTGATTCCAACAGGCCCCAGATTGCAGTGTCGACTCTCGCGCGCCGCTGACGGGAACGCAAGCAGAATGCGCGACGCTGCACCAGAATTGCGAAACAGACGCTTCACCGGTGCGACTCCCTTTCGATACGCAGCAGAACGCGCAGGCCCGCCATCGCCCGCCGTGATGACTGGCAACCAGGGCCGGCTGCTACACAGGCAGCGAGCGGACGCAACATGCCTGCGGGAGTCACGGGCGGGTGGCCCGGACAACTCGTTTGTCCGGGGCGCGCAGCGACAGGAAGACGTGTGCGAGCGTACTCTGGCGTGATGAGTCGCCGTGCGGGGCGGAGTCACTCCGGCCGCTGCCGTGGCGATGCTCATGTTCACAGTCAGTCCGCAGACGCAATGCACATGCGGGAGTCACGGCGTCGTTGCCGGCTTTCGCTCAAAGCATCGGATCGTCACCCCGCACAGCACAAAAGCGAATCCGAACACCGGCAGCACGTACCGCAGGTGATGATTGAACTCCAGTTGGGCACTCACCAGCACCAGCACAACGACTGCCGGCGTCAGCAGCACGATCAGATCCCGCACACCCGCATCCGCACGCGATCCGCCCGGCCTCGCGAACAACGTCACGATCGCCAGCAGCAGCATCAGCTGCGTGCCGTGCGGCGTCTTCACCGCCAGTCCGTACAGGTAGTAGTACCACCAGCCTCCCTCCTTCCATTCACCCCTCAGGTAGGAAGGCTGACTGTAGTCTTCAAAGTCTTTCTTCTGCAGATCGACGCCCAGCAGGTACTGCTCGGGCAGCGGGACAGGAACGGCTCCCAGCCACGAGTTCGCAAACCGGTTGCCCGGCTCACCCGTCTCCTCCAGCCCGGTGAACGCACTGCTTACGAACGTGTAGTCCCGCAGCGGCGTCAGCGTACCGTCGTACGCATACCCGAGGTTCAGCACGTACACGCCCAGCAGCAGCGTGACCATCAGCTGCATCAGTTGCATCGAGAGCGGTACCACCTGGTCCGCACCGGAACGGTCACCCCGCGGTCGCAGCAGCCGCCACGTCAGCCACAGCACCGGCCACAGCCCGAACAGAACAATCCACGTCGACTTGGTGAGCTGCGCCAGTCCGAGCATCAGCCCTGCCCAGCCGGCGTGCTCCCAGCCCGGGTGCCGCAGCCACCTCCAGAAGAAGTACCCCGCCCCCAGGCCCAGACTCGCGGCCGCACAGTCGGTGGTAATCAGCTCGCCATGGGCCAGAACGTTCGGCTCAAAGCACCACAGTGTCAGCGCAATCAGCCCGGCCCCGTTGTGCTGCCACAGATCCCGCGCCCACAGAAAGCAGAACAGTCCCCCCGCCAGACTGAACGGCAGGCACGCCCACCGCGCCAGCGTGAACAGCCAGAGCGACCGTTCACCATTGGCCCGGACAAAGTCTGCCCCCATCGAGAACTCGGGACGCGCGCCCGGACCCTCGTAGTACCCGCTCCAGTCCGCTTCATAACCGGCGGCCAGTACCGGCAGTGCGGCGACCATCCGTACCAGCGGCGGATTGACCCGGAACAGCTCGAACCGGCCGAACTCCCAGTGACTCAGCCCCGCCGCAAGAAACCCCGGCTCCAGCATCGTCGGGCTGTGCCGCGTCGCCGAGTACGCCAGCAGACCACCATGCACCCCCAGCAGCAGCACCACCGCGGCCGTCACAAACCGCCGACTCCCGCACGCCCGGTCGACCAGCCCTCCCTGCGAGGAAGGCTCTGCGGCACGTGGCCGACGGGAATCCACTGCATCAGCGGGTTGGTTGGACGCCGGAGGTGATGGCATGGCCCGGTCGATCTGTCGATGTGTCTGGGAAGGGGGCGTTACGTGGCGACCGTGTCAGTCGTCCGCCAGCAGTTCGAGCGCGCGGGCCAGGCAGTACCCGGTCATTCCCGCCAGGAGCATCGTGTCGATCAGCAGAAAGAGATATTCCGCCTGCGTGCACTCACCCCAGTAAGGAAATACCGGCGGCGGAGGGGAGTTGACGTTCCGATCCGGGAAACGCATCGCTTCCGTTTCCGTCCACTCAAGCACGGTGTACGCAGCGATGTTGGCCGCAGCGAATGCGATCCCCCAGCGAAACAGACTGTGCAGCATCGATGACGAAAACAGCGACTCCCGCAGCATCTGCAGTCGCCCCGGCTGCCGGGCTGCATCCCGCTGGTCGAGCCGTTCCTCGGCCGCCGCAATCGAGTCGGCGATACCCTGGGCGGTACGACGACCTGCCAGTTCGACTTCGAGTTCCCTGCGGCGCTCGGCGTCGCGGGCGTGCTGCTCCTCCTGCACTTCCCGGTAACGCCTCTGCCACGACGGTTCATCGGGATCGGCCGGACCGGACGGTTCGGTCGCCTCCGCGTCGTCCTCAGAGAGTCCTTCCCGGGCGCGTCGTTCCGCTTCCCACTTCTCCAGAACGTCCTGCCGGCCTGCCATGTGGAACAGACCCACGACCTCTGCAGCGGGATGCCATTCGTCTTCCCAGTCGGCAATGACCGGATCGTCGGTGGAAATCGTCCCGTCGCGAACCAGGCGGACAAGTTCACGGAATGAGACCGGTCCGTGCTCGGTGTCGCGCAGACGATAGCGATAGAGAGTGCTCATGAGTGTCTGGCCCGTCGAGACAGTCAGGAACTATGAAAGGGCATCCCAATGCTAACGCCTTCTCCCGAGTTGTTCCAGATATCGTCTCTTGCCAGAGCGGCGGCCCCCCGGCGCGCTGCGCAATGCTCGAACGCAGTCCACAGGGCCACTTCGAGCGGTCCCGATTGAGTCGCGTGCGACCTACGGCAGGGATCCGGCCGGAACGATCACACCCGGAGTCGGCTCGGCGACGGCATCGTTCACGACGGCGGGGGCCTCTGCGGTCTCCACTTCGCAGGCAGGACACATCAGCAGAACGTATGCTGACGGCGCAAAGTACAACGCCAGGACGGTTGCCCCACCCACGCCACCGGCGATGGCCACGGCCAGCGGCGGCCAGAAGCCTCCGCCACCAAGCAGCAGCGGAACGAAACCGGCAATCGTCGTCAGCGACGTCGCCACCACGTGCCGGGTCGAACGCACCACCACGTTGCGCACCGCCTCGCGATCACCCACGCGGGATCGGGGATTCTCCCGGATCGCAGCCAGAACCACGATGGCATCGTTGACGGCAACTCCCATCAGGCCCATCGTCCCGACGATCGCCATGAAGCCGAACGGATATCCGAATACCCACAACGCCGCAAACGCCAGACCGGCCGAGAGAAACGCCACGGCGCCGATAATGCCGGCAATGCGAAACGAGCTGAACGACAGCACGAGCGTCGCCGCCATCATCACCAGCAGCACGCCGACATTGGCCATCAGGTCACCCACCGCATCGTCCCGTTTGGCCGCTTCGCCCCCGTACTCGTAGCTGTAGCCCGGCGGCAGCCTGAAGCCCGCCTCCGCCAGCTGCGCTTCAAACGCATGCAGAGCTTCTGCGGGAAGCACTCCGGCCCGCAGGTAGCCCTGAACTTCGTTCATCCGTCGTCCGTTCAGTCGTGTGATCGTCGACGATTCCGGAACCAGCTCAATGTCTGCCAGTGCCGTCAGCGGAACCTGACTGTCGGCGGACGACGATCCGGCAGGAAGCAGGTCCAGAGACGCAATCGACGACAGCTCGCCTCGGACGTCATTCGTGGACCGTACCCGCACCGGAAGTTCCTCGGTCGCTTCAAGTACCGTCCCGCCCACGGCCCCGTCGAGCGCCGCGTCGATCTGCATTGCCATCGCCTGGTGATCGAGCCCCGACAGACGCGCTGCCTCTTCGTCCACCTTCAGCGAGAGCTTTCGGGCCCCTTCGGCCAGGTCCGATCGCGTGTGAATGATCGACGGCACGCGGGACATCGCCAGCCGCATCTGATTGCCAAGCGTCCTCAGCACCGCCAGGTCCGGGCCGTACAGTCGCACCTCGACCGGGGCATCGAAGGGCGGCCCCTGTTCGAGCTGGCGGACCAGTGTCCGGGCTTCGCGAAATTCGCGGTCCAGTTCTTCCTGCAACCGATTGATCACGCCACGCGCGTTCTCGGTCGACTTCAGTTGCACCAGCGCCTGGGCGTAATGCGACGTGTTCTTTCGACGTGGAACAATGTTGTAGTAGAACGACGGAGCACTCTCGCCAAGAAACCACGTCACCGACACGACCTCGTCGTGCGAAAGCATCCGGTCTCGCATCGCCTGCACCGTCTGCAGTGTGGAGCTGAGCGAGGACTCGGACGGCAGCTCAACCTCGATCTGGAACTGATCACGATCGGCCGGCGGAAAGAACTGCTCCGGCAGCAGTCGCCACTGAACGAATCCGACGACCGGCAGGATCACTCCCAGGCCCATGCCGAGCAGCGGATGCCGCAGGATCACGCCCAGCGACCAGCGATACGCCGCGGTCAGCGAACGGCTCGAAATGCCGTGCTGAAGGAACCCCCCCCGCGGCGCGTCCTGGGCATGCACCGCCCTCAGGCCCCATGCCGACAGTGCCGGGACGATCGTCACCGCCAGCAGGAACGAGCTGCTGATCGCCAGAATCACGCTGATGGCAATCGAACCGACGAACTCGCCGGCCGGTCCCGGCATCAATGCAATCGGAGCGAACGCCAGCGCGGTCGTCAGCGTCGAACCGAACAGCGGAATCGCCAGATGACGCACGCTCTCGGAGACCGCGTCCGCCGGAGCCAGGCCCGACTTCAGCTTCTCTCCCACCTCGTCGACAATCACAATCGCGTTGTCGATCAGCAGCCCCAACGCAATGATCAGGCCCGTGACCGACATCTGATGAATCGGGATTCCCAGGCCCCGCATGCCGGCCAGCACCATCAGGGCTGCCAGCGGCAGGGCCGTGCTCACAATCAGCGCACTCCGCCAGCCCATCATCAGCAGGATGACGGCCGCGACGGCGAGTGCACCCATCAGCAGATTCATCAGCAGCTGTGTCAGTCGCGACTCGACATACCGGTTCTGATCAAAAACCCGCGTCAGTTCGATCCCGCGCGGAAGCGTCGCCGCGAAGTCTTCGACGACTTCGGTGATACCCGCCGACCACGTATCCAGCCGCATGGTCGACCGAACCATCACGCCCAGTGCAATCGCCGGCTGACCGTCGACAAGAACCAGACTGCTGGGGGGATCGACAATGTTCTTGCGGATGGTCGCCACGTTGCTGAGCGGGACAAACCGTCCGTCAGAGCCATACTGCACCGGTGTCCGCGCAATCCTCTGCATCGAGTCGAGCTCGCCGTCGATCTCGATGATCAGGTCACTGGAATTGCGAAGATCCCCCGACGAGACCTTCGCATCGCTCGCGGCCAGTTGCCGGGCCACTTCGTCCACGGTCAGCCCGTAGGCCGCCAGGTCGGCTGCCGAGATCTCGACGACCATCTCTTCATCGGGGTCGCCAAAGATGTCCACCTTCTCGGTACCCGATGCTGCTTCGAGAACGTCCTTGAGATCCTCGGCAAGCCGCCGCAGGATGGCGTTGTTCGGCTCAGGGGACAGCGGCGACTCGGGCGCCCATTTGAGTGCCACAATCTGGGCGTACGCCTTGACGTCCAGTTCGTCGAACTCCGGATCGGAGGCTTCCGGCGGCAGATGCACGGTCGCTTCGTCGATTCGATCCCGGATGCGGGACCAGACCGTGTCAACTTCGTACACATCACCGCGAAGCTCGAGCGTGATCGTCGAAACACCCGACCGCGAGACCGAGCGGATCTCCTTGATCTCGGAGATGTCGTGCAGCTCGTTCTCGATCTTGTCCGAGACGAGTGACTCGACTCGCTCGGCATCCGCTCCGGGCAGCCGCGTGTTGATCATCGCGAACCGCGGCGTCAGCAGCGGATCTTCCATGCGGGGCAGCAGCGCGAATGACGACAGACCGGAGACCAGGATCAGGCCGATCACCAGCGCGCTCAGTCGCGAATTCCGGTAGAACAGATTCTGCATCGACTCTCTCACGTTGAGGGCCCGACTCACGTCCCGGCGGCCGACAGCGTCAGTCGGATTCCACCGTGACATGCTGGCCGGGCACGATTCGCTGCGTTCCCCCCGTGACGATCAGATCGCCTTCAGACAGTGTGCCACGAACCAGAACCCGCTCCGTTTCCGTCTGCAGCAGCTCGACGCTGCGTCGCTCCACCACGCCGTCCACGACCGCATAGACCGACCACAGGCCGCGAATGTCCGGCGTCAGCGCTGTCGCCGGCAGCCAGAAGCCATCCGTCGCCGTCTGCTGGGTCAGCTCGATTCTCGCGATCTCACCCGGCACAACCGCAGACGCCGCAGAGGCATCCAGCCCGAACACCACCGTCCGCGTCCGTGTCGACAGGTCCACCTCCGGGAGCGTCCGCTCGACCACGGCGGGCCATTCACTGTCCGCGACCAGAAGTTGGACCCGCTGACCCGGCTGAAGACGACCGGCAGCCGTCGCCGGCAACCCGATCCGGGCTTCCAGCGCCTGGTGCTCTACCAGCCGGAACACCGGTTGATCCGCCGAAACCACCGTCCCCTCGTCGACGTACCGTCTCGCAATCCGGCCGCTGTACGGAGCCCGCAGCGTGCTCTCCTCCATGTCGATCGCCAGATCCTTCAGCTGCGCTTCCAGTCGGGCAACCGACGCCTCCTGGGCCCGGATCTTCTCCGGACGCGTGCCTTCTTCCAGTTCGCTCAACTGCTGCGCGGCCACCTGCTGGCGGGCCATCAGGGATTCGAGCTGAAACCGGGCGTCATCAAGCTGCTGCTGCGTCGTCGCATTCCGTTCCGCCAGCGTCTGACGCCGCGCGTACGTCCGCTTGAGCTGTTCGACCTGGGCCGTCAGATCCCGCACTTCGGCCTGCGCGGCATTGACCGTCTGGCGTCGCGGCCCGGCCCGCAGTTCATCCAGGACCGCACTCGCCTCTTCCAGCTGCGCCACCAGTTCCAGGCGGCGGGTCTCGAGGTGTCGCGTATCCAGTTCCGCCAGCGGTTGCCCCGCCTCGACCTCGACCCCCTCGTCGACCGACAGGCGAACCAGCCGGGCCGAACGCTCGAATGACAGGTCGGTGCTCCGCCGGGCGTGAATCGTTCCCGTATACCGGATCGTCCGCCCGAATTCGCTCACCGGCGACACCGCGATGGCCCGGACCGGCAGCGGACGAACCGGTGCGGTCGCCTCCGGGGCCTCCGCCGATCCGGCCAGCTGCTGCGGAACCGTGACGGCAGCCGCCAGCCCCGCCAGCCCCACCACAATCAGGACAAGAAGTCCGCGACGTCGCGCCATATTCTGGCGCGGCGCCACATTCGTTGCAGCAGAAGACCGCTCAGCCGCCTGCCCGTTGACATTCATCGGGAAATACCTCGTTGCTGACCCGTTCGAAGAGATCCGGGTAGGGATGGACATCTGACGTCGGTGCCCATCCGAAGCCATCGAGCATCCTGTTGATGTTGGTTCTTACCGCCACGTACGGGTCAGTCACCCCGAGCAGTTGAAGATTCTCGCTGGTCGCCATGATGGCATACGCGCCGAAGGTCTGGGCCCACAGCCCGAAAACAAGGTCTTCCGGCGACATTCCGTCCGGCAGCGTCAGGTGCCCCTGGGCGATCGCATCCCGTACGATCCCCGCCAGGAGTCCGACACAACGTGTTTCGCAAGAACGCATTACCTCCCTGCGCTCGTTGGACGTCTTCTCCCAGATCGACGTCGACCGCACCAGTTGTTCCACGCGAAAGTGACCCGGAAACAGCCGCACGAACAGCTCGGCCGCGACCCCGACGGCGGCCATCCGCTCCCGGGGCAGGCCCGGCCAGGCCGCCGCCCGCTCGAACATCCCCAGCCGCTTGTCGTTCGTCTCCAGCGCCAGGGCGATGATGATCTCTTCCTTGCACGGAAAGTGGTTGTAGATCGTCCCTTTGGAGTATTCGAGGTGAGCCGCGATCGCATCCATGCTCAAGCCCAGATAGCCCTGCTCCAGCAGAGCCGTCCGGGCGACAGCGAGGATCCGCTGCTCCCGTTCCTGAATCTCGCGTTGTTTGCGCGTCAGTGTGCTCATGTCGTCGATTTTTGACGTGTCGTCATTTTTGTCAATGGCGCTTGAAACGCTTTTCAGCCGATTGGACGCATTCCCGCCGATCGGAGTCCGATCATGTGACCCGATGTCCAGAGACGGGCGCACGGATGCACAGGTGAATGCAGCGTGCCCGCCCGCTGCCCACCCAATGCCCCGATCCTCCAGTCCGACCGCCTGCTACGGGGCCGTCGAAAACGCCTTCCGCAGCATCGCCAGGCTCTGCGGGATCCCCTTCAGCGGATCGTCCCGCCCCTCGAACTCCAGAGACACATAGCCCCGGTAGTCGTGCTCACGCAGCATCGCGGCAATCCGCGGATAGTCCAGATCCAGCGAATACCACAGCCCGCCGCCGTAGTACGTCTTCGCCTGCACGAGGACCGTCCGCGGGGCAAGCGTCTCGAGCTGGTCATACGGATCCTCGAGGAAGTTCCCCGTGTCCATCGTCACCTGCAGCCAGGGCGAGTCGATCGCATTGACGATCCGCATCACTCCCTCGGCCGTTCGTCCCAGTCCCCAGTGGTTCTCCAGACCGAGGACCACGCCGCAGCGCTCTGCCGTCTTCAGGCACTTCTCGAGCCCGTCGATCACCCACTTGAACCCCTCCTCGTCGGTGTACCCGTCGATGGGCGGTTCAATCCCGCGGTTCTTCATCAGGTCGTCAAAGTTGCGGCTGGTTCCCCACGTGCCGGTGTTGACCCGCATCGTCGGAATCCCGAGCTGATAGCACAGCTCGATGCAGTGAATCGTGTGGTCGATGTTCCGCTGCCGATACTCCGCTTCGGGACGCAGAAACCCCTGATGCGTCGAGAACCCGCACAGATCCAGCGAATTGACGAACGCCCGACGTTTGAGTCCCTGCAGGTACCCGTTCGATTCGTCGGTCATCTGCCGATGCAGGATCTCCACACCGTCAAAGCCCATCTCCGAGGCCCGATCGATGCACGCTCCGAGATCACGCAGGTTCTCGTGACGGAACTGCCAGAACGAGTACGTCGAGACGGCGAAGCGCTGCCGGCGCTCATTCGCCGTTCCTGTCTCTGCAGCGTGAGCCGGTCCGCCACCCGGCAGGGCCGCTCCGAGCACACTTCCCGCAGCCAGCTGACCCACGAATTGGCGACGGTTCATACCTCTCCCTTTCAACGGTTGTGTGACGAATCTTCGGAACTCGACATCCCGAATAACCTAGCACATCGGGACGCCAGATTTCCCGTAGGAACAGCGACGCACATCCGCAGCTCCCCGCCGGCGAACGAACTGGGTGTTCCCCCGATGCCGGCCCCTGCGGGATCTGCGATGATCTCTCGATGATGCGGTGATGGACGATGTGCCAATCGGAGTCGCTGCATCCGGTCTTCCCGGCCCGGTCCACGGACCGGCACGTTCCTCCAGAGGGCAAGCACGCATTTGCGTACGAGCGACCACACGTTCCATCGCCACGGTATCGCATCGGCTACCCACCGATTCCGCCCCCCGCGACGGCGGGAATTGCCCGGCTCCCGGCCCGTTTTCGCTGCCCCGACCCATTGCGCGGCCAATTCTCGAACCTCACGACTTGCCGGAATGCTCAGGCAGCATACAAACGCCTCGGGCTGGGACTGGTCGCGCGCGTTAATCGTCTGGAGCAGCGCTTCAGCGGCACGCTTTCCGTCCCAAGGGCTGCTGCTCGCGTTCGTCGCATCGGAGCAAGATCCGCCATGCGTCGAACGGCCCATTGGCGGTTACACACGCCTGCGCGATGCGCAGGTGGGCCTGTATGCGTGTCGGAATCTCCGCGAATGGGTACGCTCCCGAACAACTCGTCGGCTCCCTTCGACGCCGATCGACTCCGCCGCAGTCGGCATCGCCATCTGGTCACGGGGGAGCAATTGAGCGATTCTCCCCTGACTCCTGAGCGCGAAAGCGACTCCCCTCTGCCCCCCGGCGAGCCAGCCTCGGTCCTCGTCGGCATCGGCGCCTCGGCGGGCGGACTCGAATCCCTCGAACGGTTCTTCTCTGGCGTCACACAGTCCTCCGGCGCTGCATTCGTCGTCGTCCAGCACCTCTCGCCCAACTACGAGACAATGATGGACCGCCTGCTGGCCCGGCACACCCAGATGCCGGTCACGATTGCCAGCGACGGGCAGCGCGTTGACGAAAACTCCGTCTACGTCATTCCTCCACGCAAGGACCTCGAAGTCCGGGACGGCCGGCTCGTCCTCACCGAGAAGGACTCCGAAGAACTCCCGCATCTCCCGATCGACCGATTCTTCAGCTCAATGGCCAGCGCCTACGGCTCGAACTGTGCCGCCGTCGTCCTCTCCGGGACCGGCAGCGACGGTTCCCGCGGCGTTCGCGAAGTGCAGCGGACCGGTGGCCTGGTGCTCAGCGAAGCCGAATCCACCGCCCGGTTCACCGGCATGCCTGCCAGTGCCCAGTCAACCGGATGCGTCGACTACTCCGTCCCTCCTGAATCGATGGGAAACATCCTGCTGGCGACACTGACCTCCGGCATGCGGGATGTCACCGGAAACCAGCCCGTCCCCGGAGCCGAACTGCAGAAGATCTTTGACATCGTCCGCGAACGATGCCGCATCGACTTCCTGCAGTACAAGTCCTCCACCGTGTCTCGCCGCATCGACCGCCGCCTCAAAATGTGCGGCCTCCGTTCGCTTTCCGAATACATCCACCTGCTCGAAACGGATCCCGCGGAAGTTCAGGCGCTCTACCAGGACATGCTCATTGGGGTCACCCGGTTCTTTCGTGACGCTCCCTGCTTCGAGTACCTCGAATCCCGGGTCATTCCCGATCTCCTCGAACGGGCCGACCCCAAAACCGGACTCAGAATCTGGGTCGCCGGATGTGCCACCGGTGAAGAAGCCTACTCTCTGGCGATTCTCTTCGAAGAGGCGCGGCAACGACTCGGCAGCAAATGCGAAGTCAAGATCTTCGCCAGCGACGTCCATCCCGACTCGCTGCAGACGGCCTCCCGCGGCGAATACGACGAAGAGAAACTCTCGAACGTCTCGGCCGAACGACTGGCAAACTGCTTCACACGCAAGAACGGACGGTACGTCGTCAGCAAGACCATCCGCCAGATGGTCCTCTTCGTTCCCCACAATGTCCTTCAGGACCCGCCGTTCACCGGACTCGATCTCGTCAGTTGCCGCAATCTGCTCATCTACTTCGACCAGGCCGGACAGAAGAAGGCACTGACACTGTTCCATTTCGGACTGAAGAAGGACGGCGTCCTCTTTCTGGGGCCGAGCGAAGCACTTGGCCCCCTGTCCCACGAATTCGCGACAATCGACGAGCGTTGCAAGCTGTTTTCCAAGCGTCGCGATGCACGGCTGCCTGCTGACGCGGTCCTCCCCATCGCGCTGAATCCACGCAGTCACTTCGACAACGTCACGATTGCTCCTGTCCGCAACGAAACCAGCGACCGGGTTGAACTCTACGATCGACTCCTCGATACCGTTCTCCCTCCCACGCTGCTTGTCGACCTGGAGCGGCGGGTTGTCGACTCGTTCGGCGGGGCCTCGCGGTTCCTGCAGTTCCGCGACCGCAGAGTCAGTACCCAGCTGATGCAGGTCTGCCCGCCCGAACTGCAGGCAACCCTGTCCGCTGCACTTCGCCAGGTGGAACAGACCCGTGAACCGGTTCGGATACCGCAGGCCAGTTACGTCGACCAGAGCGGTTCCAGCTGCAGCGTCTCCCTCCTGATCAGGCCGCTCCGGAACGATGTCGGATCGGTCACGCACTACTGCATACAGCTTGGTCCGGGGGAAGACCGTGAACCCGCCGGGCCCCCTGCCGCCGACCGTCCCTCGGATACCAGTCATCTTCCCGCTCCGCAGGGCGACGTCGAACTCACACAGCGCATCCGCATGCTCGAGGGAGAACTCGACGTCTCCCGGGACAACCTTCAGGCGACCATCGAAGAACTCGAAGCCAGCAACGAGGAACTGCAGGCCACCAACGAAGAACTCATCTCGTCCAACGAGGAACTGCAGAGCACCAACGAGGAACTCAACTCCGTCAACGAGGAACTCCATACCGTCAACGTCGAGTACCAGACGAAGAATGCCGAACTCTGTGAACTCAACGAGGACATGCGGCACCTCCTCGCCAGTACCGACATCGGCACCCTCTTTCTCGACGAATCACTGCTCGTTCGTCGCTTCACCCCCGGGATCGCTCCCACCTTCCAGCTCGAACCGCACGATGTCGGCCGACCCATCTCGACCTTCTCGCATACGCTCCATCTCGACAACCTGACCGACGTCCTCGAACAGGTCATCGCCACCGGAGAAAACCACGAAGAAGAGGTCGCCGACCGTTCTGGCCACCACTACTTCCTCCGGATTCTTCCCTACCGGATCGACGGCACGACCAGCGGCGTCGTCCTCACCCTCACCAACATCGACGCTCTCGTCGAATCGCGTCGACTGGCCCGACGATTCGAGCGGCGACTCCAGGAAGCCATCGACGCCGTCCCCGTCTTCGTCTCGTACGTCAACCGCCACGAACGCTACGAGTACGCCAACCGGGCCTACAAGGCACTGATTGACGGAACCGACACCAGCGTCATCGGAAAGACCGTCCGCGAAGTGCTCGGCGATTCCTACGAACTCAGCAGGCCCCACATCCGCAAGGTCCTCGAGGGAGAACCGCAGTACTTCGAACAGGAACTGCATGCCCAGGACGGCGTCATCTTCGTCAACGTCAGCTACCACCCCTGCCGCAATTCCCGTGGAGATGTCGTCGGCTTCTACGTGGCTGCGTCCGACATCACGTCGCTCAAGGCGGCCGAGGCCCAGCTCGCCTCCGCCGTCGAATCGACCCAGAGGGCCAATCAGGCCAAGAGCGACTTCCTCGCCAAGATGAGCCACGAGATCCGCAGTCCGATGACCGCCATCCTCGGCTTCGCGGACATCCTCGAGCAGCAGCTCGAATCTGCCGACAACCGGAACTGCGTCGACGTCATCCGCCGCAACGGATTTCATCTGCTTGAACTCATCAACGACATCCTCGATCTGTCCAGGATCGAGTCCGGCAAGTTCAAGCTGGCCCGCGAACCACTCAATCCGCTGCAGGTCCTCAGGGAGTGCTACAACACCGTTCTGCCCAAGGCTGCCGACCAGAGGATCGACCTCAGTCTGCAGCTGGACGATCGCCTCGACTGTGATCTCGTCGGAGACCGCCGCCGACTCTCGCAGATCGTTCTCAATCTCCTCACCAACGCCATCAAGTTCTCGCCGGACTCCCGCGTCATCCTCAAGGGACGTCGCTCGCCGAAAAACGGTCATCTGATCATCACCGTCGCGGACACCGGCATCGGCATCTCGGAAGCCGACCTGCCCGCCCTGTTCGAACCCTTTCGGCAGGCGGACGATTCCGACGCGCGCCCGCACGAAGGGTCCGGTCTGGGACTCTCGATCACCTGGCAGCTCGTCGACCAGATGCGCGGAGCACTCCGCGTTCGCAGCAGGGTTCGACGAGGCAGCGTCTTCCAGGTGCAGCTCCCCCTCCCGGAAGCCGACGAACCTTCCGATCGTCGCGGACAGCGCGGTGTCGAGCTGGAAACCCGCATTCCGCGGCTGGACGGCAGGTCGATCCTCCTGATCGATGACCGCCGCGACATCCGCTTCATTGCCGAACAGATCCTCGCCGATGCCGGTGCCAGCGTCGACACGGCCGAGGATGGCGAACGTGGTCTGCAACTCGCTCTCGAACGATTCGAGTTACAGCAGCCCTATGACTGCATCGTTACCGATATCCAGATGCCGGAAATGGATGGCTACGAAACGACCCGCCGCATGCGGGCCAGCGGAATCACACAACCGGTTCTCGCGTTGACCGCCTCCGCAATGGCGGCTGATCGCGACCGATGCCTCGAAGCCGGCTGCAACGCGCACGTCTCCAAGCCGATCGACAGCGTCCAGTTCGTGCGGACAATCGCGTCGCTTCTCAACGGCAGGTCAGAAGGGGACCGCGAATGACCTCCGACCATCCGGATGTCCTGTATGCCATCGATGCCGAGGACTGCCTCGTCGAACTCAGCTCCAGCTGGCAGCCCTTCGCCGAACAGAACGAAGGCGGCATCCGTCTGAATCCCGGCAGCGTACTGGGGCAGTCGCTGTGGACCTTTGTCCGGGGCGAGTCACTGCAGGTTCTCTATCGCGATGTCCTCGCGACCGTGCGCCGGTCCGGACGACCATTCGAATTCGACTACCGCTGCGACTCCCCTGCCCTGCGACGCCACATGCACATGCGCGTCGAACCCCTGCCCGATGGCATCGTCCGCTTTCAGAGCCGCACGGTGCGAATTGAGAGCCGCAACCAGCCCCTGCACGTCGTCGCCGCCTCGACCGGCCACCACCACCTGAAACGCTGCAGCATCTGCAACCGCTTCGGACTCCCGGACCGCACCTGGTCCGACGTCCTCGATGCGATCACGGTTGGACAGGCCATGAATCAGGACCGGCCACTTCAAATCATCTGGGGGATCTGCGACGACTGCCGGGGCAACCTCAGAACGCGACTCGAACAGACCGCCGCATCTGCGGAGTAGCTGCCCGGCGACAACGAAAATCCCTGTCGACACGGCGCCGGCAGGGATCTCGATGACGTCCACGGCTCGCGGCTGTCCGGTCGCTCCGCGTCAGGGCTGCGGAGCGTACAGTTCGCGAACGCCCTCCTGCAGCCCGTAGATCTGCTTCACTTCCTCGTCGGTCAGCACACGATCGAACACCGCCAGATCATCAATCCGCCCGACGTACGCCGCACCGAGCACCAGCTGCACGCTCGCCCGGTCCCAGTCGAACGTCAGATCCCAGCCGTCGATGGAGCCCTGCGGCTCGCCGTTCAGATACAGCCGCCCGCTCGACGCTGAATCGTCATCGTTGACGTTCTCGAGCGTGAACACGACGTGCGTCCATTTCTCCCGTGAGAACGGGGCCCGTTCGACCTGCACCATCGGTCGCTTCTCGAACGGAATCTCCGCCCACGAAACCTTGTCCGGATTCCAGATCTCGTACAGCGGACGGATCGCATACCGGAAGTACCGCGGCGTCTCGTCCTTCGACCATTCCAGAAAGACAAAACCCTTCCTCGAATCGTTCCCGACAATCTGCACCGGATCGCAGTAGCCCGGTTCGAGGTCTTCGTCCGGCGTCAGACGCAGCCAGACCGACACCGTCGCACTCCAGTTCTCGTCGTTGTAGTCGAGCACTCCCGCACCGCGAAACGCCGGCCGATAGCCGCTCTTGTGAGGAAACGACATCGACCCGCCAAACCGCCCGGTATCCGCTTCGATCGTCACATCGTCGTTCGGTTCGGCCCGGTGCAGGTCCTTCCCCTGCCGCACGTACGCGGTCCGGTCACCACGCGAAAACGCCGCATCGAAGCCGTCGTCAAACGGAGCGTGCAGCGTCAGCGACGCCGCCAGACTCTTCTTCCCGTCGTCGGCCGCGGCGAGAATCTCCTTCGCCTCATCCGCTCCAATCTCCCGGACAAAGATGTTCCGCCAGCGGATTTCCCCGCCATGCGTCTGCAGCATGATCGGCCCCCGTGCGGGCAGCGGCTGTTTCCGGTCCCAGTAGTTGTGCATCTCGGCACCGTCAACGACCAGCTTCCCGTTCAGCCAGACCCACGTCCGGGAACCGATCTGACGGATGCGGAACCGGTTCCACTCGCCGAACGGTCGGTCGGCGAACTGCATCGGATGCCTGCCGGGACTGTCCGGACTGTTGTTGAACAGCCCCCCCGAACCCAGATGCGGCGCCCGCGTCGGGCGTGCCGGATCAAACGCCTGGTGCCAGTCCCAGATCTGCACCTGCGGCGTGCCCCGCAGGTAAATGCCGCTGTCCGCCTTCGCGACCGTCCTGTAGTCAATCAGCAGCTCGATATCGCCGAATTCCTCGTCAGTATTCGCGTACGGTCCGTGACCGTCGTTGACGAGTTCGCCGTTCTCGACCCGCCAGTGCTCAGCGAACTCGGTCCGCTGCTTCGCGAGATTCGCTTCCTTCTTCTCGCCGGTCAGTCGCACCGCGGCATGCGGATTCAGCCCGTGCCAGCCGGTCAGATCCCGACCGTTAAACAGGGCGCGAAACCCCTCCGGCGGGGTGGGATCGGCCGCTGCCGCCATCGAAGACAGCAGAACCAGGCTCGTAACCAGTTGCAGAATTCTCATCTCAGTCGTTGCTCTCAGGGTCTCGGCAGATGCCCCCGGCTGCCGGCCTCGGCGCCGCCAGCACGGAGAGTCGTATTCAGGCAACCCGCGTCGCGGACGGCCTGTCGACGATGAGCGCGCGGAGTCAGTCTCCACCACCAATCGTGCCGACATCCTATCGCCTCGCGGTTGATATTTCAGTCAACTTCGATGCGTTTTCCGCCGGCCACGGCACTTGCTTGGATCGCCACCAGAGCAGCGATTTCGCGACAACTCAGCGTCCCGGAGATTCCTTCCGCTTTTTTCACGCATCGAATTGCGCGAATTCGCTAGATTGTCGGCGAATCTGGCGAACCCGGCGACGGACTGGCTGTCTCTCGTCGCACACTCTCCCGGCGCTTCAGCGCCCGACCCCGGTGACTGCCCGTGAACCCGACCGAGTCGAGCCCGACTTCCGAGAGTCACCGACGGACCCTCTGGGAAATTACCCGGGGGCAGCGCGTCCGGTACGTGGCGGCCATCGTCGTCATGGCGGTCGGAACCATCTTCCTGCTGCTGGTCCCCTACATCCTCAAGGTGACCCTCGACGCGATCGCCGAGCAACGGGCCGGACTCCGCGATGTCCTCATCCCTGCGGCCCTCGCCATCGTCGGCTGTCACGCCCTTCACGGTCTGTTTACGTACCTCCGTGGCCGGTGGTCCGCCCAGGCGAGCGAAGGGATCATCCGCCAGCTTCGGCACGAGCTGTTCGCGCATCTCGAGCGACTCCCCTGCAGCTATCACGACACGGCCGACACCGGCGACCTCGTCCAGCGCTGCTCGTCGGATGTCGAGACGCTGCGGGTGTTCCTTTCCGCCCAGATCGTCGAGATCGCCCGCGTCTCGCTGTTTCTGCTCGTCGCCATCCCCATCATGCTCTGGCAGAACCTCTGGATGAGCGCCCTCTCGCTGGCGCTGTTCCCGCTCATCATCACCTTCGCCCTGCTCTTCTTCCGCAAGGTCCGCAGCCTCTTCGAAAAAGTCGACGAGGCCGAAGCCCGCATGACGACCACCCTGCAGGAGAACCTGACCGGCATCCGGGTCGTCCGCGCCTTCGCCCAGCAGGACCACGAAACCCGCAAGTTCGGCGGTCGCAATGACGAGTTCCGCGACCTCGAATACCGCCTCTTCATCTCGCTTGCCAACTACTGGACCTTCTCCGACATCATCGTCTTTGCTCAGATCGGCCTGGTGCTGATCGGCGGCGCCTACTATGTCCAGCAGGGAGCGATTTCGCTCGGGACCTGGATGCTCTTCTTCTGGCTGCTCCGGACCATCATCTGGCCAGTCCGTCACTTCGGACGTGTCCTCGCCGATGCCGGCAAGGCAAGCGTCTCGATCGGACGCATCCGCGAAATCCTCGCCGTCCCTCCGGAGTCCGAAGAACCCCGGCCCGAACAACCCGTGGCCGGCGACATCGAAGTCCGCAACCTCACCTTCTCCTACGGACGCAACCAGCCCGCCCTCCGCGATCTGTCACTTACCATCCGCGAAGGCGAAACCGTCGCTCTGCTCGGGCCGCCCGGTGCCGGCAAATCGACCCTCGTCAACCTGCTGGTCCGACTCTACGACTACGGCGACGACAGCACGATCCGCATTGGCGGCCGCGAACTGAAGACCATTAACCGCAGTGCCGTCCGCGAAGCATTCGGCATGGTCCTGCAGGATCCTTTCCTCTACTCGAAGACCGTCCGCGAAAACGTCATGCTCGGACACAGTTCCGCAGCCGATCACGAGGTCGAAGAGTCCGCCCGCTCCGCCGACATCCACGACAACATCGTCGAGTTCGAGCACGGCTACGACACGATGGTCGGCGAGAGAGGCGTGACGCTCTCGGGAGGTCAGCGGCAGCGACTCGCCATTGCCCGCGCATTGCTGAAGGATCCGCAGTTCCTCGTCCTCGACGATTCGCTCAGTGCCGTCGACACGAAGACCGAGGCCCGCATCTTCGAAGCCCTCGCCCGCCGTCGGGGGCGCCACACCACGATCCTCATTGCGCACCGCCTCTCATCCACCCGGCTGGCGGACCGGATCTTCGTTATCGACCATGGCCGTCTGATTCAGGAAGGAACCCACGACGACCTGATCGCCGCCGACGGCCCCTACGCGCGCCTGTGGGCCATCCAGGGCCGTCTCGACGAAGAAATCCAGCACGACGTGGCTCAGTCCTCCGGGAGCGGATCGCTGTCATGAACGAATGGATCGATGACGACGATGACGAATCGAAGGTCGATCTCCGGCTCTGGCGGAAGCTCCTGCGCTACACGCTGCACTACCGCCAGACGACAATCACCTTCTGCCTGGTCGCCCTGGGCCTTGCCGCCACCGATCTCTGCTTCCCCCTGATTACCGGTCAGGTCGTTGCCGACATCGAGGAGCACGGCACCAGCGTCAACCTCGCCCCCTACGGATGGGCCTTCGCCGGCCTGTCCGTCGCGATCTGCTCCTGCATCTGGGGATTCATCTCCTGTGCCGGCAAGATCCGGACCCACGTCAGCCACGACATCCGCCGCGATGCCTTCCGGCAGCTGCAGCAGCTCTCCTTCAGCTTCTACGACCGCCGACCGGTCGGCTGGCTGATGGCGCGCCTCACGTCCGATTGCCAGCGACTGGCAAACATTCTCGCCTGGGGCGTGATGGACCTGATCTGGGGCGTGTTGCTGATGACCGGTATCACGGTCGTCATGCTCATTTACAACTGGCGACTTGCCCTCGCGGTCCTCGGCATCGTCCCGATCCTGTTCTTCGTCAGTGTCTGGTTCCGAAAACGGATCCTGCGGGCCTCGCGACTCGTCCGCGGTGCCAACTCCCGAATCACTGCCGCATACAACGAGAGCATCTCCGGCGTGCGGACCGCAAAGGTCTTCGTCCGCGAGCAGGAGAACCTGCAGGACTTCGACCGCCTGGCCAACGAGATGGAACGCTACTCGATCCGTAATGCGGTCCTCTCGGCCGTCTACCTGCCGCTCGTGCTCACCCTTTCCAGCGTCGCCATCGCTCTCTCGCTCGCCTGGGGCGGCTACCAGGTCCAGCTCTACGGACTGGCCGTCGGCGAGGTCGTGATGTTCATGTATTTCGCCCAGCTCTTCTTCCAGCCGGTGCAGGACATGTCCGCCTGGTTCGCCGAACTCCAGATGGCCCAGGCCTCCGCCGAACGCGTCCTCAGCCTCGTCGAAGCTGTCCCCGATGTCCGCGACACGCCCCAGGTCGCCCGCCGGATTGCCGAAACCGGCAGCGACGGTCATCCCGATCGTCTCGAACGGATCGAATTCAGGGACGTCGGATTTCGCTACGGCACCGGCCCCCGGATCCTCGAAGACTTCAACCTCTCCGTCGCGCCCGGACAGACGATCGCCCTCGTCGGCGCGACCGGCGGCGGAAAGTCGACCCTCGTCAACCTCCTCTGTCGCTTCTACGAACCGACCGAAGGACGCATCCTCATCGACGGAATCGACTACCGCGACCGCAGCCTCCACTGGCTCCAGTCCAGCCTCGGCATCGTCCTCCAGCAGCCGCATCTCTTCAGCGGCACGATCGGCGAGAACATCCGCTACGGAAAACCGGATGCGTCACAGGACGAAGTCGAAGAAGCCGCCCGACTTGCCGGCGCACACGACTTCATCGCCGATCTCGACGATGCCTACGACACCGAGGTCGGCGAAGACGGCAACCAGCTCAGTCTTGGGCAGAAGCAGCTCGTTTCCTTCGCCCGGGCTGTCCTCAAGCGTCCCCGACTGCTTGTGATGGATGAAGCCACGTCGTCGATCGACACCGAGACCGAACGCCAGATCCAGCAGGGACTCGCACGCGTCCTCTCCGGTCGCACCAGCTTCGTCATCGCCCACCGGCTGTCAACGATCCGTGCCGCCGACCTCATCCTCGTCATCGACCACGGTCGCATCGTCGAGCAGGGAACGCACCAGCAGCTCCTCGCGCAGCGTGGCCGCTACTACGACCTCTATACCGAACAGTCCATGCGCGACATCGTCCGGACCGACGATCTGATCGGCGGCAACGGTGAGTCGGTCGCCTGACCGACTGTCTCCCGATCACCCCTCCGCTTCGCTCCACTCAGTCCGCAGCCGTTTCCAGAACCGGCGGCGGCCCGGCCGGCTCTCCGCTCGACTTCTCCAGCGGATACCGCGGCTGCCACGTCGGATGCTCCTGCGTCAGCCAGGTGCGGATCTTTGCGGAGAGTGCCGCGGCAACATCCGGCTCGGCGTCAATCAGGTTCCGTTCTTCGCCCTGGTCATCGGTCAGGCAGTACAGCTCCCACGCATCCGATTCGTAGTCGTAGGTCTGCTTGTACCGCTTGCCGTCGATGTCGTCGATCACCACGACACACGGACGGGCCCGCCGGTCCAGATAGCCCGGAAACAGATAAAAGACCGGCCCTCGCTGCTCGGCCGATTCGGGCCGCCGCAGCACGTCGGCGAACGACTCTCCATCGAGCGGATGCACGTCCGCATCGGGCGTCCACTTCCGTCCGGCCAGGTCCAGACAGGTCGGATAGTAATCGACCGCATGCACCTTCCGGTCCGTGACCGTACCGGGCGGAATCACACCGGGCCAGCAGGCGATCAGCGGCACACGGATGCCTCCGTCGGTGAACATCCCCTTGATGCCCTTCAGCGGTGCGTTGCTGGCGTGCGTTCCGCCGTTGTCCGACGTGAACAGAATCAGTGTGTTGTCGGCGATGCTGTCTGACGGATCGCCGTCGCCATCCGGATCGTCCAGCACGGCCCGCAGCCGCCCGACATTCTCGTCGACGCCTGCGATGAACCCGGCGTACTCCTTCAGTTTGTTTGTCGTGGCAGTGGCAGACTCTTTCAGATCGGGCCGGGCCCGCACCGGGCCATGCACCGCATACGTGTGAAACTGCAGGTAAAACGGCTTCCCGCCGGCCGCGAGCGTCTGGACCGTTTCCTCCATCGCGTCCCCGATCGCATCGCTGATGTGCTTCGCCGTCCCGACCAGCGAGTCCGGTAGATCTCGCCGCCGGACATAGTCGGCATCATAGGGAGCGGCGAACCGGTCGAAGTGGCCCAACCCGACATCGCGGAACTGCCATGTCCCGTCCCTCTCCGTCGCAAAGCAGACCGGCTGGTGCCCCTGGCGGAACCCGCCGATGTTGATGTCGAACCCGGCGTTCTCCGGCAGCGTCTGCTCGCCGGTATGTCCCCCGACGTGATATTTGCCGATGTGTGCGGTCGCGTAGCCGTTCTGCCTGAGCGCCTCGGCAATCGTGACCGCTGTGGGAGCGACGTCCTCCGACTGCTCCGGTCCGCGGAACCGTGCCTGCGACTTTGCGATCCCGCCCCGCCCGAACCGGTTCAGATGCTGCACGACGTAGACCGAGTTGTGCACCCGTGCCGGGTACTGACCACTCAGCATCGCCGCTCGCGTCGGCGCACAGTTCGGCTGTGCATACGCATGGGTGAAGCTCAGACCGTCATTTGCCAGCTGTGCGATATGCGGTGTCCGGCAATACGCGGGAAACGTGCCCATCGTCGGTTGAGAGGCGGCAATGTGATTCCACCCCAGATCGTCCACCATCAGGATCACGATGTTCGGCTGCGATCGCTCGGCAGCGGAAGCGACGGTCATCCCGGCGACCGGCAACAGACACAGGAACGCAATCAGTCGTGTCATGGGACTCCCTCTGTGGGGGGACAGTCGGCAGAGCGACAACCGGCGAAGAATGGTGTCACGCACCGAGCATCATCGATGTGCGTCGCGCCGTCAAATGTTCCTGGATTCGGGCCTGGTTTCCCCACGAATGCCGCCTGCTCTGTTTCGCGACAACTTGCAGTGGGCTAACGGCTTCTGTAGCGGACTGCCGCACTTTCTCGCCGATCGGTGTTGCTGGCGACTGACGTACAAAACAGCAGGCCCACCTGCAGTTGCGTTGCAATCAGGAATTCCCGGTCCTCGCCCGTCACGTCCCGGACAGTCGGTTCAACCGGACCGGAAATCTCTCACCGATTTCCGCCTGCACCCGCCCTGTGAGCTATGTTTTTCGTGGCGTCGGCGATGCCTCCGAAACTCGCCGGTAACCTCGTGCGCAGCGGCGCGGGCTGGACGCAGAAGTGCAGAGGCAAAACATGGCGTCCGATCAGCAGACGAGGAGTCGACCGGGCAGACTCTCGCTTTCGGTCGGGTCTGCATCTTCAAGTCCTCCGACGGTTCATCAGGATACATGTCTCAAGGCCATTCGTCCCGGTATCGGGACACACCCATACATCCTCGCCACAGATGATCGAGGGCGTGTGATCGGGATCGTTCCCAGCTATCGAATCCTCCAGCGACTCGACGCGGACAACGAACGCGAACGGACCCGCTGGGAATCCATGCCGCTTCAGGCACTCATCAGCACCAAGCTGCGTGCGGGCGGCCAGCACGCCGGAGCCGTTCTCGACTCCGACGTGAATTGCGTTGTCATTACCGAAGAGGAGGCGGTCGTCGGCATCTCGACCGACGACGATGTCTTCCTCAGCTGGCGCCGACTGGAGTCGATCCTGGCGGCGGCAGCCTCCGATCCGTTGACCGGCCTGATGAACCGGCTTGCCTACGACCGGCGACTCGGCGAAGAGTGGGCCCGGTCACGACGGACCGGTACCTCGGTCGGCGTCATGCTGATCGACGTCGATAAGTTCAAACCGATCAACGACAGCTTCGGACACCACGTCGGTGATGACGTCCTCAGGGAACTCGCGTCCGTCCTGGAGACGGGCCTGCGATCCTACGACGTGGTGGCCCGCTACGGCGGCGACGAGTTCGTGGCACTCTGCCTCGACTGCCGCCCTGGTGAAATTGATGTTCCGATTCGCCGGATCCGGCAGACGCTGGCCCGGCGACAGTTCGAGTTCGACGGCACGCGAGTGCCGGTCACGATATCAGTCGGAGCAGCGGTGCGGCACGACGGGTTCGAACACAGCGACCCCCGAGAGCTGTTCGCCGCTGCTGATGACTGCCTGTACCGGGCCAAACGTTCTACTGCGGATGCGTACGTTATTGAGTTCGGGGCAGATTCCGATGAAACGGTCAGGTACGTCGACACGAGTCTCCAGGACTCACAGGTTGGTGCTGCTTTCGTTCGCTGAACAGTGCGCTTTCTTCCAGGCAGGACGTTATGACAGACCACAACCACGCCCCACAGGCTGCGAGTGGTGACACTGCGACGACCGAGCGGCTCCACACGGTGCCGTCCGAGCACACCAGTCACGGTGCGCCTCAGCTCACGTGGTTTCTCGTCGGCAAACCTTACGCCGACGCAGATCCCCAGCAGTTCGCAGTCGTCACGCAGCCGTTCCGGATCGGCCGAAGCTGCGACAACGAACTGTGCATCCCCGATTCGACCGTCTCCGGCCATCACGCCGAGCTCGTCTTCTCGGATCAGGGACTCTTTGTCCGCGATCTGGACAGCACCAACGGCACACTCCTCAACGGGCGGTCCCTCAAGGTCCTGACCGAACTGCGGTGTGGTGACATCCTGCACTTTGGTGCCGCCATGTACACCCTCCATCAGGCCACAACCGCCCCGACGTCCGATACCGTTGCCACCGACGTCATCGATGATGCACTCGCCCAGGCACAGTTCGACAAGCTCATCGGCAAGCCGGCCGTGCGACCGTGGTTCCAGCCGATCGTCTCTCTCCAGGACGGCGCGCATCTCGGCTACGAAGTCCTCGGACGCAGCCAGCTCATGGGCCTCGAAACGCCCGACAAGATGTTCCGCATCGCCGCCCAGAGATCGGCGTGCGCACAGCTCAGCCGCATCTGCCGTTCCGAAGGACTCCGCCTGGCACAGGAGTTCGACGACGATGTGCAGTTCTTCCTCAATACCGATCCGACCGAACTCGAAACGCACGAGCTGCTCACGTCGCTGAGTCATCTGAGGGACGAATATCCGAACCTCTCGCTGGTTCTCGAAGTTCACGAGTCCGGCGTCACCTCGACGACCTATCTGCGTGCCCTGCGGCGCCATCTGCAGGAACTCGGGATCGGGCTCGCCTACGATGACTTCGGAGCCGGGCAGGCCCGTCTCATGGAACTGGTCGAAGTTCCCCCCGATGTCCTCAAGTTCGATGTCCGCATCATCCAGGGGTTGCCCGACGCCTCGCCTCAGCACCGTCGGACCATCGCGTCACTCGTCCGGATCATCCGCGATCTCGATGTCGTTCCCCTCGCGGAAGGCGTCGAACGTCAGGAAGAGGCCGATATCTGTCTCGAGCTCGGCTTCGAACTCGTGCAGGGATACCTCTTCGGACGCCCGCAGCCTGTTCGACGCTGGTTGAAGCATCGCGCGGCGACGCGATCGTAACACCTCAGGGGAGGAAGACGATCTCATGGCCACGACGACCGCTGTCAACGCGGGGATTGGCGATCCGGCATTGCTGGCAGCTCTCCTCTCCGGCGAGAAATACTGGCCCAGCGAGCCCCGGTCCACCTACGAACTCGGACTCAGCGAGCCGTTCCTCGAAACACTCGTCGCGAAGGTCCTGCTCTCCGGTGGCAACTGCACCGGCCGCCGGATCGCATCCGAGATCTGCCTGCCGTTCTCCATCGTCGAGGCAACGCTCGAACGACTGCGGACCCGCAGACTCGTCACGCACGTCGGTGCCGGTCAGCTCAACGACTATGTCTACGGACTCACCGAAGACGGTCGGGCCCGTGCCCGCGTCTTTCATCAGGAATGTGCCTACGTCGGACCGGCTCCGGTCCCCCTGATGGACTACGTCATCTCGGTCGAAGCACAGGCGATCGGCGACGAACCGATCCGCCGCTGTGACCTTGCCGACGCATTCCACGATGTCTCCGTCTCAGGCGAACTGCTCGATCTGCTTGGACCGGCCGTCAACTCGGCCGGCGGACTGTTCCTGTACGGAGCGCCCGGCAACGGCAAGTCCACCCTCGCCAACCGCATTACGAGCTGTTTCGGTCAGGAAGTCTGGCTTCCGTACGCCGTCATCGACGGACGCGAAATCATCACCGTCTTCGACCCCGCCTACCACCGCCGCGCCGATCGGGACCAGAGCGGCGAGGCCGCAACGCACGACCGACGCTGGGTGCGGGTCCAGCGACCGACCGTGGTCGTGGGCGGAGAACTCACCATGGACAATCTCGAGATCCGGCACGATCCCGTCTCCAAAATCAGCGAAGCCCCGTTGCAGATGAAAAGCAACTGTGGCTGCCTGCTGATTGACGACTTCGGACGGCAGCGGATCTCTCCCGAAGATCTCCTCAACCGCTGGATCATTCCCCTCGAAAACCGGCACGACTACCTCACGCTCGCCACCGGAAAGAAGATCCAGATCCCCTTTCAGCAGCTCATCATCTTCTCGACCAACCTCGATCCCTCCGACCTCGTCGACGAAGCGTTCCTCCGCCGTATCCCCTACCGCATCGAAGTACGCGATCCGGACGAAGACGAATTTCACAACCTCTTCCAGCTCGCCGCCGAGAATGCCGGCTGCTCCTACAACCCGGAAGCCGTCGAACACCTCCTCGACAACTACTACCGCGATCGCTCCCGGCCGCTGCGACGCTGTCATGCACGCGACCTGCTGATGCAGGTCCGCAACTACTGTACGTACAACGACGTCCCCTTCGAGATGATCCCGGAACACTTCGACCGGGTCGCGCACGGATTCTTCACCCGCGTTCCCACCCGCGACCTGGCGGCCGATCCGCGACCTGCCCGCACCTCGGTGTGAGACTGGAGACCACGATGCCCACTGGTACTGAGGTCACGTCGACCGCCCTGCTCGCCGATCGCGGCAGACCGGTTGCTGGCGAACGGACAACGCACGTCGCCGGCTATGAGCTCGAAGAACGGATCGGGGTCGGCGGATTCGGCGAAGTCTGGCGGGCGACCGGACCCGGCGGGCTTCCGAAGGCAGTCAAGATCCTGCACGGACGCAAGGACGATCATCAGGCACACGCCGAACTGAAAGCTCTCGAACGCGTACGCGGACTGCGCCACCCGTTCCTGCTCAACATCGAACGGATCGAGGTCTGCGACGACCGGCTCATCGTGGTCACCGAGCTTGCCGATCAGTGCCTCGAGGATCGATTCGAAGAAGCCTGTCGCGAAGGTCACAAGGGAATCCCCCGCGACGAACTGATGGTCTATCTGAGGGACGCCGCCGATGCCCTCGACTTCATGTTCGAACAGCACGGGCTACAGCACCTGGACATCAAGCCGGAAAACCTCCTCATCCAGGGGGAGCACGTCAAGGTGGGAGACTTCGGACTGGCCAAAGACATCCGGACCACGGCTGTCTCGCTGGTCGGAGGGTTTACACCCCTCTACGCGCCTCCGGAACTGTTCGAAGGCGAGCCCCAACGCACCAGCGATCAGTACAGCCTGGCCATCGTCTACCAGGTGATGCTCACCGGCGTCCCGCCGTTCGCCGGCCGGACCGCCGCGCAGCTGACCGCCCAGCACCTTCGAAACACGCCCGACCTGTCCGCACTGCAGCCGGTGGACCGGCCGGTCGTGGCCCGGGCACTCTCCAAGAATCCCAACGCCCGGTTCCGCGACTGCCGGCAGTTCGTCGACGAACTGAGCAAGCGTCGCAACGCACGTTCCCGTAACGCGTCCGGTCGACCCACGGTGGAACGGCCCAGAACCAAGACGGAACGGGTCAATCCGGCGGCATTGGCGATTCCGGAAGACTTCGCCGTCCAGGAAACCGTCCCGCTGCCACCGGTCGATCATGACGTGACCGATACCTCGCTGCGTCCGGCGATCTTCATCGCTGCGGGGGGACTGGGCGGGCGGGCGCTGACGGCACTGCGCTCGCAACTCTGCGATCGCTTCGGTGGCCAACCCCTGCCGTCGTTTCCCCTGCTCTACGTCGATACCGACATGCAGTCGATCAACGCGGCCCGGCCCGATACCGACGAAGCCGGGCTCATCGACGACGAGACCGTCTGCATTCCGCTCCGGTCCTCACAGGACTTCCGCAGCGACAGCGAACTGCATCTGGGCTGGATCAGCCGGCGATGGCTCTACAACATCCCCCGCTCGCGGCAGGTCGAAGGAATCCGCCCTCTCGGACGGCTCGCCCTGGTTGACCACCAGCAGACAGTCCGCGAGCGAC
>ENA-ORCW01000278-ORCW01000278.1-marine-metagenome-genome-assembly--contig:-NODE-278-length-43825-cov-3.990080_pt1 | contig 43825 bp, 44 predicted proteins | sample MGYA00237784_ERZ508517 | MGnify/ENA primary metagenome ERZ508517 (study PRJEB26187, sample SAMN06268979) | marine metagenome | isolation source: Tt ae E1 feedstock associated aerobic enrichment on...
CGTAGCATTTCTCTTTACTGGCAGCATAAGCATTAATCGGGGCTGTCACGCCAAGGGAAACAGTCGCAGCAATGGCGGCTGCAATAATTGCGTTATTTTTCATATCATCATTCCTTATATATAAGTATTAAGCTTCGATAGTGTGGTTAATCCACGTATGTACGTTTTCAACCGGCTGTGAACCCACGAGTGAATCAACCTCTTGGCCGTTTTTAAGCATGACCAGTGTTGGCACAGACCGCACACGAAAGGTCTCACGCACGTTCGGCATATCATCCACATCCACTTCAGCCACGCTGATATCACTACGTGATGCCGAGACTGACTCAATAATCGGGGTATAGATTTGGCAAGGGTTGCACCATGAGGCTGAAATTTTCAGTAATAAATACTCATGACGTTGTTTCTCAGCTTCTAGCGCTTCATGTGATCTGATTCGTTGCATTTTTACACTCCTTAATAAAAGCCCTGACTCAGCCAATTGAGTTAAGCCAGGGCTTATGCACTAGAACGTTTCAAGTGTTTTATCACTGAAGGTTTTGATCGTCGGCCAGGTGTCATTGGCGTTAGTGATGTAGCCTGGAATATCTTCAACCCAGATTTTTTGGACATCTTTATTCAGGTTCAGATAAAGCTTGCCATCCACCACTCGCCAAGCCATTGGGTCAGTATCAAACTTTCTACCTTTGGTGACACCGAAGGCACAAAAGCCACCATACTGAGGGGCATATTTGCTTGGCTCGGCACGGAATAAATCACGATTCTGTTCACTGCTAAAGTGATAGATCGCATTTTTATATGTCGCTGTATAGTCACTAGTGCCTTTAGTCGGTGCTGATTGAGTGAAATAAGCCACCGGGTCATAACCTTGAATAGCCAGGTCATTGGCATTGGCATTCATATAAATATCAGCAGCGAATGTCGCTGCTGACAGGCTAAGGGCAACCGCTGCTGAGGTACTTAATAAAATGTGTTTTAACATTGTTAACATCTCCATATAGGTATTTGTATTAATTACAGTTTTGATTCTTTAAACATTAAGTCACTGACGATTTTCGAATCAGTGGAGACATTATTTCTCATTCGGTTTTATAAAATAATAGGTCGAATGATTAAAAAACTATTACGCAAAATGAAACAATCAGGCAATGCACCCACTCAGTAACTACAGGCGACATTGGGCGTCATATTGTCTACGAAAACAAAACACGTTGATTTATAGATAACGATGAATAGTGATACTTTATGTAAATAGTCATAATTCGAAACAAAGATAAAACGTTTCTCACGTCACTCTTTATCAACCGGACTTATTGATAAACATGTCATTCAAAAGTAAACAACAACGATCTTTATTCAGCACAAAAAAGCAGAGGAAGGGTAAATGGCGTTGGCTATTGTTATTACTTTTGATATCTATTTCTGTCGCCGTCTATCACGTTTATAAGCCATTGCCTCCGGGCGTTGATTTCTCAGGCCCTCAACGAACGGCGAGCAACGTGCAGTTTCTAGCAGACAGAACCTTTACTGTCGGAGGTGAACGTCAAACACAGCAGCAGATTTTCGATGAAGTGTTCGAGATGATTGCCAATGCTCGCCACCTGGTGCTGGTTGAAATGTTTTTGTTTAATGACTATCAAGGCAAAGGTTCGGAACAACATAGAGCACTTTCAGATGAACTCACCCAAGCCTTAATTACACAAAAACAGCGTTATCCTGCTCTGGAAATACAGCTTATTTCTGATCCCCTTAATACTCTTTATGGCGGACTACCTTCCAAACATTTCACTCAACTTAAAGCGGCTGGCATACCTGTCACACAAACAAAACTGACCAAACTACGTGATAGCAACCCGGCTTATTCTGGTTTTTGGCGTTTATTTGTTCAGCCATTTGGCAATAGCGAAGGTGGCTGGCTGCCGAATCCTTTTGGTGAAGGAGAAGTCTCCGCAAGAAGTTATCTCAACCTAATGAATTTCAAAGCGAATCATCGCAAACTGATCATTGCAGATAATGGAGACGAATTAACCGCATTAGTCACCTCAGCTAATCCACACGATGGAAGCAGCGCCCACGACAATGTCGCCTTACGCTTTAATGGACAGGCAGCTTGGGATTTACTTGAGAGTGAAAAAGCGGTGCTGGCCATGTCAGCTAAAGCTTTACCTAAAGTCGAACTAGAGCAACCTTCTGATAACACAGACACCAACCTTACCGTTCAGGTCGTCACTGAACAGGCTGTAGAAAAAGCCGCATTAGCCATGATTAACCAAGCCAAAACTAAGGATAAACTGGATATGGCAATGTTCTATTTATCCGATCGGGAGATTATCGACGCTCTCAAATCAGCACAACAACGAGGCGTAATATTAAGAGTCTTACTAGATCCGAATAAAGACGCCTTCGGACGTGAAAAGAATGGCATACCTAATCGTCCGGTCGCTCATGAATTAACACAAGCCGGCATCACCGTTCGCTGGTGTGATACCCACGGCGAACAATGCCACGCTAAATGGCTGATGCGTCGCGGTGCTGGTGAAACGACGATGTTACTCGGCTCAACCAATTTCACCCGACGAAACCTGCATAACCTGAACCTTGAAACCAGTGTTGTACTTAAAGGTCCAGCCAACGCAGCACCTTTGCGACGTGGCCAAAGCTGGTTTGATGAATGTTGGTATAACCTCTATGGCCGACATTACAGTGTCGACTATGAAAACTATGCGGATGAAAGACTCTGGCCCAGATTGTTATATCGCACGATGGAAGCAACAGGGTTAAGTACGTTTTAGCTAAACGCAAAGAAGGGCTAATTTAAAGGTGGGCTATGCCCATATCCAGAGTGCCACACCCAAGCAGGGCATGACACTCCGGTAGGCAATGGTTTACTGAGCTTGCGGTTTTTCTAGATAACGGAAGAAATCAGAGTCAGCTTTAAGCATGAGCGTACTGTTCTGACCTAGAGCTCGGTAGCTTTCCAATGTACGGAAAAAAGAATAGAACTCAGCATCAGCACCGAAGGCATCACCATAGATTTGGGTGGCTTTGGCATCGGCCTCACCGCGAATTTTCTCGGCGTCACGTGCTGCTTCAGAGCGAATACGACGAAGATCGCGTTCCATATTACCAAGGATTTCCTGACTTCGGCCACGACCTTCAGAACGGAAACGTTCAGCAATAGACTGACGTTCTGCAATCATGCGACTTTCTACCTGACGACGAACAGATTCAATGTAATTAACCCGTTTAATACGTACATCATCTAGCTCAATTCCGAGTGCTGGCATGGAATCACGAGCCCGTTTGAGAATACCGGCTTCTAGCAGTTCACGACCTAGTTTAGGTTGTTTCTCCAGATTGACGTCACTACGTTCTGCCAAGGCCGGATCATCCAGCTCTTCAACATTAACCTCCCAGTCTTTCGAACGAACAATCTCTTCCAACTCAGTAGAGGAGACCATGTCTCTGACCACAGAGTCGATAATATCGTCGAGCCGTGTGCGTGCACCGGCTTCATCACGAACACTGGTCAAAAAGAGTAGGGGATCAGTAATTCTCCAGCGTGCTGTGGTATCAACAAGAATAAACTCACGCCCCAGCGTTGGAATCTGTGTGACATCACCATCCCAGACCAGAAGACGTTTATCGAAGTAACGTACATTCTGCCAGGGCAGTTTGAACTTAAGGCCGGGCTCATTAATGACGTCACCAATCGGTTCACCGAACTGGACCACAATGGCTTGTTCGGCTTCATCTACTGTGTAAAGCGTGAGGTTACCAATAATGATGACCAAGACGGCAACTAAAGCGAGTAAAGACGTTTTCATTTGTCACCTCCAATGGCGTTACGGTTTACGTCAAGTAATGGGAGGGGAGACATCTGGCCATCCTGAACAACCAATATTTGCCCGATATCTGGCAACATTTCATTTAAGGTTTCCAGATACAGACGTGAGCGTGTCACTATTGGCGCTTGTTGGTATTCATGCAGAACGGCACTAAAACGGGCGCTTTCACCCACGGCACGGTTTACTCGTTCTGTAGCGTAACCTTCAGCTTCTGCGACAGTACGAAGTGCAGCACCTTCAGCATTAGGGATTTCCTGATTCACTCGTTTTTGAGCTTCATTAATCATACGCTCACGTTCTTGGCGAGCTTCATTCACTTCATTAAAAGCAGGTTGAACGGCACGAGGTGGCACCACATCCTGCATTTCAACGGTGCTGATGCGAATTCCTGCATCATATTGGTCGAGTATTTCCTGAATCTCATCACCCGCTTTTTGTTGAATCTCTACCCGACCAATAGTCAGTACTTCAGAACCGAGCATATTACCGACGATACGACGCATCACTGACTCAGAAATATCGCGAAGGGTACGTGTCGGTTCACGCATTTGGTATAGAAACTTAATAGGGTCTTCAATGCGATATTGAACCACCCATTCAACATCGATCATGTTCAGATCGCCGGTGAGCATTAATGACTCATCTTCAAATTGTGCGGCACTATAAGTTGAACGTTCGCCCTGACGAGTTTTCAGAGTGCTAAAACCAAACTCTTGTTTCAATACGCGTTCGGTAGCGACCAGCTGTATCTTGTCAATGCCAAAAGGAATTTTGAAATGCAGACCAGGATCAGTAATACCCGTAACGGAACCGAAGCGTTTCACCACTGCGCGTTGCTCTGGTTGTACCGTGTAAAAAGAGGTCATTGCGCCCCATATCAGCAAAACAACCAGGATAATGGTAATAACACCACCACCAAAATTGCCAGGTGAACGGCCACGGCCGCGACCACCGCCAGTCAACTTTTTCATTAATTCAAACAGGTCTGGCGGGCCATCAGGCTCTCGACCATTACCTTTTACGGATTGGATCATTTTTCTCTCTCCTTTGTATACGAGAGGCCAGTCTACTATTAAGGAGCGGCTATGTACGGAAACTGGTCAAATCAATTTTTTGAGTTTGGATATTTAGGTAAATATAGGCAGCTACTCAAATTTGATAAAAGGCAGATATTCTTGTCAGCTCTGGTTTAATAATGGAAAATCATTCTCCTTCATAAATCATTCTAAAAAGTTGCTACATGCTCACCGGTGAAATCAAAAGCCAAGTTGATAAAATATGGGAAACATTCTGGACAGGCGGGATAAGTAACCCGCTCACGGTCATTGGACGTACAACTTAACTAATGATGGGAATATGCCGAAAAAAGGCCGATCTACCAGATTACCAAAATTGAAATTTAAAGTAAATTGTTAATTCACTTTTTAATAGAGCAGTCTGATTAGATTTAAAACTGATGCCAAGTAATTAACTAATATTCATGTCCATTAGAATTTCAGGGTACGGGATGTTTGATCATCTGATAAAGTCAATATCCCAATAACACCTTATAAGGTATGACAAGAAAGGTTAGTTAATGCGGTGTGTAGTAAGAGTCTATGAGTCTATGAGTCTATGAGTCTATGAGTCTTAACCTTCATAGCCTGGTGCTAAGAACATATTATCGACTTCTATCTCATCAACGTTTGATAAGTGCAAAAAAATATGATGGCCATCTAATTTTCCATTTTTCGATGAATCAACATTCCAACTATCGAGAAGGTAGGGCACAAGTGCTTTCCTGCATTTAACTTCAAGAACGTTATTCTCCATGGAGTATTCTTGGACTAGTAGAGCATGGATATTATGCTTTTTAGGATGAGGTTTCATGATTAAGGTTATCTCTTCCATCCAGGCTGAGTCATAGCCTTGTAATTCATTATCCTTCGGTTTTGAAGGAATAATCGATGCTGCTGAAATTCGGTTGACGACAAAATCAGTAAATTTATTTCTTTTTCGATCCCATGCTCTGATTTGCCAGCGAAGTCCGGTATCAACAATCGAATGGGGAACAATTTCTCTATGCGCACCATTTGGGGAAGATTGTGAATGATATGTAACCTTTACTCCAAGTTTTCTATTTATTGCTCTAGTTATAACAGACACAATATCCAAATTAGGTTCTTTTAAACGTAGACTCATAGCAAATGAGTGTGCTTTTTTCTCTTGTATTGAATCACCAAAACCTTCGCATAAGGTATTCATGATTTTATATGTTGCAAGAACAAACAATGGCTTTGCTTGTTCCTCATTCCATAAATATCGTTTGATGCTTGGATCATAGGCAAGGTTATATGGTGCAAGCTTTCTATATAAACTGAAATCACGTGTTGCAGCGGCTTCGCTGATATCGAATCTGTCAACAAGATCTGATCTTGATACTGCTCCCCAGAATCTTGCCACTAACTCAATATGTGTTAAGCGTTCACTTTGATGCCCAGATAATGAGTCTAAAGTGATAGTTTCCATGCCGATATTACCCATTAGAATAATGAAAAACCAATTATGATGATCAATATGATTGACATCATCATTTTGATCAATATAATTCAAAAAGTGGAAAAAAACCACTCATGGGGAGTGGTTCTTTTCACAGACATCATAGTTGAGATGATGGCTGTGCTGTAGCAAGCGAATTGTGCCTAACTCCTAACTTGGTGTCAATGTTTGATTATTGATAACGCCAGAAATTACGGAGGACTCCACAATGGCAAAAAATAAACCTTACGGCGATAATCGTCGAATCGGAGCGGTGAAAAATCGTTCACAGTTTCAGCGACCTGATGGTCTTTGGGCTAAACGAGATGCTGAAACAGGTCGCATCATGGATGTTAAGTCTGATAATAAGCCTTTTAAAGGTGTAACGAGGGAGAAGTAGGATGAGTGCTCGTTATGAAATTTTTAAAGGTAGCAATTCTCAGTTTTATTTCCGGTTATATGCCGTAAATAATCGGATTATCTTGCAAAGTGAGGGATATATTCAGAAGGCTGGTGCTCAGAATGGCATCCAATCTGTAAGAACGAACTCTCCCTTCGATTCAAGATATAGACGATTAACATCTTCACGAGGAAAACCATACTTTACACTTAATGCCGAGAATGGGAAGGTCATAGGTGTAAGTGAAGAGTATGAATCTCTTAGTAATCGAGATAACGGCATTGAATCGGTGAAAAAAAATGGTCCAACAGCACCAGTAGTCGATTTGACCTAGGCTCGCAGTATTATGGGAAAGCCTGAGACGTCAGGCTTTCCCATTAATAATCTTATATCTAATTCAAGATAGAATTAGCTCATCAGACATTGTTTCAAGCTGTATTAGCTTTAGTAATTTAACATCAATTGTGTAACGTAAATTGGAGAAAATAATTAATCTAAAGTTACTCACCTTATTACCTTTCAAATTCTTTTACTGAATGAAAACTAGCTACTTTCTGATATAAACCGGCTAAAGTATCAGAAGCTTTATCAATTTCATTTCTAAACTCTGGCACTGAACTTAAAAGAGGGTGTTGTCCTAAGAATTCATCAATATAAACACATGCAACATGAAGTCTATCTATAGCTTCAGTTATATGTCCATCATTGAGTTCGTTTATGCTTGTATTAGCTGTCATGACTTAATACCTTCTAAATTAAAGAAGCATAGATGAGTTTACTTTTACTCTATTCAAAGCCACGGAATAACAATTTTTCAATATCCGAGTAAAAATTTTTCTCATCTATAAAAAGTTCTTTGTTGGAAAAAAGCACTAGATTATTCCCAATTAATCTAATTACATAAGGACACAATTTCTTAGCTTTTGGTAATGATGAAAGTATCTTATGAAAATCATATAAATGAATTTCAGAATTTTTGCCTCGCTCAGCAGCAACTTTTCTGAAGAAATAATATAGATAAATAGCAAGTGTCCATAACTCATCTTCGTAGATTTTTTCTGACATCTTACTTGGAATATTTATGTAATATCCATCACCACTATATTCATCTACATAAAGAGACAGATGAATATGACTGGAAGTTAACGTTTTCGCTATGAGCAGATTCCTAAGTTCTCTATACTTTATTAAGTCTTGGTCACTTTTATATTTATTTATGATCACCGACGTCCACGTCTTAAATGTCTCACATGATAAACATTCTATTTTCGAGTCACTACTGGTGTCACATTGACCGATTATATGGCCACCTTTATCGAAAATACGATGAAACTTCGATAGGGTTTTGTGAATTACTTTACTTCTTATTTCCTTTGCTAGAGGCGAATTCGTTTGATATCTCGGTTTGTCTACTCTCTCAATCGTATAAGTCTTTTTCATAGATGAAAAATCTTTGATCTCATACGCTAGAAAGCTCTCTTTGCATTTAACATTTTTTACATAATTCTTAATAAGAAATTTGCCATAAAAAGGGGAGTCTCGATCGTTGAGAAGCTTGGAATGCTTAAAACCATACTGATGATCCATTATGTAAAAATTATCAGCAAATTTTTCCTGTTCAACTTGAAGGAATAACTGAAATTCAGATACTTTTTGATAAATATCTGTAGGAATGAGAAGGCTCTTTTTTATATCCTGAAGTTTTAGATTGATACCACATACAGAGCAATGCCTTGATGGTAGTTGTGCAGCGGTTGGCCAAGCGTTACCACATAATTTACATTTTTCAACCAACTTTTCTTCATGAATTGGACATACCTCCAGTCCAGGCAAATCAAACAAATCACCATGGAAACCTAGAGTTGCACAAGTATTACAACATTTCAAAGGCCTATATCCATTTTTCAAGACTTTTATGGGATTAGTTGGTTCAAGCGAATTTGTATCAATAAAACGATATTCCAATTGCGCTGCATAATCAGCCAGAGCCAATGAATTATTGTGTCTAGGGGAGGCTATCTGTTCTGAGGTTAAGTATTCATAGAGTTCACTTTTAATCTTACTAAAAGAAATATTATTATTGGATATCAAGAATCTTCTGTATTTTGCATATGAGCTTTCTCCGGGGTGTTTTAACAATAAGCCAACATTCAATGTCATTCTGCTCGAACCAAGCAGGGAATAAGCCCCGAAACTTTTATACTTTCATCGATCATCGCTTTAATATCATCTTCATTCTTACAGCCATAAGCCGGTAGATAATCAGTGATTAATGCCTTCATCATTGCAGTAAAATAATGCATACCCCATGACTTCAAATTAAGAGTTTGTCGATAATTTTGATCATATATGTCCCATATATCTGAGCTCAACGCTGCTAGACGAAATCCATGTGAATACTCAATTGGTAAAAAAGCTTCAGTTGTTGAAACCGTATCATTTATTTCTAAATCATAAGCTGACAGACACCCATGTAAATCTTCTATCCCTCTAATCCCGTGGTAATTGAACGACTGTGTAAAAAAACGCCCTCGAATTAACTCATGTTCATCTCTCAAGATTTGTTCGATGAGATGTCTTGAGGCCTCAAAATTACCTATAAAAATTACTGTGAGATTGACCTTTAGATCACTGAGATTGTCATATAGCTCTGCGAATGCATGTAATTGATTGATTGATAATCTTTGAAATTCATCTACCATCAATACAACCTGACGAGTATCATTTAACTGAGCCATATCACCAAAGAAATGAATAAGCTGGTTAGCCATATCGTCAGATGTTGATCTTGCTTTAGACTCAATTTCTAGTGCAAAGCATAGATTTCTAAAAACACTCCGAATGGTATTAATATCTCTCGGCTTTACAGTCATGCATTTAACAATAATGGGTTGGTTTAACCTATTAACAATCTGATCAGAAATATGCCTTACTGCTCGCGATTTTCCGATTCTATAATCCCCTAGTATTAGTCCACCAGTGGCTCCATTCCAAAGCCATGAATGAAGTTTGCCTTTCAACTCGTTGATCATTGGTGTTTGGATAAAAAATTCTGAAGTGTTAAAAATTGGATGAGGAATGTCCATGTTTATAAATTCTTCTCGATGAGATACGGTGACCAGGAAGGAATACGACTTGAGTAACGTGGTTTGTTACGTAATGAAATAGATGTGGGACTTATTTTTGTGTCTGATGTAGCAGGGGATAGTAGTTTTAGGTGACTAGGTGAACTTGAATACTCTTTGAATACCCTCAGAAGTTCAGTTGCTTGTAATGGGGTATTTTTATTAGCTAATAAAAATTCAAAATATCCTGAGAGTGGGTCGGCACCCAATCCACGAAGACGTTTAGTGTCTTTTTTTATTTTTCTGAGAGTAGATATGCTAAGTGGATAATTTTGCCATGATTTTGGTGCTGATAAGGAGCCCAGTCTATCCCCCATACAGCTGTAGGCACTTATCCTCCGTATATCACGGATATCATATTCAATTACAATTTTACAATTAACTAATTCAGTATTATGTAAGCCATCACCAGTATATCTGAACCCTTCAAAGTGGATATGAGGTTTTCTATTCTCTTTAGACAGCCATTTAACCGTTACTTTTTTTCGACGTAGAAAAGGATCCACTCTCTTGTCAAAATGTGCATACGACAACGGGATAAACTGGTTATCCAGGCAAAATTTCATTGTATCTATAGGAGTCCTCCCACCTAATTTTTCCTGTGGTATAACATTGTGATGAGTAATCAAAACACTCAATATTTCATTTAGAGAGCTAATCGTAAGAACAGGTGGCTTAGTTAGATTTTTCTTGGATTCTCTTAACGGATCGAATGGATTCGAACCAGTAGTTGAAGGGAATCGGTGAATATGTTCATTGAGTCGTTTGAATGCATATTCAACCATATTCCGGCCTTTAGGCTGAGCTGGCAAGCCAAAATTGAGAGTGGCCCCTAATTCATCACAGATATAGTTCCTCACGAGATGAGACATATGACAGAGTGCATTGTCGAGTCGAATCATTCCTACGCTGACAATACGATTTAAGTCGCTTATGGCACTAGGTAAACAAGCTTCTGGTTCATAGTTTAATCCTGGAGTTTTTAGTTCAAGTGGCTGCCATTTCCGATGAATGTTCTGTAACAGATTCAATAAATCAACTTGAGTAGGATCTTTTGTCAGACAAAGCTCATAGGCCAAATGACAGCCTGTTGCTACATCAGTAGCCAAAAATAGAGTTAGACGGGAGAGTCTTAAAGGAATCATTTGACCTTTAAATTCAATATACATAGACGTATGAACGTCTAAAGTTTGAGAATCAATCTGAATTTCTTGATACGGAACGGTACATGCTTTCCGGCTCAATATTTCACGAACTTTTCTTGGTTGAGGCATTGTGAGTTCAGCTATACGTTTTTTGAGATATTGCCGACAGCTTTCATAAGCCAAATGTTGTTGATCAAACGGATAAGTCGTACTCGGCCAGTTTGCATCACGAAGGAGTCTTAAAAACTCTTTATGAAAATATTTGGGAGTTAGATTTTGAGCACTTCTTTCTCTTTTTAGACTGGACTCGATCAACGTATCTAAAATTTCCTTTATGTTGGGCATATGTTCCAACAAATAAGAAAAACTACCTCTTGCACCTGATGGGTTTGAGACGTCACTGAGTTGCATTTTTCGATTGCCTTGTTTAACTCTCAAATTAGGTATTAAGGCTTTCGTAAGAGGAGGGGGAGATAGTTCGTCTCCTGAAAGACATCTATTTAGCATATTTGTTATTAGTGCACTGCTGACCCTATATTCTTCAGCTGTAGATTTCAAAGTACTCCCTGAAAGCACCTTTGCAATTATTCTCTTGTTTCTCAAAAATAACTTTCGTTTTGAAACTGGTATTAAATCTGTATCTATTTGTGGCCAACTATCAAATGATTGAAGATGTGGTTCATTATTGAGGCGTTGCTTCCATGTTAATTGCATAGAGACACCTCAGTATTTATTCCTATATCTCTATCATTAAAATTAATGGTTAATTTTCCTTTATGAATTAGTCTAAAAAGAGCAATTTCTCTAGATCTAGAACTAAAACGATTGCTGAAGGAAATGATGTCATCAAGATATGCTTTGGGAGTAATAAGGAATGACTCCCATAATCTGATTTCTTCAACTTGTGTATCTTCGTGCCTTGCATTGATTAGAACCCTAATAATTCGTAACCAATTTTGCGCAATTAACTCATGCTCTAATACTGAGTCGTTTGATATGACTTTAAATTTTATGTTTTCGTAATCAAAAAAAGCTTCTAAAGGTAACTTCATTTCGTCCGCGAACTCACCCCGAGGCTTCAGCTCAACTACATATCTCTTGCCATCTAGTACGTAATAACAATCAGGTATATACCTTCGTCTACCTATTCGAAGAAAAAATGGCTGTGGTGTGAATGAAGTTACTGCTGGGTTAGATTCTAATAAAGCAGCATGAAGAAGCTCGGCATAACTGTGAAATATTCCAACGCCGTCAAATTTTATGAATCTTTGTTGATAGCAATCTGCACTTCTTAGAAGTTTTGATGCAGTACCCACTTGCTGTATAGGAAGTAATGTATTGCTTGTACCTCGATAAGTATCAACACATTTAATATTTATCATGTGCATGCATTCACCTTTACAACGAGCAATATATAAAAATTTCAGACACTTATTGACTTTATAACTAACTACTCAGAAAATGTGAATAAACAACACAAAAGTGAGTTGTTGTTTCCACTTTTTAGATTGGGAATTGTCATGAATGCTGAAATAAGAGGTTATAAACCTCAGGTACTTATGCAGTTAGTCAATCTACCTAAAGAACGATTCCGTTATTGGCGAGCGCACCTAGACCCTAATCCACATCGTTCACACTTTACTTTCTCTGATATTTTCGCCTACAGAATCATGAAATCATTTATTGATGACAGGCGTGAAGAAGTTGCATTCTTAGCCGGTTTGGATTGGTCAACTTTATTCACTAAACTCGCTAATACCAGCTATAAAGAGTTGAGGAAAATGGTTATTGTGCTTGATTCTCAGCCAGCGAAGATGACAATCGAATATCTCGATAAAGCTAACTACATCCTCAGTAATAAAGTAAGTATTCTTTATCTTGCACCGCTTGTAGACGAACAGTTCAGCTCTTTTGTTGAGTTAGGTAGTCAAAATGTTGTTTCAATTAAAAAGGCTAAAAAGGCCTAGATATACTTCCAGTTTTTTTGGGGGGAGTCATGAGTTGATATATCGCTCGATATACTCAATATTAGACTTTGTTTCAAGAGGTATCATCTAGTGATCGCAACATAAACACAGCAGCATTACGCATTGAAAGTTCAGTTGAGTTTTCTGCAAGTTATTCAGAAAATAATAATTCGAGTCCTATTGGGTTTAGAGAAAATTCCTCTGTCTTTGCTCGATGAAATGGCTATTGCTTGATGCAATCAACGAAAGCTTCAAGGAGCATTAGGTGACCCAGTAACTGTACACTAAGTTGGAGCGTTTATAAATTCAAACAGGTCGATAAGTGTTGATTTTTGCAAATTTGGTAAGTGTATTTTTCACAAATCAGCAGTTACCGAGTCTATATTTTTGGCTATAGGTAAACCAGCTGCTTTCCACTCGGGATAACCATCTTTAAACCTTCTGACTTTATAACCATGCTTGAGTAATGTCTGAACGGCTGAATGTGAGAGTGCACAATAGGGACCTCTGCAATAAGCAACGATCTCAGTATCTTTAGGCAAAGTGTCGAGCAGCTCATCCAACTTGCCAATTGGAATATTTACCGCTCCATACAGGTGCCCGCTTTGATACTCATCTTCTGGTCTGACATCAATGAGTGTGACTTCTGAATTTTCCAAACGAACACATAGCTCTTCAGTTGTGATTGGCAGAAGTTCCCCCTCAGCATCACCGTAATCAAATAGTTGACTCACAAGTCGCTCCATTTCAGCGATATTTGTCTCAGCGATATTTCTCATTAAATTCAGCAGGTTGATAATTCTTTCATCTGTTAGGCGATAAATCATTTTTTTGCCTGAGCGATTTGCTGTAACTAGGCCCGCTCTGCGAAGTTGCTGTAAATGTTGTGATGTATTAGCGATGCTGAGCCCTACAGTATCAGCTATCTTTTCCACACAGGCTTCAGCTTGTGCCAGCCTTACTAATATCGTTAACCTGGGTCCACTTCCTAACGCTCTGGCTAAAGAGGCGAGCGTTTCAAAAATATTTTCCTGAACGGTCACTATTTATCTCCGGTATTGAATAGAAAAGTATGCTTGACAGATTTATTTTATAACCTATTATTCAATCAATCAATTGAATGTATGTATAAGAATAATATTCTTATTTATGAAACACGAACAGCTCACTTTGCATATAGGGTGCTGTTATTTTATGGACTTCACCTGTGTTAAGAATGTCGAGCGAAAAAGCGAACGTAATAATTTTAGTTATTTGCCAAATGATGTTCATCATCGCAGCAATAACAGTGATGACGCTTAGTGGCGTCATTGGACTTGAATTAAGCCCCGATCCAGCTTATGCAACTTTACCGATAGCCATGATGATGTTGGGTACTGTGATTTCAACGCTACCAGCTTCTTTATTAATGGCAAGGCTTGGTCGTAGGGTAGGGTTTATTTTAGGCGCACTACTTGGTGGTGCCGGTGGAGGCTTAATCAGTGTTTTGGGTATAGCCGTTGAATCATTCCTGATCTTCTGCATCGGTAATGCCTTGCTTGGTTTGTACCAGGGCTTTGCCATGTATTACCGGTTCGCTGCTGTTGATGTTGCCACACCTGCATTTCGCTCTCGTGCCATATCTCTCGTTTTATCAGGTGGCGTTGCTGCTGCCTTTCTTGGTCCGTGGAACTCAAGTGCCATGGTGGATTTATTGGATGGTATTTATATGGCAGGGCCTTATTTAGTCATAGCTATTCAAGCACTTTTTGTGATTGTGTTACTAAGTCAATTGAGAGTCCCATACAGCGGCGAGCCACATCAGGGCACTTATGCTCGACCATTGGCAGTCATTGCTGGACAACCAAATTTCATTATTGCACTAATTTCAGCATCAGTTGGATATGCAATCATGATCCTACTTATGTCTGCAACACCACTAGCAATGAGAGAAAACGGTTATAGCATGGAGCAAGTTGCATTTATCATGCAGTGGCATGTGTTAGGCATGTTTACCCCTTCATTCTTTACTGGGAACCTGATAGCAAAATTTGGGGTGGGAAAGATATTGTTAATGGGTAGTGTCATACTTGCAGGCGCTGCAATCGTTGCGTATTCAGGGCATACAATGCATCACTATCTTATTTCACTTATTTTGCTTGGTGTCGGATGGAATTTCTTATTTGTTGGAGGCAGTACGCTGTTGTCTTCAACTCATACTGAAGAGGAGCGAGGCAAAGTTCAAGGAGTAAATGACTTACTGATTTTCTCATTAGTTGCTCTAGGGTCGCTCTTATCAGGAACATTGTTGCATTTATTAGGCTGGGAACAACTGAACTTCACGATGCTGCCCTTCATTATCATAGTAGGTTTATTAGCTATCTGGTTATCATTGAGTCAGCGTAATCCACTAAGAATATGAATTATCATACTGAGTCATTATTGGCCTGCTTTTGCAGGCCAATAACTTTTACTTTAATAAAATAGATTAACTTGGATAAACCACTTCATCTGTCCAGCCATCTTTCGGCTGTTGGTACAGTTTCCAAAAACTCTCAGCGACGCCTTCTGCCTCGTCAGAACCCGGGTCAACAAAAGTGGCCACAGTCACGCTGGCAATATGCACGTTTTCGGATTTAAATGGCTCGAAGAGGCCTTGAGAAATTGCTCTAATTCCAGCTTTACCAACACTCAAAGACAAGAACTCTGGATGCGGATGTAATGCAAAACCACCACCTGTTAATAATATGGTGCCTTCTTTGCGTGACTTCATATGCTCGAATGCTTTTTTAGCACTCACTAATGCACCAGCCACATTTACATTCAAGTCAGTTGCAAATGAATCCGCAGATTGTTGCTCGATAGTCTGATTACGCAGGTTCGCAGCATTATAATGGAGGACATCAATTTGTCCGTATTTCGACTCTACCTGATCAATCAAGTGATTGACCTGTGAGACGTCAGTCGCGTCGACTTCAAAGTATTCGGCTTCTTTTCCATCTCGTTTCAGCGAGGCAATAAAGTCAGCGACTTTATTTTCATGACGGCCTGCAAGAATAATTCGAAAATCTTCCCGAGCAAAACGAGATGCTGTGCTCTGGCTTATACCTGGACCTGCTCCAATGATTAGTAATGTCTTCATATTTTTTCTCCTGTATTGGATTGTTGTTCAAATACAGGAACTAGTGTAAATATTTACAAATAAAGATAAATACATATACATTTAAATCATAATTAACTGTGAGTTAATAATATGGATCGCTTATTAAGTATGGAAATTTTCGTGTCTGCAGTGGATTTGGGCACATTCACTGCAGTGGCGGAGAAATTCAAGATTTCCGCCCCGATGGTGAGCAAGCATATCCAAAGTCTTGAAAACCGAGTTGGTACCAGTTTGTTAAACAGGACCACCAGGACACAACATTTAACTGAGGCTGGTGAAAATTATTACCAAAGATGCAAAGAGATCCTGGAGCAAATTGCTGCAATCAATGATGACACGATTTTCAATGCCTCTGAAGCAAGGGGAAAGTTGAGAGTCAGTGCGCCAGTTTGGTATGGAATGAGCACTTTAGCACCGGCCATATCAGCATATTTAAAAGCCTATCCTGATGTTGATATAGAGCTTGAATTGAGTGATAGATACGTCGACCCTGTGAGTGAGGGGTTTGATGTTGTTATTAGGATTGGACAATTGGATGATTCAACCATGATTGCCAGAAAACTCCCTGCATACGAGCTGGTTATCTGTGCTTCTCCAGACTATTTGGCTGAGAAAGGTGAACCTCATAACCCTGATCAACTAATAAATCACGAATGTTTATACTTTTCCAGTTGGGTTGCACAAGGCGGCTGGAGGCAACTTAACAAACAAATAGGGAGGCTCGATACACCCAGGTTAACTACAAATAATCAGCAAGTCATCCGGCAAGCAGCCCTTAACGGGATCGGCTTAATTATGATGCCTTTGAGTTTGCTCAAGGAGGATATAAAAAAAGGTGCTCTCAGCGAAGTGTTAAGTGATTTCAAGCCAGAGGCAAAACAAGTACATTTGTTATTCTCTGAGAGAGCAAAAACAACTGCCAAGGTGAAAACATTTGCTGATTTTATGAGTACAAACCTGGTGGCCCGCAATTAGTTTTCGTATTTAATGATGGTTATGAGAATGTGTATGGATGGCTTCATCGATTATGCTGTAATTCTGATGACTATAACTTAACGTTAATCAGAAAAGGGTAATTGTTTATCAGCTGTCAACTCGGTAAAACCTAATGATGCTAAAAAACCGAACAGTAGTGAACAAACAATCAGGGACAAAGTGAACCAAAAAAAAACACTTCTTTTAGTCGCGCCCATTGCCATAGCAAATGCCGCCGCCGCATGCACTCCAATCAAGAAAGGTCCTAGTAGCGCTAATCCCGGCACACCGAATTTATCAAGAATTCGATGTTTTCGTCTCTGCCTTTCTGAGTCTGATTTAACTACCGTATCCAGGGTAGTATCTTTTTTCCAGCGACGTACATACATGCTGACTATTTCACTTGCATAGATGATCGGAAGTAAAGACAGCAGATTACCAGTAAATCCGACGACAGCAGCAGGAAACCATGGAAGTCCAGCGATGACTCCCAAAGGCACAGCTATCCAGACTTCCAAGACTGGGATTGCTGCTCCGATGAATACACTGATGTAGAGTATGAGTTCACTCATTGAAGTCGCTCCTTTTTATGACGCCTTTCTATGGAATAATAAAACATAGAGGCTCGGGACAACGATAAAAGAAGCTACAGTCCCCGAGACCAGGCCTCCCATAATCACAACGTTGAATGACCTCCACAGAGGATCGTTAGCTATAAGCAAAGGTAAAAGGCCGAGTATCGTTGTTATCTGAGTGAGCATAATTGGACGGAATCGCTTTATTAAAGCCGATTTCAACGAGACCAGCTCAGATTTCCCTGATGCTTTTTCAATATCCACTTGCTCAATAATTAACATAGCATTTGAGACAATGATACCTATCAAGGCAAAGATGGCTAGGTTCGCCATAAAGTCGAAGGGGAGTCGGAAGATAACCAGCGCAAGCAACAAACCGATTGCACAGAAAGGCACACTTAAAACAATAATTGCTACCTTTCTAAAGGAGTTATATTGGTAAATAAATAAGATAATCATAGCCAGCATACAAAGTGGCAAGAAAGCGAAAATAGCTTCTGCAGTGACTTCACTTTCCTCGATTTCACCACCAAACTCGATGTCAATATCAAGTTCTTGTCTCACCTCTTCGATAGTGCTGGATATGGCGTTAACCAGTTCTTTTGAAGTCATTGAAGGGTTTAATGCGGTTACCGTCACCGTCGGCATTAAATTATGTTTCTTGATAACAGACGGATCAAACTTGGTCTCGATAGTGGCAATATCAGACAGATAGACAGGTTTAGTCGAGGACTCGCTAAAGACTTGAATATTTTTCAGTTGAGACAATGACATATGCGCGTCGAGGCTTGTACTAAGGACGATAGGAATCTGATGTTCACCTTCACGATAGATTGATGCTGAATCCCCCAGGCTATGTAAGCGGAGTGCCGACAATATATCTTCACGTGTCACACCTGCATAGAGAGTAGCGGGCCAGTCGACGTTTACGACATAATTTGCGACAGATGTCTCCCAGTCTTGTCTTACATTAATAGTGCCCTCTATCCCATTGAGCGCGCTTTGAATTTTTTCTGAAGCATCCAGAATCATTTGCTGATTGCTGCCAATAAGACGGATAGCCGCCTCTCCAGGTGGAGTGGATCCCATAAAGAAGGGATTTATTTCAAGTTTGGCAAATGGATATTCAGCAGGCATTTCTCTTCTTAGTCTGTTGACAAACTCGCTGACCACCGTGTCTTTTGTGACGTTAACCACAAAATATGCTGAATGCGGTGTTGGTTCAGGTGGGTTCAAACCAAGAATAAAACGAGGACCACCGTCACTAACATAAGCTACTGCTTCTGTAACTTCGGGGTAACGCTTGTCATCACTTAGCCACTGAGTCATTTTTTCAGCAACATCTGCGGTTTTTTCTGCAGGCGAGTTTGCTGGTAGCTCAACAGAAATCTGTAACTGAGACCTCTCTGATGAGGGGAAAAACGCCTCAGGGATTGTACTGGACAACAGTAAAGATACGATAAGCGAGAGAACAGCTACGGTCAGGAAGATGACTGGCCGTCCCAGTACTTGGTCCCAGAGAATAGACATTGCATTCATCAACCTCGAGGGCCTGGCCACCGAGACATTCTCTGATAGAGACGGCTTCTTGATGAACCACTGAGCCATGATGGGAATTAACATTATGGCAACAAACCATGATACTAACAGCATGACGCCTATAACAATCGTCAATGTCTGCATATAGATGGCTGTGATATTGTCAGTGAACATCGGAGGGGCAAATGCTAATATTACAGTCAGGCTGGCGATGAGAATAGGGGTAGCCAGCGTTTTACCCGCCAATAAAGCAGAAGACCACCTGTCTTCGCCTTGAGCCACTCTTTTTGAAATGTCCTCAACGATCACCATCGGGTTATCAACGAGAATACCCAACGCAATGATAAATGAAGCAATACTGACTTCGTTGAGCTCTATATCCAGTATTCGTAGAAAAACTAATGTGATAACACCTGTGATAGGAACTGCCAGGGCCACCAGAGAACCAGCTCGAATACCTAGCGCGATGACAGTGACTACCGTGACCACAAATATGGTTTGTAACAGGGTTGAGATCATAGTGGATATAACTTGATCAACAACCTTGCCCTGATCAGTGATAGCTTTCATCTGATAACCAGCAGGCAACTCTTCTTCCCATTGTGATAACGCTGAGCGAAGTCGTTCGTTAAAGTCCACCATATTGATTCCCGGCGCCATGTAGCCAGCAACTACAATCGCCTGATTACCATCAAGAAAAGCGGCACTGTTCAGTGGTCTTGACTTAACCCGGGAGACATCAGCCAGATTACTCAATGGCAGAATCGACCCGTCCGGTAGTGATATTGGGGTTTCTTTTATTTCATTTAGGTTGTCATAGCCACTCTCAACGTACAGCCAGCTTTCCTGAGTATTAAAATTAACACGAGCAACCTGGCCTAAGGAATTTCTCTTACTGAGTTGTAAGAAAATGTCATTTGGATTTAATGAGTACGACGATGCTACAAAGGGTTTGAGTTTAATTGCTATCTGTTCATCGGTAACACCATGCAATGTGACTTTATCCATCCCAGGGATACTATAGAGATAGTTCCGGAGTGCTTCGGCCTTATCTCTTAGCGCTCTAAAAGAAAAATCTGTAGCACTCAGAGCTATTGTCATCACGGCAACAGCGTCATAACTATCGTTGACGAAAGGCCCCGACACACCCTGGGGTAGCTCCTTGAGTACATCCTGCATTTTCGCCCTGACTCGAAGCCAGGTATGAGAATAGTTTGGCGTACCATCTTTTATTTCTAGCGTGAGATAGACTTCACCAGCACGAACCGAAGTCGTGATAGTTTTTGTTTCTTCCAATTCACGTAAATATCGTTCAACCGGACGAGCAATAAGCTCTTCAGTCTCATAAACATCTAATGCCGGATGATAAGCAGTGATGACGGTCTGGTTTATAGGTAATGTTGGCTCTTCCCGAGAAGGGTAGTCTGGGTACAATGCTAAGCCAGTCAGTATCAATACAGCGAAAATAAATAGAACAAGTCTGCTGTTATTCAGTGATAAAGTAGTAACGGACATCAGCGTGTACCCGCAATAGGCTTGACCCGCTGACCATCAGTGATGAAGGAGGCTCCTGCCGCGACGAACAGGTCACCTTGTGCAAGATCATGTTTTATCCAATATCCTTGTTCTACTGCATCAATAATACGGACCGCCGATTTACTGACTAAACCTGTATCTTCGTTATATTGATAAATAAAAGATTTTCCTCCAGCAGGTTCAATCAATAGTGCGCCATGTGGAACCAAGATAGCCTCTTCAGTGTTAGGTATGAGATAGTTGACCTGAACGACTAAACCTGCTGCGAGGAGGGGGGCGTGAGTATTTTCTGGACGAATTTTGACCGGAAAATTTAAACCTTCATTTGCATGTTGACCTAAATGCTCAATGACGGCATTAAAAGAGGAACCTCGGTAACTGACAGATATTTCGACATCTTTTCGTTTCAGTATTTTATCTGCCAAATCAACCGGAATAGAGGACTTCACAACCAACTTATTCATTCCGTCGTAAGAAAATACAACTTGATTGGGCGTAACATCCTCAAAGGGCTCAATATCCCGGCTTGAGACAATCCCATCAAAAGGTGCCTTGATGACGGTTTTGGAGATGTTTCGTTCTGCCATCCTAATATTTGCATTTGCCTCATCAAGCGTGGCTCGAGCAGTCTCATAGGCAGATCTGGCTGCATCTAAGCTCTGTTCGGAGACAGCGTTGTTTTTAACAAGTCTGGTAAGACGCTCGTAATTTGTTTTGTATTCTTCAAGAGTCGCCCGTGCCTTCACAGCAGATGCACGCGCATTATCAAGAGCAATTTTGTAAGGCTCCACATCCAAAGACGCTAGTTTTTCACCAGCATTCAGATGTGCTCCAATGTCGACAAGAACTGTTTTTACTGTTCCTTCAACACCAAAAGACAACTGACTAGTATTATCTTTCTGCGTGACGCCAGGGAAACGAATCTTCATGTAATAACTTTCGTCGCTTACCTGGCTGATTTGTACCGATCTGAGGTTTTCAGTCGTTGCATTAGATGTCGGCTTCGGGTCTTCACTACAGCCTTGTAAAAGCGTAAAAGCAGAAGACATAATGATAATAATAGTGCTTCTAATCACACGCGAAACATATATACTCGAACGGTCAGTTATATAATTAGATAATAACAATTTGTCAGTTCCTATGACTGGAAAAATTAAGTTTTTGATCTCAAAAGGGTGTGTATGAATACTTTCAGTTGCTCGCTTGAATATTCAGCATCCGTCGTTGCAATATGACATGATAAGCCATCAATATAAGCGAATATGAAGTGCGTAATCTGCTCAGGCGACAAGTAGGTACTTATTTCACCGGTGTCCAATAACTTCTGAAACATCGAGCATGAAATGTTGAATAGTTCTTTATTGGAATCAAGTACGAGTTTTTTTATCTCCGGGTTTCTGGAAGATTCTGCAAGAATTTCCATATACATGATGGTCCCGATTTTATCACCTGTGAGATACGCTTCTTGCTCCAGTGCAGCTTGGAAGTCTTTTGCACTTTGAATTCTTTTCAAGGCATCCACATCTCTGGAGAAATATTTTCTGGCTATTTCTAGAATCAAGTCATTTTTTGAATCAAAGTACTGATAAAGACTAGCCTGACTGACCCCAGCCATTCGTGAAATCTCAGCCATTCCCGCTCCATGAAAACCTCTTTTTACAAAACACTGAATCGCGCCATTGATGATTTGTTCGATTTTCGCTTCACGAGCAGCCTGATTAACTGGACGACCAATATTTGACATGTTTTACCTTATATATGTAATTGATCATTTATATATTTAGTTGAGACCTCTGTCAAGAGGAATTAGCTATCAGATCGCTACTATAAGCATGCGTTCTTAACCCTCCACAGCTAGATCATAAGTGTTCATGCATTTATTGAAATATATTCTGGGTGTTCTGTGAAATAACCAATAGCTCAAAGTATGAGCTCTAAAGCACTTTGGCATGACATCTGAGTTTGAAACACTATTCTCTATTCTAAGAAAGACCCGACCAAATTGAACTATTTAAACAAGGTATAGATTTATTAACAGTGTAAAGTATGGCTGAACACTGTGAAATACAAACAATTATCTCAGCCCTAAAAAGATATGGGAACAGCTGAAACAATGTTGCATTTACCTTATCAAAGCAACGTGAGTCAAAAAAACGAATGCGAGCTTAAGACACTCTTTTAGTAATTGATCTAGGTTCTAGATTCACTAAATAAAATTGCTGAAGCATTGAAATTCAGCCCTAGTACATTTTATGTTTATTAATGATAAGTCTGACTTATAACTAGAAATGGTTGTCAAACTTTCAGTTTATAAGTTGTACAGCAAAAAGCGCGATCAGACTGTAAGAAAACTATGATTTGTGGTGGCTAGTGTCTCAGAATGGATACAAAACAGCCTAAAAAGTTTGATTTTGAATCATCTAGGTCCTTCTTCTGAAAAAAGAAAGAAATTAACTCAAATAAGTCTTTTTTTAGTCTATTAAATTATGATTTTTTAGACAGTCTTTTAGTATATGTTTTTACTGTCTATCAAGTCTTTAAATGAGGTTTAATGTACTTTTAGTCTTTTAATCGATTTTTTGTTTAATGAGTACGGGTCCCTGTGACACCCGTACTTTGGTATGGAATCCCGTACTAAAGTCCATTTAAATTATTGTTACTGGCTTTTCTTTTCCTGCTTCTATTCTATTTAATCCGTCTTCAATTACTGCATGCAAAAGTTCACTTTCCGTTAAAGGTGTTCTGTTGCTGTTGATTAGGATTTTATTTATTTCAATGCTTTTTTTTCTTAGTAGTTCTTCTTCACTTTTTTTCAGTCTTAGGCTTTTCATTTTTTTATCCTGTTTTTTATTAAGACATTATCACATGTAGTCATATTGACATGTTTATGTATACTTGTGTACATTAAAACACAAACCAACATGTGGACATGTTTTAATGTTTTTGGACTGGCTTTCTGTTTATCAAGATTTTGATATCTCTTTACCCAACATTGGTAAGCATTTTGATATCACTATCGACGCTGAGACTGGCGAGCAACTCGTTGTTCGTCAGCCTCTTGTTAAGCAAGAGGGTAGTTATTCAACTGTTATTACTATTCGCATTTCAGGCAATCGTATTTATGTTAAGGGCAATCCTTCACGCTATAACCGGATAGATAATCTTTTTGGTTTTGCATCAGTTGATCAGTGCATATCTGTTTATAACCAAGTTTTACTCAGTCTAGGTTTACCACCATTCACAAAATGCACTAAACGCATTTTGAAGACAGGTTCTACTAATGGCCGTTTTAATTACATCAGTAATGGTGCTGTTATTACTGAGATTCATATCACCACCAACAAAACAGTCGGTCGAGATAATGTAAAAGATTACCTGAAGGGGATAGCTGGTCAGCGCTACCGTAATTCGATACCTAACTTAAAGCCAAACGGCTGCACTGTTGAATGGTTAACGGAAGAGGGTAATGCACCATTAATTTATGCAAGCATTTATGACAAAGCCCATCAGATCGGCCTTCATCATTTAGGAAAAATAAAACGTAAATTTGGTGAGGATTCTTCTGAGTATCAATACCTATTAAAAGTCCATCAATACTGTTTAATTCATGGTGTTGTCCGTGCTGAGCAGAAACTAAAGGCACGATACCTAAATCGTGAAAACCTCCAGTTTTGGGGCTTATCTGACTATTCTAGATTAGAACTCCTTCAGGATAAGTTTCTCAGCCTAGATAGCAAACTAAAGGTTACTGCAATGGATATAGAAACACTTACTGAAACATTGATCAGAGAGCAGGTCTGTACTAATACCAAGTCAGCAAACAGTACAGCTCTCTATGCTATTGAGTGGATGCACGGTAAATCATTTGATTTTAATAAGAGTCAGGTTAAAACCCACCGCGCACGTCTACGCCGCATTGGTATCGATATCAAACAACCTTGTGATCTCTCCAAATTCTCACCCATTAAAGTTGTTTCAGCCAGAGAAGTCACAGTATCAACTCTTCAAATACCAGACTGGTATATCAAACCAGCTATTACTCCACTTAGACTTGTTTCATAAAAGGATATTTACTATGTCTTTCACAAAAGAAGAAGCTATCAATCTATTAGGCCAAACTGTAGAAATCACTCAAACCATTTATCACAACTATCATGGCCACTTAGATTTCCCTCGCATACCTAAAGGCACTCAAGCAGAAGTCTATCTGGTTGAGAATTCCTCTGAAGGAATAACCATTAGTTTGTTGGTAGATGAGGTTCTAGAACAGTTTGATAAGGACGAATTCAATCAGCACTGTCTGGTTCTCAAATCTTAAATTATATAATTAACCAGAGCCTGGTCCTGTCCAGGATCTTCAAAATTATATATCTCAAAAAAAACACCCATTGATAAACAGACTCAATTGAGGAGCGAAGCGCCGGCGGAGCGGCTCTATTGAGTCTGATTATCAAATGTGCGTGCAGGTAGTACTGCACATTTGTCTCATTTTTGAGACTAACTATATAACTCAGACCTTCAATAGTCTTTCCTGACCATACCTAGCTGAAATCAAAAAAAGTCCGTGAAATGTGCCTTCTCTTTGCGAGGTTCGCATAATATATATTATGTTAAATAGAATATCTAAGAACAATAAGAGTAAGAGATGTGAGTATTTACATGCTCTTATTAAAATTAGCCTCTTCTGGCAGTTGATAAACAGATATTTAAGATGAAAAAGACATTTAGACAGGCTCGATATGCTGCCAGAATGACAAAGAAACAAGTCGCAGAATATTTGGAATTATCACCAAGAACCGTGGCACGTTATGAGCAAACAAACTGTGCCCCTAAAGTGATTATTGAGTGTCTTTTATTGCTTGGTGGCAAGATGCCAACAATTGGAAGACGTCATTGTTTTGAAGGATGGTCTTTTGGAAATGGTTTTCTTTGGTCACCATCCGGAGAGAAATTTACCAGTGGTGAAATTCTGGCTTTGCATATCAATCAGCAGTTAGTGGATGAACTATATCGAGAGAATATGATACTCAGAAAAACAAAGAAGAAATGATGACTATAAAAAAAGGAGCATTTAATGAGTATAAACGCCCCCTTCTCTTTGTACGTTCAAAATTTAAAATCTGACATTTATTTCGGGTAATCACCCTGCAGATTTTAAAATTTGAAAAATATTGTTTTTAACGATGAGCGACCTTAACAGTCGTGTTTTGCCAGACTTTTTGAACCTGTCGTCTGATTTGTTCAAAGTGAGCGTGTTGTTCAGGCTGTTTGTGTAACTCAAGTATGATGGTGATACCATCAATCAAATAATCAGCCGCATTCATTAATAAACTGGCTAAACGATTGGTGTCTTCTGCACGGGTGGCAATACCAACGATAATTTGATGATCGTCCATTTCCAAGTCTTGTTCGACAGAATGAATTCGGCAATGTACCGTTTCGCTCAAAAACGCATATTCAGTTCGGTATTCGCTCATCAAACCAGCCATTTCAGCTTTGATGGCAGTGCTGACATCACCGCGGTTAATTTCATCAGCACTGTTAATCATGCGTTCCAAATCATTCATTTCAAGTTCTGTCAGGGCATGGACCTCAAGCTGTTTTAGATAAAACCGTGTCAGTACTTCCCTTCTTTGATCGGTGTCGCCATCTGTCATGGCTTCGAGAAAGTCTTCATGACGATAAAACGCTGCCAGATTAAATAAGGTTTCCAGCAAACAGCGTGACATGATTTCTGTTTCGTGGATCATGCCTCGTTCAGCCATTAGCAGAACGGACTGAAAGTGAGACAACATACGTTGGAAATAGAGACTTAGATAAACTTCGCTTTTATCATCAGGACGAATACGGCAGTGATTTAAAATTGATTGACCCAGCTGACTTAAATCTTCACAAACAAGGTATTGTGGGGTTTGGTGCATTTCTACACTGAGCGTGCCAGTTCTTGATTGCTCTGATAAAAACCCTGCATCCTTAAAACTTGTTTGCTCTGACATAAATTACCTCGTTGATTGCTTACTGACTCCCTATCTTACGCTTACCTGCTTTGCTTACAAACCCTGATCTGTTTTTGACTCATGATTTCATTTCTGTATAACTGGAGTGGATAGAAATAAACATAAGGAGCTAATTATGGGCTGGCGTGAAGATGGTACTGAAAAAACCTATACAGATGAAGAAGTTGAAGCGCGTTTAAAAGAAGAGCTTCCACATTGGTATTTAGAGAACGGCTGGATACGTCGCAAATATAAAACCAGTGGCTGGAAAAGTACTTTAATGGTAGTGAATACCATTGGTCATTTAGCTGAGGCGGGTTTTCACCATCCGGATTTAACGGTGTCTTATGCCTTTGTTATCGTCAAGCTGACTAATCATGCGGCAAAAGGTATTACCGATAAAGATTTTGAGTTAGCGAAAAAATTTGAAGAAGTGGTGATGTGGCAGCCTGGACTTGATGATGGCGCCTTAGTGGGCACACCTGATGATGCTCGCTTTAAATACATTAAATATGACTAATGGAAAGTTAGATGGATATTGATGAATCGCTGAATGTCTTTGGTGAGAAGTTAGAAAGCTGTAGTGAAGATCCTCTCACAGGTTTCTACCGTGATGGTTGTTGTAATACGAGTGATGCTGACTACGGTCAGCACACAGTCTGTGTTCAAGTCAGTCAGGCATTTCTGGAATATTCACGTTTTCGTGGTAATGATTTAACCACACCAATGAAAGAGTTTGGTTTTCCTGGCTTGAAACCTGGTGATCGGTGGTGTTTATGTGCTCAGCGCTGGCTGGAAGCTTATGAGCATGATATGGCCCCTAAAATTTATCTGGCTGCCACACACCAGCGTGCCACTGAAGTGATTCCTATGGAAGTGATAAAAGAATATGCAGCTGATCTAAATTAGTGGGTTGGCAAGGATTCGTCTATATAGTACCAAATATTATATAACATATTGAATTAATTAAGTTTAATTAATTCCTCAGCATCTGATTTTGGTATAACTATGGCATCAAGACCGAGAGGCACGATTTTCCGCTTTAGAGCTGGGGAGGCATGTATCAACCTCCCCATTTGCCTGAATTATGTAATGTTTCCAATACTTCGAGTACTCTGACTCTTAACTGCGCAGATTTATCTTGTGTCGCGCCCAAAGAGTTATCAAATTCCACTGCTTGTCGCGCTAAGGCTAACGTGTCATATTTTTCATTCGGATTAAAGTCTCTACTAGGCGGAGCTCTCATAGCTAAGCCTTCAGCTGGCGTTATCAAACCGCTTTCTTGTAAATTGAATGACATGCTAGTTAATTCATTATAAGAAATATTCGTCGGATCATATTGATTGGCTATTACCTGCCATTTATTTCCGGCATTACGTCCTGCTTCGCTGAGAGTTAATTTGTCAGCAGCTTGACCTTTAGTTGTATCACTCGAATGAGTTGATACAACAGCAGAAGTATCGTTGTTCATTCGATAGACTTGGCTGATTTGGTCACCGCTATTTATCTGCATATAAAGCCTCTGAAGTAATGAATTATTTACGAACAGTTAGCTGAATTAAGCAAAAAATAGACCAATATAATTAACAGAAAAATTTAATGTAAAAACAGACTTATAACGAATTAGTTCACGTTTTACCGGAAAATTATTGCCGGTATGGATGAAGGAGCGGCAAAAGACAGCGTTATGATCACAAATCTCAGAATATCTGATATTTAAGTTAACTCAGTCGGTTAGAGTTTTTTGGCTACTTATGCGTAAATCCCTGCCGATCCTCAATTAGTGCTTATCAAACGCGACTGGCAAAAAAAGTTTCCACATCTTCAATATTCTGACTGATTGGCATTGGCGGTAAACTCCGCATAAACACTTTGCCATAGGGTTTACTCAGAAAACGTGGATCACATAATACCAACACACCAGAGTCATGGGTGTCACGAATCAAACGGCCAATTCCCTGTTTTAGCTGAATAACTGCAGCAGGGATTTGGATCGTTCGAAAGGGATTACCGCCCCGCTCTTTTAAATCATTAATGCGTGCTTCCAGCACCGGATCGCCAGGTGAAGCAAAAGGAATTTTATCAATCAACACGCAAGATAACGCTTCTCCCCTAACATCTACCCCTTCCCAGAAACTATTCGTACCTAGCAAAATGGCATTGCCATGACTGCGAAACTCTTCAAGCAGTTGCGTTTTAGCACCAGAACCTTGAACCAACACGGGATAATCAGATTCTTTTAAGGCTTCAGCGACTTCATGCATCGCTTTATAACTGGTGAATAATAAAAAGATTCGCCCCTGGCTGTGCTCAATGACTGATTTTGCGACTTCTGCCACATGGCTATTGTAATTCGGGTTGGATGGCTCAATTGGAATCGTCGGCATATAAAGCAAGCTTTGTTTGCCATAATCAAATGGACTTTGCCAGCTGGCTGTCACCGGATCTTCCAAACCTAGCTGATGAGTGAAGTTATTAAACTTGCCTGCTACCGTGAGAGTGGCTGAAGTGAAGACCCAAGCCTGTGGTTTATCTTTTATCCAGGCTTGGAAATACTGGCTGACTTCTTGTGGCGTGGCATGCAAAATAAAACTCGAATTACGGTTGTCCAGCCATAAAACTAAGTCTGTTTGTTCGTTTTGCTGAAATATGGACAAACGTTCAATCAAATCCTGACAGCGTTGGTGACATTGTTCTAAGCCTCTGCCCCGCTCGGAAGCTGCATCGAGTTGAATTTCTAATTTCTCTAATGATTCCAGTAAGATATCGAGCTTTTCTATAATATCTTGTGACTTTTCTAACACGGGTTGCCAGGGAACGCGTTGCTCATGTTCACCTAGAGCCAGATTAAATTGATGTAAACGATTATCCAATTGTTCTGCTGCAGTGCGGATATCGTTCATATCCGTTGCTTCAGCTTCCATTTCACGGATACTGTCGCGGCTTAATTCCTGGATTTGATGACTGCTGATCCGATGGCCGAGGAATTGACTGGCAATGGCAGGAAGTTGATGGGCTTCATCAATAATATAGGCATCGGCATCAGGTAAAACCTCGCCCTGGCCAGACGACTTCAATGCCATATCTGACATCAATAAATGATGGTTCACTACAACAATATCGGCTTCCTGCGCTTTACGTCTGGCCTCAACAATAAAGCATTCATCGTATTGCGGACATTGCTGCCCAAGACAATTATCAACCGTTGAAGTCACTTTAGGCCACAGCGGCGAGTTTTCTTCTAATAAATCCGTTTCACTTAAATCACCTGTGGTTGTTTTACCGCTCCATTCTCGTAAGGTTTGCAGGGTGTGTTGATGGTATTGCTGACCAGGTTCAGACTCAGCCAGACCAAGACGATGGTGGCATAAATAATTGCTTCGACCTTTTAATAAAGCGGTTTTTAATGGTACAGAAAGTACTTCACGAAGTTTTGGTAAGTCTTTGTTAAATAATTGGTCTTGTAAGTTTTTTGTACCCGTTGAGATAAACACTTTCTGCCCTGAAAGCATGGCTGGTGCAAGGTAGGCAAAGGTCTTACCTGTACCCGTGCCGGCTTCAGCGATGAGAATATCGCCATGCGTTAGCGCTTCACCGACCTGCCGTGCCATCTCCAATTGCTGGGTTCTACTGGTGTAACCTGAAATGTGTTTTGATAACAAACCATTGTCTGCAAATAGTTCATCAATGCGTTCGATCATGCTATCCCTATTCGTTGATTTATCATCCACACCAGACAGATACCCACGATAAAAAAGCCAAGTCCACATGCATAAGCAATGCTTTTGTGACGGTTGATCAAGTTCGCTTCTGATTCAGTAGATAAAATAAATGGCTGGTCTTTCTGTGTTGATGCTTTCAGTATACTCAGTGGTTTTTCATGTGCCATGGCACCGACTTTTACTTTCGCTTGCTGGTAAGCATCTTGTCTTGCTTGCTCCCACTCTTGCTGACTGAGCTGACCATCACGGTTGCTATCATAACGATGTAACAGATCATTAGCATCCTGTTTCCAATCTTTTAAGGTGGCGGTCATCATATTTTTTAAACTTGTGTCTTCAACACTGGCAACGGTTTGAAAATCACCCAATGCGTAAAGATAATCCCCTTCCAGTATGGTCCACTCGGTATAACGACGGGCAGGAAAAGTATCTCGTTTGTACCAGCGATTTTTACGTTTTGTAATGACATTGGCATCATCCGGATCAATTACACACTGATCCGAAGTATCATCTAACAAGAAAATATCATCACTGCTATGTTTTTTAATGACTTTCCAGCGCGACTTGATGCGCCCTTTCCCTTCATATTCAGTGACTTGTTCTTCAATCGTATAACGAAACCAGACACATCTTGTACCTGATACCGGCGAAATAATCGGTGGGCCATCCATTAATTTAGTGGTACCAATCAGTTCCACATATCCCTGTGGTGCGGAGCGGATTTTAGCCGTGGGTACATTTTCAATCAGTCTGGCATATTTATAGTGTTTGACCATCTGATAAAACACGACGATCACTATCGCCGATAAGACGCCCGTTGCAATATAAAACTCAGTAACAGTGAGCTTATTTATCTCAACAGAGAGCGAAGCCAACCAGTCCTGCATCTAGCGTTCAAACAAGCTCTTGATATCGAGATCAACCAGTTCTTCGGATGTAAATTCAAGCAAGGTAAACGATTTAAAGCCAAAAAAACGTGCCAGGATAACATCGGGAAATTGCTCGATACGGACGTTATTGATATTGACGCTTTCATTATAAAATTCACGTCGGTCTGCAATAGTGTTTTCTAACCCCGTAATCCGAGCCTGTAAATGCTGGAATGATTGATCTGCTTTCAACTCCGGATAGGCTTCAGCTACAGCGAATAAGCTGCCTAATCCCATGCGTAATGCCCCTTCGGCAGAACCTAACGCTGAAATATCACCATTTTGTTGAGCAGTGGCAACGGATGCGCGCGCCTGCATGACTTTTTCCAGGGTGTCCTGTTCGTACTGCATATATTGCCGACAGGTTTCGACCAGCTTGGGCAGTTCATCGTGGCGTTGTTTGAGTAATACATCAATGTTTGACCAGGCTTTACTGACATTGTGTTTGAGACTAACCAGATTGTTATAGATGATGATGAGGTAAACAACTAAAACAACAACGACAGCCCAAAATATAAATCCCGTAATAGTCATCCATTTACCCTCAAATGATTAGTCGTCCTGATTTTCCCATACGTCGGTTTCTAGACCGTTTTCGCGGGTCCATACCCGTTCACCAATAATCTTGAATTGTGCGATAGACATGGCACCGCGCTTTTTTCGGTTACTGTCTTTTTTATTATCTAATGCATCCGCAATAGCTTCACGGCTTGCTTCATAGATTTCATCGACGTCGTAGTGCTCATCAAACAGCACTAATACAGCCAGATCCCAATCCTGTTCAGGATTTAATTGTCCAATTCTGGGGCTGGCTTTACTGCTATCAAAAATGGCTCGGCCTTTGATAATAATACGTTTATCCTGCCGATGCCCTTCCTTGCCGGTCGCATCAATCGGACTGTTGGGGTCATTAATCAGTGAAAGGTTGAGCGCTCTTGCTGCATCAAAGCGGGCAATCTCGCCAGTAATCGGTAAGGTGCTCCCAGTAGCTTCACGGTATTTTGCCGCAAGCTGTCGGGTTTCATGCATTAATTTATCAATGGAATAGAGGTCCATATCTACCTTGAATGTTTCTTCATTTGCCACCGATTATACATGGCAAAAAAAACGGTCTGTCCAGTTTAAAAGACAGACCGTTTAAAACTTGAGGCTGTGAATATCTCCTCTTATACAGAGACCACAGCTAACTCATTGAGTTTCCAGTTTTTATTTTTTAGCATCAAGTTCTTTTTGGTAATATTTGTGAACCAATTTATCTTGATTTTCCAATAAATAATCGATGCTTGGCTCGTTATTCATGGCTTTTTCGATAGCACGGCGAGTGGCTTCGCGGTGAATGTTGAATAAAGCTTCGTGATCTAAGTCTTCAACAGTCACGATGCTTGGGTTCAACCATACAGAAACGATGATACCTAAATCGTTCGCTTTTTCTTTTGGAATAGTACCGTTACGAACAGCATCTAATACGCCGTTAGCGATAGCGCCTTGAACTGTACCCATCAGAATGTTGGTGTAAGCTGTTTTCTTAACAGTGACTTTACTGACCATTAATGTGGCAGGTTTAACTTGCATGTCAGTGTTCATCAGCGCTAATACGCGTGAGTGACCTTGTACTTGGTCGCCCATCAGGTTAGCAAATGCGGTACCAAATGGACCGTCTAATTCACCGATAACCACTTCTGGCTCAGCCGCTGTAAAAGCAGGACCACCGCCAACCAGTGCTTCACCTGTACGCATGACAATTCTATCGCTCATAGGATAATTCTCCTGTTTATTGCTAAAAGATGGGCCAATTATCCCGGTCTGTGGCCAAGCTCGCAACCTTGATTCGCTTTATCGTCTTGTTCAACAAGGTTAAACTAGTCTTTTTTTGTTGAATTCAATCATGGCTGAAATAGCAACTCCCTACGAACGTATCGGTGGCGAAGCCGGTGTCAGACATCTATGCAAAACTTTTTATGAGGTGATGTGTGAGACGCCTCAAACACAACATATTCGTGATTACCATCCAAAAGACATCAGTATCAGTGAAGAAAAATTATATTTGTTTCTGACTGGCTGGTTGGGTGGCCCGCCTTTATATACTGATAAATACGGTCATCCAAGACTGAGAGCTCGACACTTGCCCTTCTCTATTGGTATCGAAGAACGTGATCAATGGCTTTATTGTATGGCTCAGGCATTAAAATCGATGGATTTAGATCCCTTATTTTCAGAACAGCTGATGGCGTCGTTTGTACAGACAGCTGATTTTATGCGTAACCGTCCAGAGACTGAATAATGAATATTGGCGCGCTAATCATTGGTGATGAAATTCTGAGTGGCAAACGTCAGGATAAGCATTTCGCTCATTTACAATCCGTTCTGGCCAAACGTGATTTGGAATTAAGTTGGACATTAATTGTTGGTGACGATCCACAGCAATTGGAACGCGCCTTACGCTTTTCAATGAGCAGTCCTGATCTGGTGTTCAGCTTCGGAGGCATTGGTGCCACTCCGGATGATAGAACCCGCCAGACGGCTGCTTTAGTGAAAGGCGTTGAGATCAAACCTCACCCTGATGCAGTCAAAGCAATTGAAGATCAGTTTGGTAAAGATGCCTATCCTAATCGTATTTTGATGGGCCACTTACCCGAAGGTAGCCGCATTATTCCCAATACTATTAATCGCGTGCCGGGTTTTAGTCTGGATAACCATCACTTTATGCCGGGCTTCCCTGAAATGTCCTGGCCCATGCTGGAATGGATTTTAGATACCCATTACCCACACTTACAGGGCTTGCGTCCCAAAGCGGAAAGAATCATTACCATTACAAAAGGGCGTGAGTCAGATTTACTGCCGACAATGAATGAGATTGTCGCCCAATATCCGCAGTTAAAATTATCAAGCTTGCCCAAACTCGGCGATGAGCCTCAAATTGAATTCAGCTTGCGTGGTGACGCTGAACAAATTGAGCAAGCCATGCAACATGTGATTGCGGCCGTTGAAGCAGCCGGCTTTATCTGGTCTGACTACAGGCCGGGTAAATAATGAAACCATAAAGGTAACGTGACAACGCTTAATAAGGTCGTCAATGTGACTGCGGCAGCATAGAGTGGACTATCTAATTGGTAACGTTCACATATCACGACACCAAACACCATAGTTGGCATGGCAGCCAAAAGCACGACGGCCAATGCGATATCCGCAGGCAGTTCGAACCAGCCCCCCGTGAAAAACACAGCCACCGGAACTAATAATAAGGTAATCACAGCGACCGGCAATAAAAGCGGTAAATAACGTAATCTTAAGCTGTCCCAGCGAATACTCATGCCCAAGGCAATCAGCATCAGTGGCACCACACCACCAGATAATGTCGTTAATGTGTGATGAACCAGTTCTGGACGTGGCACATGCAGCACATTTAATAAAAGCGCGATCACAACCGCCCACAATGGCGGCACCTTGGTGAGTTCTTTTAAGGGATGGACTTTTTGCTGACCCGCCCCACCGAAATGATGCGCCATTAATATGCCAAAAGTCATCAACGCCGGTGTGCAGGCAAATAAGTCATATTGCAGCACAATGGCATTACTCCATGAGCCGAGTACCTGATTGGTGACCGGTAAACCAAGGTAGGTCACATTCGGAAAGATTGCAGCCAGCATCAGTGCGCCTTTTTGTTCAGGCGTGGTTTTGATAAATCGCAATAAACACCACATAACAATGCCTGCTGTTAGCAAACCAGAAAATGCCGTGAGAGAAATTTTAAGAGAGGTCTTATCTATGGGTGCGCCCCAGATGACATCTAACACCAGGGCTGGCAGTAAAATAAAGAAAACCAGATCGGTTAAGGCGCGGCGGTGTGCCAGAGCTGGAATATGCCTTGGTGCACATTGTTTCCAGGCAAAACCACAGGCAATGAGAAGCCCCATCTGCACTAATACTAATAACATCTGTATCGCCTATAAATGAAACGCTGATCGTAGCAATCTACCTGCTGAAACAAAAGACTTATTGCCCGCGCTGATGATGCTTGCTGTGATGTCGTGGTCAGGGTATTGTTAGCGTTTTGGTGATAATTCATCAGATTCCATCAAGTTAGCCGATATACATCAGGCAGTACTTAAAATGGCCTGAACATCGTAATAAGGAAATCAATATGTCACTTTCTAAGCAGTTGTTAATTCTAATCAGCTTACTTTTTCTGATTGTTTTTTCAGCAAGCTTTGTGATCAGCATGGGCAGTATCCGTGACTATCTCGAAGTTGAATCTGAAATACATATGCAGGATACCGCCACATCGTTGGGTCTCTCACTTAGCCCGCATATGGAAGATGAAAATGATCCGATATTACAAACAATGATGAGCGCCATTTTTGATATGGGCTATTACCGCGAAATGCGTTTAGAAGATATTGATGGTAAAACGCTGGTGAGTCTGAAAAATCCCGTCAAAATGGAAGGCGTGCCCCAATGGCTAATCAACTGGTTACCCATGAAGTCTGCCACAGCTTCATCAGAAATCAGCTCTGGCTGGTCAATATCCGGCACACTCTATGTCAGTAGCAACCCGGCTTATGCTTATTTGAAACTCTATAAACAAGCCAAAGAAACCTTATTGTATTCCGTGATTATTTTTGTGGGTGCATTTGCATTACTCATGCTGGTGTTACGGTTTACCTTACAACCACTTAAAGCGATACAAAGACAGGCTAATGAAATTTCTTCTGGTCAATTTACTACGATTGATCGTCTGCCCTGGACCAAAGAAGTCCGCCATGTTGCTCAGTCTATGAACAGTATGTCAGTCAAGATTGGCGATACCATCACTCGACTAAATCAACGGCTCGATGCCTTGAATGATAATCTCAAACGTGATGGCTTAACCCGATTACTCAATCAAGCCACTTTTACCGCCGACATGAAAAAGCGACTATCAAGCGGCCATACCGGGTATGTGAGTTACATCAAGTTTGTTGATTTAGCTGATATCAGTAAACAAAAAGGGAATCAACTGGCTGATACACTCTTAAAAGATATGGCCCGTATATTGAACAATGCCGTGGCCGGCAATGGTCATGCCTATCGTCTGTATGGTGCCGAGTTTGCCATTATTTATGATGAGTCTGATATCAATCTGATTCAGTCATTTGCTAAAAATCTGCAACAGGCAATGACAGAACTGGCTGAGCATTATGAAGTCGACGATCTGGTTCACATTGGTTTAGTTAAATTTGATCGCACCAGTGAGTTTGAACGTTTAATGCCTGCTTTAATTGAAGCCTATGAGCAGGCCAGTATTATTGGACAAAACGCCTTTTTCATTAAAGATGACTCCATCAGTTCTCTTTCTGAACAAGAATGGAAAGCCGCCATTACCCACGCTATTAATCGTGATACGCCAGAAATCTACTTCACAGCCGAAGCCTATAATTATGATGGTCCTAAGCCTGTCAAAGTGATGCAGGAAGCCTTTAGCTTTGTCAAAGATAAAGCGGGTAACACCCTGTCTGTCGGGACTTTTTTCTCTATGGCGCAAGAGTTTGGATTGTCGGAATCTGTGGACCGTTGCATTGTGAACAAAGTCCTACTCAAAATGGAGCAAGATCGTATTAGCTGTCCTGTCAGTATCAACCTGACGATGGACTCAATTGATTCAGCCAGTTTCCATAAATGGCTGGAATCTCGTATCGAGCAGTCCGTTATTTCTGCTGAGTTACTGACTTTTTCTGTCTCGGCCTATGCCGCCACTAAAAACCTCAAAGCCTTTACTAACTTCAGTCGTTTTGTGAAGTCATTGGGCGCAAATAGTCTTATCAAACGTTATTCTGCCGATATTATTGCCATTGATGAGTTACGACATTTGCATCTGGATTACATCAGACTCGCACGTGATTTGACACAGAACATTGGTAGTAACGCCAGTAAACCAGACTTTTTGGAAATTATGCATGAAGTCTCTCGCTTGCTGGATATCAAAGTACTTGCTGAGGCAGTCACAAACGATGAAGATTTTGCGATTGTTAAACAAGCTGGCATCTACGGTATCAGTCGTTAAAGTCTGAGCTATCCATGCTGTTTAAACGCCCTCTGTCGTTATTGCTGATACTGACATGTTTGATATTGTCGTTGCCGCTTGTCGCTGACCTCAATATCAGTTCACGCGTATTGGACAAGATTGAGGCGCAATATAATAAATTTGCCCGCAAGCGTGTTGAAGACTGGCAAAAACTGGTGGCAGAAAATAAGGACTTACCTGAAGCGGAAAAACTTGAGCTGGTGAATCAGTTTTTTAATACCAATGTGTTGTTTATCGACGATATCGACCTCTGGAACAAAAAAGACTATTGGGCAACGCCACTGGAAATGCTGTCAATTGGGGGTGGTGACTGTGAAGACTATTCGATCGCGAAATATTTCACGCTAAAAGAATTAGGCGTGGATGAAGATAAATTACGTATCACTTATGTTAAAGCGAAAGAACTCAATCAAGCCCATATGGTGCTGACCTATTTCAAGACAAAACGCTCTGTACCGTTAGTACTGGATAATTTAATCACCGACATCAAACCAGCCACTCAGCGTAATGACTTAACCCCGGTTTATAGCTTCAATGGTACCGGTTTATGGCTGGCAAAATCACGTGGGGAAGGCCAGCGTGTCGGAGGCTCTTCGCGTTTGTCTTTATGGCAAGACTTAGAAAAACGTATGCAAAAACAAGCAGAAGAAGCTACTAGCGAATAATGCCACTGGCGCTGAGAGGTAACTGCCAATAATGTATCTCGGCGCCAGCAAAACTCGACGATAAACCATCAAGAACCGTTTTTACTCGTTCATCATCAAGTTCTACCCAGTAAATCATTTGTTTGCGTTGCCCCTCTACCTGTTCGCTAATACTCATCGCATGACCAGCACCATGACCGGAGGCCCGTTGCGAGGTAAAGCCATCAATCTGCGGATGAAGTAATAACCAGTCGCTTAATGCTGCTTCTAACGAGGGTTTTACGATAAGAGCTAATAGACACTTCATTTTGCGACTCCAAATCGTCTGAACAAGAGTGGCAGTAACACCAGGGTTAATAAGGTGGCGCTAACTAAACCGCCAATCACCACAATAGCTAGCGGCCGCTGAATTTCTGAGCCGGGCCCGCTTGCGAACAGTAAAGGCACAAGACCAAAGGCAGCAATCGTCGCTGTCATCATCACTGGTCTTAAGCGGCGCATCGCACCCTCTCTGACCACGTCATCTACTGCCATACCTGTTTCTAACAGCTCATTAAAATAACTCACCATTACCACGCCATTTAATACAGCAATGCCGAGTAAAGCGATAAACCCCACAGAAGCAGGCACAGATAAATATTCACCCGTCAGCCAAAGTGCAGTGATTCCGCCCACCATGGCAAATGGCACATTACTCATCACCAATGTAGCTTGGCGTAAAGATCGGAAAGTGGAAAACAATAATAAGAAAATTAAAGATAAAGCCACAGGAATGACCACCATTAAGCGTTTTGCGGCTCGCTGCTGGTTTTCAAACTGACCACCCCAGGAAAACTGATAGCCGCTCGGTAAATCGATATCTTTTGCCACAGCGGCCTGAGCTTCTTCTACAAAACTGACTAAATCACGATCGGCCACATTCGCCACCACCACCGACATTCGCTGTCCTTGTTCTCTGCGAATAGATACCGGTCCTTCGACCCGTTTTAAAGTGGCCAGGTCCGAAATCTGTACCTGTCTGTTGCCCGCCACGTTCAATCTCGCATGGGCAAATAAGCTCACCACTTTCTGTAAACTGCGTTCGCCTTGAATCACCAGTGGATAGCGTCTGGCACCCTGATAAATCGTGCCTACCTGACTTCCCTGAATTAACATTCGTAGTTGCGGCAGAACTTCTTCAACACTTAAGCCGAGACGGCCGAGCGTTAATGCATTCAGATCAATTTGATAATACTGAGCACCATCATTCTGACTGGTGATGACATCTTCCGCACCGCGAATACTGGACACAACTTGCACAACACGTTTAGCTAACTCATTGAGTGTGTCACCATCTTCACCAAATATTTTGATGGCCAGATCGCCTCTGACGCCGGTAAGCATTTCAGACACACGCATTTCAATTGGCTGCGTAAAGCCATAATTCAACCCCGGAAACTGCTCCAGAACCTGCCTTATTTTTAGCTTTAGCGCCTCTTTTGTTGCCACCTGCCATTGCTCACGAGGCTTGAGGATTAAAAACATATCCGTTTCATTTAGGCCCATCGGATCCAGGCCGAGTTCATCTGCACCGGTTCTGGCAACTACGCCGGTGATTTCAGGCACATTTTTTAATAATGCCTGTTGCACGCGCTTGTCTAAAGCAACGGATTGTTCCAGGGTAATTGAAGGCAGTTTTTCTAATTGCACAATCAAATCGCCCTCATCCATAACTGGCATAAAGGCCTTACCCACTTGGGTGTATAAAACAGCGGCAAAGGCGAGTAATAACAACGCAATCATCACCACACTTTTTGTATGATCCAGTGACCAGGCTAATACCGGCGCATAGAGCCTTTTTAATACTCTGGGTAAGAACGGCTCATCATGAGACACATGTTTCAATAAAAAAGAGGCCAGCACCGGAATCACGGTCAGTGATAAAACTAAGGAACCAGCCAATGCAAATACAATAGTCAAGGCCACGGGAATAAACAGTTTGCCTTCCAGGCCCTGTAAGGTCAGTAATGGCAGAAACACAATGACGATAATAATGATGCCTGAGGTGACTGGCACCGAGACATTTTTTACTGCACGATAAATTAAATGCAGTCTTGGCAGCACCGCAGCCCGTGATTTATCGGCTAATTGTGAGACGATGTTTTCAACCACTACCACCGCAGCATCAACCAGCATACCGATGGCAATGGTTAAACCACCTAAACTCATCAAGTTGGCTGATAAACCAAACTGACGCATCATGATAAAAGTGATCATGGCTGAAAGCGGTAATACCAGTGCAACCACAATCGCCGCCCTGAGATCACCCAGAAATAGCAGCAGAAAGACCAGAACCAGCACCACCGCTTCAATCAATGCTTTGTTCACACCATGAATTGCATCTGCGACTAGCTCACCACGGTTATAAAAAACATTGATGCTTACATCATCTGGCAAGGAGGCTTGTAATTCGGCGAGCCGTTTTTCAATACCGGCTACGACTTTTTTGGCATTCGCACCTCGTAAACCCAACACCAAGCCTTGTACCGCTTCGCCCTGTCCATTGGCACTGACTGCACCATAACGCGTCAGTGAGCCAATTCTGCATTCCGCGACCTGTGAGAGTAAAACAGGTTCATCGGCATCGGACTTCACCACCAGGCGTTTTATATCGTCCAGATTTTGCAGACTACCTTGAGCACGAACCAGTAACACTTCTTCGCCTTCATCAATGCGTCCCGCACCATCGTTACGGTTATTGTTTTCCAATGCCTGTTGGATATCAGCAAGGCTGATATTTAATGCGGCAAGTTTGGCTAAATCCGGGATAATTTCAAAGGTTTTGACATAACCGCCTAATGAATTGACATCAGCCACCCCTTCAACACTGCGTAAGGCTGGCCTGATGACCCAATCCAATAATTCACGCCGTTGCATCAAATCCAGCGTGGGACTGTTCACAGTAAACATGAACATTTCACCCAACGGAGTCGTTAACGGTGCCAAGCCACCCTGAATATCAGCAGGCAAGGTATCTTTGATAGCTGATAAACGTTCAGCCACTTGCTGACGTGCCCAATAGATATCCGTGCCCTCTTCAAAGTCCACGGTAATATCGGTCAGGCCATATTTCACTACAGACCGTAACATGCGTTGTTTGGGTATCCCCAGCATCTCAACTTCGACCAGGGCGGTAATGCGGCTTTCCACTTCTTCCGGTGTCATACCCGGTGCTTTGAGGATAATTTTTACCTGTGTTGTCGAGACATCAGGAAAAGCATCGATCGGCGTATCGTTAAAGGCCTTCCAGCCAAAACCAATCAGAACAACCACCAGAATCAGCATCATCAGACGCTGCGTCAATGAAAAACGAATCAGACCATCCATGTCTATTTCCCCTCAGCTTGCCAGGCAGACTTCAGCGATGACACGCCTTCATCAATCACATATCCGTTACTTAAAAAAGCATCTGATACCGTGACACTATTCTCTGATTGAGAAACAATATGTACTGGTCGCAGGCTGATAGATTGACCATCAAAATAAAAGATATGGGTTATGCCTTCGACACGTAATATGGCTTTATAGGGAATCTCATAAAGCACAGAGTTGTTATTTTGCACAAAACAAACCTGTACAAATTCACCAGGCGTCAGCAAATTAGTATTTTCAGAGGTTTCAGCACGTACTAAAACCCCCTGATCAATATCATGAACTTGCCTACCTACTGTCATCACAGCAGCTGAGATATCCCTGTCACAGACCATCACTTTTGAGCCAATATTGATGTTACTGGCGACCAGCAGTGGCACATGGATTTCAAGCCATAATGTTGATAAATCAGCCACCTCATACAACACATCAGAAGCCATCACGCGTTGGCCAATCACGGCATTTTGCGCCATGACCACCCCCTCACTGACCGCACGAACATGTAAATGGCTGTCCATGGTTTGTTGTTGCTTTAATGTTTTAATGGCATCTAAGGGCATTCCTGCTAACTGCAAGGTTTTTATTTGGCTATCAACCAAGGTTTTTTGCTGTTGATAACGCGTTTTAGCATCAAGATAACGGCGCTCGGCAATAATGCCCTCATTAAATAATTGCTTATCCCGTTGCATTTCAGTGAGTAATTGATTGAGCAGCCCCTCAGCCTGTAAATACTGGGCCTGTAACGATAACAAGGCCGGACTATTAACGGTGGCCAACACTTGACCTGCCTTAACAATATCGCCTTCAGCCACTAACATTTGCGTGACTACGCCTTCCTGACTGGTATGAACAATATGCCGATTCGCATTAGGAACAGACACTTTGGCGGGATAATGATGACTTTTTGTTTCGGAAACAGATACCGCCGCTTGATAGCTCACTCCAAGGTTGTCCATTTGGGTTTTATCCAATTGCAAACTTTGCGCATCTGCAGGGATCGATGATAAACCAAGAGTCATCGTCATCAATAAGGGGCGCAATATATTACTAAACATCATGTTTTCCTGAATAAAAGAGAGATGAAATAAGCGCAAAGACCAAAGTGTGTATGTGGGGAGCCAGAGCTTGTATGGTCGGTATCAGATAGCCGAATAGATGGCAGTTTTGAGGAAAAAACACTGGTGATTTATTCAAACGGAAGGTCAAAACTGTGTTTGTCAGATGTGGTATTTGAAGATGTGTGTTGATAAGGCTTGCCAGCCCACTGTCTATCTCGATCGGGTGTTTTATTATCCCTGTTTGCATCACTTGGCTCTACTCTCATGAGATAGTCGTCATATTAGTGATGGCTTATTAACAAAACCTTAAATGGTTAACAAAACTTTACATTGACTAAAATTCAAACTCAGTCAGAAAACGTAATGTGGCATCAGGGGACTGTTTGCCCACACCAAATAATACCCCGGTTTCCCAGTGAAGTTTTTTTCCTGCAGAAAAGCGAATATCGCCCAGTGCAACCGGACCAATAGCACGAGTTTCATCACCAGCATAATATTCGACAGCAGGTTCAAAGCTGGGGGATAAACGATAACGAGCTTGCATGCCTAAGGCTGTTTCAAACTCTTCCTCAATATCATCACCCCACTCGTATTCTAACCACAGATTCGCAGCGCCTACCCATCTACCCCATTGTTTTTCCATGAGTAGTCCAGTAGCTGCTTCCCATTGATCACGAATATTGGATTTTTCAAGCTCGGTGACCAGTCCCCAGTCTATCGAGTACTCTCCCTGCTCGCTTAGTTGCCACTTTGCTTCGAGTTCATAGCTATGCAAACGAAAATTATCGTTTTCTTCACTGGCGGTAAGATAGCCTTCAACATAGAGTCGATCAGACAATGACTGCCCATAACTGAGTTTTTGTAAACTGTCGCCTTCAGCGCTAATCATGCGCCACTCGACTTCTTTTTCTAATGGCTGCACATAGGGATGGTAGATTTTATCAATGGATGAACCATCAGCCTGCACCAGGAGAGGTGTAAGAAATAAAGCACTAGCAATGGTGATTAAACGGTATTTCATGAGTTTCGGTCTCGCTTTATAAAGCTGAACATCGCCACACAAAACAAGGTAGCCATACTGAAAAGGTAGGCAATAACCTGACTAATTTGAGGGGTGGCTTCATAGCCTACTAATGCAAACAGAAGTTGCCCGGCCACAGAATGTTCATCAATGATATTAGAGCTATTCCAGATAGGTTCTGATGAGGTGAATAGATCTGCCTGAATCAGGAACT
>ENA-ORCW01000279-ORCW01000279.1-marine-metagenome-genome-assembly--contig:-NODE-279-length-43534-cov-4.317923_pt1 | contig 43534 bp, 33 predicted proteins | sample MGYA00237784_ERZ508517 | MGnify/ENA primary metagenome ERZ508517 (study PRJEB26187, sample SAMN06268979) | marine metagenome | isolation source: Tt ae E1 feedstock associated aerobic enrichment on...
GAGCTGACGCTCGGGGCTCGCCTGATTCCTGACTCCTACCTCCTGATTCCTACCGCAGGGGTGACCCTGCTTCGCCCAGTACCAGCACAACGCCCAGGCGAGTGCGCCGAACGACGTTCGCACTGCTGGGCAAACCAGCAGTGCCACCCACAGCGAGTGCATCGATCAGACATTCGCACTGGCGGACAAGCCGCCAGTGGCACCCGCGCGGGACGCTCGAATGTTGTTTGACGGTCCCCCCGAGCTGACGCTCGGGGCTCGCCTGATTCCTGACTCCTACCTCCTGATTCCTACCGCAGGGGTGACCCTGCTTCGCCCGGTACAAGCACAAAGCCCAGGCGAGTGCGCCGAACGACGTTCGCACTGCTGGGCAAGCCAGCAGTGGCACCCACAGTCAGTGCATCGATCAGACATTCGCACTGGCGGACAAGCCGCCAGTGGCCCCCGACGAACGACTCACGGAACCGGGAGCCCGGGAATTGCGATCGACACGATTCCCGGGTGCTGCAAAAATCGGCTCTGAACAGAATTCCCGGAACTGTCTGTCCTGCCGTCGCATCTCAGACAGCGACGTGAATCACTCCCACCTCTGACCGAAAGGCCGGGCTCATGCTGCGGATCGTGTTGACGGGACTGTTGACGGCACTGCTCACGACGAACTTCACAGGTCCTGCTGCACAGGCAGACGACACCACCCCCAGGATCGAATCGGGAGCCCGCTCTCTGGTCGATGCCGACGCTCAGGAGTGGACCGGCTCGGTCGACGATCTGGCGCTGCAGAAACTCGACCTGGGATTCGTTGCCAGCGGCAAGCAGTGGATCGGGTTGTGGAATGCCTGGCGGTTTGCCGACGAGCGGCCGAACGTCGACTTCACGAAGAAGCTCGCCATCGTATCGACATCGCGGGCGGGAAAGCTGACGCTCAGCACCGAACTGGACGACCAGGGGAATCTGCACGTTTCCGGAATCGAAACCCGCGACCTGCGTCCCGGCTTCCGGTACGTCATCCGCCTCGTCGATCGGGAGGGAGTGAGGACCGTCCGCGGCAAGGCGGTGCCCGATCTGAGCGAAATGATTCAGCAGCCGGCGCGGCCCGTCGAGCCGGCCGCCAGTGAGTCGCCGTTCACCGCCGCGGTCCCTGCGGTCACCCCGACCCGGAATGCCAGCTATCCCGGTCCGGTGCGCATCAACATCTCATTCGGAACGAAGGCCGAATCCGACCGCCGCAATGGTGTGATCGACGATCCGGAAGACCGGTGGAATCTGGTCGACTACTCGCAACCGGGACGGAAACATGTGCGGCTGGCGGACGGCACACGCATGGCCCTGCCGGTGACGATGTCGCACAACGATGGCGAATGGGGCATCGAAGGTCCGGCCGGTGCGTATCACGCGTACATCTACAACAACTGCCGGTGCATGGACCTGTCGGCACGGTTCGACGATCTTCCGGTCGGCGTCTACGACGTGTACGTGTTCGCCCACGGCGATGCCCCGGACCAGAACGCCGCGATCGAAGTCGAATCGGCCGGCGTGGTGACGACCGGCAAGGCGACGCTCAACGACGGCACGTGGGACTTCCGCTCGCGGAAGTTCAAGGCAGGGAACCAGTACGTGAAGTACACGGTGGAAGTGAAGAAGGGACACCCCCTGGTGATCACCAGCCGCCGGGACGGAAGCGCGTACGCGATGCTCAACGCGATTCAGCTCGAACGCATCGCGCCGCGGGACTGACCAGGACTCTGGTCGTTCACTCGCCGACGTCGATACCACGTTCCCCGAGAGCCGCGCGGAGGGCCGGATAATCGGTCAACCACCGGCTCTCGATCAGCTTCAGCTTGTCCTTCATCGTGGGCATGTGAGGGAAGAGGCTTTCGAGCGATTCGCCGGCGTCGAGCAGCATCAGCAGGCACTCAAGCTGACGCCCATCTTCGGCCCAGACGAGTGCGGTCCGGCGATAGTCGTCCGGCTTCGATGCGGACGCTCCGTGCTCAAGCAGCCAGCGAACGCCGTCCGGTCGTCCATGCATGACGGCATGGTGCAGCGGCGTCCCCCCCTCGTCGTCGATCGCTTCGTCCAGCTTGATATCGGCCGCTTCAATCTGCGACAGGATCCCCGAATGATCCCACACGTTCGCAGTGAGAAAGACATACCGGTACTGGTTTGCGGGCAGCACTTTCATGAGGGTCTCGAACCGGGCGGCACGGCGTGACCACATCCCCCAGCTTTCGCGAAGCTGACGGGGCCGGACCAGGTTGTGGCCCAGAAGCGTCCGCAGGAACCCCTCGGTGGCGTGAATCGCCAGCGCGTCGACAACAGTGAGCGGCCGAACGGTGCCATACTCCGTGAAGTGATCGCCGAAGCGTCCGCCGGCGGAATGCCACTGCAGGAAGCGGTCGACATCATCCTCCCGGATGGCGGACAACCAGTCCGGTCGCAGGACTTCCGGCGGACTGGTCAGCCTGCCCAGCAGGGCAAAAGTGCTGCTGGCCACCTGATGGCAGAACTCGGTGAACATCTGCATCATCGAACGGACGACGGCGGGCTCCGGGTTCGCCCCGATTTCATCGGCGGGGAACATCTCGTCGAGATCACTCAGGCAGACCAGGATCGTGCCGGTCCTCGATCCGGAGGTTCTGAGATACAGGGTGGAGACCATCTGTCCCCCACTCGGATCGGGAACGGTCACCAGTCCAATCGGAAGGACGTCGTCGGGCAAGTGCCGCGCGCGATGCCGTTCGACCGCTGATCTCAGATCATTCTCCTGGTCGTCAGCTCCGATGCCGAACAGCCGGACGACATCAATGGCAAGCGTCTGGCCGTGGAGATTCAGTGGCAGATGCCCGGGCGCGGGTCGGCCGCCGTTCACCAGCCGCAGGAACTCGCGGTAGCCTTCGGGCAGTCTGATCCGGCAGGTCGACTCGAACCGGGACAGATCGGCATCCGACAGTGCCGGTCCCGTTTCACCGAAGGTGACGTGATCGGGGATCGTTCCGGCCTCGACTGCGGGTTCCTCCTTCACGTCCATGAGGGGGACTTCGACAACGTGCTCTTCGTCCCATGCGACTCCGATCCAGGTGTCGATCGCAACCGCATCGTCAGCAGGCCAGCCTGGCACCGAGAAGTGGATTGTGCCGCTTTCGACGCAGCCCAGAATCGACTGCACGGTCGGGTTTCCCTCCGCGTCGACTTCCAGTTCCAGTTCGTCGTCGTCACCGAGGTCGCCGGCCCATTGCAGGTACTCGTCGAAACTCTCGAGTACCCGTTGTCGGAATTCGTCTTCTGCCTGGTTGAACCGTCGTTTGAGTCGCTCACAGGCGTCGAGGAGCAGTGTGAGGGCGCGATCGCCTTTCTTCTTCTCCAACTGAACCGTCACAGACAACGGAAGCCAACCCGTCTGGAAGCCATGCGGCTTTGACCATGCAACACATGTCATCCCGTGCCCGTCCTCGATGGTGTAGTGTCCCAGGGAGGTCATCCGCTCAATCAGGGCCCGATTTCGGGTCACACGCTGCTGGAACACTTCGGGATACTGATCCTTGAACCGCTCGACGTCGGCGAGGCAGGCCTGCATCTCGGCAGACAACTCATCCGCCGGCAGTTCGCGATAGCTGCGGGTCAGTTCATTGATCTTCCGCCGCAGTGATGCCAGCTTTCCGGGGCTCTTGCCGACTTTCGCCACCCGTTTCTCGAACTGCCCGATCAGCTCGCGCAGCTTCTCCGTGTCGTCGAGTTGCTCCGCCAGACGGCACGCGCGTGCGTACTGTTCGTCCAGGTCGGCAAGTCGCCTGGCGGGATCAAATCCGGGCTCCTTTCGGGGATCGCCGTGGCGATCCATGTCGGCCCGCAGTTCGTCGGCGTGCGCGTCGACGTATGCCGCGAGAAGTCGGGCAATCTCCTCGGCCGTTTCGATTTCGGGATCGGCTTCGGACGGTGTGGACTCCGCGGGGGTAATGCCGGACCGGGCCGCCGCATCGGGAAACGTGCGAGCGATGTTCGTCTGAAGATCCGCCATCAACTGCGATGGATCGACGTTCTCGATCAGGTCCGTCAGCGACGCCGGGTCGCCCATCATCTGCATCAGCTTGCCGCCGATCGATTCATTCCTGACGGTTCGGACTCCGGCGGCAATTCGAGGAGCCCCGATCGCTTCGAAAGCCCGGGCCGTCTGGTCGATTCGGAAGGTCAGATCGCCCCCCGCCTCGTAGACGTCGTACGATCGCCAGGCCTGGAGATTGATCCCGTTTTTCTGGCTTGCGAGAAACTCGTCGGCCACGAGCGCAAGGCACCCGGCCTCCGACAGCTTCTGACGGTACGTGCGATATCGATCTCCATGAGAGTAATTGCGAAGGTAGATCCCGGCGTACTGGCACCAGTCGGCATAGTCACGGAGCAGATTCATCATCTTTCTCCTGCTGCGGCGCAGCGGCACATCGCAGTGGAAATCGGGCGAACGCCGGCGAGCCCACGTAAGGACGGCAGGGATCTGAACAGCTCCGTGCCTGAGAGGTTCGATCCTACCGCGGATTGACGTTCCAGGCCACGCCATGGCGGCCAATGCGAGTGCACGGTGCGGCGACGCCCCCGTCACAGAAGAGTGCCGGTTCCCTCGACGAGCGTGATCATCTGATCGGCAGCGACGGAACCGAACTGCTCGATCAACCCGCTGGGCCACTCGACGACAATGCTGTCGACGGACGTCGCGGTTCCAAGCCCGAAGTGCAGGGGACCATGCCCCTGGGAAACGAACGGCCCACCGCCACCGGCATTCAGCTCCCGGAACTGCTCGTTCCCGCCGGACGTGATCGTCACCTGCGCCCCGATAGCCGCGGCGTTGCTGCTGGTCCCGACGGGTACGATCTTCAGCCAGTGGTTGCTGTTTCCGAGGTTTTCGTACAGCACATCGGGACCAGCCGGCAGGTACGAATGGACGAACCCGCCGTTGGTGAGGGTCAGGTCCAGGAAGCCGTCGTTGTTGTAGTCAGCCCAGGCGACTCCCTGTCCATGCCCGGGGAATGCAATCGCGAGTCCTTCGTCGACGAGGACTTCGGTAAATGTTCCGTTGCCGTTGTTGCGGAAGAGATAGTCGGGGGCATTTTCGCCGAACGGCTGCTCGGCGTTGACGACGTACAGGTCGAGATCACCGTCGTTGTCGTAGTCTCCCCAGGCCGCGGAGGCCCCCTGTGCCGAGCCGACCTTCTGCAGAGGGGCCGTCAGCACTCCGCCGGTCACGTTTGAGTACGTACCGTCGCCATTGTTCAAGTAGAGCCGACTGTCGGACATGACGGTTTTTGCGGCGAACAGGTCGATGTGACCATCGTTGTTGTAATCCCCCCATGCGAAGGAGGCGGTTCCCCCGAGGCCGGAGCCAACCAGCGTGAAGGTGCTGCCATCGTTCCGCCAGAGCGTGTCGCTGTCGCCGTTGAGCACCAGGTCCATGTCGCCGTCCCCGTCATAGTCGGCCCACGCGCCCTGACGGAAGAGCTGGCTACCCGGATCGCCGGCGTCGTCGAGTCCGAGCGACGGAGCGATGTCCGTGAAGGTGCCATCGCCGTTGTTGTGAAACAACTGGTGGGGGCCGAAGTTGTTGAGGACGAAGATGTCGAGCCAGCCGTCGTTGTCCTGGTCGACGAGCTGGACGCTCTGGCTCCGCTGGCTGGGGACCTGGACGCCGGCGGTGAGACTCGTTTCGACGAAGGTGCCGTCCCCCTGGTTCAGATAGAGTTGATTTGCCTTGGTGGCCGAGATGTCTCCTCCGGCTCCTCCAAACCCTATGTACAGGTCGATCAGACCGTCATTGTCGAAGTCCCCCCAGGCCCCGGCGTGCAGATCCCAGTTGAGTGAGACGTCATAGTCCAGGATCTGCCGGTCGGTAAGTGTTCCGTCGCCGTTGTTGAGATACAGCGAGTAGCCGTTCATGTGCCGGCTGATGAACAGGTCGAGCCAGCCATCTCCGTTGACGTCGGCCCAGACGGGGTTGCCCATCGTCCGCACCGGGGTCGTTTCGAGGCCTGCCGCTGCGGTGACGTCGATGAAGCCGGTCGCTGCGGCGGTGACGGGTAATGAGTGCGTGGACTGATCAGGAGTCGAGTGATCAGCAGAGCCGTCCCCGGCCAGACCGACACCATCCAGAAGCAGCCGCTCTTCGAGCTGTTCGACTCTCGGCCTGTGCGGCGACTCGTGCCATGAGGTCGCGGATGCGCTTCCCCGGCTTGCAGGGCGAAACCAGACACCCACCGCCAGTCGAGAGGCCATGGGACCTCTCCCGAGATTGTGTACCGCTCATGAGATGAGAAGTAGAGCGTCCCCGATCCTATGACGACGGAAACGGCCACTCAAGAACATTCTGTCCAGATCCCTGTGCGGGTTGACTGGCAGTCACTTCAAAACTGTTCTACGCGCCGTTTTTTCCTTGGTCCGTCAGCATGAACCCGGGTAGTGTGGGGCACATGGACAAACCGGACCGCAGGAATCCGGGTGACATCAGCCAACCCGGTGACACTCAGCCGTGACGGAAGCAGCCAACCGGACGAACGCATCGCCACTTCCCCACTGCGAGCGATACTCAATGACACGGTCGACTCTGGCGGCGTGGGCCGCGTGCTTTCTTCTGCTGCTTGCAGGCCCAGCAGCGGAGTCTCGTGCCGGACAGCCACATGTCCTCTTCATCGCGATTGACGATCTGCGTCCGGAACTGGGTTGCTATGGCAGTCCGGTGGTGCGGAGTCCGAATCTCGATGCACTGGCAGCTGAGGGCGTTCGTTTCGAACACGCGTACTGCCAGTACTCGCAGTGCAACCCGTCGCGCGCCAGTCTGCTGACCGGTCTGCGTCCCGATTCGACGCGTGTCTACGACCAGACGACCGACTTCCGCAATCGGATTCCCGGTGCGACGACGCTGCCGCAACTGTTCAAGCAGAGCGGCTACGCGACGATCGGCATGGGCAAGATCTTTCACAGCGAGCGCGACGATCCACAGTCGTGGAATGCGTATCTGAGCACCGACGCGGACGGAGCCGCCTACCTGACACCGGAGAACCAGGCACTCGTCCAGAAGAAGTACGAGCAGGCCGTCGCACAGGGGCTGACGGGCGCGGCCCTGGCAGCCGCCACCCGCGGCCCGGCGACCGAAGCGGCCGACGCGCCCGAGTCCTCCTACCACGACGGCCAGATCGCGGACATGGCCATCCAGGTCCTCGAGCATTACCGCAACGGAACATTGCCCCGGCACCTGCAGCAGCAGGGCATTAATCCGGACGGAGTGCAGGCCGAATCCGATCGCCCGCTGTTTCTGGCCCTGGGATTCCGCAAGCCGCACCTTCCCTTCGTGGCGCCGCGGAAGTACTGGGATCTCTATCAGCGCAACAGCCTGCCACTCGCCGAGAACCCGTTCCCGCCGGACGGCGCCCCCGAATGGGCACTGACGAACTTCTTCGAACTCCGCAACTATCATGACATGCCGGGCACGGGGCCGCTTACGGACGCGCAGGCCCGGTTGCTCCGGCACGGTTACTACGCCTGCGTCAGCTTCGTCGATGCACAGGTGGGGCGGGTTCTGGACAGGCTCGACGCCCTTGGGATGCGGGACGACACCATTGTCGTTGTCTGGGGTGATCACGGCTGGAAGCTGGGTGAACACGCGTCCTGGTCGAAACACACAAACTTCGAACTCGACACACGATCTCCTCTGATCATCCACGCACCTCGCTTCGGTCGTGGCGGCTTCGCCACCGGTCTTGTCGAACTCGTCGATATCTACCCGACTCTGGCCGAACTCTGCGGACTCTCGCCCCCCTGGTACATCCAGGGGACCAGCCTGGTGCCACTGCTGGAGAATCCTCGCCGGAGCTGGAAGACGGCCGCGTTCTCGCAGGTTCTGAGAACGGACAAGACCCGCGCGACGATGGGCTACTCGATGCGAACCGACCAGTGGCGATTCACTGCCTGGGTCCACCCGAACAATCGCCACCAGGTGTTTGCCCGGGAACTGTACCGTCACACGGGAAGCGGCGGCGAGAACGTCAACGTGGTCGATCAGGCGGACCCACTGCTGATCGAAGCGCTGGAGCGGCAGCTCTGGTCCGGCTGGAAGACATCGCTTCCGGAAGGAGTTTCCCCACCGGCACGACGTCGCTCCCGCTGACACCGGGTGATGTCGAATCCTTTCGTGCTCCGATTCCTCCGGAGTCGGTCGCAGCGGTCGATTGAGAGCTCTCCATGATTCGCCCATGCCGGCTGTGGCAACCAGTTCGCGCCTTTCATCGGGACGAGAAGGGCGCCCTCACACTCGAGACCGTCCTGATCGTCGGGGCCATCGCCGCTCCGCTTCTCGTCTTCATCCTCCGCTTCGGCTGGCCTCGCATCCGCATGCTCTTTGAGAGTGGACTGGACGGCCTGCACGAGGAAGCAGACCGCGTTCGCGAGGGGATCGGCTGACAGTCCACCAGCCCGACCGGCAACTGGCCGCAGAGAGCGGGCGGACGTATCATGGCCGGTTTGTCCGGTTTCTCGACCGGGTACAATCTCTCGCCTGTTCGTTCCGACTCACTCGACGTTGCCTCACGATGGACTCCGATTCGCAATCCCCACCTCAGCCCGGCCTCGAGACCACTCCGCCTCCCGGAGCTGCCGGTGGCGCACGTCCCCGGCGAACGATCCCCCTGCGCCGGCGACTGCTGTTTGCCGCGATCGCCCTGCTGCTGGCACTCCTTCTGGTCGAGGGATCACTTCGGGTCTACGTGGCGCTGCGGGGCTGGACCCCCAACGTCTACGCGGCACAGCTGCTTCTGTTCCGCCCGCATCCGGAGACCGGCTACGACCTGACGCCGAACTTCGAACTCCGTTCCGGCACCTTCCACATCAGCACGAATTCGTTCGGCCTTCGCGGCCCGGAGATCGCGGCCGACAAACCGGACGGGACGACACGCATCGTGCTCATCGGTGGCTCGGCGGCGTTCGGCTATCTGGTCAGTGACGGCCAGGAGGCGGCCCGGCTGGTCGAGCAGCAGCTGAACGATGCCGGTGTCGACCCCGTCGAAGTCCTCAATGCCGCGGTCCCCGGCTACAACCTGTTTCAGTCGAACATCCGATTCCGGGAAGTGGTCGCCCCGCTCGAGCCGGACATCGTCGTGCTGTACGTCGGCTGCAACGACGTGCGGTATCTGGTCAGCGACGATCCGATCGCGACAGAAGAATCAAGAACGTTCTCGGTACCCGCCTGGGAGCGAATGCTCGGCCACTCGGTGCTGTACGGTCTGGTCGCCTATCGCCTGCTGGGCCGCAAGCCGGACTTCGGCGTCGGCCGCCGCGTACAGAGTGAACCAACCGAAGCCGGTATCGCGCAGTTCCAGTCGAAACTGGAGGAGATCCAACGGGACGCCGAAGCCGCCGGGGCGCAGGTCGTCGTCTGTTCGCAAGCGACCGCCTCTCAGCCGGATGTTGCGGTCGACCTCAAGATTGCCGTCGGAGACAACGAAAAGGATATTGCCCGGGCGGTCCGCATCTTCGACACGCTCAAGGCCACGCTGGACGATTTTGCGAACCGCAACGGCCTTCCGTTTGTCGACGTGAAGGCGGTCGTGCCACCGACCACGGAGTACCTGGGGGACGGCATCCACCTGACGCCGGCCGGCGAGAGACTGTTCGCCGACGAACTGTCCGCGGCCCTCATCCCGCTGCTCCAGAACGTACAGTCCGAAGGCACGTCCGAAGAGATGCCATGAGACATCCGATGAAAGCCGCACGATGACATTGACGATCCGCCCGGAGACCTCTCAGGACCGTGCCGCGGTCCGCCACGTCAACGAGGCCGCCTTCCAGTCGACTGCCGAGCCGGAACTGGTCGAGGATCTCCACGAGAGTGGCGATGTCGTCTGCGCGCTGGTGGCGGAGGTGGACGGACAGGTTGTCGGTCACATCCTGTTCAGCCGACAGGCGATTGACACGACCACGGGCGAATCACGCCCGGCCGTTTCACTCGCTCCGATGGCGGTGCTGCCGGAGTTTCAGAAGCAGGGGATCGGTTCGCGTCTCGTCCGTGAGGGCCTTGCGGCCTGCCGGAATGCGGGCGAACGCATTGTGACTGTGCTGGGGCATCCGGCGTACTACCCGCGATTCGGCTTCTCGGCAGAGCTGGCCCGGGGTCTCGACTCGCCATTTGACGGGGGCGACGCCTGGATGGCGCTGGAACTGGTGCCGGGAACACTCGATGACGTGGCCGGGACTGTCCGGTTTGCTGAACCGTTCAATAAATTCGCATGAGTCCCGCCGGACTCATCCCCTCCCGCTCCGGCTCTGCCGCTGCATAGACTGACAGCGGATGGAATTCGACGCCCGCCTTCTGCGCGGCGGTTGTCAGCCGGCGGGCATCCATGCCTGCTCCCGCATGCACCAGCAGCTGCAGACCACTCTCGCGGCCGACGACTTCGACAGCTCCGCCGAGATGCCGGTCGAGTGCATCAACGAGCGCCTGCTGCCGGGCGGCACAGGCAGTCCGCATGCGTCTGAGATGCCGGGCGAAGTGACCTTCGTTGATGAAGTCCGTCAGAATGGCCTGCTCGAACGGGGGCGAGTGCCGGTCCGCCATCCAGCGGGCCGCGCGGAATGCCTCCCGCAGCTGATCGGGAACGACCAGGTACCCCAGTCGCAGGCCGGGAAACATCACCTTGCTGAATGTTCCCATGTAGATGACGTGGCCATCGTCGGCGAGCCCGTGAATTGCCGGCAACGGTCGCCCGTCGTAGCGGTACTCGCCGTTGTAGTCGTCCTCGAGAATCCAGGCCGACTGGCAGCGGGCCCACTCGAGCAGTTCCAGCCGCCGGGGCAGCGACATGGTGAGGCCGGTCGGCCACTGACAGCTTGGCGTGACGTAGGCGAGCCGCGCGTCGGCCCGCAGCTGCTCCCCCGCCGCGACCGACAGTCCGTCCCCATCAACCGGGACGGGAACCACCTCGACACCGGCCAGCTCGAACAGGTGACGTGCCGGCGTGTAACCGGGGTCCTCGATCCATGCGGCCTCTCCGTCATCGAGCAGCAGCCGCGCCACGAAGTCGATCGCCTGCTGGGCTCCTGCGACGATGACGACCTGCTCTGCCGTGCAGCGGACGCCACGCGAGATGCCGAGATACTCTGCGATGGCTTCGCGCAGCGGCGGATAGCCGAGCGGAGGCACCTGTCCCCATTCGTACCAGGGCATCCGCCGCAGACGCCGCTGAGACAGCCGCCGCCAGATGTGACGCGGAAACAGGTCGAGCGCCGGCACGTGGGGGCGGAACGGTCGGGGTGGAACGCCCGGCAGCGTGATCCACTGGCCCAGCGCGGCCACACTGCTTCCACGGCGGGAGAGCCTGGGGCCGACTGCAGCCGATGCAGCCGTTCGCGGGGCGGGCGATGCCTGCAGAAGATCGTCGGGCAGGTGTCGTGAGACGCGCGTTCCCGACCCGACTTCGGCTTCGAGGTACCCTTCGGACAGAAGCTGGGCGTAGGCGAGCGAGACGGTATTGCGGGACACCTGCAGATCCGCGGCCAGCCGCCGTGTCGACGGCACACGCTCGGCCGGTTTGAGCTGCCCGGCAAGAATCGCGTCACGGAGCCGCTGTTCCAGTTGCCGGTAGAGCGGTTGATCCGCGCAGGGATCGACCTGAAGAGCGTCGAAGGCGAACCGTTCGGGAGGACGTCGCGGCATCAAATGGCACCAGGGAATGAACCGCAAGTGGATCTTTGTGCGGGCCATTCTACGGGTAGGATTCGAGCGTCACAAATGGAGTCGGCAGCTGAAGCTGCCGCGCCGCCCGTTTGCCTGAAGGAGGATCTCATGAGATACCGCCCCACCATCGCTCTGGCCGCAATCGCTGGTCTGGCTCTCTCCGTCCATGTCGCCGCCCAGCAACCGGCGGCCGTTCGATCCCCCAAAGCCGGACCGACGATTCGCAGGCTGATGTCGCAGGATCTGGAGGAGCACATTCGGATCAGCGGCAAGGAGGGTCGCCTGACAATGCTCGAAGTGACGTGGGAACCGGGCGGCGGTTCGCCGGACCACCGGCATCCGTGCCCGACGTTCGTGTACGTCCTGGAAGGGGAACTGGAGACCCGCATCGGCGACGGTCCGGTCCGCACGTACCGGGCAGGGGACACGATTTATGAGCCGACGATGATTCTCCATGCCGACACGCGCAACCTCAGCGATACGAAGCCGGCCCGCGTGCTGGCCGTACACATTCATGACCGGGACACGAAGCAACTCGTTGTCCCCGCGCAACAGCCATAGGTGGCGTCGTTCCGCGCCCCTCATGCACCCATCCCATACGAGGACACAGACATGCCTCAGCAGCGAATCGACTATGTCAACATCGCCCCCGAAGGTCGCAACGCCATGCTTGGCGTCGCCGAGTACCTGCACCGGTGCTCGATCGACAAACGATTGCGGGCCCTGATCGAGCTGCGGGTCTCGCAGATGAACGGCTGTGCCTTCTGCATCGACATGCACGCGACCGAAGCCCGGCAGGCGGGCGAGACTCAGCAGCGGCTGGACTGCCTTTGCGCGTGGCGGGAGACGACGTTCTTCACATCGCGAGAGCAGGCGGCACTCGCCTGGGCCGAGGCAGTCAATCGCCTCGACGGAGGGCAGGTGAGTGACGATGTCTACGAAGCGGCCCGGGAGGAGTTTTCCGAACGGGAACTGGTCGACCTGACGCTGATCGTGGGTGTGATGAACACCTGGAACCGGCTGGCGATCAGCTTTCACAACATGCCGGCACTGCGGGATTGACCGGTTCCCACGTCGGCGTGCCCAGTCGCCAGCTCATTCGCGGTGACGCCCCTTACGGCTGCTGATACCAGCACGAAGCGCAAGCGAATGAGTTCGAGGTTTCGGACGTGAGCGACGAGACAGCGAGTGGCCGGGGCAGGAGCGAGCAACGCGAGCGATGCCCCGGGAGAGGGAAAACGCCCGGGCCGTAAGGCAGGTTCTGCCACACTATCAACGACCGACAACGGCCGGGCCCTGCCCCTGCTGCAACGCCCGCACACATCCTCTTGTGGCTGCGCCCCCCGGACGCGTCCCGCGTCCGGGCCACCCCTGCAGGCATGCCTGTCGCGTGGGAGTCATCCGGCGACGCGTTCCGGCATCCGATTTGAGTCCGCCGTTTCGACCTGGCAGAGCGTGACGACGCAGGGCCGCTCCACGCGAATCACGTCCAGCTCACAGTCGCGGTCCAGGCGTTGCCGTCGCTTCCGGAGGCGCTGGAGAAACGAGCGTCCGGCGGCAACGCAGCACTGCAGCAGTGTGATGACCACCGCGGCTACAACCAGCACAGAGACGTGCAACAGAACAGAATGGAGTCCGGACATGGGATCTCCTCTCAATCACAGTTGCCAGCTCAATCACAGTCGCCGGCGATCCCCCGGAGTTCGAGGTCACGCAGGTGAGACCGACAGAGGGCAGCACGACGTTCGTCACCCGCCGCGCGAAACAACTCGACAATGCGCTGCAGGCAACAGCGGCAGGCGATCTGCTGAATCTGGTCATCACGGAGCCGGCTGACACAGTCGTATGCGTCCGTCAGCCGTCCCTGCTGCACGAACATCGACGCCAGGCCGACGCGGTAGCGGACGTTGTCCGGCTCGAGGGAGATCGCCTGACGGGCCAGCGCCTCAACGACGTGCGATGGAGCGCCGCTGCGGGCAGAGTAGTACCCGAGATCGTAGTATGCCTGAGCCTGGTCCGGCTCTCTGCGAACGGCGGACCGGCAGGCCTGAACGGCAAGCTCGGGCTGCCCGATGGCGTCGAGTCCGGCGGCCACCTGCAGCAGCAATGTGATCGACAGTGTCGGGTCCGGGATCATTCCGACCAGCAGATCGCGGGAGAGTTCGTAGCGACCAAGCTGCCCGTAGCCGATTGCCAGAGAGACCCGCGACTCGGGCTGAAGCGGGGCCAGAAGGCTTGCCGTCTCGATGGCGCCCACCGCTTCGGCAACGGCCCCCTGGTCCAGGTGAATCCGCCCGAGAAGTTCCCAGCCACGTTTGTCATCTTCGTGGTCGCGCAGGTGATTGCGGAGGATCTGCCCGGCCTGGTCGAGTTCCCCTCTGTCGCAGGCATCCAGGGCCTGTTCGACGATGCCATTCATACGGAGACTCCCGTGAGATGATAATACGCCGGTGTCCGCGTGGCCGCTTTGCACGTCACGGCTCAAGCACCCCGCGAACACCGGCGCGGGCACTTTCACTGGTTCTGCGGCACCGGCACACGGTATGGGTGCCGGTGTCTTCCTCTACCGTCGGCGGCGGAGTTGCACCTCGAACCGAAACTCGTTCGGTCCCTCAGCCGCGACCGTTTCCTTCAGTGTGCTGCGGGTGTTGTACTGCGGAGGAATGCGGATGGCCTCGATCCGCTTGACCCCCGACTCCCGCAACCGCCGGATGGCATCCTCGTCATCCATCGCGTAGCCGCCATTGTCGGTCGACTGGATTTCGATCCGGTGCGTGCCGATAACCGGGCCCTGTTCTGCATCGGCCTGGAACTGGCCCTGCTCGACGACAATGGACGTCTTCGGACCGGGGGTGCCGTCGATCGGCACGAACCGCACCACGCCCTGAGGCAGCGGTTTGCCATCGACAGAGACCGATCCCGAGACGGCGGCCCGCTCGGGAGCATTCTCCTCACTGCCGCTGCCACAGCCGGCACAAAGCGGCACCAGCAGCAGCGCAAGGACGCTGAAGAGCCACTCAGAATTCACCGACAACCTCCCCACCGTTTCGGGTCGCCAGGGCATCGAGCGTTTCGGCATCGATGTTCTCGGAGATGAAGCGGACGGAGCCGTCGACGAGCGTGAACTGCACGCCCCCGACATGATCGCTGCGGAACGACCGAACCCAGTTGGAGTCGTACAGGCCGTCATCGCGATAGTCTCGCGGGTTGAACGCATACTGCGTCGTGCAGGCCGTCGAACCGGGATACGGGTTGGCCCAGTAGGTGAACGAGTACCGGGACTGACCGTTGCAGGAGCCGGAGGTGAACAGGTAGTCCGGCAGGTTGTAGGCAGTCTCGCCGATCAACAGCGTGTTGGTGGTGCCGTCGATCATGTCGCGGAACCTTGTCTTCCCCGGCGAACTGTCGGTGTAGACGATGGCACCGTTCAGTTCCGGTCGGGGCAGACCATAAAACGGCCAGTACTGATTGAAGTCCAGGCTACCGATGCAGACTGCGTAGTTGCCGGGTGCCCGACCGCTGTCAGTGTCGCAGCTGGGGACCTGCCGCCGCAGCGGGGAGGAGGGGCAGAGGTAGAACGGCAGGTGCTGGCCGGCGACCTGCTGGTTGACCGGATCGGAGTTGGCGAGGTTGAAGTCGTAAAGGTTGTAGGCCGCTCCCTGTTCGATCATCGGCAGGATGGAGGCGAACAGACTGGCGCCACTCAGGCTGGAGTAGTCCATGCCGCCGGCATTGACGTTCGGGAACACCGTGTAGACGTCGTGGTAATTGTGGATCGCCAGACCGATCTGCTTGAGGTTGTTTTTGCACTGGGTGCGACGGGCCGCTTCGCGGGCCTGCTGGACGGCCGGCAGGAGCAGGGCGATGAGGATCGCGATGATGGCGATGACGACGAGCAGTTCGATGAGGGTGAAGCCGGTTCGGGACCGGCGGCGGAGGTGGAGGTGGGTGCACATGGCAGATCTCCTGGGGCAGCGGGACAGAACCCCGGAATCGGGGGGGACACTGCGTTCCGAGCGTGGCTGGCTGCCCTGGAGATGGTGGCTTGCTGCGGCCTCGGTGGCGCTGACATTGAGACTCAGTCTCAACTAATCCCCGTCCGATGTCAAGAGATCGGCCGACAAATGTCGAAACAGAAACCGCACGCCCCTAAGCGACGCCCCTGAAAACACTTAGGAAAGACCACCCCAAACTGCGGTGCCGCCTCGCTCCCCCGCAGGCCCCGTCAGCTCCGCGGCGCCTCTGGCTCCAGGTCTGTCTCAACCGGTTCTACCTCCATCCCGTCCGAGAGATACTCGCCCGGATTGGTGATCACTCGGTCCTCTGCACCGACGCCCGACGCAAGCCCCACTTCGGTGTCGAATTCCCCGGCCACTTCCACGTCGCGGAAGCGAACGTGCCCGGTCTCGTCGACGATCGCCAGGCGGGTCCCGTCCGCGTTGAACATCAGGGCGGTGGCGGGCAGCAGCCAGCGCGGGGCCGACCGCGTCACCTCGAGACGAACCTGAACATACGCCCCGGTCAGCAGCAGACGCTCGTTGTTGGGAACCTGGACCTCAACCCGGAGAGTGCGCGTGGAAGGGTCGAGGGCTCCCGCTGTGCGGGTCACCGTTCCCACAAACTCGCGGTCGGGGAGTTCGCGCACGAGAATCGTCGCGCGGGCTCCGATCTTTACGCCGGACGCATACACCTGAGGCACGTCGATCAGCACGCGCACCGGATCCGTCCGGGCCAGCGTGTACAGCTTCTGGCCGTTTCCGTTTCCGGTTGTGACAAGTTGCCCCACCTCGACCGAACGTGAGGTGATGGTGCCACTGAACGGAGCGGTGATCCGCGAGAACGAGAGCAGTTGCCCGGTTCGCTCAACGCGGGCCTCGGCAGAACGGATCGCCGCTTCGGAGGATCGGACCGCAGCGGCTGCCGCATCTTTCTCGGCGAGACTCTGGTCGAGTTCCTGCTGGGTGGTGGCATCGCGATCCCGCAACGTCCGATACCGCTCCCAGGTCAGTTCGGCCAGTTTCGCTTCGGCCTGGACTCTGCGAAGTTCCGCATGCAGCCGCGTCACCTCGGCTTCCGCTTCCCGCAACTGCTGGTCGATCTCCGGCGTGCTCAGTTCGACCAGCAGCGTCCCCTGCTGCACGACGTCGCCAATGTCGGCGGTCCAGCGGCTGACGTATCCTTCCGTCCGGGCATGGATGACCGTCTCCTCCATGGGACGTACGTCGCCGGGCAGCAAGACCTCGGTACTCGGTGCCTCGGCCCTGGGATGGGCGACCATAACGCGAGGCCGCTCATTGCGCACGCGTTCGGCTTCGGCCGCCAGAGCCTTTTGCCGATTGACCCGCGGAATCATTCCCGCCAGGAACAGTCCCGCGACCATGGCCACCAACAGCAACAGAACCGGAACGATCTGGTACCACCGGTAATGTGGCGGCGGCGGGACCGCCGGCAGTTCGTCCCCGCCATGTGCCGCACCGGTCGGCGACGACTCAGCGTCGGTCCGGGCAGCAGACGAAGTGGCAGTCATCGAAGAAGTGGACTGAGTCATGCGGTCACCAGTTGTTCTGTCAGTTCAGCTTCGTGAGCATCAGCAGGAGCCTGGCGGCGCAGCAGGCTGTAGATCAGCGGAAGGCAGACGAGTGTGGCGAACGTCGCGACCAGCAGCCCGCCAATGACGGCCCGCCCCAGCGGTGCGTTCTGCTCACCCCCTTCGCCCATCCCCAGCGACATGGGCAGCATGCCCAGAATCATTGCGCTGGCGGTCATCACGACCGGTCGCAAGCGGGTCACCCCAGCCGCCCACGCAGCATCGGAGGCACTCATTCCCGCACGCCGCTGGTCGTTGGCAAATGTGACGAGCAGAATGGCATTCGCAGTTGCCACGCCAATACACATCATGGCCCCCATCAGCGACGGAACGTTGATCGTCGTCTGCGTGACGAACAGCATCCACAGGATTCCGCTGACCGCTCCGGGCAGAGCCGTGAAGATGATCAGAGGATCGACCCACGACTGAAAGTTGATGACCAGCAGCAGATAGACGAGCACGGCTGCAAAGATCAGCCCGCCGGCCAGTGCCGTGAAGGACGACGTCATGCTCTCCACCTGCCCCCGAACGACCATCCGCGTCCCGCGGGGCAGGTTGTCCCGATACTCGTCGAGAACCTTCTCGATCCCGGCCCAGACACTGCCCAGATCGGTGCCGTGAACATTGGCCAGCACATCCAGACTCAGGGCGATGTTATGGTGTGTCACGTTGCTGGGACCGTAGCGATGTTCGACCTGGGCGAGGTTTCCGAGCAACTGGGTTCGATCGACGTTTCCGCCCGGCACGACCGGCGTCGACTCGAGCGCATCGACAGAGTCCACGATCCGCTGCGGGGTCTGCACGGCCACCGGGTACTGGATGCCTTTCTTCGGATCGAGCCAGTAGTTGGGAAACACCTGCTGACTCGAACTGAGCGAGACCAGCACATCGTTGGCGACGTCGCGCTGCGAGGCCCCCAACTGACTGAGCAGCGTGCGATCGGTCCTGATCTGCAGCTCCGGAGTCCGCGGCACCTGGTGCAGATGCACGTCGACGGCCCCGGGGACTTCCGCGATGCGGTCGCGCAGTTCCAGGGCGATGCGGTAGTTCTCGGCGAAGTTCCGCCGCGGACCAACCAGTTGCACATCAATCGGTGCTGACAGACCGAAGTTGAGTACCTGCGTCACGATGTCCGGCGGCAGGAAGAAGAACGTCAGTTCGGGAAAGCGATGATTCAGCTCGCGTCGCAGGGTGGCGATGTGATCGGCGGTCGGTGTGTGTTCCCGGGCCAGTGTGATGAGGATCTCTCCGTCGGCCGACGACATGAGGGTCCCGTCACTGAGCGCCAGATTGATGCCGCTGTTGGGAATTCCAATGTTGTTGACGACCGTTTCGATTTCCTCTTCCGGGATCAGCTCGCGAATCGCCCGTACCACCCGGACGAAGTGCCGTTCGGTCTCCTCGACACGCGTCCCGGCCGGTGCCCGGACATGAAGCCGGATCTGGCCGGCATCGACCGTGGGAAAGAAGTCGCGACCAATCAGAGGGAACAGAGCCAGAGACCCGGCTACAAACGCGCCGAAGCCGAACAGCACCAGTCCCCGATGGGCCAGAGCCCACGCCAGGCATTGCCCGTAGAACCACTGCAGCCGGTCAAACAACCGGTTGAACAGGTTGTGTATCGCCCAGAACAGCCCCGTCTTCGAGACCTGCCGCCCGCGCCCCGGTTCCGGAATGCCGCCGTACAGTTCGACTTCGCTGGCCAGCAGATAGCGGGTCATCGTCGGCACGAGCGTTCGACTGAGCAGATAGCTGGCGATCATGGCAAACACGACTGCCAGCGCGAGCGGAGTGAAGAGGTAGCGTGCCGTCCCGCTGATGAAGGCAATGGGAACAAACACAATGCAGATACAGACCGTGGAGACAAAGGCCGGCATGGCGATCTGCTCGGCCCCGTCGAGAATGGCGGGGACCAGCCGTTTTCCCTGATGCAGGTTCCGGTGAATGTTCTCGATCTCGACGGTCGCGTCGTCGACCAGGATGCCGACGGCAAGCGCCAGTCCGCCCAGGGTCATGACGTTCAGTGTATGCCCGAGCCCATCGAGCACGATGATCGAGCTGAGGATCGCCAGCGGAATCGAGATCACCACGATCAGCGTGCTCCGCCACGATCCCAGGAAGAGCAGAATCATCAGCCCGGTCAGACCGGCTGCGATCGCCGCCTCCACAACCACGCCATGAATCGCCCCGCGCACGAAAATGGACTGATCGGACAGGAGCGTCACTTTGAGGTCTTCCGGCATCGTGGCGAGGACGTCCGGCAGCTGCTTGCGCACTCCTTCGACGATATCGAGGGTCGACGCTCCTGCGTTGAGGATCGGCTGCAGCACGCCCCGCTTGCCGTTGACGTGAACGATGCTCTTCTGCGGAGTAAAGCCATCGCGAACCGTGGCGACGTCCCGGATGCGAATGGTTCGCGTGCCATCCGAACGGACCGGCAGGTCGCCGATCGCTTCCACCAGTTCAGGACTGCTGTTGATGCGAACGTTGTATTCCTGCGGGCCGATCTTGACGGAACCGGACGGCAGCATCAGGTTCTGCGCGTTGACCGCGTTGGAGACATCGGCCGGCGAAAGCTTCCAGGCATGCAGTCGACGCGGATCGATGTCGACCATGATCTGCCGCACTTTCCCCCCGTACGGCCAGGGGAGCTTGGCCCCCGCGACCGTCGCCATGCCGGGGCGCAGCGTGTTGATGGCCAGATCGTACATCTCCTGTTCGGTCAGCGTGTCACTTCCCAGCGAGGCCTGCACAATCGGGACGTTGGCCGCGTTGTAGCGCATCACCAGCGGCGGGAAGATGCCGGGCGGCATCGACTTGAGCGACTGCTGGGAAGTCGCGACCACCTGGGCGATCGCCCCGTCGATGTCGGCCCCTTCCCGCAGAAAGATCTTCACCACGCTGATGCCGTTGATCGACTGGCTCTCGACATGCTCGATGCCATCGACCGTCGAGAAGATCACCCGCTCATAGCTGCCGACGATCCGCGTCTCCATGTCGTCGGGGGTGATCCCGGCGTAGACCCAGATGACGGCCACCACGGGGATATCAATCTCGGGGAAGATGTCGCGGCTCATACGCCGAATCGACACGCCGCCGAGAATCGCGATCAACAGTGCGACAACAACAAAGGTGTAGGGACGACGCAGTGCAAGACGGACGATCCACATGACAGTGGGCACCTCGTTGACGAACTTCAGGCAGGCGCGAAGGAAGGATTCGCGGGTGGCTGACCGGCGGAGGCAGACCGGCAAGCCGCAGGGGGGGCATCAGGGGGAGGGAGCAGTTGACCGTTCGGCGGGCTGCCAGGCGGGGATGAACGACTCGACATGCTCCCGCAGCAGCCGCCCCGCTTCCGGGCCGTCTCCCGCTTCGAGAGCCGCCACAATCGGGTCGTGCTCACCGGCACGACTGATCAGATCGACCGACTGTCGCACGACATTCACGCGGATGCGGATTCCGAAACCGAGCGTCTCCCACATCCTCAGCAGCGTCTGATTTCCGGACTGCTCGATGATGCGGCGATGAAACCGGACGTTCAATTCGGAATAGGCTTCGACGTCGCCTGCCGCAGCAGCGGTTCGCAACTGGCCGACCAGGTCTTCGAGATCCGCGACGTTGCCTTCGAATCGGCAGGCGGCCTGTTCGCCGGCATGTTGCTCCAGAATCGCCCGCACCTGGTACGCCTCGGCCATTTCGCGGTTGGTGATCTCACGCACACGCGTCCCGCGATACGGCCGGGATTCGACCAGACCGTGCGCTTCGAGCTCCCGCAACGCTTCGCGCACCGGGGCCTGACTTGTCTCAAACTCCCGGGCGATGGTGAGTTCGACCAGCCGGGTTCCGGGTGACAACCGACCATCCAGAATGCGGGTCGTCAGCTCATTGCGTATGACATCGCTCATACATTCGCGACGCGACACGACCTGCTCCAACCAGTGAACCAAGGCAACACTCAAGCACGACACCCCATATTATCGATTATCGATAGTTAAGCAATCCGAGACGGACAGATTTCTCCGAAGTGGCTGGGACCGTCGTTCGGGCAGGCGGTACTGGCGGACGGCAGTACACGGGCGGCAGTACACGGACGACCGGCCCGTTCACCCCGCCAGCCCCAGCAGCATGGCGATCCCCACGCCCAGAAACAGCCCCGACGCAAAGAGCCCGAACAGCACCCCGCCCATCTCCAGCGCCTCAAAACCCGGATGCAGAACCGCCTCGCGGGGACGGGCCTCGTTGTAGACCACGTCGACCGGCTGTCCCGGCGGGAGTGTCGCGATGAGCCTGGCCCGGCGGCTGTCGCGGCCGCCGCGATACGGTGTGAACGCCACGTTGCAGGACCGGTACGTTTCGCCAGCCACTTCGTACTCGTACTCAATCGCCGCCACTTCGAAGGCACGGGCCTCGTGCCGGCGGCCGGGAAACTCCAGCCGCTCCATCCCGCGCTGGATGACCACGCCCTTCACGCGGCCGGTCCAGTGACGACTGCGGGCGGCATTGATGAGCTGCCCGAGCAGGCCGTAGAGAATCCACCCGCCGCACGCCGCTGTAACCAGCCCGCCCAGGAGCATGATCGGGTTCTGTGAGAACATGACGGCAACGATCATCGGGAGGGGTTCGAACGTGTACGGTGTCGGTCAGGTCCGTGGCTTCGCTCGCATGACCCGCGCCTGACCCAGGCCACCCGACGTGTTCGTCGCAAACGCGTGGTCCTCACCCCGGAGCTGACGCTCGGGGCTCGCCAGAGACATTCGACGTCTGCTCTTCACGCCGCAAGACTCACGCCGCAAGACTCACGGCTCCTCCCGCCAGTGGCCGAAGCGGTTCCGCTTCTCCGCCGGGTCGCCCTGGGGCAGCGCATCGAGCGTCGAGATCCCTTCCGCATACAGCAGCTCGCCGGTGTAGCCGTCCCGGAACTGCACCACCACCTGCGGTGCGTCGTAGGCCAGGAACTGATAGCCCGGCCCCTCCGGCCGCGGTGCCTTCACGATGTTGTTCACCGAGATCACCGCGTACACCGTGTGCCGCTGACGCAGGTAATGGACGTTGTCCGGAAAGCCGCCCAGCCACTTGATCTTGATCGTGCGGCCCTCGCTGTCGAACCAGCCTCCCAGCGGCGGCAGCCCCAGGGTGCCGATCGGATGATTTGCCGAGTTGACCGGTGAGATGAGGAACTCCCACACATTGTCGCTGATCTGTGCTGCGACCGGCTGGTGGACGTCGCCGGTCAGCAGCAGCACCGGCTTCGGGAGTTTGTCCAGAACTTCGACCAGTTCTTCCCGTTCGTGCACGTAGCCGCAGTAGCCGTCTCCCTTCGACGTCGTCGACTCGGCCCGGACGTGATACGCACTGTGATACAGGAACCACGGGTCCGGCGAGATGACGAAGAGGAAGTCGGCATCGCTGCTGCGAACGGTTTCGAGGAACCACTTCTTCTGGGCGTCCCCCAGGACGAACCGGTCGGGGTCGTGCGAATGCGGGACGCCCTTCCACTTTGATCGCTGGCCACGGGTGTCGAGAAATATGAAATGGCAGTTCCCGATCACCCGGTCGAACCAGTGCCGGCGACCGATGCTGTACGGAGCGGTGCCGGTCGCCTTCAGGGCCGGTCGGACCTGCAGATGGGTGGCGTCGATGACCTTCTCGATCGCATACACGCCGACGTTCCGGCCCCCCCGCTCGGCGGCCTTCGGTTTCTTCGCCCCCTTGAGGAAGTGGCCGATGTGCAGCGTGCTCACCTCGTCGGGACTGAGCGACGTGAAGTCGGCCTCGGGGTCATGCAGAATGTCGCTGCCCGCTTCGAGCTGTGCTTCGCCGAACAGGATCGGCGGCCGCTCCTGTCCGGGCGCGTTGGCCCAGTCGGCATAGTACTGCCAGACCCGCAGGGCCGGATCTCGGACCAGGTAGTTGCCGTCTCCCAGTCCCACTTCGCCGCTGCCGTCGATGTTGTCGGTCACTTCGTGATCGTTGTACATCGTCATCATCGGCACGTGGCGGAGCAGCCGGTTGAGCGAACGGCCCCGATCGAGATAGAGCTTGTAGTTGTTCTCGATGCCGGCGACGGTCCCGTCGATCGTCTCCTCGTACGTGTAGTCGCCGTTGACGATATGGAATGCGATCCGGTCGCGGTGCTTCTCCCAGATCGTGTCGAATGCGGGCGGATTGGCGTAGATGCCGTAGGTGTCTTCGGGCGATCGCTGCCGCTGACACGCCCCGATTGTGAACGCGACGTTGAATCGCCCCTCGGGATTGAACTCGTGGGCGTAGCTGGTTTGGTCCGGCAGGGTGCGGAACGTCGGCCACGGATCGCGGTAGTTGACGCGCAGGTCGATCAGCTCGCCATCGACACGGGCGGCATAGGCATAGACGGTGTTCGGTTCGAGGCCGTCGATCTCGACATGGCCGGTGAAGTCCTCGGCCGCGACGGTCCGGCCGGTGGTGACGTCAGCTTCCTCGAAGCGGGGACGGTTCGGGACGACCAGGACGTCAAACTCGATCTCGCGGTCGGCCCGCAGCCAGAGCCGGACGGAGTTTGACGTCACCGCGCCCAGCACGGGGCCGTGCGTAACCGGCGTGCTCTGCACGGGGATGACGTGATTGGCGACCGGGTCGGGCCAGGTCAGGTCCTGTGCAGATGCCGAGGTCGCAACACAACAGAGCAATGCGAAGATGAGCGCTCGCATGTGGTATCTCCCTGGTGGCGGTGCAGCGCGCTGGCGAGCCACGTGTGTGGGTTCCCGGGTCATCACGTCGCCCCCTGTGGCGAATACCCCCGAGATGACGCTCGGGGCTCGCCCTGACTCGCTGTATGCTGCCAATGATCGGTAGGGCCGGCTATTGCCGGCCGTCACACATGTTAAACCGGCCCTGCGCCGCGGCTCTGTTTACCTCACGCCTCGCGGGCTTGTTCCAGCATGCGGATCCACGGCCCCACGTAGTAGCCGTTGTCGTGGAACGTCCGGCCGCTCACCATGTTGCCATCGATGACGCACGGTTCGTCAACGAAGATCCCGCCGCACACTTCCAGATCAAACTTGCACTTGGGGACGGTTGCCATCCGGCGGCCCTTCACGCAGCCGGCATAGGCGGGAATCTCCACACCATGGCAGACACTGGCGACCGGCTTGTTCGTCTCGAAGAAGTGCCGCGTGATCCGCACCAGATCTTCGTCGTAGCGGATGTACTCCGGAGCCCGCCCGCCCGAGAAGAGGATGCCGGCGTACTCTTCTTCGTGGACGTCGGCGAAGGCGATGTCGGCCTGGAGGGTGTAGCCTTCCCACTCCTTGGTGATCGTCCAGCCCGGTTTCACCTCGTGGAGCACGAGCTGGTAGAGGCGTTTTTCCGGGGCGGCGACGACCGGTTCGAACCCGGCCTCCTGCAGCCGGTAGTAGGGGTACATCGTATCGAGCGTTTCGGTCGCGTCGCCGATGATGATGAGCACTTTGTTTGATGACATGTCAGTCTCTCACGCTGGTTGGATTGTGTTCGCAATGAGGGTGCCACGGCTCTGTGAGCCGTGTTTGTCGCAGTACGAGCGGCCGGTTGGAACCGGCCCTACGTCACTGCGCGCTGGCGAGCCGGCAGCGTGAGCTGCCGGGTAGCACCGATGCTGATGTGTCACGAGCGTGAGACCTTCCCGGGGCGTCACACCACGAGACACACCTCAAACGACTGCAACGTGTGCACACGTCCTCCTGTGGCTGCGCCACCCGGACGCGTCCCGCGTCCGGGCCACCCATGAATGGACTCTTCCCACTGAAGAAGAATGCTGGGACGAGTCCCAGCCTACTTACTACTGTGAGCCGTGTTTGTCGCAGTGCGAGCGGCCGGTTGGAACTGGCCCTGCGTCACTGGTATTGAGATTCGTCGTGACGGGTCAGGGGGGGCATGCTCGCCCTCAATGGCGAGCATGTTCGTCAAATGAACTCGGCCCACCGGACGCAGCCGGGGGCTTTCGAGCTGACACTCGGAGCTCGCCTGGCCTGGCTCACCCGATCTCATACCCGGCACGCTGTTCGCGTTTCAGCCAGGTGTTCGCCTCGCTGTCACCCACGAACAGTTCCTGTTCCGGATCCCACGTGAGCGGCCGGCCCAGGCGCTGCGAGATGTTCGCCAGGTGGCAGGTGCTGACCGTCCGGTGCGAATCCTCGATCGACGAGATCGGCGTGCGGCGGGTCTCGATGCAGTCGAAGAAGTTCCCCATGTGATTGATGATCGCGTCCAGCTTGCCGGCACGTTCCGGCCGCGACAAATTGTCGAAGTCGTACGCGACGAACTCGTCGCGGGGGAGGGGATTCGTCTTCAGCTCGTCGACCGGCACACCGGCAACGGTGCCGCGGTTGACGAACAGCCGCCCCTTGTCTCCTTCGAACAGAATGCCGCGGCGGCCTTCGTCGGCGATGATCAGTTCCACGCCGTTGGCGTACTTCACCGTGGCCCCGAAGTCGGTCGCGACGTTGAAGCCGTTCTCAACGCTGGGGAACCGGGCCTTGCCGTCGATGTGCACCGGCAGGCTCTGGATGGCCCACTGAGCAATGTCGATGTGATGAGCCCCCCAGTCGGTCATCTTTCCGCCGGAGTACTCGTACCACCAGCGGAACGTGTAGTGAGCCCGTTCCGGGATGTAGGGGACATCGGGGGTCTGTCCCTGCCAGAGGTCCCAGTTGAAGTGGCTGGGCACCGGATACGTCTGGAAGGGGCCGCCGGTCGGATTCTTGTCGGTCGCGGCGGTGACCCGCTTGAGCTTGCCGATCCGTCCCTGCCGGACCAGTTCGACCGCCAGGCGGAACCGCGAGTCGCTCCGCTGCCAGGTGCCGACCTGCACAACGCGGTCCGATTCGCCAATGACCTTCCGCAGCACCTTGCCTTCATCAACGGTGAGGGTGAGCGGTTTTTCGCAGTAGACGTCCTTACCGGCCCGGACGGCATCGATGATCATCTTCGTATGCCAGTGGTCGGGCGTGGCGATGAGGACGACATCGACATCCTTGCGGGCCAGCAGATCCTGGTAATCCTCGAAGATTCGCGGCGTGCTGCCGAAGCTCGCCCGGGCCTGCTCGCGGACGTGCCGGTCGACATCGGCAATGGCGACAATATCGCCGTACTGCCGGGCCTTCTCGGTGATGACCGAGCCCTGATACCGCATGCCGATCGCCCCCACGCCGAGCCGCTCCACCTTGTGACGCGGCTTGTCCTGAGCCGAGGCGAACGTCTGCAGATGCGGTGCGACGAGCAGTCCACCGCCGAGCGCGGCTGAGGCGAGAAAGTCCCGGCGACTGGTGGCAGGTCCGGTCATGGTCGGTCTCCGTGGGGTAATGAGAGGCATGAACTTCAGACAGCGTACCGCAACGGCGGCCCGGGTCATTCCTCATCTGCGTATTTCGGTTACACTATTTTGTCACATGGCGGAAACGCTCCGGATGCCGGGGCCGAACGGCATGGCTGCAGAAGTGCCCACCAACCACGCCCTTCACTCCGCTTCAGGGCGTGCCACCTGACCGTCTGTTTCACTCCCGAGCACAGTGAGCCATGAAACGGGTCGCCCTGCTGATCGAAACCTCACGCACGTACGGCCGCGACCTGCTGCAGGGGGTCAAGCAGTACGCCGGCGAGCACGGCCCCTGGTCACTGTTTGTCGAACTGCGCGACCTCGAGTCGAAGCCCCCCGCCTGGCTGAAGAGCTGGGACGGGGACGGCATCCTCACCCGCTCCGGCAGCACGGCGATTGCCAGCGCAGTCCGGCGGGTCGGCGTGCCAACGGTGGAACTCCGCTCCACTCGCCGGGGTGCGAGCTTCCCGTTCGTCGGTGCCGACAACGAAGCGGTCGGCCGACTGGTCGCCGAGCATCTGCTGGACCGGGGCTTCCGGCACTTCGGCGTGTACGAACTGGATACCGAACCGTTCTTCGTCGAACGCCGCAACAGCTTCGTCCGCCACCTGCAGCGACGGGGAATGACCTGTTCCGCGTTGCGACAGGGAGGCACGACGGAGAAGCCGAGCCAGTGGGAACGGCAGCAGGCCCGTCTGATCGAGTGGATCGCTCAGTTGCCGCGGCCGGCCGGCATCATGGCATGTACCGACCAGCTCGGTTGCTGGCTGCTGGATGCCTGTGCCCGCACCGGTGTTCGCGTACCGGAGGAACTGGCGGTCGTCGGCGTCGAGAATGACGAAACCCTCACCGCGATGAGCACACCGCCGCTGAGCAGTGTGCAGCTGGATGGCCGCAGGGCCGGATACGAGGCGGCGCGGCTGCTGGACCGGCTGATGCAAGGAAGCAGATCGCCTCGTCGACCGGTGCTGATTCCTCCGATCGGGGTCCGGACGCGTCAATCGTCGGACATCGTGGCGATTGACGATCCGCTGCTGGCGCAGGCGATCCGGCTGATCCGCCAGCGGGCCTGCGAGGGGATTCACGTGGCCGATGTGCTCGAAGCGGTCCCGCTCTCCCGCAGCTCGCTCGAACGGGGCTGCCGGGAGATTCTCGGCCGCTCGCCCAACCGCGAGATCAACCGGGTGCGTCTGCAGTCGGCCTGCGAGCTGTTGCGGGAAACGGATCTGAATCTGGAGCAGATCGCTCTGCGGACCGGCTTTACCACGCCGCAGTACCTGGTGCAGCTGTTTCGGCGTTCGATGGGCACGACGCCGGGGGTCTACCGCCGCCAGTCCCGGCCATAATCAGGGCTCGTGGCGAGTGGAACCGGAGCCTGAGAACAGGAGTCGGGTAAGAGAGACAGCGTGGGTAACGTCCGTACAGTCCGACAACACCGGATGCGCCGTTTTTAACTTCTACGCAATCTGGGAGGAATTTTGTTGATTCCGTGTTGAGGGCTGAGTAGCGTGTGATCGAGGCGATGATGCCTCTGACCGGTCATGAAGGCCACCCCGGACCTGCGCTCCGGTGTGGCCTTTTGCTGTCTCTCACAACAGACGGTCAGCCGAGGGACCGAAATGATCTGGCACAGTCGCGACGTGAATCGCGGCTGTACAGATGAATCCAATGATGGAAGAGGAGGAATGTCCGCAGTCCACTGCATGACACCACACGAGTTGCAGCAAGATCGCGGATTGTACGCACTTGGCCAGCTGCCCGGCATCGTAGCGGGACCACAGCAGCCGAGTTCCTGGTGACTTCGATTCCAAACGGTATTGAGTAGGGAGACCTTCAGATGTCGCAACAGAAACGACTGAATGCAGAACGGCTTGAAGAGCGAGTCCTGCTGGCAGGGAATGTTGCTGTCAGCGTGGTGGGGACGACGCTCGGGCTGACCGGGGATGCTGCCGCCAACGATATCTCCGTGACGACAGCGGGTGGACAGCTGACTCTGTCAGCGAACAACGGCACGACGTTTGTCGGCGGCCCCGGTGTCGCAGCATTGGCACCGTTTGTCGTCGCCACCGACTTCTCGACGTTCGTGACCCTCAACAACGTCTTCGTCAACGCTCTGGCAACGTTGCCGTTCGTGACCGTTGACATCGACATGCAGGGCGGAAACGACACCGTGTCGGTCGAATCGACCACCGTGGGTGGCAACGTCGTCATCGACATGGGTGCCGGCAATGACCTGCTGAGGATGGACCAGACGACCGTCGGTGGTGACTTCACCGCCAACTTCGGTGACGGTGCCGACCGTGCGATCGCCACCTTCAACACCTGGGGTGACAACCTGGGTCCGCTCGAGGCGATCAATGTCAACATGGGTGCCGGCAATGACCGCATCGACTACGCCGGCAACGTCTACCTCAACACCGGTGCCCCGCTGATTGACGGTGGTCCGGGCAACAAGGACCGTCTGGAACTGATCAACGGCCAGCCGGACGATCAGTACATCAACACTGCCCCGATCCTGCCCAACTGGGAGATCTTCGACCACGAAGATGACAGCCCGACCGGTGTCTGATCCGGACAGTGTCTGATCCCGACACCTGACAGCAGAGTCTGTCACAACCTGAACCGGCCCGCAGCGCGCGACATTCAAACGCTGCCGGGCCGGTTTTTTCGTCCTGGCGGACAACGCGCCCGGCCCAACTGTTGCCGGTCCGGCTCAGATCGCCGGCGGCTCGTCGCCCGATTCCGCAGGAGCCGGCAACCGCACCACGGCAAGCAGCCCCAGCCCGACGGACAGAACCGTTGCCAGCGGCCCGAGGATGCCACACGCCATGGACTCTGCGATGACCCTTCCGAGGTCCGCCGGCTTTGGTGGGATCTCAGCACCTGCCATTGCCGTAAACGCTTCGTAGCCGGCGAATGTTCCGTACAGACCGATGATCGCCGGCATCAGCGCCACGAACATCTGCAGGATGACGCTCAGGCGCGATGGGGCCTGCCGCAGCAGATTCGCCATTCCCCACAACATCGTCACGAGTCCGACACTGAGGATCACGAATGAGAACGGGCTTCCCGCCCTGACCAGGTGAAGGACTCCCGCCTCGACGACCACGTTATCCATCTTGAATCCTCCTTCCGATGCGGACGGCAACACTCGATCGACGCCGCCCGGACTCCGACCGCACGCTGCGCAGTTCATCAGTTATTCGCACTCCGCCCGGGTGCCGAACTGAAAACGGTCCGATACGATGCCGGTTCACGAAATCTTCTGTTTCGACGCGAGCGGCCCAGCCCATGATCAACACGCACCGCATCCTTGTTTCACGCTTCCCATTGGCCCTCACTGCCATTGTCCTGCTGCTGACGGCGCTCCCGGCGACTGCCGCAAAGCCTCCGGTCGTCTGCGAGAACGTGCTGCTGATCTCGCTCGACGGACTGCGGCCGCAGGACCTGTTCACCGGTGCCGACGAAACGCTGCTGAACCGGGATGCCGGCGGTGTGCGTGACGTGCAGGGAACGCGCGACGCCTTCTGGCGCGAATCGCCGGAGGAACGCCGCCAGGCCATGATGCCCTGGTTCTGGAAGACAATCGCCACCGAGGGGGTTGTCTTCGGCGACGCCTCTGCGGGGTCGATTGTTCGCGTCACCAACGGACACAAGTTCTCGTACCCCGGTTACAACGAGATTCTGACCGGGGCGAACGATCCCCGCGTCGACTCGAACGCCAAGCGTCCCAACGAAAACGTCACGGTCCTGGAGTGGCTGCACCGCAAGCCGGGCTTCGACGGGCGGGTGGCAGCCTTCTGCTCATGGGACGTCTTCCCCTACATCATCAACACCGAGCGGAGCGGGATTCCGGTCAACGCCGGCTGGCAGCCGCTCACCGAGACGCTCGACACGCCTGCACTGCGGGAAGCGGACGCCATCGCTGCTGAGATTCCCCACTACTGGGATAACGTCCGCTACGACTACTTCACGTTCCAGGGGGCTCACGCCTGGCTGAAGGAGAAGCAGCCGCGGGTGCTCTACGTTGCCTTCGGCGAGACCGACGACTGGGCACACAGCGGTCGGTACGACCTGTACCTCGATGCGGCCCGACGAACCGACGAGTACATCCGTCAGCTGTGGGAGACCGCCCAGAGCCTGCCGCAGTACCGGGGGAAGACGGCCCTGGTGATTACGACCGATCACGGTCGGGGCGACACACGGGAAGAATGGAAGAGCCACGGCAGTTCGATTGCCGGCTCGGAATTCATGTGGATCGCCGTCATGGGCCCGGGCATTGCCTCCGGACCGGCGGAGCCGGGGACGGTCACGCAGGCTCAGGTAGCGGCGACGGTGGCGAAGCTGCTCGGCTACGACTATCGGGCGGAGTTTCCTGAGGCAGGAGAGCCGCTGCCGGTCTGGCGGGGGGAGGAGTGAGGAACCAGGAACCAGGAACCAGGAGGTAGGAGGTAGGAGGTAGGAGGTAGGAGGTAGGGGAGGCGAGCCCGGAACGTCCACGGGTGGCACCAGATGGGAAGTGCACTCGCTGGCGCTTCGTGCTGGTAACTCGCCGACGGGTGGCCGGCAGAGCCTGCCCTGCGGCTGCTGGACGTGAGGCCCCCGGCGCGTTCCAATAAACGAACGTTGATCTCACACACTCTGCATCCCGGGAGGGGCCATGATCCGCTGCTGCGCATTGATCTCGTTGACCGTCATCTGTCTGACTGCCGCGCCGGTCCGGGCCGGCGAACTCGCCATCGGTGCGGCGACGGTCAGTATCACGCCGGACCAGCCGGTTGCCCTCTCCGGACAGATGCGTACACGCATCGCCCGGGAGGTCGACAGCGAGGTAACGGCGACCGCTCTGGCGCTGGAATCCCGCGGCGAGGGGGCGACCGGCGATCAGGCGATTCTCATCTCCTGTGATCTGGTGGCGATTCGGGACGGCATCCTCGACAAGACGCGGCAGAAGCTGAGCGAGCAGTTGCCCGGTTTCGATGTTACGAAGCTGGTCGTCAATGCCACGCACACGCATACCGGCCCGGTCACCCGTGAGGGCCGGTACGAGATTTCTGAAGGCGTCATGCCGGTTGCCGACTACGTCGAGTTCCTGACCGACCGGCTCGCCACCGTGGCGGTCCAGGCGTGGGAGTCACGGGCACCGGGGAGTGTCGGCTGGGGACTGGGACATGCCGTCGTCGCGCAGAACCGCCGCAGTCTCTATGCGGATGGATCCGCCCAGATGTACGGACGCACGAACCGTCCGAACTTCCGCGGGATTGAAGGTCCGGAAGATCACGGCGTCGAGGTGCTGTTCTTCTGGAATGGCGATGACGAGCTGATCGCCACGGCCGTCAACGTCGCCTGCCCGTCGCAGGAGGTGGAAGGTCTCTCGCGGGTGAACGCCGACTTCTGGCACCAGGTTCGCGAGACGCTCAAGGAGAAGCATGGCGAGCAGCTGCATGTGCTCGGCTGGACCGGGGCGGCCGGCGATCAGTCGCCGCACCTGATGTATCGCAAGGCGGCAGAAGAACGGATGCGACGCCTGCGGGGCCTGTCCCGGCTGGAGGAACTCGCCCGCCGGATCGTCCGCGCCTGGGACGACGCGTATGAGGGAGCCCGCCAGGAGAAGCACGCCGATCCGGTGCTGATTCACAAGGTCGTCGATATCGAACTGCCGCTGCGGCCGGTTACCGAAGAAGACGTCGCCAATGTCAAAGCGAGAATCGAGTCGCTCTCCGGCAATCCGAAGAATGCCGTTCGAATTGGATGGCACCGCCGGGTGCTCGAGCGGTATGAGGCCCAGCAGGCCGGCACCGCCGAGCCGTACCGGATGGAACTGCACGTGCTTCGTCTGGGAGACATCGCCATCGCGACGAATGACTTCGAGCTGTTCACCCAGTTCGGCATCCAGATGAAGTCGCGCAGCCCGGCCCTGCAGACATTCCTGATCCAGTTGGCCGGACCGGGAACATACGTTCCGACGGCGATCGCGGCTGCCGGCGGGGGCTACAGCGCCATCATCGAGAGCAACGTCGTCGGTGCCGAGGGCGGCCAGGCGCTGACCGATCGCACCGTCGAAGTGATCAATTCGCTGTGGGCGGAGTGAGGAGCGGACCGGCAACCCATTCCGCCACCCAGCACTCAGGTGGTGGGAATTGTGGCCGGGTCCCGCGACGCCAGCTCGATGATCTCGTCCAGGGGGGCCTCGGCGACACCGATGCAGGTATCGGCCGCGCCGTAGTAGATTCGCAGGGTGCCATCCGGCTCGACGACCTGTCCGCAGGGGAAGACCACATTCGGAACGTCGCCGGTTCGTTCGTACGGTTCTTCGGGACCGAAGATGAAGTGCGGCGTATACCCGATGACCCGTTCGGGACATTCGAGGTCGAGCAGCGCAGCCCCGACGCGGTACAGACGTCCGCTTCCGGTCACGCGCACGCCGTGATAGAGGAACAGCCATCCGCGGTCGGTGCGGATGGGCGGGGTGGAGGCTCCAAGTTTGGAGTTGCTCCAACCGGCCCTTGAGGTCATCAGCACCCGGGCCCGTCCCCAGTGGACCAGGTCGGGAGAGCGTGCAATCCAGATGGAACCGGTCTGCCCGCCGAAGCCGGCCGGACGATCCAGCATCACGTAGTCACCATCGATCGTCTCGGGGAACAACACACCGTCTTTGTTGTCGACCTCGGTCGCCAGGGCGACCCGTTCGAAGTGGACGAAATCGGTCGTTCTGCCAATCGCGCCCCGCGGTCCATGAGGTCCATAGGCGGTGTACGTGATGTAGTACGTATCGCCGACCTGCGTGATGCGGGGGTCTTCGATCCCGTATCGTTCGTACGGTTCGAACTCGGGGTCATCGCTGGGGAGCACCCACGGTTTCTCCTGCACCCGAAACGTGTAGCCGTCGTCGGAGAAGGCCAGGGTCAGGTGGCTGTGCCCGTCGAGCCCTTCGACCCGCAACAGCAGCACGTACTGGTCGCGGAAGCGACAGGCGGCCCCGTTGAAGACGGTATTGCATTCGTAGGGGATGTCGTTGGCGGTCAAAATCGGATTGTGCTCGTGCCGCACGAAAGGAATGCGTGGAGTCGTCACTGCAGTGACCCGTTTCGTGAAACCCTCGAAGACTGATTGGAGACGCGAGTGACAGACGGTTAGTCCCAGGCCATCCTGAGCATACCCGCACCGCTGGAGACTTCAGGCGGCGGGGAGGGTGGAAGCGTCGGCAGTTGCTCGGACGGTTCGGGAAAGTAGACATACCTGCCCTTGCCATAGGGGACCGTCACCACCTGCTGGTACACCTCGATGTGGCGTCGGGCGATGTGCCGCCACGCAGAATGCTCCTGCACGTACCGTTGCATGTTCTCCTGCAGCTGCCTGCGATACGTCTGATCGTTGAGGATCCGCAGGACTGATTCGACGTACTCCGCGTCCGACTGGCAGACCACGCCGCCGCCGCTGCGGTCAACCAGGGCCTGGAAGGCGGGCAGTGGCGAAACCACGGCCGGCCGCTGTAACGCGAAGCACTGGGCCAGCATGCCGCTCTGCGAGCCCTTCTCGTATGGCAGTACGACGCAATCGGCCGCCGACAGAATCGTATCGAGCGTGTATTGCGGAAACTGTCCCCGCAGAAAGACGATCCGATCGACCATGCTCGAATCGTTCAACTGCGTGAAGAGCTGCCGCTGGTACTCGCGGGCCTCGATACCACGGATCTTGCCGGCCACGACGAGCACGGCGTCGGGATCACGGCGGCAGATTTCTGGGAAGAAATCGATGACGCGGTGAAAGCCCTTCGACGGCCGGAAGTAACCGCACAGCATGATCACCTTGCGGCCGGACAGCCCCAGCTTTTCCTTGGCCCTGGGGATTGGCGACATCTCGCGGACGCCGTGCTCGATCACGTGGACATGGTCGGTGCTGCCGAAGTAGCGGCTGAGCGTTTCCTTCTGGAAGTCTTCGTGAACAATGACGGCGTCGCTCTCTGCGAGGATGTTGCGGAGGATGATCTGCTCGTCATCGTCCAGTTTCGGATAGACCGAGTGCAGTGTGGTGACGACCGGGATTCCGGCGAGCCGGTATCGCAGGATCAGTTCGCAGACGGCCACCCCGCGCATCGCCCCGAACAGTCCGAACTCGTGCTGAACATGCACCACATCGGGGGTCATTCGGACGCTGGTGTTGAAGATGTCCGCCGACAGGGTGGGACTGTCGGGCTGATAGACGGGAAAGACTTCCCGCCCCTGGGCTCCGAACGGACTGATGACGAAGGTTTCGTTTCGCAGGCGACGCAGGACACCGTTGAGTGCTTCGGTGTAGGTCGCAATCCCGCATTCAATCGGAGGGTAGGTAGAGACGAATCCGATGCGCATCGAGCCACTCCAGAAAACGGCCAGACCATCGAAGTCGGTTGCAGCGGGTGTGTCGGCGGCTGCCGAACCGGCAGCGTGTCACACCTCCAGGTTCCCTCATTGCAAGCAGCGTGCCCAATCCCGCGTCAGGTGACGGACCGGTTCGACTCATCAATCGGAAGTCCCGAAACAGTCTGCACTCCCATAACGGCACGGGCGCACGAGCAACCGGCGCGGAAGACTGTCTCCCGCGCCGGTGCCTGTCAATCTGGACGGTCAGCCAACTGCCTTAGCGGCCGTCGTCGTCCTCCGCATCGACGTCGACATCGACACCATTGCGGTCGACCTTCACATCGACGTCCCGATCACGCTTCTGACGGTCGACGCCGTAGCGACGATCCACTTCGTCGGTGAAGCTGCGGTCGCCGAAGTCCGGCCAGTTGTCCTCGTTGAAGCCTTCGGCTCCTTCGAGTTGCGACTGCGTCACGTTCAGCACGAGGACGTAGTCGTCAGCGTCCCCTTTCTCGCTGCGGACTTCAAACGCGCGGAACGGAACGGCAAACATTTTGTTGCCGAGCCCGAGGAAGCCGCCGTAGGTGACCGCGGCGTACCGGACACGTCCGTTGCCGGCATCGATCACGATGTCGTTCACTTCGCCGAGCCCTTCGCCCTGCGGGTTCTGGATATTCATGCCGATCAGCTGGCTGGCACGGATGTTGGCCCCGGAGAGTTTCTCATCGAGGCGCCCGGCGGTGGGAATGCCGGTCGGCTTACGGGCTTCGACGGTGATCCGCTGTTCGCTCCGGTCTTTTTCCTGAACGGGAGCGTCATCTTTTTCGGCCAGTGCGATGGAGCCGACGATCGTCGCACACACACCCAGCGTCAGAGCGCCGGGAATCATGGCAAATCGCTTCATTCTCAATTCCTCCTTCGGAGATCCCTGATTGTTGTCGTCGTCGTAACCGTTGCCGGTCTGGTGGTCGTACAGAGGGAAACTGTCGGCGGACCGCACAGGCTTCCGATGGGTCGAACCGGGTGGTTCATATTGCGACGCTTCGCACGGAGTCTGCGGCCAGTCGGCGTATGTCTTCAGTGGTCCGACATGTTGCCGGTGTCGGTGGCCACCGGTTGATGGTTCTCAGCAGCTGCAGGAGCGTTCGAAGTCATTGACCTGCTGTTCGGCTTCAGCCTTCGCAATGCCGTAGCGTTCCTGGACCTTGCCGACGAGCTCCTCGCGCTTGCCGTCGACGACATCGAGGTCATCGTCGGTGAGCTTGCCCCACTTCTGCTGGGCCTGACCTTTTGCCTGCTTCCATTTGCCCTGAATCTGATCCCAGTTCATCGTGTTCTCTCCAGTCTTGATGGAATCATCACGCCAGGCGTGACGGGTGTTGAATGACGCGAATCAGCAAATGCACGGCGCGTGCCAGAGCGGACAGGCCGGCCGGTTTGCGAGGCCCCAACGGGCAACTGTCGGCGAATCTCCCGCGGTATTGATCACTTGCGACGATCGAACGTCGACAGACCGCGCCGGGACGTGATGGCAGGACAGCCGCCGCTGCTGATCGCTGGCCGATCAGCCTGGACGGCGAACTTGCCGGGACGTGAGTCGATGAACGCATCCCGATCAGGTCACGCGAGGATGCTGCGGGGTTCCCCGAATCGGGAAGGAGTTTGTCCGGGCGCAGGTTGAGAGGGAACGACGTCGGAGAGAACGGCGTCGAAAGGAACCGGGGGGAGACGAAACGGTGGCCCCCCGGTCGAAGCGTGCTGCGGTCTCACGCGTCGGCTTATGTCAAAGAATTGCGAGATTTCAATCCTGATTTCCGAATTTCTTCGTCCAGGCGGCTGGTTTTCGGTAATGACCCTATGAGGAGTCTGGAAGGTGGAGCGTCTGGGCGTCATGCTGGAAACACACATTTCGCGACAAACTGGGCCACACGTCGACACAACTCACGAGAACCGACAGCCAGGTACTCCGTTCTGCAGTCGTGAGGTCCGTGTGCAGGATTCGGATCTGAAGGATGTGATCGCATCTGCGAAGCAGGGGGATGAGGGTGCGTTCGCCGAGCTGACGCGCCGGGCGATGATGCAGCGGAACGCTTCGTCGCCGGCGGATCCTGCGAACGCCCACATCACCGAAGCCCTGAGTGATGCAATTCGCGCCGCCCGAGGGGTGGACCAGCAGCCGACCTCCCGGTGGTTCCGATGGTTGCTCGAGATCGTTGGACGGCTCCGGCCCGGCCCTGTCGTTTCGGAGTCCGACGACACCCGTTCGCTCGGCTCCGGTGCTCCCGACCATTCCCTCTCCGATTCCAGTCAACTGCTGACGAGCGGGGCAGTCGATCCCCCTGGCCCCTCGGATGCCGTTCTGCCCGTGCCGCTCGCGAGGCACATCCACCAGTGTCTGATGGCCCTGCCGGACCACGATCGCGCGATCCTGGAGCTGCGGTACTGGATGGGGTGTCCGTTGCCGGACCTGGCACGACGACTCGACTGCACCGAATGGGAAGCGGCCCGGAAGCTGCGGCTCGCGCTTGCATCGTTTCGCCGCGAAATCGTTCGGGAGGAGGATGCACGTGACAACAGTGAATGACCCGCGGGACGAACTGGACAGTGCCTGGCTTAAGTACCTGCGTTGTCTCGATTCCGGATCATGCGTCGACGCGGACGAGCTGATTCGGGATCACCCGTCCTGCACCGGGGAACTTCGCGACTGCATCGACCATGATGTTCTGACCCGGTCGCTTTCATTGCTGGGCAATCCGAGCGGCGGCATCCCGGAAGGAAGCAGTTTCGACACGCAGGGATACGTCCACGACAACGGTTCCGCTGCCCGGAGCGGGTCCGCCGATTCCTCCACCCCGGAACCGTTGCATCTGGATTTCGAGCACCGGGCCGGTGTCGGATCACTGCTCGATGACTACGAGCTGCTCGAACGAATCGCGCGGGGAGGGATGGGGATCATCTATCGGGCCCGGCAGCGGAGCCTGAACCGGATCGTGGCCGTCAAGGTCATCGCCGACGCCGAGTTCGGCAACGAGTCGGCGATCGAACGGTTTCAGTCGGAGGCCCAGGCCGCGGCCCGTCTGAAACACCGCAATATCGTCGCCATCCACGAAACGGGCGAACAGGAGGGCGTGCACTACTTCTCGATGGACTACGTGCCGGGCGGAAGCCTCGCCAAAGTTCTCGCCCAGGGTCCGCTGGCACCGACGGTTGCGGCACGCTACATCCAGAAGATCTGCGACGCGATTGCCTACGCGCACCGGCAGGGCATCGTGCATCGGGACATCAAACCTTCCAACGTGCTGATCGATGCCGAATCCCAGCCGCTGGTCAGTGACTTCGGTCTGGCCCGCGAAATCGGCGAGATGAGCGAGCTGACGCGAACCGGCGAGATCCTCGGCACGCCCACGTACATGGCGCCGGAACAGACGATGCTCTCCCGGACGCCCCCCGGACCGGAAGCCGACATCTACTCGATCGGTGCGCTCCTGTACGCGACGCTGACCGGAAGCGCTCCCTTCGAGGCGGCCTCACCGTTCGACGTGCTGATGCAGGTCCGGCATCTCGACCCGGTGCGTCCGAGCGTTCGCCGCCCCGGCATTCCCGCCGACCTGGAGACAATCTGCCTGAAGTGTCTGGAGAAGTCCCCCGACCGACGGTATCGGACGGTTCAGGATCTGTCGCTGGATATCGAACGGTATCTGGAGGGCCGGCCGATTCTCGCCCGCAGGGCCGGCGTCATCGAACGGACCTGGCGATGGTGTCGCCGCAAACCGCTGCTGGCAGGGATTACGGCAACGCTCGCGTTCGTCGTCATCCTGTTTACGGTCGGTGCCATCCAGTACGGGCTCGCCTTGCAGGGATTCAACGCGAAGCTCTCGGCCGCCAACGAAGAACTCGGCCGCAACAACATGCGTCTGCATGCGGCGATCACCGCCGAGTCCAGAGCCCGCCAGCGGGCACAGGAGAGCGAGCAACGTGTCCGCAAGCTGCTGTATGTGGCCGACATGCGGCTCGCTTCCCAGGCCTGGGAGGACCAGGACATCCTCCAGCTGCGCGAACTGCTGCATCGAAACTGCCCGGAACCGGGCAACCCGGACCTGCGCGGCATCGAGTGGCATCTGCTGGACCGTCTGACGACCCACCCGCACACGACACTTACCGGGCATCTCGGACACGTCTACTGGTGCCAGTTCTCGCCGGACGGACGGCTGCTCGCCTCGGTCGGGATGGACGGCACCCTGCGAATCTACGATGCGGAATCGCTTGCCGAGATTGCCGTGGTCGAGACCGGACAGGGCGAAGTCAATCACGTGACGTTCGCACCGGACGGCTCCCATTGTGTGACCGCCGGTGACGATGGCCGACTCTGCTTCTGGTCCCTGCCGGACGGAGCATTCCTGAAGGACATCGATGCTCACCCGGGCCGAATCGCCTACCAGTCCGCATACTCTCCCGACGGGCAGATCCTCGCCTCCTGCGGACAGGATCCGATCGTGCATCTGTGGAACCCGGTGACCGGGGAGTCACTCGGCGATCTGGGTCCTGAAGCGGATGCGTCCGACGCCCGTTCGGCACGAAGCATCGATGCGATCGCGTTTTCTTCCGATGGTCGGTTCCTCGCGACGGCCGGCTCGTACGCGGTCGTCTGGGATCTCGTCAGTCACCAGCGTCTCTACCGCCAGCCAGTCCGATCCCGGGTGACCAGTGTCGCCTTCTCGCCGGACAGCCGCTGGCTTTCCGCAGGGACACTCGACAATCGCGCGTACCTGATCAACGTCGACGACGCCGGCTACCGAGCCGCCGAGTCGCAGCACTACGACGCCGTGCAGTCGGTCGCCTTCGCCCCGTCCGGCCAGTTCGCTGCCGACGCGGACCGGGCCGGCAATGTCCGTCTGTGGAGGATGGATCTGCTGGATGTCACGAACCGGGACATCCGTGCTCCGCGGGATCGTCCGGATCTCCGCGCGTTCTCGTGGCCCGCGCACTCCGGACGCGTCTGGTCGGTCAGCTTCTCCCCCGACGGAAGCCGGGTCGCAACTGCCGGAGCGGACGGCACGGTCTGCGTCTGGCCAACCGGACAACTGGGAGGCACCCGCGTTCTCAACCCGGCCGACGATATGACGGCCCCCAGTGACGTGCAGGACTTCACATTCTTCGCGGACGGCACGCTGGCGGTGGTGACATCGGACGGCGTGTATCGACAGATCAACCGGACGGACAGCTTCCAGCGAATCTGCTCTGCGGAGTCGGGCGAGTCGTTCCGGCGCATCGCGACCGATCGGGTCGGCCGATGGATCGCCGTCGGTTTGACCGACGGCACAATCATCATCGAGGATGCACAGACCGGCCAGCGCCAGGCGACGCATCGCCCCGATACGGTCGCAGGAATGCGCCAGCTCGATCTGAGCCCGGATGGTTCGCGTCTGGTCGCGGTCGTCGACGCCGTCCCGTTCGTCCTCACGGTCCCTGACCTCCGCCCGCATCCCGGACAGCCGCCCCGAGTCCCCTGCAACGCTGTCTGTGTCAGTCGCGATGGCAGACTGCTGGCGCTCAGCCCCCGGGTGAAAGACACCATCGAGATCTGGGATCTCGAACAGGGTGTGCGCCTCAGCGAGATCCCCCGCCAGCCGGCTCCGGTCCACGCGATGCGGTTCAGTCCCGACGGCACAACACTGGCGTCCGGCAGCAATCGACTGATCCGCCTGTGGAACGTCGACAACGGTCGGATTCAGAGTGAATTCGTCGGACACCGGTCCCCCATCGAATCACTCGGATTCGACCGGTCCGGACGCTCGCTGATCAGCTCCAGTCGCGCCCATACCATCCGTGTCTGGTCGATCGAACTCCAGCAGGAAGTCCTGGCACTCGGCTGGCGATCCGATCGGCTCTCCGGCGGGTCAAGAATCACCGTCTCGCCCGACGGCGAACGGCTGCTGCAGCTGCGCGACGGCGCTCTGCTCGAGTACCGCATCGATTCCTCGGACGAAAGCTGAACTGGCCGTCGTCAGTCCGGCACCCGCAGCCACGAAAGCGGCACACTCTCGCGCCACGGTTCACCCGGCCAGCGGATCTTGATCCGCCGGTCCGTCACTTCGATGACTTCAACCTCCAGCCAGCGACCCTCGTAGTGTCCCAGCAGTGTCATGCCGGGGCGGATCCCGGAAGTACTCGCAATCTCCCGGCCGGGGCCTTCCCCCGGCCGCACAAACGTCGAAGGCGCGGCGGGACGAGCCTGGGAAATCGGGACAATGGCGGTTTCGTTCGAACCGTCACCCTCGTACCGGACACGGAGCCGCTGCTCCTGGTACACCTCGAGAATCTCCGACCGCACGAAGTTGCCGTCCTTCACCCGGGCCATCACGAACCCGCCCGGAACGTACCGGCCGATCGACTCGACCGGCGTCAGGTCCTCCGACGACGTTGTCATCGCCGGGACCTCCCCCGCGCGGATCACCCGCATCCGCCCCATCGGCAGCACGACTTCTTCACCGTCCTCCCTGAAGCGCACGCGGACGTAACGCTCCCGGTAGACCTCAACCAGCTCGGCAGGCGCCTCTCTGCCGTTGCGCGGGGCCATCACGGTGACTCCCTTCCGGTACGGTCCCAGGCTCGGGATCGGCGTCAGCGGCCCCGCCGGCTCGACTGGTTCCGTCGATTCCGGGCGGTCCGACCGCATCCGCGCTGCGGCCTGCGCCGCCTTGAAATCTCTCCCGTCGGCGTCCTCTGAGAACGGATCGGACGGCGCCGAATCCGGAACCGTACTGCTGGACGGCAGGCCGGGGGTGGGAGCCGCCTCCGCAATCGGTCCGTTCCCCGCGCGATAGTTCTGCCATGCCTCGAGCAGAATCGGATACGCCCCACGCAACAGGGAATTCATCTCCCGGCGGTCCTGAACCATCGTACCGCTCAGCACCAGGTACTCCTTCTCCTTCCTCCCCCGACGCTGGATCGGCAACTCCTCCACCTCGACCTCGATGTTCGTCAGGCTCGCGTAGTCGAACGTTCGCGGCTCGTTCTCCCACCAGAACAGCGCATCGCGGAACACTACCCGATCCGGAGAGATCGTCACGCTGGCGTCCCAGGCACTCGGCACTCCCAGCGCAAGAACCAGCATCCCCGCCACACTCAGCACCAGACCAATCAGGGCCCCCTTCCGGCTCCCCTCCTTCTTCTTCGCCCCCTCCTTGCCGGAACGCGACTTCCTGCGCGGCTTCTTCGCAGACCCGGAATCGCCCATCGACTCCTTTGTGATGCCTGCACCAAAGACGAGAAGTGCCACGCCGATCGCAAAGATCGCCAGCACCGACAGCCACGAATGTCGAACCACCGTCGCCTCACCCGACTGCTCGACCTGAGCGCAGCCGGAGATCAGCAACAGAAGCAAAACGGGAATCCGGCAAACGGACCAGCGGCAGAGAGAGCCCATGAGAGTGACCTCGCGTTGAAGTCCTGAACAGGAATCGACTGACGCGACTCCGACGGGAGTGACTCCAATCTAACCCGAACAAAGTTGCTGTCACAACGAACGCAGCGACTGCAGCACGTCATCCAGAACGTCGGCCGCCCACGCGATCTCCTCGTCCGTGGTCGAGACGCCCACGCTCAGCCGCAGGACTCCGTCCGGAGCGGTCCCCAGCGTCTGATGCATCTGCGGGGCACACTGCAACCCGCCCGATGCAATCACGCCGCGCTCCGCCAGAGCCCGGGCCAGCTCGGAGGGCGATTGCCGCGGGGACGTCATGGCCACAGTCGGCAGTCGTCGAGAAGGATCGGCCTGACCGTACAGCGTCGCGCCGGCATTCACGGCCACTTGCCACAGATGCTCGGCCTGCTGCCGGGCCCTGGCCAGCCGGTTCTGCTGTGCCGGCTCCCGCAGCCAGTCGACCGCCGCGGCCAGTCCCGCCAGGGCAATCCGGTCGACCGAACCGGTATCGCAGTAGCCGGGCATCGCTGCACAGGCCGGCGGTCCTCCATCGACCGGCAGTTCACACGCAGCGGCGGGGCTGTTCATCGTCACATGCGGAGCGACATACAGACCACCAATCCCCCACGGCCCCTGCAGTCCCTTGTGACCGGCAAACGCCATCAGGTCGGCCCCCAGGGCAGGGAGGTCCAGGTCCCACCAGCCGGCGGTCTGGGCAGCATCGATGAGCACCAGAGTGTCGTGAGCATGCGCCAGCGCGACGATCTGTTCGACCGGCAGCAGGTCGCCGGTGACGCTGCTGGCGGCCGTCATCGCCACCAGTCGCACGCCCCCCTCCCTGAGCGACCGTTCGAGCCGCTCCAGGTCGAGTGGACCGTCCTGTGCGGGGGGGACCGTTTCGATGCGCACGCCCCGGTCGGCCAGCTTCATCAGGGGCCGATGCAGCGCGTGATGCTCGCAGCTGCTGGTGAGGACGCGGTCGCCCGGCTGCCAGGGATGATCGGCCACCGCGACCGCCAGTGCCGAGGTGCCCCCCGGCGTGAGCAGCAGCCGCCCGGGATCGGCGATGTGAAAGAACTCTGCGATCGCCCGGTGTGCCTGCTCGAACGACCCGGTCCAGTCGGCCGGCGAGCCGGTCATGGCGGCC